>JABEBX010000569.1_pt1 | contig 21484 bp, 24 predicted proteins | sample 7245971 | NCBI WGS metagenome assembly JABEBX01 (sample SAMN14506365, study PRJNA622280) | hot springs metagenome | biome: hot spring [ENVO:00000051]|acidic hot spring [ENVO:00002120]; feature: spring [ENVO:00000027]|sediment [ENVO:00002007]; material: sediment environment [ENVO:01001048]... | reverse complement strand
AGATGTGTATAAGAGACAGGCGCAACGACACCGGAAAAATATGCTTCAAATCCAGAAACAATTAATGCTGTAATAGCCCCAACATTATCAATCACACCGATTAGCAATAGTCTATTGAACATGGACCAGCCCGTTGAATATCTTGCAACAATACCGGCAAACGTGGGCTTCGGACCGTTTACTGTAAATTTGATGCTACAAAATAGCACTTTGGCAGAAAATACCATCCCAATAAATGGTGGAGATGCTATCCTTAGCTATATACCGACAGAAACCGGAAATCTAACATTTAAAGCCGAGGCAATTGACGATGGTTCCTCTGCCAATTATGAGTTCTACTCTTCTACAAACATGATAACTGTTAATCCTATTTTGAACAAGACAGTGACGCTTGCACCTAATGCCATAAATAATGTAATCTTCTTCGATGCCAATGCAATATTTGGAATCAGTTCCAACTCTGGCAATGCAATAACGGCGGATGCACTTATCAAAAACGTAACTGCCCTATATAGCTCAACTCCTTCAGTAAGCTCTACAGTATTCACAAAATTGACTATCCTACAGGTAAACGTAACCTCGAATACAATTGGGGCGAATTTAACTGTTAATGTATCTATGACTTATCCATGTTACTATTCGTCCGTTGCGCCTTACATATATGATAAAGGGTCATGGAACAAGATTTCACCGTTTACAGTTAACAGTGATGCTTGCAGCCTTAGCTTTAGTATGCCTTCGGATCCAGTTATGGGCATATTTGCATCACAAACCGTAACAACCACAGTGGCACCTAGTGGCGGAGGCGGTGGCGGAGGCGGTGGTGGAGGACCATCTGGGCCCACAGGAGGTGGTGGAGGACCATCTGGGCCCACACAAAAATCAATAAATACATCAACAGAGACTGGTTGGGCAATCTACAACTTCAGCCGGGACAACCAAGAAACGTTCCAGATAAATGGGACAAGGTTCAACATTGTAGAGAACTTCATCACACCAACAAGTGCTGGAGTAACAGTTAATGGTATACCATATACATTAATTCCTGGAAACATGACACAGCTCTCTGGTACAACGAGCATATATTATCTTTCTCTGCTCAACATATCCTATTTGCCAATACTACATGCTATAACTGTCGAGATTTATACTCCTATAAGTGCAAGTAGCGCACTACCTGAAAATAATTCGCACAAAACATCTCCCGCTAATATAAGCCAGAGTGTAACAACCACAGTGAGTACAACAACTATCCCCCAAGTTACAAGCATTATTGTCAGTAACAGTTCAAGCGCAGCTTCGAGCTCTGGCAAGATCCCTTCTACTACTACAATAACGCCGAAAGACGTTGCTGCAGCGATAGTTGCTGCAGTGGTGATAGTTGCTGCAGTAGTTAGTGTTTACTATTACAAGTATAAAGGTAAAAAAGGGAAAATAAAGAACAAGGAGAGAGCCAGAAGCTGAGATAACTAAATCAGTTATACCTTGTCCTATGCCTCCTCTGCCTTGCTGCTGCGCCCTCGCTATGCTTTCTGCATCTCCTCATAAGGCTTGAGCACCAATACCTTGTACTTCCTTCCCGTCATGCCCTCTATCTCCTTCTTCACCCTGTTGCTGTTCGTCACGAATACCAGCTCGTAGCCCTTCTCCTGGGCCTTGCCTGTGCACTGCTCTATCTCGCTCCTTATCGAGTTGGTCTGTATCTCGTAGCCCGTTATCACCGCACTCCATGAGCGCCGCGTGCGTCTCCGAGCCTTTGTGCTAGTCCTGCCTCTCCACCATCCTGCTTGGATTCACGATGTTCATGACCTTGCCCGTAAGCCTGTCATTCCCGTCCATGTACCCTGCATCCTTCAGCCTCTCCGCTATGGGCACTACGCCTGAGCCGCCATAAATCGTCCTGTTGCTGCTTATCCATTTCCTTTCCAGCACCATCTTCTGCGCGGCCTTTATACTTCCAGCCCTGTCCATGGTCACCATGAACCTGCATATGCTGACCTCAGGCATCTGAATGCCTATCGCGCCGAGCACCGCCCCGCTCGCCACAGCGCTGCCTTCAGATCCTTCTCTGCCATGTCTTCCCTGTCGGAATCGGCATAGGCGGGAGGACCTGAGCCCGAGCACATCCGCGTCCTTCTGGTCAAGGGAAAGCACATGGCGTGCATTCCTCTATGCGTCTTCGAACAGCACCAGCACGGTATAATACCTTTTCTAAACATTTTTGTATAGGTTGTTGAAAAATTAAATACTTATGCTACGATACTAAAATAGAAGGGGGAGGTTCTCTTTTCTTTTCTCTTGTCGTCGCGAGTGCATAACAGAAATAGGAAGCTCCTGCGGCGGCATACGATTGGTATGCCGGTCATCTTGCCAGGAGTTAATTGTATGAAAATATCTAAGATAAAGAATAAAATACCAGAGGTCCTTGCATACGCAAGGATAGTATCAATAGAGAACGAGCATACGAAGAAGCATGCCAAACATATTGTCGCATTAGTAATAAAGCAACTAACGCAGTTTACAGACAGAAAACTCGCAGAATTCCTGTCTGCAAATGAAATTGGAAGAATGTTGGGCTACAAACACCACTTCAAGAAAAGCAGTAGTAACCGCAGTTAGGTATTTAGACGGTTTAGAGCTTAATAAGAACAACGAGGCTGTCTTCGAGGGCTTGGGATTACTAGGTAAACGCAAGTTAGAAGGCACTAAAGGGGACTGGGCATACTATGTGTCACCACATGTTCGTGAGTTATGGGAAGCGAAGTGTCAGCAAGTACAAGAAAGAGTTATGAAAGGATACAAGCCAACAGATAGCAACAAGGAATTATATTTATGAGCTACTTTTTCCTCTCTTCTTCTCATAATCTGCCTTAAGTATTAACTGTGCCAATCCTTCTATCGCTTCGTTCAGGTTGCCATTCTTTATAGCCTCGCTCAGTGCATAGCCTACGTTTTCTATGTCATGCTTCTGCTCAAGCGCAACAGCCTGCGATAACGGAGTAGAACATAACTTGCAGTATATAGCATCTGGTTCATTAAGTGTCTTGCACCGTGCGCAAACCCTGGGCTTCAGTGATGATTCAACCCTATTGTTTTCATCCTGCATCCCATTTTCTTTAAGCACGGCCCTCCTTAAGTCTTCCTTGCCTAAATGCGAATACCTTTCCAGCATCGGAGAGCCTGGGCGATGACCTACTATTTGCTTAATCTGTTGGTCATTCAACCCGCTTGCAGCCATATTTGTAATGGCACTATGCCTGAATAAATAAGGGAATATGTTTTTGCTGGATAAGCCAGCACGTTCCGCAGCTTTCTGAAGTTGCCTAGCCATAGTATCATATTCCAACGGTTTTTTCTCTTTGCCTAAACTATATCCGTACCATGTAATCCATAGCGGATCTTTAGGTTCTAATTTAACTTCTTGAAGGTAAGAACTAATGAATGGAATACTTTTTATCAATGGCACAGTACGTGTGCGTTCGCCTTTGCCATCTACTGTTATCCAATACGGCGTCGAACTATCATCTAAATCCTTCCGCCTTAGTTGCAGAGCCTCAAAAGGCCTTAAGCCAACTTCAGCGAATACTGACCATAAAGCACGATACATTGATGAAGGTGTTGCCTGTATGAGTTTAAGGAAGTCATCCTCGCTCAGCATATCATTAGGGCGCAGCCTGCTTGTTTTATCAGCAGTTATCTTGATCCACCTAACCTGCGCGGGGTAATATTCTCCTTCGCCTACGAATAGTTTATAAAGCAACTTTATGGTAACTAATGTCTTCCGTATGGTTTCCCTAGCCAATGGCGTGCCATTGCTCTTCCTTATTTCCCTTATTCTGCTTACTGTGACCTCTATATCTTCACGTGTTGCTTTGAGCGCAGGCTTATCGCCTAAGCATTTAAGGAAAAACCTCATGTAGTACATGTGCCTGCTTATTGTGCGCAGATCCCTGCCCTGCGCTTCAAGCGTCGCTTTCAGCTTGTAAGCCAGCTTCTTATTTTCTTTAGGAATATCAAGATTGTCTATGTCACCCAGGAGATTGCGTATTGTGCTTTCCTCGTAGATTTTAGTTCCTGCCATACTCTAAATTAGCATAGCAAAGTATTTAAATGTATTGTGGAGGGATTACTTGAATTTACTCCAATATAAATATAGCCCTGAGAGGGAATTGAACCCTCAACCTCCTGTTTTCTAGCGCTGCTTGATAATAATACAAGGAGCTTACAAGACAGGCGCTCTGCCATTGAGCTACCAGGGCAAATAATGACTTAATTATTATTGCAAAATAATTTAAAAAACCCTATGCCTAATAAAATCTATTGCGGGTTGCACCCAGTTTACCGAACGCCTCCGCATGCGACTCCCATCTGTGCCCTGTTATTGCATTTGCCAGAATAACCTTCCGTGCTGCCCCTGACGGCTACAGGATGCCATCAAAGGAATACTGAGAAATATTTAAGCAATGCGAGGACCGGCCTTTTAATGATTCTTATCCTATCTGCGGTCTCTTTCAGGAATCCTATCTCGTTCCTGCTTATGGCCCTGAACGAGACAAGCATTGGCGGGAACAGTATGAGCGCAGCCACGGCGCTTGCCAGTATGGAAAGAAGCCTGAAATTAAGGGCGATGTTTATTGCGAAAAGTATTGCTCCGAGCATTGCCGACGCCGCGACGAGCCTGCATATCCTACCCCACGCCACCTTTATCGAGAACTGTTTCTTGAGCGCATGGAGGTATAATGCGTCCAGGACTATCGGGCTTATTATGAACAGGGATAGGAGCGCGCCTGTGACTTTGATGAAGGGAATCAGGGCCAGCATCAGGGCCAATTCAACGATCACCACTGCAAGCTGGTACCTCATGAATCTCTTCGTATCCCCATTGCCTATTATGAGGGTGGCGGCGAAATTGCCTATTATGCTTACTGATGTGCCCGCGGCTATTATTGCAAAGTACAGCGGCGCGCCTGAATACAAAGAGCCAAAAAGCAATCTGGTGATAGGCTTCGCTGCGGCGATGCCGAATGCAAGCAAGGGCATAATCACCAGAAATGAGTAATAGATGCTGTTGCTGTAGGCGCTTCCAAGCTTCTTGCTTAGCTCTGTGCTGGAAAGCGCGTATGAGAATGCCGGAAGCAGCACGAACGTCATGGATGTCATTATCAATTCGAAGAATCTGCCGAGCCTGTACGCCGCGCTGTAGCTTCCGACTATCGAAGCCGTTGTAAAAACCCCGAGCAGCAGTATTGCGAGGCTCATGGTGCCTGATATGGCTATGTTTGAGGTCACAACAGGTATTGAAAAGCCTGTCAGCTCTTTGATCACTGATTTTATCGGGCCTGAGATCCTGTATTCCAGCCTGCGGATTATCATCGCGAAGGCATATACGAACCCTATTGCCAGGCTGAGCGCCAGTCCAAGCATTGCCCCAAATATGCCGTAGCCCAGAAGGACCAGGCCGAGCACAAGCACAAGCTGTGAAATGGAATAGACTATGTTTGCCAAAGAGGAGTGCTTTGAAGCCCTGAGGCCGACAAGCACAGCCACAGAGAGATTAAACAGCACTGTGAGGAAAACGGATATGGAAGCTACTATTATCGGATACAGGAGCGCAGGGCTGTGGTAGACGGAATTTGCAAGGACTCCGCTTATCGCTATGCCAATCAGTGCGATTATTCCGGAAACCGCCCCTGCTATGAAGAAGCCATTGCCTATTATGTTCCTCTTCCTGGAAAGCTCGGTATTCCTCTCCGCGAGCTTCTTCCTGAGCGCAGTGCCCATCCCGAAATTTCCGCCCATGCCCAGAAGGGCGTATAGCGCATATACTATGCTATAAAGCCCGAAATCCGCGGGTTTCAGGAACCTCGCAAGGAATACAAGGATCGCCAAGGTTATCAGTGCGCTTATCGCCTTGCTGGAAACGAAAAAGCTTCCGCTCTTCAAAGTGCTTGAGCCGAGCTCCCTCATCCCCATTTCCTGCTCTTCCATGCAAAGCAATATTTCAATGCCTTATAAATCTAAAATACATATGCACAGAGTGCAATCCAAAATAATCAGCAATAGCGTAAATCAAAATGAAAAGGAAAAAGGAAAGAAAAAGAAATCAGGCTGCCTTGCCGAAATAAGCCTTCACATTTGGCCTGGTAAAATAATAGAGCATTATAATACCAAGAATTGTCCCTACCGGAACCTCAAACAATTCTATAACCGCAGCAATCATCGCAAGTATCCTCGCCCAGTTCTTTCCGGTAAACATGGCTATGCCTATTATGAGCTGTATTACGCCTATGACTAAAAAGATTGAGGCAACGATTGAGGCAACGACCGAGCCGAATATGCTAGAAAAGCCCCGCCTATTGCCCCCATAACAATATATGTTATCCCAGCCAATATCTGCAACACTCCCAATATTGTAACGCCTAAAGGCCTTTGTCCTACTATCAAATCACGGTATTGTTGCTATGCAAAAGTTTAAAAATAATATGCAGCAACGGTATTTGGCCGCGTTTAAGGCGTGAAGCTTTTATGAAGCGAAATAAAAAATAAAATAATAAGGAAAAAAGGGGTAAGCGCTTATTCGTATTCGTTCGGCACTTCCACGTCGTTCTCCTCGGAATCGTGGATCTTAACCCCTTCGACAGGCGTGTTGTTTTCCTTGTATGCGTATGCGACTCCCTTCTTCTCATTCTGCACCTTCATATGGCTGCCGTCGCAGAAAGGCTTGTGCTTGGAAAGCCCGCATGCGCACATATGGAGTTCGAAGTTCTTGAGCTTTTCATCGTTCGTAAGGTTTGCAAGACCAGGTACGTCAGCCAGCTTCACTGCGAACGGATGATCCCTTCCATGCTTTACGTATCTTGCCATTATACCACCAGTGATATTCCATATCCTGCAATATTAAATGTTTCAGGATAAAGCTTTTACGGATGTAAATACAGCTCCTGCGGTTCATACATTGCTTCTGTCGGCATTGAACTCCTTGTAGTTTTTTGGCTTTAGCTTGCTTAATATATACTTGAAAGCGACTTCAGGGTTGCTGCTTTCGCCGCATGAATATATATCGAGCGTCGCGTAAGCGCTTTCCGGCCACGTATGCAGGGCTATATGGCTTTCTTCTATCAACGCTATTACCGAAACTCCGCCATCTATGCCGTTGTATGGCGGAAACTTCTTTGTAATCATCTCAATGATGTGCATATTGCCGATCCTGGCAGCGTCTACGACCAGCTTTGTCAGAAAGTCTATGTTAGCGGTGTATCTCTCTTCTACGTCGTACATGTTCCCATATATGTGTTTCCCTATTATCTTAGGGCATTGCCTCTGTACTATTTGTGTTTCTGCAATCTTTGCCATTTTTTCTTCACCTGCAACCTTAAAAAGTCACAGAAATGATGCGTTAAAAAGCGCTGATATTTAAATGCTTTATTAAGACATGCAAATACTTAAAAAGTTTCTCAAAAAACCTGAATAAAAAATAAGTAAAAAGTTGTACATGTGTAAAAGGAATTGAAGTTGCATATAAGCAGGGGAAAATTTCAGGAAAGGGATTTTATCATCGGAAAGCATAAATGCTGTAATCGGCTTTAATGCCCATGCGGGATAATCCCGCATATGCAGAAATGACAGTTGTCGAGGCGAGCAATAAGGCGCAAGCAGGGCGGAAAATGCCCCATGCAGAGGTAAAACCCTCGGATTACCCTATCTAAAGGAAATATCTGCCGCGCTAAAGCCAAAAGATAAGGAATAAGACTGCCTACTGCAATAATGCGCTTCTAGCGCCATAAGCGAAAAATATAAAATAAAGAAATGTTTAATAATATTATTAACTCATAACTAAACTGCTATTTTAGGCATTCAATGATAGAAGGTTAGGAATACTTTTCGCTGAATAAATTAAAATTTGAAGTTTTATAGGTGCTATAAATGGGAAAATTTGCGCTTGCGGACGCTGAGTTATCACAAATATGGATTTGCAGAAGGTGCAAAGCGAGGAACAGGGCAGGTGCCAAGAGCTGCAGGAAGTGCGGATACACTTCGCTGAGGCCGAAGCGTAAGGACACCAAGTCCAAGAAGTAAGCTGATGCTTAAAAGGTGCTAAAATGACAGAATTTAATCCGATCGAGCAGGCTATACTAAAGGCCATGCAAGAGCTGGGCGCTACGAGCGACAAGACGATAAAGACAGCCGATGACATAATGAAAAAGAGCAACCGGCCGAAGGGTCTTGTGACGAACACCCTGGTGGAGCTGCTGAAGAAAGGGGCGATAAAGCGCGTGGCCCGGGAAAAGGCATCAGGTTATTATATACTCAAATCGCAATAATGCTGCGGGGGATTAAGTGGAGGAGGATAAACCAGAAGAATACATAGATTTTTCCGCTAAGTACCAGGAATGGGTGGCGATAAAAAGGTTGGGCATATTGCCTACGACGAAACCGGAAGAGATCGCGTACCACCTTGCCGGCATAAGGTCCTCGATTGACGGAAAAATGTTCGGCATACTCGGGATAAATGTAGAGTCGCTAGACAGCTATGCCAGCGAAGCCGCGAAATCCCTGAAAAAAGGCGTGCCGTCAATGCCTGAAATTGCATTGATAATCGAAAAGAAGGAATCGAAGGCTATTATCGCTTCTGCGTGCCCGAGCGCAACTTTGGCCCCATTCGCAAAAACATATCTTCTCAACAAGCTTATAACTGAAGCCGGAATAGAAACGTCGCTCAGCCAGCTGGCGCTTTCGAAGGCGTTCAAGGAGCTAAAGCCCCCCAAAGCGCCTGGAAGATTCGGGAAAGGCCTGAAACCCAAGGCTTAATCCAATTTTCCCTTATCATTTTTCCAATGCTGAGCGTAAAGCCTGCATCACAGCCTCGGCTTAAGCTCCTGCCTTATCCCGTTTTCCACGAATTCTGCTTCCCATGTTCCGTCATCATTCCTGCGCTTCATAAGAAACCCTTCCGGAAGCCTGCCCCTTAAGAATTTGATGTCGCGTTCTACAAGGTTTTCATCCTGTCCGATCCTGCTTCTTTTTGCATCGCCCTTTATCAATGCGTTATGTATCTGCTTGTACCGCGCGGCTTCAAGCGGTATTCCTTCATTGCCCTTGATGCTTATGCTGAGGTTCTTCCTTATATCCTCTATCTTGGCGTCAATGGTGCACGACATCGCTTTGGTGACGAAGCCGCTGCCGAAAAACACTGCGGCGCCGTTCATTCCGCCCTTGTAATTCTGCTCGTTCAGGCTGTCGAGAAGGCTTGCCATTGCAATTATGGTCGAGTTGGTATATGAGTTGCCTACCTCTGCTGGAAGTTTGAGCGCATCGTTTATGCGCAAGTGGTCTAGGAATTCCTTAAATTCCGGCTGTTTCCTAAGCTTGCCTAGCCATTCCCAATACGCGCTTATCTCATTGTCATTTTCTATGTAGCTTACTATGTCCTCTTCCTTCAAGCCCCTGAACTCCTTGATCTTCCTGGAAAACATTTCAGTAAAGCCCTCATTCTTTAACGGGTTTTGGCCCAGGTCCGGCCTCTTCTGCATTTCGGTAAACTCATTGTTGTGGCTGGTCCTCATGTAGTGCTCGTAGAGGAAGCTTGCGAAGTATATCGCCTGCTTCGGGAATGGGACATGGCTTACGAAAAATACATTTGGCATGTCCATAAAACTCTGGTCTTCCGCAATGTTCGCATTTAAACCCTTAATCGTTTCGTATGCCCCAATAGGGTATGTAGACTTTGCCATGTAACCAAATTTATGCTCTATTTGCAGTAATGCCAAAGCCGCACCGCCCACATAACCTATTTCCGAAAACTTTCCGTGGACCATCGGGTTGTCTTCGCCGAATTTTGAAAAATCCGGGAAAGGCAAATTAAAGCCGCCAAAGCCCATCTCGTAGTTTATGCGTATCAGCGCAGGGTTTTTGGTTATCCACATAAAGCTTGCGGCAGCCCCCTGCGTAGCTTCCGCGTGCGGTGCCCTCTTAGAGTCATATACTGCAGTGTCTGCCGATATTATCAAGGCAGACGTTGACTTGCCAAGGGCAGCATTAGTATAAACGCTGTTTACAGCATTTGATATAGAAAGCCCTGCGCCAGCGCATGCAAATGTTACCTGCTCCATCTCTGCCATTTTAAGTGCCTCGACGTAAGGCCTGTACCTTTCTTCATCTTCATCAAGCAGCTTTGCATACACAAGCCCAAGCGCTACCGAACCCTCTGGCCTGCTGAAATCTGCATTGCTCTCTGTTGCGAAGAATATGCTTGTCGGAGGCTCTTCAAAGAATTTTTGTTTTTGTGCTGTGTCAGATTCTACCATTTTTATGAACTTATACAGCGCGTTAGCGGCCATTGTTGCATTGCTCTGCGAGAACGTTGGGAGCCTCGCCTTTTTTATGCCCAATCCCACGCTTATTTTTCCTTCCGCCTCTCCTATCACCTTGGACAGCTCCGTGCTCGTGAAATAAGTCTCAGGCGCATACACCCCCATCATGTTGATTCCGATCTTCGGTTCTGTTCTGATCAGTTGCTTGCTGTACTGCGCAGATTCCTTATTGTATGCCTGTGGCCCGCTTGCCTTAAGGCTTGAACTAAGCCCCATCCCTTCAGCATCAGTTTTAACTTCCACATTTGCCATCATATGAATCTAGAGGATTGCTTAGCCTACTTTATTAAAGACGAAGTAGCACTTAGACAAAAAGCGATATCCTGCTTGGGCGGAAAACTTTTGCTTAGGATAGCCCAGTCCCTGAAGGGCCTTGCAGCAAAAATAAGTGCGACCGCCGGGATTTGAACCCGGGTTTCTGCCTTGGCAAGGCAACGTCCTACCAGGCTAGACTACGATCGCAGCATAGTTGTTTTCTCATAAAAATTCTTAAACGCTTGCTTGGGAAAATTTCCGCGTCTAAATTGCGAAAGGATTCAAAAGTATTATAACGTTTGATTTGCATAATAATAAGAGTGTGGTTGAATGATAAACGTAGGGCTGTATAACCGCATCAAAAAAAGCCATGAAGAGGGATTCGGCGGCACATTCAAAGAGGTTGAAAAATATCTTCCGCAGGGGAACGGGTTCAGAATTGCAAAGCTGTGCATGGAGGTGTCGAGTACGCAACCAGTGGCGCACATGATTTACAGCGAGTGGGGCAGCATAGAGGGCTTTGCCAATTTCACGGGCAGCAAGGCCTTCCGCAATGCTACTGGGCATGCTGAGGAAATAATAGAAAGTCAGCCTCAACGCGCTATATTTTACGAATACAATGCAGGGGTCTAAAAAATGTTGTTCAGGAAACCGGAACCGCAAATACGCTTGAATGAGGATTCGCTGCTTAACTACCTTGTAGAACTTTTTGACCTGCAGGCTGAGAAGAACCTATCAAGGTGCTACAGCATAATGCCAAAAATAGAATATGGCCTGAGACTGTTTAACGAGGCAAATCTGAAGTTCAAAGCTATCAATTCCGATCCGGACGACGAATTCACCGGCAACATAAGCACCACATTCATAAAAGACCAAAAGGGCTATTACCATAAAGCATTGGACGGCGAGATAGAACTTCTTGAAGCTAGGATAAAGGAAGAGCACGGCGCAACGAAATATGAGAAGCTCCAGGACAAAAAAGCCGCTTATTCGGAATTCCTTTCGCGCGTCCTTGCCCTCAACTCGAATTTCAAGGGTGTGGTGATGGGCTACTCAAACCACATGGGCAACTTCAAAAAGTCGTTTTCCATGATAGAAAACAACATAAAGAATTTTGAGTATGAGCTAAGCAGGGCTTCCGAGCAATTCTCGCAGTACAATGCCGTCAGGGCTTCTATAGAGCACCTCATCTCGCTGCAGAACGAATTGCACGCCGCATCTGAAAATCCTGATTTTAACGAAGCATCGCAGGGCAGCCAGCATGAGGCTGAGGCAGCGCAGGAGGAATTGCTCGATCTGGAGGGCAAAAAATCAAGCGCGGAAGCAAAATTATCCGGCATACGCAATGAAATAAGTTCGAGATCATTGGAGCTCGAAAAACTTCTTTCTCCCATAGAGCGCGCCGTGCGGAAATACGATCATGATGCTGAAAGCAAATTCAGGCTCGGCGCATACCTGAGCGACCCTTATGCTAAAATAGGGGATGAGATCGCGTATGCGGAATTCATATCGCTGCTCAGAAGGATGGTCAATAAACTATCCGAGCACGGGATAGAGCTAAAGGACAATGATTATGCGGTGAGCCAGATAAACCTTATAATAAACGCCAACATATATGATTCCATAATCTCAATAAATGAGCTTCGCGAAAGGAGGGTCGATGCGGAAGAAGAGCTCAAGGCCTACGATCGCGAATTATACGCCATCCGCGCAAAAAAAGCCAGGCATGAAATGTCTGTAAAGGAGCATAACAATGAAATCAAGCACAGGGACGAGCTAAAGGCAGAGATAGAACAGCAAAAGCATACCCTAGAAAAGCTTTTCAGCGATTATTATGCCAAGCCTGTGGTGGTAATGGACTAATGCCCATTTTGTAAAAGCACTAATAAACTTTTCAAACAATATATGCATAGTTATGCATGGCTATCTGGCCTGGAACGTAACTCAATAAATGGTAATGATATGGGGGTATGCTCAGCTTGCGGGAAGAAGATAGACAAAGGCAAGCCGTGCTTTGTGTGCGACGATTGCTACAATACATATTGCATGGATGACGGATACCAATACGCCGACGACAACGGCGGCTACAAATGCATGAACTGCGGCGGGCACCTCACCTACTCATATTGCAATTATTAAAGCTGTATGAAGCCTGATGGGCGGGAAATGGCATGCAGATGACATGCCTGCATTTTAATCGTGCGGGATTCCACAAGCTATACAAAAAGTTAATATTGAATAGGGTTTAATCATTATTGCCGAATGCGGCGGTGACTTAAATGGCTTATACATACGCGTCTGATATATCGAAGAAACTCGACAAGGAAGTTGCTATAAGGGGCTGGGTCTATAGAAAGAGGGGCAGTGGCGGCATACTTTTCGTAATAACAAGGGACCACACAGGAATAATACAGGCTTCCATTAAAAAAGACAACGTGGATGAGAAGTCCTGGAAAGCGGCAGAGGATTCTACGATAGAATCAGGCATCGAGCTTACCGGAAAGGTCAAGAAGGATGAGCGCGCCCCCTCCGGCTATGAAATAGAAGCGAAAAGCTTCAAGAACATAAGCATCAGCGAGCCATATCCGATAACCGAATACCAGAGCACTGAGCTTCTGCTCGACAAGCGCCACCTGTGGCTGAGGAGCCTTAAAATGACCAACATAATGAAAATACGCTCAAGCGTATTCAAATACCTCCGCCAGTTCAACGATAGGAAGGGTTTCTATGAAATAACCCCGCCTCTGATTACTAGCGTCTACGGCGAAACCGGCGCAGACATGTTCGAGCTCGATTTCTTCGGCAAAAGGGCTTTTCTCACGGAATCGTCGCAGCTATACGCCGAAGCGATGATCTATTCGCTTGAAAAGGTGTACACATTCGCGCCTTCTTTCAGGTCAGAAAAATCCAGGACGGTAAAGCACCTTGCGGAATACTGGCACCTTGAAATGGAGGCTGCTTATTATAATATGGAGAAGCTGCTCAGATACGAAGAGGGCATGGTGAGCTATGTCGCGCAGCAGCTTATAAAGAACAACGAAGAGGGGCTAAAGCAATTGAACGTAGACATAGAATCGCTGAAAAGGATTAAAGCCCCGTTCAAGCGCATGACATACGAAAAGGCCCTGGACGTGCTTAACCAGAAGGGCAAGGACCTGAAATGGGGCGATGATTTCGGGGTCGATGAAGAGCGCCTGCTCACAGAAGATGAGGACAAGCCCGTTTTCGTCATGTACTGGCCAAAGGAGCTCAAGCCCTTTTACCAGCCCATAAACCCGAAGGACGAGCGCACTACAATGAGCGTGGACCTGCAGGCGCCGCACGGGCATGGCGAGATAATCGGAGGGAGCGAGCGCATATGGAAATACGATGAGCTGATGACAAGATTCAAGGAGGTAGAGCAGCAAAAGGGCATAAAATTCAACATGGAAAACTATGAGTGGTATATAGACCTGAGGCGTTACGGCAGCGTGCCGCACGCGGGATTCGGCCTTGGCACTGAAAGGCTCATAAAATGGATGCTGAACTTGGACCATATAAGGGATGCAATACCTTTCCCAAGGATGTCGAACCGGCTTTCTCCATAGGTGTCCGCATGCCCGAAAAGATAAGGTGCGCGCATATACTGGTGGAGAAGCAGTCGAAAGCCCTGGAAGTACTGGAGAAGCTCAAGGCCGGGCAAAGCTTCGACAAGCTCGCAGCCGAGTATTCTATTGACAGCTCAAGGAAGCGGGGCGGGGACCTGGGCTATTTCGGCCATGGCGTAATGGTGAAGGAATTCGAGAAGGCTGCGTTCGCCCTGAAAAAGGGCGAAGTATCGCAGCCCATAAAAACGCAGTTCGGCTACCACATAATAAAAAGGCTTGAATAAGGCATGAAAGCACTAATATATTTATTTGTAATATGCGTAATATATTATCCTGATAACTTATAAGCAGGGGTTGATTCTATGGCAAAAAAATTATACCTTATAGGCATTGACGCCGCGCCGCTATGGCTCTTAAAGGAAAACCTGAACAAATACAAGCTTTCCGGCTTCGGCAAGTTCCTGAACGACGGTGTGCTAACAAATATGGAGTCAACGCTGCCGCCGATGACAGGCCCGTCGTGGCCCAGCATCTATACAGGGTTCAAGCCTGGCGATACAGGGGTTCCGGAATTCCTTAAGATGGAATCGAACTATACAAAAAGCGTTGTGTATTATAATCCGGAAATAAAGGAGCCGTTCTGGGAAAAGCTCGCAAAGCAGGGGTATGAATGCCTGGTCATAACGCCAGCAATGCTGGTCAAGCCGTCAAGCAATAAGAACGTTGACATAATAACCGGATTTCCATTGCCTGCAAAGTACAGTTCAAAGTATGTTCAGGAAATAGCCGAGCAATTCGATTTTCAGGGAGAGCCGGATATAGAAGTAAAGGTAAAGAGCGGAGCGATGAGCCTTTCGGAAGTATCATCTGCATATAAAAAGAGCATAGAGAAGCGCTCCGCCGTAGCAAAGGCCATGCTGAGCAAGAAGGATTATGACATGGCATTCATATGCTTCACGGAAGAAGACCGCATGCAGCATTTTTCCCTAAACTTGGGTGATTGGAGGGATTACGTGATGCCCCTTTACGAGAGCATATCGGAGTTCCTGCTGTGGTTGGAGAAAAAAGCTGAAAAGGAGGGTGCGACAATACTCATGGTGTCTGACCACGGCGCGCAGCCAATAAAGGAAAAATTCCTCATAAACGGCTGGCTCATAGAGAACGGCTATGCCAAGCTTAAGCCGGAGCTTGAGGCCAGCATGGCCAGCAACGGCGCAAAGGGCAGCGCCAAATACGCGATGAGGGAAAAGCTTCTAAGCGCCATGAACAGGAGCGGGTCAAGAAAGGTTTTGTACGACAAGCTTCCGGTCCAGCTGAAAAGCCTTGCCAAATCCGCAATATCAAAGGCATTGCCGGGGGTGTCTGCAGAGGACTACACGCGCCTGCACGATTTCGACTATGACATGAAGAGGACCAAGGCTTTCGCCAGCATAGCAAATACTGTAGTATGCACCATATTCATAAACGATTCCAGGTTCAAGGACGGGATAGTAAAAAAGTCTGAAAAGCAGAAGCTTAAGAAAGAGATAATGAAAAAGCTGGCATCCGCAAAGGACAAGGATGGCAGCAAGCTGATAGTAAACGTATTTGATGCGGACGATTATTATGAGGGCACGAAGCTTTTCATAGCGCCGGATATAATGGCGGAAATAAAGCCGGAGCGGCTTATTGACGCGTTTGGATTCCTCAAGAGCGGTAACCTTTTCATGAAGCCAGAGGTAGCGAAGCGCGGCGACCACATGCGAAACGGAATCTTCGGCGCGATATCCTATAGCTCAGAGCCAGACTACAAAAAAATAGAGAAAAGCAAGCTCTATGTCTATAACGTAACGCCTACAATATTGAAATATTTTGACTGCAAGGTAGACAATGACAGGCGCTACGGCCCGATATTCTAACGGTGTATCGATGGTAAAGGTTCTGCTTATAGACGTCAGTTCTAGGCTCGGCGCCGTTGGTGGAGCCCAGCGCGTCGCTGCCAACCTCTTATATGAACTGCCAAAGCGCGGCATAGAAACTTTTTACCTCGGATATGAAACCGAGTATATAAACAAAAAAAGCGGCAACATATTTTTCTTGAGAAACTCAAAGCAGAAGAATATCAAGAAATCTTTCGAGCGCCACAGGCTCAACAAAATAATAGAAAGCAGGCTTTTCAGAATTGCATACTACTCAGCCTATTCTATCTTAGGCATAAACACCGTTGAAATAAAGCAATTCATAAAAAATGTAAACCCCGACATAATAATGGCGAGCTCCATACAAGACTACATAGTGTTAAAGTCACTGCGCAGTTATCTAGGCAATGCAAAGCTTGTATATATAGAGCATGCTAACGCATCGGGAAGCTACAAGGGCTCATTCGATTACAACATATTGTCCCTAACTTTCGGCACTGGAAGTTTTGTCGGCCTTAAAGCGGCGCAGAGCCGCTTTTTCAAGTTCTTTGATGCGATTGTCGCACTGAACAAAGAGCAGTACAATTCTGTAAAAAAGTTCAACGGCAACGTCACAATAATACACAGCAGTTCTCTCCTGCAGAACCAGAAAATCTCCGAAATAAAACTGGAGAATCTGAAATCCAAGCTTAATATAGGAAAATCCGACAAGGTTATCCTATACCTCGGAAGGCTCGCCGAAGCGCAAAAGAATGTTAGCACACTAATACTCGCCTTTAAGGGAATACCGGATAAATCAATGAAATTGCTCATAGTCGGAGAAGGGAAGTCAAAGCCTTTATACGAAGAAATGGCTTCTAATGACAAAAGAATACTGTTTACCGGGCGCGTAAGCGAAGACATGCTGGCATATTACTACAGCGTTGCAGATCTGTATGTTCTTCCATCGGTATGGGAATCTTTCAATGCAACATTCATAGAAGCCGCAAGCTTTGGGATACCACTACTGCTTTCACTGAAAGCTGTCAACGAGGACATAATCAATAAATTTGGCAAATCCCTCTACCTGTTTGAACCTAAGGATTTGCAGGGGCTGAAGGAAAACATAATGGGTTTTTTCGGCTCCGAAGAACTTAGGGAAAGGCTGAAAGCGCTTTCGTCGCAGATTGCCAAGGAATACAGCAAGGAAAACCAGATGAATGCGTACGCCAAAATGATTAAAACGCTGTATGAAGAAGGGAGCGTAGAATAATGCCAAAATGCTTAAGCTAATTGCCTATAACCATGATAGGCACCTCCATCTCTTCAGGGCTCATGCCACCATGCGTCCCCTCAAATTCTCCCCTAATTATATTTTCAGGATTTTTCCACTCCCTACCGTAAGAAAAATACCTGAATACATTGTTGCCCCTGGCTATCATTACCTTGTTTCCAAAACTGAATCTTGCAAAATCCGAAGGTTTGTCATTTCCAAGAATTCCTGATTTCAATATCTCATCAGTGTCGAACAGCACAGCTTTTTCAGCGTAATTCTTTTCGAAGTAGTCCTCGAACTGTTTTAATTTTTTGTCCGCCACCCTTAAGAACAGGCTTCTTCCGTTTCCGAATGCAGGCATATCTAAGAAGCTCGCGAACTTGTCGTTCCATCTTATTGTATTCACATCCTTGTTCCTGTAAACTATCTGTCCGTGGTCCGCAGTTAAAACAAGCTCGTACCCGGAGTCAACCAGATCCTTTTCTACATACATAATATCGTTGAAGATTCTCATGGCCAGCCTTTCTGTCTCTTCGGAGTTCTTCGAGTAAGCATGGCTAAAATGGTCAATCATGTTAGTATAAGCATAAAGGAACCCGAAATCTGATTTCTTTACCTCCCTTTTTATATGCACAAAAAGATCCTCGTTACCGCTATGCTCCATTACCTTAAGCTTCTTGAAAAATGGCGTATCCTTCTCCTTTCTGCATATACTATCTACCTGTAAGTAAAGCATCCTGTATTTTTTGTCTATATCGCTAAGCAAGTCCGGATTAGGTATAATCCTCGGAGCTTTGCCTTCCACTTCCTCCTCGTTTGGAAACCATGGCCTGGAAAATGGGTTTATTATTGTACCGAGCTCTTTGCTAAATACATCACCTATTATGCCGTGTCCAGAAACGCTCATTCCACTGTTCAAGCTTATTATCACGGAGGGGGTGAATGAAGGAAATATTGTGCTTCCTTTTTCCAGAGATGATCTGTCTATTAATTTTCTTATTGCGTCGCTGTGCTTAGAAATTTTTACTACGGTCTCATACCCTAATCCATCTACAAGGAGGAATACCATTTTCTTTCTACGCCCGATGTGCCTGCCGCTGCCTTTGCGTATCTCTTTAAGTACTGAAAGGTTGCTATTCCCAAAATCCGGGAGAAGAAAGCCGTATCTTTCCAGCTCAGCTCTTATACTACTCATATAAATCCCTAATGACCAATCCATAAAGCTATTAAGACCTTTTAGCAAAGGGCTTTTATAGATAACCGAAAAGCGCTGATTATTTGAAATTGCGCCACAATATGCTTATTAAGGAGCTTGCGTGCTTCACTACATCGCCTTCTGTCAGTATGCCCATCAGCTTGCCGTCCAGGTCAACAACGCAAAGCTTTTTTATCTTTTTGGATGCCATAAGCCTTGCAGCATCCTCCAAGTCAATATCTTCAGTTATGCTAATCACTGGCGAAGACATCGCCTCTTCTGCGGTTGTGGCTTTTGGGTCTTTTTCCGCAGCGACGACATTCCTCACTATGTCCCCTTCAGTAACTATGCCTATCGGGGCATTGTCATCATCTATTATAACAACTGAACCTATCCCTCTTTCCTTCATTTTCAATGCAATATCAATAACTTTGCCATCCGATTTGCTTGTCACCACTTCGCTGCTCATAGCGTCGCTGACTTTAAGCGATTCATTAAAGCTCATTCCAACACAATATTTCTTGTACGATAGGAATTATAAATAGTATGTTTTTTGATGCTTTGCTGCGCAATTGTTCAAAATAGTAATATCCTGCAAATTAATAATATGGCCAAATCTTTACACATGCAAACGCGATTGCATATTAATCTAAGTATACTGCTAAGAATCGTTCTGGAGTAACATTATACCGGTGTGATATTGCCAAAAAAACTTCTGGTATTTTCCGACATTCACTATTCTATAGGCAGAATGTCCACGCTTCGAGAGGTAATAGCCACCGAAAAACCAGACAATGTTGCCCTTCTGGGTGACAACATAGAGCTAAGCCTTTTTAACGATGCAAAGAAGGCCTATGAAGAATTCTTCCCTGCATTCAACAAGCTGTTCCCTATCAGAAAAACAATAGTCATGCTTGGCGACAACGACTATCAATACGCGCACAACAAGGATTTGGTAAAAATCGTGGAAAGCTATTCTCCAATAAATTTTGGCATGAATAACATGATATTCTTCAAGAAGGGCAAAATAAACTTCTTTCACGGCAATCTTGAAAAAAGCGAGATCATAGAAAAGCTCGGACACTATGCGGTGCGCCATCTCAATAAGATTGATTATAGGATAGTGCCCAGCTTGCTCTCCAGCTTGGTGCGCCTCAATTTCTTGATACCCTCTAGCGAATACCTGCTGCTCGGCCATCTCCACTTCTTAGGTTTGATCAAGCGAACGGTTTTCTGTGGAACCTTGAACTACAAGTCTACGCCGTTCCCAAGATCCATAGGCTATGTCACTATAATGCATGATAAGTTCGTCCCAGTTCCTAACGGGATAAAAATTCACCGCATAGGAAAAGGGCCCGTTCATAAAGACTATAGCTAGCTTATAGCTTTTAGAATGAAAAGCCTGCTTCCGCAAAATCCAGAAACGACAGCGTTTGATTATACTTTTCCTCTGCGTTTTGTACTATTATCGCATTGCTTGCTGCGCCAAGAATGAAAAGATTTCCTGCGATGGTGCTTCCTGCTGCGAGAGCAATGCTCGCGTGCTGGAATATTGTGATTAAATTCTAATAACCTCCATATAAATGTGCAGTCATAATAAATAGGGCCTGTCTTATTAAGGTATGCAAAATCATACTTTCGGTCAGGTCAAGCAGAAGCCATGCGCAGAAGGTATAAATAATTTAATTGGCAAGCAAGCCTGATGTGTGCTATCAAGATTTTAGCCCTTAATATATGGAGTTACAATAACTTCAAAGAGCGCCAGCCTAAGATAATACGCTTAATAAAGAAGCAGAATCCTGACATCGTAGCATTCACTTCGGCTGGGGATTTTGAAGAATTTAATAAGAAAGGAGACAACCAGGCTAAACAACTGAATAAGGCGCTTAATTACCTATATTACGCATATTATCCAGTCGAGGATTTGCACGACTTCGACCCGAAGATGTTTAAGCGCCGCATGGTAGCAGACGGGACTGCGATATTGTCAAGGTATCCGATACTAAAGATTGAGAGGCATAAATTGCAGAAGCAAAGGAATGACAAGCACCATCGCGGTATTTTGTATGCCAAGATAAAAGCGGACAAAATATTTCATATAATCATTGTCCATTTCTCAAATGACGACGTTTTCAGCCTGTTGCACCTTCAGGAAACATTGGATTATGTCAAAAGGAAAGGCATATCTCCTATTATGGCCGGCGACTTCAACATAAAGCATACTGAATATCTGCATAAACTTACTGACGGCGATTATAAGAGCTCGTTTGCTTATAAGAAATATTTCTCTTATCCCAGCAAAAAGGAGACGTTGGATTATATACTTATCCCGACAAAGTTCGAATTCGAAAATGTTGAGATCCCCAAAAGCAATGTTTCGGACCACCGTGCAGTGGTTGCATCTATAACCATATAATGCCATTCTGCGGAATTTGCGGGTTCAAAAACGTACTAAATATGATAAATCAGAATTCTTGTTCTTTCACTGGAGTAGTATGAGAAGGTGGCACAGGCGTCAGTGAAGGCACCTGGGCAAGCGGCAGCAACGCCTTTGGTATCATCCGCACCAGCCTCATACCCAACGTTACAAGCGCTAATGCTTGCATGGGCGACTGCGAAGCCTAGCAGTTGGAGGGCGTCCCAAGCAGACAGTCTGAAAGCGCAGCAATCTGGTGTGCCAGTACGGGCCTCGTCGCTCCGCTCCTTAGCCGTTTGGCGCTCCTTGTCATGATAAGCAAGCAGATACGCTCGCCGCGGACCTGCAGCTCGTTGCCTCGCTGTCTTCAGTGCGGCTTGCCCTGTATCAGTGCATCTTCCCCGCGAACGGCAGGAACTTCAGGAGGTAGAAAAATATCATAAACAGGACTGCGAAGAACGCAAGCCCGAGAGAATGTATGAGGTAAGTCGGCAGGAAACCGCTGCTG
>JABEBX010017409.1_pt1 | contig 21771 bp, 18 predicted proteins | sample 7245971 | NCBI WGS metagenome assembly JABEBX01 (sample SAMN14506365, study PRJNA622280) | hot springs metagenome | biome: hot spring [ENVO:00000051]|acidic hot spring [ENVO:00002120]; feature: spring [ENVO:00000027]|sediment [ENVO:00002007]; material: sediment environment [ENVO:01001048]... | reverse complement strand
CGGTGCGAGCGCAGCGGCAACTATGTTCTCTATCACTTGAACAATACCTTGGCCAATTCGCTTTGCGGCATGGTCTGCGGACAGGCCGTTCAGGACGCAATGCCAGGCTGAATGGGAATGACCCTGGGCCTGGCGCTGATGGCCGTGGGGGCTATGGGGACGATGGCCGCGCGAACTGCGGCGAATAAATCGCCCAACATCGATCCCAGCAGGGCGATGTAGGGGCTGGCCGAACACGACAGCAGGTGTGCGAAGGTGTCGGCCCAGGGCTGGAGATGTTCCCCCAGGAATTCGCCGATCAATATTTGATCGGCTTCGTCGTCTTGGGCGGCGTCGAGCAGCAGGGACAGAAAAGCCAGCAGTACCCCGACGTGATCGAGCGGACGGTTGCTGCCGGAAAGAAAGGGGTCTGCAGGCAAGGACGACGGGTTGAAACCAGCGGCGTCATACCAGGGCATGAGGGCATCGCCGCCGTCGTGCCGCGGCGTGGCGAAATGCCAGAAGGCATCGGTCTGGCGCGCCTGGGCCAGCACATGCGCCACCGGCGGCAGAAAACAGCCCGACTGGGCCATGCACAGATGGTCGTAAAAATCTTGCCGCGCCTGCGCCGCATCGAGCGTGACACCGGCGTCGGACTCCAGTACGGCCAGGGTGTCACGATCCGGCGGATTGAGCAGCAGCCGCGAGGCCGCTGCGGCCAGCCGGGCCAGATCGCGGTATGGATGGGTGGGCTCAGACACGCGCCGTCTCCTTCTCCAAGCGCGCCTTGGTGTTGTAGAACACCACGCTGCCGCCGGTGAGATCCATCAGCGGCATCTGCCACACATCGGGGTCGCGACGCATGATGGGATTGAGGTGGATGCCGGCGCGGCGCACCGCGTCGCCCATGACGCGCTTGCCATCGACCTGATAGTTGCTCGCGCCATAGCCCCAGTGCCCATAGCCGACTTCGAACAGGATCACGCCTGGACGGATGCCTTCGAGCACGACGGCACGGCCTTTGCGCTTGCCTTCAGGCGTGACCACCCAGATCCAGTCTCCATCGGCAATGCCCAGACGTTTGGCGTCTGCAGCAGCCATGTGCACGCCGTTGCTCGGATTGATTTCGCGCAAGGTGTAGTTCGAGACCAGCCGCGAGTGCGATTGCAGCGCGCCTTTCATGGTGATGATGGTCATCGGCCAGTCCTTCGGATCATCGAGCTGGTCGAGATGCTTGCCTAAAGCCGTCATGGGCTCGATCCAGCGCGTTGTGCCATGGAAAAACTGGCCATTCATGCTGTTGCGCGTGGTGCCCGTTTTCTCCGCGTAGAAGTGCAGGCGCTTGGTGTACTGGTAGGCGAGCTGGTCACCCTTGCGTGCGCCTGTGTGCGGCTGGAAGCGCCCACCGCGCACCAGACAGCCCATGACCGTAGGCCATTCCTCCGGTTTGAGCACCGCGGCAAATTTCTGGTGATAGTCGCCCAGAGCGGTGACCGCGATCTCCTGCGCGCTCGCAGCAGGCACCTCATCGCCGTCCACGCCCTTAGCGGCGACCAGATTGGCAACTGCCTTGAGATAAAAATCTTCGCGTCGATGGAAGGGCCAGAGCTTGCCCTGCGCGTCAGGGATGCCTTTGTCGCCGTAGCCTGGCATGCCGATGCGCTTGGCCACGTCGATGAGGAATTCCTCCATGCACACATGTCGGCCGTCGGGCGTTTTGGAGGTGAGGCTCACTGCTGGCCAGCGCACGCCCGTCCCCTTGGTCAAGGTCGTCGGAAAAGTGTCCACCAAGTCATAGCTTTCCAGATGCGACACGTCGGGGACGATGTAGTCGGCAAACATGCTCGAGTCCCCAACGACGATCTCGGAGGCAATGATCAGCGGAATGTTTTTCGGGTCCTTGATCGCGGCCAGAAACTCCGGGTTGCCCTGTCCTGGCACGCTGTACAGCGGAGTGGCTTTCTGCCACATCAGGATGTCCACGCCATACGGATAACGCTGCACCGCTGACGGCAGGGTTTCCGTGTACATCGCGAAGCTCAGTGGAAACCAAGGGCGCTTGGGTGGATAGGGATTCTTGCCCGCTGCGATCTTGGCCTTGTACTCGCTGGTGTCCTCGTAGTGAAACTTTTCGCGGTTGATGATCACGCCCTTGGCGAGGCCCTCTGCTTCGGGAACGCTGGTCAGGTCATAGCGTCCTTTGTTGACCGGATACCCGCCGCCGCCAGCGGTAAGCCCGCCTGTCCAGTTCATATTGCCAACAAGCAGATTGAGCATCAGAACCGCCACCCCGTTGTAATACCCATTGGGATGTTTGACCACGCCGCGGTACATGGTGCTGGCCACTTGCCTGCCATGGCTGGTGAATTCGCGCGCCACTTCGATGATGCGTGCCGGTTCGATGCCGCAAATCTGCGCATACTGCTCGATGGTGTGCTCCTTGGCGGCCTCCGTGAGCAGGCGGAATGCGGTTTTCACCGTAACGCCGTTCACCTCGCCAGCAAAGTCGATTTGCGCGGCTTTGACCCCGGCCGCCTGCGCTGGTTTGCCAGTAGCAGCGTCGATGACCACGCGGTCGTCTTCGCCGCTGGCCTGCGCCTTGCCCAGACCGGCGACTTCCGCGGTGAGAAACCGTCGTGCCTGCGGATGCTTGGGATCGACGATCACCAGGTGCGTGGCGTCGGTATGCGAGAGCTCGCCCGCTGCCTGCGCCGCTGCCAATGTGGGGTAAGACAAATAAGGGGCGTTGTAGCGCTGGTTGTCGATGATCCAGCGGATCATGCCCAGTGCCAGCGCGCCGTCGGTGCTGGGTTTGATCGGCAGCCAGCTCGCGCGGTCGCCGATCACGCCGCCGCGGCTGAGCTTGGGGTCGACGACCACGTACTTCAGCCCGTCGGGTTTGGCCCGCGCCTCGGCGACGTATTTGCCCTGCGTCTGCATGGGAAAGTTGGCATCTCCGGGCTGCGTCCCCCAGTAGATGATGAACTTGGCCTCGCGCACATCGGGCTGGGTCATGTTGATGCCCGAAAACACATGCTGATGCGCGATGTGGTGCGACAGTTCGCATTCATTGACGTGGTCGAACACGTTGACGCTGCCGAAGGTGCTACCGAATCTTTGCGCGAACGTCATGCGCGTACCCACCAGGCGACCGCCCTGCAGCACGAAGCCATTGGTACGCATGCCAAATTCAGGCGCGTCCGGATCCATTAGTTCCTTACGCTTCGCATACAAGCCGCGGAAGCCCAGCACCTCAAGATCCTTGCTTGCCGGATCGGAGGTGTCGGCGAAAATCTTGCCGCCTTCGGTGACTTCGGTGAGCAGCGTGTCCCAGGAGATCGGCTTCCATTGGCCGCTGCCGCGCGGCCCGACCCGCTTGAGGGGAACCAGCACGCGGTAAGGGTCGTAGGTGGACTGAATGCCAGTATTGCCCCGGGCGCACACGGTTCCGGGCAGCGCCGCCGTATCGATCAGCGGGGTGGTGACGGCGGTGTATTCGCTCAGGGTATTGGGGTGGTAGGGGTTGCCGATGATGCGCTGGATGCGCCCGGTCTTGCGGTCGATTTTCACCCGTAGGCCGCATTCACTGTGGCATTGCAGATCCACGGTGTGATGCAGCGTCCACTGCGGATTGGGAACGAGTTTGCCGCTGGCGGTATCGCGCAGCCATTCCGGGGTATTGGAATTGCCATACACCGGATGCAGCGCCTTGCGGCCGCGTTGATGCAGCGGGATCAGATCGACCAGGCGTTTGGAAAAACCGAGAGTGCCAGCCCCGAGGCCCGCAACGGCGCCCAGGGTGAGAAGTCCACGACGTGAGATGTCCATGATGTCAAGCCTTATTGGCAACACTAAAAGGAGCCGATTGGGTATCGCGCGGCATTGCTGCGAGCAGCGCAGCCAGGATGCCGAGGAACAGCAGCACGCTGACCCCCGTGTACCAAAGCTCTTCGAAGTTCAGATGAAAGAGGTAATAGCCAGCACCGCTGCGGTTGATTGCTTCACCGCCGAGGACGACGCCGATGCGCGCCGCGTATGAACCCCAGGTCGCAGCGAACAGCGCGATCCACTGCGCGCCATAGCTGCGGCCGCTGGGCAGCAGGAGCAGCGCCAAGGGAACGAGCAGGCCGATGATGGTCCAGTTCCAGGTGATCTGCGTTGCGTAGGGCCCCATGAAGAGATTGGCCGCGCGCAATTCCTCGATCGTGCCGAAGCGTCCGAGCCACCACATCCAGCCATACCAAGTGACCAGGCAGAAGCCCAGCGCGACTGCAGCCGTCGTGCGGTGGCCGCTTTGCGCCTGCGGACGCGTGGCCGTGACCAGCCAGGCGAGCAGGGGGATCAACGCCATTTCCGCTAGCGCCGCCACCGCAATCGCACTGGCGAGGAACAATAGGGCAGCGGCTGGCGAATTCCAGACCGGCACGCCATGTTCGTTCATCAGAAACACCGCCGAATACAGCGGCGCGAACAGGCCCAGAAACACAGTGAGCACCAGTGTCGGCTTGAACCAGCGCGACTCGAACACGCTGTAATGCCGACTCCATAGCGAAAAGAAATCAGCCAGCTTGCGCCACCCTGCGCTGAGCGGCTCGATTTCAGCTTCCAGTCGCGCGCGGGGAATGGACTGAAAACTCAGCCACCAGCCCAGCACCAGAAAGAGGGGCAGCAGGATGATGCCGTACTTGATGATCGCCGTGTCCCAGTTATACCAGCCGAGAAAGTAGCCGAAGATCAGTCGGCCAGGCTGCTGCACTTCGGCCAGCACATTGACGAAACCGCCGAGGATGAGCGCTACCACCAGCGGCATGGTGAAGCGGTGCTCCACCGTGTCGGTGCGTCCGCGCCAGGCGTTGATGGCCCAGATCAGCGCGAGCGCTCCGGCCACGCCAAGCGCCCACGAATAGTTGGCGAACAGAATGGAAAACGGCCGGTCATGGACGACGTTGTACAACTCGTTGAAATGGCGCAGAGGCGGCACGAATTGCGGGGTGACGAGCGGGTTAGACATGATCGGCCTCCTTGCCAGTGGCGATATCCCAGTCGTGGTCGTTGCGGTCGATGTCCTGTTGCTCCTTGGACCACAGCGTCGGGATGCCGGGTGGGTTGTTCTGCAGCTCGGTGGTCAGCCCGATGTAGAAGACCCGCGGCTCGTTGCCGGTACCGGGTTTGAGTTGCTGGATGGCTTCGCTGAGCACCTGCTTGGTCATGGGGTCGTTCGGGTCGTTGAGATCTCCGAATTGGCGCGCGCCCCCCACGCAGGTTTCCACGCAGGCCGGCAGCAGACCTTGATCCACGCGCTGCGAGCAGAAAGTGCACTTGTCGGCGGTCTTGGTGATCGGATTGATGAAGCGCGCGTCATACGGACAGGCGTTGACACAGGCGCCGCACCCCCAGCACAGGTCGTAGTCGATCTCGACGATGCCGTCCTTGCGCTGCCAGGTCGCGCCAGCCGGGCAGACCTCGATGCAAGAGGGCCGTTCGCAGTGGTTGCACAAACGCGGCAAAAAAGCGCGCTTGGTATCCGGATAGACGCCGAGCTCGACGTCGGGCACCCAAGTGCGGAACACCCCGGTGGGAATATTGTTCTCGAACTTGCAGGCGGCGGTACAGGCCTGGCAGCCGATGCACTTGCGCAGATCGATCAACATGCCCCAGCGTTTGCCCTCGAATCCTTCCTTGGCCAGGTTGCCGTCTTTGGCGGTATAGGCGTAAACGGAACGGTCGTGCGCGAGCTCGTAATCGGTGCCGGCCGGCGTGAGCGCCTCGGGCGTGTCACCGAAGGCGTCGTCGCCGGGCTGTTTGACTTCGGCGGCGTCGGCGCCGACGGTCGCGGCGGCTGCGGCGCCCATCGTTGCCGCCGCGACGCCGAGCGCTTTGCCGAGAAAGTTTCGGCGGCCTTTGGCCGCAGGGTCTTCAAATTGTGGTGATGCATTCATGGCGATCCTCTTGGTTCCCAATAGGGATGGAGTCAAGGTAGGCCACGAAGAAATTGATAAATTTGTGTTACATCAAAAGATTTCTTTGCGTGATATCGACAGGTGTAATTGAATGTATTAGGCGCGTCTGCGCAGCAAGGCCGATCTGCTGCGCGGACTCACTTCGCCGACGCCCCACGATCCTGATGGGCGTAGATCAGCACGGCGAAAAACACCCCGCCCTGGACGAAACCGAGCAGCGACTCGATTCCGGCTGCGAGCATGGCGTTGAGGGTGCGCGGAATCCAGTCGCCCAAGCCCAGGGTGGTGAACAGCTCCATCGAGATGTAGAGCGCCACGCGCAGGCTGTGCGGCTGCATGAGCAGCATGTGTTGCACTTCTTCCGCGCCGTTGTAGCGGAACAGATCGAACACGCCGAACAATTCGTACAACAGCGCGAAATAAAGCAGCGTGACCGCCGTGATCTCAAGATAGAGAAAGACGATGTTGAGCAGATCCAGATGCATCGAGCGCCGTTTGCGCGAGACATAGAACAACATCAGATCAAGCAGGAAAAACCGCACGATCACGATGTAGATCAAAAATCCAAACAGAATGTCTTCACGATGGGTGGCGAAATGCGCGGGATATTGCTCTTTCCACCCCCACGCCAGCAACAGCGGGGCGAGCATCAACGGAATGACGAAAGGCAACACCGGGATGAGCTGCAACCGGGAGTCCGCGGCATGGCGGGCTTGTTTTTTGAGCGGTTGCAAGGAGGTCATCGCAAGAGGTTCCAAATCATTTTGGCCGCAAGAATCAGCAACAAACCGGCGATGAGTTTTTTCACCCCGCTGGACGACAGGCGGTAAGTCATGATGCGCCCGCCGATCACCCCGCCCAAGGCGGCAGCCACGCTCACCACAGCGAGCAGCGACCAGTCCATATTGGCAAAACTCAGATAGGTGAAAAACCCGCCCAGTGTCGCAAAGGGAATGGAAAAACTCACCGCGTAGGCGGCCTTTTTGGCGTCAAACCCCAGCAGCACCAACACTGCGAGAATGGGCGAACCCCCGCCCACGCCGATCAGCCCGGACACCCAGCCCACGCCGACGCCGAGCGCAATCAGCACCCAGACCCGGTCGTACGCCGCCTTGGGCTGGCGCTTGAAAAACAACAGCAAAGCGGCGCTGACGATCATGAACCCGGCCAGCACCCACTCGATGACGTGTTGCGGCACGTCTCGGCTCATCCAGGCTCCGAGCGGAGTGGCAATCATCATCGAGACGGCCAGAGGCAGCGCAAAGCGGATGTCGAGTACGCCGCGGGCCGCGTTCATCACCGAGGCGGACATGGTCGAGACCGAATTGACGAACAGCCCGATGGCCTTGGCCAGATCGAGCGCCATGCCCAGCATGCCGAAGGTGGGCACCAAAGCGACCGCAGCCCCCACGCCGCCCATGGCAAACAGGGTGGACAGCACCAGCGTCAGCGCGAAGTACAAGGCGTCATGCAGGATGAGGGCACTCATGGCAATGCTCGCGTGGCGAAAATCGGGGGGATGAAGGCGCGGGCGCGGCGCTTCATGACTGCCCAGACAGTCGGCGCATCAGATCGCGCGCCTTGTCGCCGCGCAGGGCATCGACCAGTCCGAGCATGCCCTCATTGAGATAACGCGACTGAAAACCCTCCAGCGTGAGGAACAGGCGCGCGATCTCGGCCCGGTCGTAATGCGGGCAGAGGGTGATGATGAGCTTGCTGCGGTCGAGTTCGTGCAGGCGATCAGGCAGCGCGTCGAGCGGAATGTGCAGGCCGAAGCCGAGATGCCAGGCGGCATATTCCTCGGCGAAGCGGATATCGACGAGTTGCGCCTTGCCCGTGGCGTACAGGTCGAGGGCTTCGGCCACGCCGATTTTCATCGCCTGGCGCTCGGCGTAATCGAAGCGGCGAAGGTAGGCGGCAAAGGATTGGGACAGGGGCATGGCAGTAGGCTCCTCGGATCGGGGTGAGTCAGTGGCCTGCGCGTTCGTCAAGGCGGGCGCGCAAGAAAGCGAAATCAAGGCCGACAGGCGTAACAGCAAGTCGCGTTTGTTCGGGTCTATCGGCGCTTGTGCGGGTTCATCGAGAGGATTGAACATCTGGCACGGATCTGTCAGAACGTGTAGCCCAGTCGCAGCTGGAAGTAATCCTGACCGGGGTTGGGGCGCTTGATGTCGGCGTTGGAATAGTGCGTGAAGCGCAAACCCAGCAGCCAGGGGCTCTGAGCAACGCGGTGCATCACGCCCAGCGAGTCACCGAACTGGTAGGCGGTGGAAATGCGCTTGCTGCCGATATAGGTGCCGGAAAACACGTTGGCGCCGATGCCGAACTCCATCGCCGTATTCGGGGTGAACCACCAGTGCAAAAAGGGCGTGAGCCCCACATGCCACAGCGACGCCCCCGGCGTGCCCGACGGCCCCTGCGCATAACCCAGCGACGCCTCGGCCGTGAGATCCAGGCGGCTGTTGGCCAATGCGTGGCTCCACAGCGGCGCGGACTCCAGTGCAAGTGTGCTGTTGTGATAGCCCTTGTCCGCACCCCAAAGCAGGGAAAGATCGGCAGCGTGCGCAATTGATGCGCAGGCAAGCAGACTGGCGGCGACAAGAGATGTTGTGATGGATTTGCGTTTCAAGGTGTGCCTCTGCTGGGTTGATGGGGCGATCGTCCAAAGATGGAATCGTCAGAACACCTTTTCCGCTGTGAACTGCGCGAGTTCCAGACCGAAACCAGGAATTTTGCCGTTGGTCAGGAAGAACAGGTCGCGGTAGCGCATCTTGAGCCGATAGGGAATACGCCCCATCTTCAGCACCTCGTCCTGGCCGCCGAACCAGGTGTTGGCGCGCACATAGAACGCCTTGCTCTCTCCCATGTCGCCGATGCAGAAGGTGACGGGCTGCAGCGGCTGGTTCGCCTCTTCGGCATCCATGCGGCCCATGTCCAGCGCGATCTGCCGCCCGACGATCTCGGCTTCCTGGTGGCCGATGCCGCCGATCTTCGGCATGGTCACCGCCGCGCAGTCGCCGGCCGCGAAGATTTCCGGGTGCTCGGGATTGCGCATCAGCAGATTGGTCTTGATGAAGCCCATGCTGTCGCAGATCGGCAGGTCGCGCAGGCATTCATGCGCGACCCAGTCGGGCAGGATGATCTTGAGTTCGGCCTCGATCGTCTCCCCGCCCTGGAACTCCACGCCCTCGGCGGTGAGCCTGGCGATATCGGGCATGTTCTTGCGGTAGTGGATGCCCATGCCATCGATCAACTTGAGGAAGTGCCGCACATTGTTCTCACCGGCATCCGCCGCGATCAACTCCTCTTCGGGCGTGAACACCGTGATCTTGTCCGGCTTGCCCTTGCGCGAGGTGGTGAGCCAGCTTGCCAGCGCCGTCGTCAGCTCCATGATCGGGCCTTCGCAGGCTGCGTGCGCATAGGGGATGCTGCCGCCAGGATAGGGCGCAAGGCCTTCGGCGCCGTTGCCCTGGTGGAAATGCGCCGAGCCGATCACGATGGGCCCGCCTTGATAGCCGCCTTCATGCAGGTATTGGCGCAAACGCTCGCCGTGGAACAGATCGGACACAGTGTGGCCGTGTTCGGCAAAACCGGGGATTCGGTCATAAGCGAGGTGTGCACCCAGGGCGATGACGAGGTAGTCGTAGTGCAGCACTTCGCATTCGGCGCCGGGACGCTCGAAGGGCAAAAAATCAACGGAGCGCCGGTCGATGTCCACACGCTTGACGATGCCCTGCACGAAGGCGATGTCATCCGATGCCAGCGCCGGGCGCAGTTGCAGGCGCTGGCGCTTGGCCGGATCGCGGTTTTCCATCACGTCGGTGGGGACGTTGGGCACGAACAGCAGATAGTCCTTGCGGTCGATCAGGGTGACATCGACGCTGTCGCCCGCGTATTCACGGATTTTCTGCGCGCTGGCAAGTCCGGCGAAATTGCCGCCGAGTATGACGACATGGGATTTTGAGGTAGTCATAAATAGTTCCTTGTGGTCAGGTCATCAGGCGCTCGGGGCGGCCGGTGTGGTGTTGCCCTCGGGGTAACGGTGTTTGAGTAGCAGGAACAGCAGCACTGGCACGATCAGCAGGGTGAGGAAGGTGCCGACGATCAGCCCGCCGATGGCCACCACGGCCAGCGGCGACAGCCGTTCCAGCCCCACCGCCCATTCGAAGGCCACAGGCACCATGCCCACGGCGGCGGCGGCGGCGGTCATCAGAATCGGGCGGGTGCGCAGATCGACCGCTTGCAGAATGGCCTGCTTGAGCGGCACACCCCGGCCCAGCGCCTCTTGCGCGAAGTCCACCAGCAGGATGCCGTTCTTGACGATGATGCCCATGAGCAGAATGAGCCCCATGAAGGAGGGCATACAGCCGTGCTTGTCGGCGATGAGCATGGCCCAGGCCGCGCCGATCACCGACAGCGGCAGGGTCACCAGAATGGCGATCGGCGTGATAAACGAGCGGAATGCAATCACCAGCACCACGGCCAGCAGGACGATGCCGAAAGCCAGCGACTGCCCCAGACGGGTGAAGGATTCGTTCATTTCCTTCATTTCACCTTCGTCCGAGATCGTGTAGCCGCGCGGCAGTTGCAGGCCCTTGAGCGCTTCGGTCACATGCTGGTCGAGCGCGGTCACCGCGATGTTGCGGCGGTAACCGATCACATCCACTGTGCGCACCAGGTTCTGGTGGGTATAAGACGTGGGCGCATAAACGGTCTTGACCGTGGCCACCTGTGCCAGCGGCACGATGGCACCATTCGGCGTGGTGAGGTTGAGCGCCGCAATCGCCGCCGGACTGGAGCGTTCGTCCGCCCGCAGCCGTACCCACACCGGAATGCTGTTTTCGCCTTCGACCCGCAGGCTGCCGCCGGGGATGCCGTTGACCTGCGCGGCGACCTGCTGGGCGATGGCGCCGGGCGTCAGGCCGTAGTTCGACGCCCTGGCCGCGTCCACGTCGAGCTGCAGGCGCTTGGAATCGCCCTGCCAGGAGCGCTCGAAGCCGGTCAGCCCGCCGACCTTGGCCAGCCGCTGCTCAATCTCGCCGGCGATCTGGTCGAGCACCCGCCAGTCGGGGCCGCTGACCATCAAGTCCACCGTGCCGCGAATCGAGGACAAGGGCGTGGCGCCATAGACCACGGCGTTGGCGTCGATCACGCCGGGAATGGCGCGCACCTTGTCTTGAATGACCTTGTTGATCTGAAAAATAGTCTCATCGCGGTGGAAGCGGTCGACCAGATTCACCGTGGTCATGCCCTGCGAGAAAATGCGCGCTGCACCGAAGGATTTGTCCTGCGGCTCGGCGCCGACCACGGTGGAAGTGGAAAGCAGCCAGTCCGGTTTAACCGAGGCGCGAATCGCGGCGTCGACCTGCTTGGCGATGTGCTGCATCTGGGCGGCGTCCGTGTCGGGCTGCGCCTCGAAGCTGATCTGGCTAATGCCGGAGTCCATCAGCGGCATGAGTTCGCGGCCGACCACCGGCAACTGCTTGAGCGAAACGACCGTGAGCACCAGGGCGATGAACAGCACGCGCTTGGGGTGTTCCAGTGCCCAGCCCACCGTGGCGGCATAAAAGCGCTTGAGCGGTTGGATGACCCAGCGGTCGAAGTAGGACAGCGGCTTGCGTAGCGGATCGCGCGCGCCGGGCTTGAGCAGCCAGGGCGTGAGCAGCGGGATGATGGTGACCGCGACGATGAACGAGGCTGCCAGCGCCACCATCAGGCTCACCGACAGCGGCCGCAGCACGGTCTGCACGAAGCCGCCGATGAACACGATGGGCAGCAGCACCACGGCGTTGGCGAGGGTGCCGGAGAGCACCGCCAGCATCACTTCCTGCGTGCCGTTTGCCGCCACCGCAAACCCTGATTCGCCGTGCTCGCGCATGCGCCGTTCGATGTTTTCGATCACCACGATGGCATCGTCCGCCAGCAGCCCTACCGCGATGATGATGGCGGTGAGGGTGATCATGTCGAACTCGTAGCCGATCAGCTTCATCACCAGAAAGGTGAGCAGATAGGTGAACGGCAGCGACAGCGCGGTGATGAAGGCCGCGCGGGTGTCGGCGAGGAACAGCAGGATCACGAACACCGTCATGATCAGCGCGTCGCGCAGCGCGCCGAGCATGTTCTCCACGGTGAGGTCGATCAGACGCAACTGGCCGTCGGCCTGGGCGATGTGGAGCATCGGGAACTCGGCGCGGACGGCAGGCAGCGCCGCGTCGATGGCGCGCGCGGTGGTCGCGGCATAGCCGTTGTCGCCGCGCAGCAAGGAGACCGCGATAGCTTCCTTGCCGTTGCCGCGATAGAGCGAGGTCGGGTCGGCATCGCCCCAGCCCACCTTGCCCAGATCGCCCACGCGCACAAAACCGCCGCCCGGAACCGGAACCTGCACCTCAGCCAGTTGCTGCGGGTTGTGCGCCAGGCTGTTGAGCGTGAGCAAAAAGCGATAGCCGTCCCGGTGTACCAAGCCCTGCGGCGCGGTGATATTGCTCGCCGCCAGCGCTGCGGCGACTTGCGCCACATTCAAGTGATGCGAGGCGAGCGCACTGCGGTCGAGATCGACCTGCGCTTGCCGTTCATGGCCGCCGAACACCTCGACCTCGGCCACGCCGGGAATGCGCAGCAGCCGGTCGCGTAATTGGTTTTCGGCAATGCGTCGCACCTCGCTCAAACCGAGGTTGGACTGCGGTGCCGGGGTAAGCGCCAGCACCGTCACCGGCTGTGCCGCGTTGGTGATGCGGAAGATTACCGGCGCGCGCGAGCCCGCGGGCAGGCTGGACTCGACCCGCTTGAGCTCGGTGAGCACCTTGGTCGCTGCGATGTTGATGTCGTTGCCATATTCGAATTCCACCGTCACCGCTGAGACCTGGTCGCGCGACACGGAGGTGACGCGACGCACGCCGTCGATGGCCGAGAGCTGGGTTTCGATCGGGTGGGTAATGTCCTGTTCCACATCGCTGGCCTCGGCGCCCGGCCATTGCGTGACCACGGTGATCATCGGCCGGTTGCTGTCCGGGAACAGGTTCATCGGCATGGTGAAGTACGCCGCGATGCCCGCGACCACCACCAGCAGGGCGATGGCAATGATGGCGTGCGGCCTGCCGAGCAGGCGTTGCATGAAGTTCATTGCGCCGCTCCTGCTGCGGCCGTGGACACCGCAGTCGTTACCGCCGCGTCGCCATCGCGCATTTGCGCCAGCACGGCCGTCTGGCCGACCACCACCGACTCACCGGGCTTGAGCGACCCGCTGACTGCGGCGCGGTTTGCGCCTTCCTGCAAGACCTTGACCGGCACGATGCGCAGCCGCCCGGGCTCGCCCGCCTGGGCGCCCGGCGTGAACGCCAGCACATGCGCCTGATCGCCACTGCCGATCACCGCGGCCACCGGCACGGTCAGCGTCGCGGCGGCTTGTGAGCGAAGTTCGATGCTCGCCGCCACGCTGCTGCCGCTGGGCAGGCCGAAGGGGCTGCTGGTCGCATCGGCCTCGACCGTGCCGAGCCCTGCGGCGTTGACTGCCGGGGCGATGCGGGTAATGGGCAGATCCAGCGTCTGCCCGCCCTGGGTGAGGCGCAGGGTGTCGCCCACCTTCACCTGTGTGAGCTGGTCGGACGGCAAGCTCACGCGCACGATGGCGCCCTTGCCGGCGGTGAGTTGATACACCGGCTTGCCGGGCGCGGCGGTGTCGCCCACCTCGACCAGTCGCTGCGCCACCACCGCGTCCTGCGGTGCGCGCAGCTCGGCATAACCGAGTTGCACTTGCAGCGCGGTGATCTGATCGGACAGTGCCTGCACCGAAGCGCGGGCAGCGTCGGTGGCAGTGCGCGCCTGATCCGCCTGCGCCTGGCTCACCCCGCCTTCAGCCAGCACCGCGTCGATGCGTGCCTGCTGTTTGGCGGCATAGTCGGCGTTGGCGCGTGCGGCGATGCGTTGTTGCGAGAGCGCCCCGATATTGCTCGCGATCTGCCGCGCGTCGATGCGCACCAAGAGATCCCCACGCTTGACCGCCACCCCGGCGCGCGGGCCGATGAAGGTCACCGTGCCTTGGATCTGCGGCGCCAGCGTGATGGTGTTGGGCGCTTCGACGGTGGCCACGCTTTGCAAGCTCGCGGCCACGGTGCCGTGCTGGACTGCGCCGGTTTGCACCGCCCAAGGCGTGGCGACAGCGGGCGGGCTGGCATCGGCCTGATGCAGACGGTGAAAGTGCAGCCACAACCCGCCCGCAATCAGCAGGATGGGGATGGGCAGCAAGTACCAGGGTTTGCGCTTAGGTTTGACGGCGGAGGATTTGTTTGAGGTATTCATGGCTGAGTGCTCGAAGAGGTGGAATCGACGGCTAGCAGTGCGGCGGGCGGCTCGCCATAGGCGTAGCGCAGGGCGTCATCGGCCTGCCACCAGCCGGCCAGGGCGCTGGCGACGCTGGCGCGGGCCGAAGCCAGCGCGGCCTCGGCGGCGATCAGATCGGTGGCCGAACCCAGGCCGTGCTTGAAGCGGTCTTGCTCGATGCGGGCGCTCTCGGCTGCAGCGCGCAAGCCCGATTCGGCGGCACGCCACGACTGATCCTGCGCGTTCCACAGCGCTACCGCGCCGTCACGCGCGGCGCGCAGATTGTCTTGCGCGGCCTGAAGTTGTTGCTGCGCCTGGTTGGCTGCGGCCTGCGCGGCATCCACGGCGGCGGTCTGCGCCCCGCCCGACCAGAGATTGAAGGTCACGCCGAGGTTGAACTGCCAAGTGTCCACCGGGCGATTGTCCCAATGCACCGCGTTACGGTTCCAGCCGCCGGTGGCGGTGAACTGCGGCAGCATGGCGCGCTGCGCCGCGCGCACTTTGTCCTGGCTGGCCTGCAACGCGCTTTGCGCCGTTTGGATCGACGGGGGCAGCACATTGCCGTTGGCTGGAAAGTGCGTCGGCCCGGAATCGGGCGCCGGCGCCGCAGCGTCGAAGCTGGGCACGCCCATCAACGCGGCGAGCTGTGCGCGCACCTTGCGTTCCTGGCCATCCGCCCCGGCGATCTGTGCCTGCACCGCAGCCACCGCCGCCTGCACCCGCAGCAGATCGACGCGGGCGATATTGCCCACCTTGAGCCCCGCCTCGGCTACGCGCTCACTCGTTTTGAGCGACTGCAACTGCCTGTCCAGCGCCTGCCGCTGCCCGGCCAGCGCCTGCAGATTGCGGTAGAGCGTGGCGCCTTGCAACAGCGCGCGCAGCCGCATATCGGCGGCGCTCCACTGCGCACCGGCGGCACGGGCGCGCGCGGCATCGACCTCGGCGGCAATCTGACCGCTGAGATCGATGGGCAACTGCGCGTTCAAGCCATAACCGAACTGGTCTGCCGAAAAGGGGTAAGCCGCCACATTGGGCGGCAGGGTGATCGCGCGAGTCAGCCGCGGATCGTTGTAGTGCTGGCTCGTGGCGTAGGCATCAACCTTGCCGAACCAGGCCGCGCGCGCCTGCTGTACCTGCGCATCGGCCTGCGCTTTGGCGGCCTGGGCGGCGAGCACGTCGGGGGAGCGTGCGGCGATGGTCTGCAACACCGCAGCCAGATCGGCCGCGGGCGCCGAGGCTGCGGCAGCGGCGGCGCCCGTTCGCGCAACGGCAGGGCTTGACGCCTGCGTCGCAGGAGGCTGCGCCAGTGATGCCTGGGCCGCAGAAAGGAAGACGAGCGCGGCAAGAGCGCGCAGCCGCGTGGGCTGGTGCGGAAAATTTCGCTTCATGATGGATCGGCACAGGGCTGGGGCGGGGGCAGACTGCCGCGTTCGATGCGGCCTTCGAGAGATGTACCTCCCGCGACCGTGTTGTACACCGTGCCGAACTGCTGCACATTTCGGTGCAACAAGGCGAGGCGGTGGTCGTCCTCGTCGGTATCGACGACGATGCGGTAAGTGATTCGCGCCATCTTCGGCGGTGCGTCCTGCCGCTCGCCGTGCACGGCGATGTGTACCCCGCGGTATTGGAATTTAAGAATGGGCGCAACGCGCTCGATGTTCTTGAGCATGCACGCGCCCACCGCGGCGAGCAGCAACTCGGCGGGATTGAACGCGTCCAAGCGGCCGTCGAGCGCCGAATCGATCGCGATGCACGCGTCTTTGCAACGCGCCTGCGCGCCGTGAGCATCGAGGCGGTCGAGCGTCACGTCATAGGTGAGCATGGAAACCTCCAGGGGTTTTGGTTTGTCTTGTGCAGAGAAGACGATGCACGGGGTGAAAGGATGCACCCTGATCGAGAAAACCTTGATCCCGGTCAGCTTGCGCTCATCCGTGGGTCAAACCAGACGCCGTCCCCAAGCCAAACGCAAGCCCTGCAGCCACAGCCCGCACAGCAGCAGCAAGCCGAGTGCGGCGATCATCGGCGGCAGGCTCACGCTGGCAAAGCCCATGACGTCCCGCAATCCCGGAATCAGCAGTACAGCTGCGAGCACTGCCGCCACTGCCGCGAACATCCGCGCCAGCCACGGGTTGTCACTGCGCAGGTTGAACACCGCCGCATGATGCAGATCGCGATTCGCATGCCCGGCCAGCAGCACGGCGGCAATTCCCAGCCCCTGCAGGAGGGCGAAACCGATGTTGTTCAGGGTGAAGGGGCTGGCCGTCAACGGACGCGGTGGACGCTGCATCACACCGGCCGCGGCCGGTTCCGCCTCGAACACGATGGAGCAGGCCGGATCGATGAGTAGTTCCAGCAGCACGATGTGCACCGGCAGCAGCAACACCGGCCAGTGCAGCAGCGCGGGCAGCAATGCCAGCGCGATGATGGGCATGTGCACCGCGAACACAAAGCGCGTGGCCTTGGTGATGTTGTCGAAAATCCGCCGACCGCCGCGTATGGCCTGCACGATGCTGGCAAAACTGTCGTCGAGCAGCACTAGCGCGGCGGCCTCGCGCGCCACATCGGTACCGCGCTCGCCCATGGCGATGCCGACGTCCGCCGCCTTCAGCGCCGGGGCATCGTTGACGCCGTCGCCGGTCATAGCCACCACCTGGCCATCGGCCTGCAGCGCGCGCACCAGCCGCAGTTTGTGTTCGGGGGCGAGACGGGCGCAGACATCGACGCTGCGCAGCCGCTCGCGTAGTTTGGCGTCGTCCATACCGGCGATTTCCGGGCCGGTGACGACCTCGGCGCGCTCCGACAGCCCTACCTGCGCGGCGATGGCGCGCGCAGTGGCGGGATGGTCGCCGGTCATCATCACAATGCGCACCCCGGCGGCGCGGCATTCGGCAATGGCCGCAGGCACCTCGGGGCGCGGCGGGTCGATCAGGCCGATCAGGCCTAGAAACACAAAGTCGAAGTCATGCTGGCTGGCTGGCCATGGCGCGCCTTCCGTCGGCGCCTGCCAGCTGCCCCGCGCCACGCCCAGCACGCGCAGGCCGCGTGCGGCCATGGCCTCGACCTCGCGCGCGATGGCCGCACGTTCGGGCGCGGGCAGATGGCAGAGGTCGGTCACCGCCTCGGGTGCGCCCTTGGTGGCCAGCGCGTACACCTCGGGCCGGGCGGTGGCGAAAACCCGGGTCATGGCCAGAATGTCGGGGGCGAGATCGTATTGACGAGTAGGGCTGCGGTCGTCGTGCACATGCTCGGTGCCGGTCAGCCGCGCATGACCGAAGGCCTGAATGGCTTTCTCCATGGGGTCGAAAGGATCGAGCAGCGTGGCGAGTAGGGCGAACTCGACCAGGGTGTGGAAGGTCTCGGGCAGATCGGCGCTGTCGGCGTCGAAGCGCTCCTCGCCAGCAACGAGTTCGGCCACCTGCATACGGTTCTGCGTCAGCGTGCCGGTTTTGTCTACCGCCAGCACGGTGATCGCGCCGAGCGCCTCGACCGCCGGCACGCGACGGGTGAGCACCTTGCTTTTGGATAGCCGCCAGGCGCCCAGCGCGAGGAACACGGTGAGGATGACCGGGATTTCCTCGGGCAGAATGGCCATCGCCAGCGCGATGCCCGACAGCAGGCTTTCCAGCAGCGTGCGCCCGTCCCACAGCCAGTTCAGCAACACCAGCGACAGGGCGAGTGCGAGCGCAATCAGGGTGAGATTACGGATCAGCTTGGCCGAGGCGCGCTGCAGGCCGGAGTCGACCTCGGCCGTGTTCGCCAGTGCCGCGCCGATGCCGCCCACCGCCGTGCGCGCGCCGGTGGCCACCACCACCGCCTGACCCACACCCTTGGTGACCACGGTGCTGGCGAACAGCGCCGCGGGATGGTTTTTATCTGTCGCGGTGGCGGGATGCACGACTGGGTCGGGCAGTTTGCTCACCGGCACGGCCTCGCCGGTGAGCAGCGATTCGTCCACATCGACCTGACCGCTCACCAACTGCGCATCGGCGGGAATGCGGTCGCCTTCATGCAGCACCAGCAGGTCGCCCACCACCACGTCGCGCCCGGCGATGCGTTGCTCGCGGCCGTCGCGGATCACCAGCGCGCGCGGCGCGGAGAGATCGCGCAGCGATTCGAGCGCGCGTTGCGTCTTGCGCTCCTGCGCCAGCGTGATGCCGATCACCACGAATACAAAGCCGAGCAGAAACAACGCCTCGCCCTTGTCGCCCAAGAGCAGGTAGATGCCGCCCGCGGCCAGCAGCATGAGGAACATCGGCTCGCGCAGCACGCCAAACACAATGGCCCAGGCAGACTTGGGCGTGGCGCCGGGCAGCAGGTTCGGGCCGTCGCGCGTCAGACGCGCCGCGGCTTCGACGGTGCTCAGACCCGCTGGCATCGGGTCGGCCCGATCTTGCCCTGCGACCGTTCGGGGTTTATTGGATGCCATATCAATCCCTCAATCTGCGCCGCAGCAGGGCGACGAGCACGCCGCCCGACACCACGGCCGCGCCCACGGTCCATGCCAGCACCACTCCCAGCCCGCTGCGGTAGTACCAAGTGGCGATGCTCGCGGCGATAAAGCCGATCTCGGTGGCGCCGAACACCACGGTGAGCCAGAATTGCAGTGCGGTCATGCGTTGCTGGTATTCGGTGGTGAGGGTGAAGCTCACCAGGTCGAGCCGATCGGTCACGGCATCGAACAGATCGGTAATGCCCAGTACCGTCTCACCTTGCTCGGCCACGACGTCATTGAAGCGCGTACTTGCCAGCGTGGCGCCGTAGAACTCCTCCAGTCCGTCCATCACCTCCTTTTTCAACGCGAGCAAATCGTCGATGGAGTGCGGCCCCGCGTGGGTCAAGCGGTCGTACAGACCTTGCAGAACGGCGCGCTCGATGCACAGCAGTTCCAGGGTGATGAGAAAGGGCAGTGTGCTCCTGGGGGGCAGGTCCAGTGCCTGCGCCTGCGCGACGCTGTCGTCGCGGCTGTCGTGCAGATCGAGCGCGCTGCGGCGTCCGATCAGGGTGATGCCGCCAACGCGGGCGCAAGTATCGCGCGCGAGTTCGCCTTCCACCACCTCGGGCTTGAGTGCGCGACTCAGTCGATCACGCCACAGCAGGGCGATCACCTGTTCGGCATGCTCCGTCAGCCAACCGTCGAGTACGGCGCCAGGCAGGCGGATCACCGACAGCGGCAGGTAGGCGCTAAAGTCGGCGCGGCCGGAGATGGCCTGGTTCAGCGGCGCGAGTTGGCGCCAGACCAGCGCAGCCGGGCTGTCGTGTGCGTCCGGGTCGAGCCAGTCGGTCCAGCGCTGTGCGTCGAAAGGCTGGCTCGGTGCGGGAAGCCAGACCTCCCACACGGCCACCCCAGCGACATGGGTGAGCAGGGCGATGTCGGCATGGCGCGGCGCCTCCGGCGCGGCTTGCGGTAACGCGATTCGACCGAGATCGGTCCGATTCAGCCGCGCTGCCTGGAGAAACGCCGGGCCGAGCACATGCGCCTGCGCGGCATCACGCCATTGCGCCAGCTGCGACGCGCCAGGTTCGGGCAGCGGGGCGAAACCTGCGGGCCGTGCGTCCAGCCGTGTGACGCCAGGCAGCAGGGAGGTGGAAAACAGCAGCGCGAAGCCGGGCAGGCTCAGTTCCGCATCCACCGCAGCAACGGACGAGCGAGCTGCCGTCGCCGGGCGGTCCATCACGCTGGGCCCGGCGCAGCGCTTCCCGGGCAGGCTGAGGCTGCGGCGGCCAGCGCGCAATGCGCGGCGAAATCCTCGGTCTCTAGTTGCAGCGTGACATGGGTGATGTCGAACGCGTCATGCAGCATGTGTTCGGCGCGCGCGAGCAGCACGGCGGAATCGACGCCTTGGCGCACCACGAGATGCGCGGTCAGACTGACCTTCGAGGTGGACAGCGCCCAGACATGCAGATCGTGCAGCGCCAGGACGCCTTCCAGCCCGAGCAGCCGACCGCGCACCGCCGGCAGATCGACTTCGCGCGGCACGCCGTCGAACATCAGGTGCAGCGATTGCGAGAACAGCGACCAGGTTCCCCACACCACCACGGCGGCGATGACCAGGGAAATGGCCGGGTCCAGCCACATCCAGCCCGTTGCCAGAACCACGACCGCGCTGATGACCACGCCCAGCGACACCAGCGCGTCCGCCGCCATGTGCAAGAAGGCACCCCGGAGGTTCAGATCGCTTCGTGCGCCCGATGCGAACAGCCACGCCGTGGCGCCGTTGATCAGAATCCCGACCGCAGCCACGATCAGCACCGGCCATTCATCGATCCTGCCGGGATGCGCCAGGCGCTGGAAGGCTTCGAGCGCCAGCCCGCCCATGAGCACCAGCAGCAGGACGGCATTGAGGAAGCTGGCCAGGATGGACGCACGCTGCCAGCCATAGGTGTGGCGGTCGCTGGCGTGCAGCCGACCCGCCGCCAGTCCGGCCCAGCCCAGCGCCAGTCCGCCGACATCGCCCAGGTTGTGCCCCGCATCGGCCAGCAGCGCCAACGATCCCGCGCGCCAGCCATAGAACGCCTCGATCACGACGAAGGCGATGTTCAGGCCGATGCCCAGAGCGAATCGGGCGCCGAAGTCCTGCGGCAGGTCGTGATGCGCGTGAGCGTGGTCGTGACTCATGGTCGTTCAGGTGAGATCGGGGGGCACGCCGATGCGCGCTCGCAGCAGCGCTTCGAGTTCTTCCGTGCGCGGCAGTCCCTGCGCAAACAGAACCCCGTCGGCCAGCAGAACCGGGTCGCGGGTGGCGCCCAGGTCAAGGGCCCGATGCGCATCCGCTTGCAGCCGAATCTGCGCTCGCCACCCCAGGCCGCCGAGTGCGCAGGACAGACGGCGTTTGAGTTTTTCCGCATCGAGGCCGGAGCCGAGAATCTCGAACCGGATGGGACAGTCGTGGGAGCCGGTGGCGCAAGTCATGAACTGATCTTATCGCGATCAAGCTCGGGCAAGGGCGTCAGTCGAGCAGAAACACAGGCTCTTGATCGGCGGGCATCTGCGCCAGCTCGGCGTCGGTCAGGCGGGCGTAGATCTCGATCAGATAGCCGCTGGGGTCGCGCAGCCACAGTTCGTGCAGCGGCGTGCCGCGCCAGGTGGTGCGCGGGGGCTTGACGATCTCGGCCCCCGCAGCCACGGCGGCGTGGTGGGCCGCGATGACCTCGGCCTTGCCCGCCACGCCCAGGCCGAGGTGGTAGAGGCTGTAGGTGTCGAGCGTCTCGCCGCGATCATTGACCAGCAGCACCAGGTTGAGATGCAGCTGCGGCACGATGAAGGTGCTGTAGCGCGCGGTGCGGTCTTTGGGCGGCAGGCCGAAAAACGCGGTGTAGAACGCCGTGCTGCGCGCCAGATCGGCCACACGCAGGCTCATGTGGAACTCATGGGCGGCAGGGAATGCGGGTGAGGAAGTCATGGTGGTTTTTCGAGAGTTCGGTGAAGTCGGTGTTTGCTGCGATCAGGGTTCGCGCGGCGGTTTGTCCAGGCCTAGCCAGGTGCCGTAGAACAGGCGCGGCAGGATGAGCAAGGCCA
>JABEBX010016052.1_pt1 | contig 21772 bp, 24 predicted proteins | sample 7245971 | NCBI WGS metagenome assembly JABEBX01 (sample SAMN14506365, study PRJNA622280) | hot springs metagenome | biome: hot spring [ENVO:00000051]|acidic hot spring [ENVO:00002120]; feature: spring [ENVO:00000027]|sediment [ENVO:00002007]; material: sediment environment [ENVO:01001048]... | reverse complement strand
GGACTCTGACTCCGCTAACCGTGGTTCGAATCCACGTCCCCCAGCCATTTCCCCCGGCCACCGGCCCAGGTTTTCTGTTGCGCGGCCCATGGCCGCAACAAGCCGCCCACCCCAGGACGGTCGCGGCCATGGGCCGCTCCTACGCCACATTCCAGGCCAACGCGCGCCCAAGCCATCCACAGCACTCTGTCCTCCTGGAAAAGACATTGCTACACTCCTGCCATGGCTACCACATTATCTGATTCAAAGGCCACTGCCCTGCGTTTCACCAAAATGGAGGGCTTGGGCAATGACTTCGTAGTTTTTGATGGCGTTCGCCAGCGCGTGATCTTGCGTCCGGAGGGCATTCGCGCCCTGGCGGATCGCCACTTCGGGATCGGCTGTGATCAGGTCCTGCTGGTGGAGCCCAGCACCCGCGCAGACTGCGACTTTCGTTATCGCATCTTCAACGCCGATGGCGGGGAGGTGGAGCAGTGCGGCAATGGCGCGCGCTGCTTTGCCCTCTTTGTGCGTCGGGCAGGCCTTAGCGAGAAGCGGGACATTCCCGTGGAGACCCGCGGTGGGCGCCTGGAATTGCATGTGCAGGAGGACGGTCAGGTGATGGTGAATATGGGGGTGCCGCAACTGGAACCCGCGGCCATCCCTTTCCTGGCGGACCGCTCGGCCGCTAGCTATACCCTGGACGTGGATGGTCAGGCCGTGTGCATCGCGGCCGTCGGTATGGGCAATCCCCATGCGCTGCTGCTGACGGAGCGGGTGGACAGCGCACCGGTGGCTTCCCTGGGACCGAAGCTGGAACAACACCCGGCCTTTCCGCGCCACAGCAATGTCGGTTTTGTGGAGATTGACGACCGGCAGCACCTGCGCCTGCGCGTCTGGGAGCGCGGGGCCGGCGAGACCCTGGCCTGCGGCAGCAATGCCTGCGCGGCCGTGGTGGCGGGCCAGCGATGGGGCCTGCTGGATGAAACGGTCCGGGTGACCCTGCCCGGCGGCACGCTGGAGATCCGCTGGCAGGGTCCGGGTACCCCTTTAACCATGACTGGCCCGGCGCGCGCGGTATTCGACGGTGTCTGGGCCTTTGCACCGGAAGCAGCAGGAGGGACGATGCGCGAAGCAACCTTGGAACAGATTGCCCAACAATTGAATGCAGATCAACGGGAACTGGATTTCCTCCGCAAGCTGACGGACGCGGAAGGGGAAACCCTGGCCCGCCACATTGCCGCCCTGGAGATCCACTGCGGCCCCGAGAACTACACGGCCACCCACTGGGAGGATGACTGAGTTGGCGGTGGCGGCGGCGAACACTCCGGAGGCCGAGGCGGTGCTGGCCTATCTGCGGGCGCATCCGGACTTTCTTTGGGATCAGGAGGATCTCCTGGCCGCCATGACCTTGCCCCATGTGGGGCGCGGCTCGGCGGCCTCCCTGCTGGAGCGGCAGATCGCCCTGCTGCGCCAGCAAAACGGCCAATTGCAGCAGCGCATCGACGCGGTGCTCAGCGTGGTGCGGCAGAATGCCGAGCTGGGTGCCGGCCTGCTGGATCTGGCGGTGGCCCTCCTGCAGAGCCTCGATTGCGGGGGAGTGCTGGAGGTGGTGCAGCGGCATCTGCGGGATCATTTTCATGTGGAATATCTGGCTTTGGTCATGCGCGAAGCCCTGCCGGGGGTAGTGGGGCAGGCCGCCATCCTGGCCGAGGCGGATTTTCGCGGCCTGAGCGTGCTGGCGCCGGCGGCACGAGCGGCGAGCGGCATTGCGTTGGAACCGGGCCTGCGCAGCGATCTTTTCGGTGGCGAAGGAGCCGGTTTGGCATCCCTGGCCCTGATTCCCTTGCGTGGCGACAATGCCCAAGGGGCCATCGTGCTGGGCAGCAACGATCCTAGCCGGTATGGACCCGAGGCCGGTGTGGATGTGCTGGATCAGATCGGGCGTCTGGTGGTGGCCGCCCTGGATCGCTGCCTGGCGGAACCCTGATGCAAGAAGCCGTGGCGGCCTTCCTCACGCAACTGGCCGACAGCGGCAGGGTGAGCCCGGCGACGCTGGCGGCCTACGGCGATGACCTGGGACGCTTTGCGGCATTCCTCCAAAATCACGGGATCGATGCCCTAGAACAGGTGGATCGCCGCATATTGCGCGCCTTCGTCATGAGCGAGCGTGCCCGGGGGGTCGGGGTACGCAGCCTGCGCCGGCGCTTCGCGGCCCTGCGCGCCTTGTACCGCCATGGGCAACGGCAGACGCCGCAACTGCAGAATCCCGCCTTGGATTTCCCCATCCCCAAGGAGGAGCACCCCCTGCCCGACTGGCTGGCAGTGGACCAGGCCCAGGCGCTGATGCTGGCCGGGCCGACTCCCGATTCCTTCCTCTTGCGGCGCGATCAGGCAATACTGGAATTGCTCTACTCCAGCGCCCTGCGGGTTAGCGAACTGGTGGGGCTGGATCTGGAGGATCTGGATCGGCGCGAAGGCAGCGTCCGGGTGACCGGCAAGGGCCAGAAGGTCAGGCTCGTGCCCGTGGGCGGACCTGCCCTGCTGGCCTTGGACCGCTACCTGGAACTGCGTAGGGAACTGGCCCGGGAAGAAGAGACGGCGCTTTTCATCAACCGCAGCGGGCGGCGCATGTCCGTGCGCAGCGTGCAGGACCGGGTGGAACGCGCGGGACGGACGCGGCTGGGGCAGCACCTCCACCCCCATACCCTGCGCCACAGCGCCGCCAGTCATTTCCTGCAGTCCGCCGGGGACCTGCGCGCGGTGCAGGAATACCTGGGCCATGCGGGCATCGGCACCACGGCCATTTACACCCACCTGGATTACCAGCAATTGGCCAAGGTTTATGATGCAAACCACCCCCGGGCAAAACAGCCTTCTCCACCTCTTCCTCCTAAGCAGGGAGCATCATGACGGAAATGCAGCAGTTCCATGGCACTACCATCCTTTCGGTGCGGCGCGGGGAGGCGGTGGTCATGGCCGGTGACGGCCAGGTGACCTTCGGCAACACAGTGATGAAAGGCAATGCGCGCAAAGTGCGCCGCTTGGATCCGGAGGTGCTGGTAGGCTTCGCCGGTGCCACAGCGGATGCCTTTACCCTGCTGGAGCGCTTTGAATCCAAACTCAAGGCCCACCCCGGCCAACTGGCCAAAGCGGCGGTGGAACTGGCCAAGGAATGGCGCACCGACCGCGTCCTGCGCCGCCTGGAGGCCATGCTCGCGGTGGCAGACCGCCAACAAAGCCTGATCATCACCGGTCAGGGCGATGTGCTGGAGCCGGAATGGGGGATCATCGCCATCGGTTCCGGCGGCCCCTACGCCCAGGCGGCCGCCCGCGCCCTCCTGGAGCATACGGATCTGCCGCCCCGCGCCATCGCCGAACGCGCCATGAATATTGCCGGCGATATCTGCATCTACACCAATCACCATCACCTGATAGAAGAACTCTGACATGTCCCAGATGACCCCCCGCGAAATCGTCCAGGAACTCGACAAGTACATCATCGGTCAGGCCGATGCCAAGCGGGCCGTGGCCATCGCCCTGCGCAATCGCTGGCGGCGCGCCCAGGTGGAGCCGCCCCTGCGCGACGAGATCACGCCCAAGAACATCCTCATGATCGGTCCGACGGGGGTGGGCAAGACGGAGATCGCCCGCCGCCTGGCGCAACTGGCCGGGGCGCCCTTTGTGAAGGTGGAGGCCACCAAGTTCACGGAAGTGGGCTATGTGGGTAAGGACGTGGAGTCCATCATCCGCGATCTGACCGAAATGGCGGTGACCATGACCCGGGCCGAACGCATGGACACCATGCGCCAGCGCGCCGAGGAACTGGCCGAGGACCGGGTCCTGGACATCCTGGTGCCCGGCCCCCGGGACAGCCATCTTCCGCGCCAGGATGAGGGCACCCGCCAGAAGTTTCGCAAGATGCTGCGCGAAGGCCGGCTCGATACCCAGGAGATCGAGATCGAGGTCCTGGCGCCCAAGGCCGGGGTCGAGATCATGGCACCGCCGGGGATGGAGGAGATGACGGCGCAATTGCGCGATCTCTTTGCCAACATCGGCCAGGGCAAGACGCACCCGCGCAAGGTGACCGTGGCCGAGGCGCTGCGCCTGCTCACGGAAGAGGAAGCGGCCAAGCTGGTCAATGAGGAGGACATCAAGATCTCGGCCCTGGAACGTGTGCAGTCCGGAGGGATCGTCTTCATCGACGAAATCGACAAGGTGGCCGCGCGCAACGGCGCCGGCAGCGGGCCCGATATCTCGCGGGAGGGGGTGCAGCGGGATCTCCTCCCCCTGGTGGAGGGCTGTACCGTCAGCACCCGCTACGGCATGGTAAAGACGGATCATATCCTCTTCATTGCCTCGGGGGCCTTTCACCTGAGCAAGCCCGCGGACCTCATCCCGGAGTTGCAGGGGCGCCTGCCCATCCGCGTCGAGCTCAGCCCCCTGGTGGCGGAAGACCTGGTGCGCATCCTCCAGGAACCAGAAAACGCCCTCACCCGCCAATATACAGCCCTGCTGGCCAGCGATGGCGTGCAACTGGCGTTTGCGGAAGACGGCGTGCGGCGCATTGCCGAGATTGCCCAGCAGGTGAACGAGCGCGTGGAGAACATCGGCGCCCGGCGCCTGCACACGGTCATGGAGCGGCTCCTGGAAGATATCTCCTTCGCTGCCCCCGATGCGGGCGGGAAAAGCCTCCGGGTGGACCGCAACTATGTGGATGAGCGCCTGCGGGATCTGGCGCAGGATGAAGATTTATCCCGTTATATCCTTTGACGGATTGTCCGGATCATCTCTGGATAGCCTGAAAACAACCGTATAGGAGCGGCCCATGGCCGCGACCTCGCTGCCGCCGGTTTTTGTCGCGGCCATGGGCCGCTCCTACCCGTTTTGGCTACGGCTTGAGATAAAGGGCCCCGCCCCCTTGGGCATCGGCGATGGCGATGATTCCCGCGGGCACCAGAACGCTGCCTGCAGGGCATTCTTCCGGATCCAGGCCCAGATTGCGCAAGCTGTTTTGGCAGATGCCCACCATGACGCCTGCCGCCGCGAGTTCTTCCATCTCCCGGCGCCAATGGCCCTTGGCCCAAAGGGCCACGGGCGCTTGGCCATTGGCGATCACCTGCAAAGGGCGCTCCGGATCGGCCGTATGCGCATTGCGCAGGTTGGCGAGCAGGGTCGGCCAGCGCCCGGCATCGTCAATATGAAACAGCAACACGGCCCTCACGCCTCGGCGTAATCCATCATCTGCTGGCGCAGTTTGCCCATGCTGGTTTTTTCCAGTTGCCGCACCCGCTCCGCCGAAACCCCCAACTCATCGCCCAACGCCTGCAGGGTCTTGGGATCATCATTGAGCCAGCGGTTTTCGATGATGTAACGGTCGCGCTGGGGCAGAGTGGCCAGGGCCCGCTGCAGGGCCTGATGCTGCTGGCAGTCCCAGTCCCCTGCGAGCAAGCGCTCCGCCGGCGTCGCGCCGGGGTCCGCCAACTCAAAGACCCGCCCCGTATCCATACCGTCATCCGGATCGGCGTTGAGGGAGAAATCATGGCCGGACATGCGCCCTTCCATCTCCAGGACCGCCTCCTGACTCACGCCCAATTCCCGGGCAATGGCCTCGCTCTCCTCCCCCTGCAGCCAGCCCAGCTTGGAGCGGCTGGAGCGCAGATTGAAAAAGAGCTTGCGCTGGGCCTTGGTAGTGGCCACCTTGACGATGCGCCAGTTGCGCAGGATGAATTCGTGCATCTCGGCCTTGATCCAGTGGACCGCAAAGGATACCAGGCGCACGCCGTGATCGGGGTCGAAGCGCTTGACGGCCTTCATCAGACCGATGTTGCCTTCCTGAATCAGGTCCGCCTCGGGCAGCCCATAGCCCCGGTAACCCCGGGCCACGCGCACCACGAAACGCAGGTGGCTCAGGACCAGGCGCTTGGCGGCGTCCAGGTCGTTGTCGTCGCGCAGGCGCAGGGCCAGGCGATGCTCCTCCTCTGCATCGAGGAGCGGCTGACTGTTGACAAAGCGCAGATAGCCGGAAAGACCATCGGCACTTGCCAGTTCTCTAGTCACTAATGCCATGTCATTCATAAGCAAACCTCATGCCAATTATTGTTTCATTGGACCGATGATTTGGCGAAAGGTTCTGCAGGAAAATGCCCAAGCAGAAGCAGGAAGCTACGCAAAAGTATGGTCGAGATGCCGGCCCACCGCAAGGAGCGAGCCCAGCCAGCCGAGCAGGGCACTGGCAATCACCAGAATGGCACCCTGCTCCGGGGTGAGGGCGACCAGATTGAACTGCGTACCATACAGGGCGGCGAGGCGGTCCACCGGCCCCTGCAGCCAGTAGAAGGCGGCCACGACGATGCCCCAGGCAATGAGGCCGGCCACGGCGCCCTGCAACAAGCCCTGATAAAGGAAGGGGCGGCGAATGAAGCTGCGGGTGGCGCCCACCAGACTGGCCACGTCGATTTCGTCCCGGCGCTGGGCGATGTGCAGGCGGATGGTGTTGCCCATGACCAGCACCGCCCCCAGGGCCAACAGCACGGCCAAGATGAGGGCCGCGCGCTGGCCCAAGGCGAGGATGGCCTGCAGGCGGGCGACCCAATGGAGATCCGACTGGGCAGTGGCCACGGCGGGGTCCTGCGCCCAATGCCCGATGACCCGCTGCAGGGCACTGGGCGGGTAGCGGAGCGGATCCAACTGCACCACGAAGGAGGCCGGGAGGGGATTTTCTCCCAGGGTCTGAATGGCCGCCACCATGCCGCTGTGTTTCTGGAACTCGGCCAGGGCTGCGTCGGCGCTGACATAGCGCACCCCGACCACGCCTGTGGTTTGCGTCAGGGCCGTTTGCAAGTGCTGGATCGCTTGCGGACTCGCGTCCTTATGCAGGAAGAGGGAGATTTGCGCCTGATTGCGCCAGTTGCCGAGGAGGTTTTCCATGTTGGTCAGGACGGTGAAGAGGCCCACCGGCAGGGCAATGACGATGGCCAGGGCGAGGATGGTCATCGCCGTGGAAATGGGTTGGCGCCCCAAGGCCGACAGGGCGTTCCGGCCCGCTTCGATACGGATGTGCAGATTCACTGGCGATCCTCCGGCGCGTGTAGGCGCCCCCCTTCCAGCCGCAATACCGGCAGGCCCAGACGATCGATCTGGCCCTGATCATGGGTGGCGATGAGCACCGTCGTGCCGTGGTGATGAAAGTCGCGAAAGAGATCGAGGATCTCATTGCTCAGGCGCGGATCCAGATTGCCGGTGGGCTCGTCCGCCAGAAGGATTTCCGGCGTATGGACGATGGCCCGGGCGATCCCTACCCGCTGCTGTTCGCCTCCCGACAGGGTGGCGGGATACTCGTGCAGGCGATCGCCCAGCCCCACCTTATCGAGGGCCGCCCGCACCCGGCTTTGCACCTGCCGGTCGGGCAGGCCAGCCACCTGCAGGGTCAAGGCGACATTGCTGAACAAATCCCGGTCCATGAGCAGCTTGTGGTCCTGAAAGACCACGCCGATGCGACGCCGGTAGGCGGGGATATGGCGGCGTTTGAGGGTGGACAGGTCCACGCCGTTCACCATCAGGGTGCCGTTGCTGACGCCTTCGAGGCGCAGCAACATCTTGAGCAGGGTGCTTTTCCCCGCCCCGGAGGGTCCGGTGAGCAGCGCCATTTCTCCCTTGCGCAGATGCAGATTCACTTCCCGCAGCACATGATGGCGGCCCGGGTAATGCTTGGTGACATTGATCAGACGAATCATCCGGTCTTCTCCGCGAAGAGTGCGTCAACAAAGGCCTGGGGATCAAAGGGGCGCAGGTCCTCCACCCCCTCCCCCACGCCCACATAGCGAATGGGGATGGGCAGGGCCTTGGCCACGGCGGCTACCACGCCGCCCTTGGCGGTCCCATCCAGCTTGGTGATGCAGATGCCCGTCAGGCCCACGGCCTCGTGGAACTGACGGGCCTGATTCAGGGCATTCTGACCCGTGCCGGCATCCAGCACCAGCCAGATCTGCTGCGGCGCAGCGGGGTCCAGCTTGGCCAGGACGCGCTTGACCTTTTTCAACTCCTCCATGAGGTGCCCCTGAGTGTGCAGGCGTCCGGCCGTATCGGCAATGAGCACCTCGCTGCCCCGTGCCCGGGCGGCGGCGTAGGCGTCGTAAATGACGGACGCGCTGTCGGCGCCGCTGCCCTGGGCCACCACCGGCACCTGCGCGCGCTCGCCCCAACCCTGCAACTGCTCCACCGCCGCGGCGCGAAAGGTATCGCCGGCGGCCAGCAGCACGCCGAAACCCTCGCCCTTCCAGCGCGCGGCGAGCTTGCCGATGGTGGTGGTCTTGCCGGCGCCGTTGATGCCCACCATCATCACCACCTGGGTTTCGCCCTTGCGCGGCGACCACTGGGCCGCCCGCGGGCGCAGAATGTCCAGCAACGCCGCCCGCAGGGCCGCCGTCAGGGCCTGGGGATCGGCGAGTTCCTTGCGCCGCACCTTTTCGGTCACGGCCGCCATCATTTCCTGGGTCGCCGCCATGCCGAGATCGGCCTGGAGCAAGAGGGTCTCCAGATCCTCCAGCAGTTCGGCATCGATTTCCTTCTTACCGAAGACCAGACGTTCCATGCCGCTGGCCAACTGTTCCCGACTACGGCTCAAGCCCTCCTTCAGCCGGGCAAAAAGGCCCTTTTTGCCCGGCTCCGCCGGGGAGGATTCCGCCGCCAGGCCCGCCGTTGCCGATGCGGGAGGGACAACGGCCACCTCCGCGGCAGAAAATGCTGCGGGAGCGGTCTCTGCCGGATCGGTCGTTTCCCGCAGTGGCGGTGTTTTGTTACCCTTGAACCAGTTGAGCATGGACGTGCGGCCAGAGCAGGAGAATGGAATGATGACGGACATTATCCACCGATGGGCGGGATGGGACAACGCCCCGGCGCAGGGCGGCCGGTGAGCATCCACATCATTGCCGGCCGCTGCCGGGGGCGCCGCCTGCGCACCTTGCCCGGTACGGGTCTGCGGCCAACGCCGGGGGTGGTGCGTGAAACCCTGTTCAACTGGCTCGCGTCCGACATCATCGGCGCCCGGGTGCTGGATCTTTTCGCCGGCAGCGGCGCCCTGGGCCTGGAGGCCCTGTCCCGGGGCGCCGGAGCGGTGGTTTTTGTGGAAAAAAACCCGCGCCACCGGCAGATCCTTGCGGAAAATGTGACGGCCTGCGGTGCTGCTCAGGCACAGATTGTCGGTGCCGACGCCCTGGCTTTTTTGCGCGACTGCGGCCAATCCTTTGATGTCATCCTGGCCGATCCCCCCTTCCACCAGGGTTGGCCGGCACGCCTGGCGCCGCTGCTCTTTGCCGGCCGTTGCCTGGCGGGCAACGCTATGATTTATCTGGAAAGTACAGCCACCGAGCAGTGGCCGGAAGGGGCCTTGCCCCAGGGCTGGAGCCGCTATCGCTCCGGGCATTGCGGCGATTCCCACTATGCCCTGTTCCAGCGCTTTACGGAGGAACGGATCCATGGATGAGGCAGCAAAGGGCAAATTGCGCCGGGTCATTTACCCCGGAACATTCGATCCCATCACCAATGGCCACGAGGACCTGGTGCGCCGGGCGGCCGGGCTCTTTGACGAGGTGGTGGTGGCGGTGGCTGCGCAGACGCCCAAGGCGACCATTTTCCCCCTGGGCGAACGCCTGGCCCTGGCGCAATCGGTCCTTGCCGGGATCCCCGGGGTGCGGGTGCGGGACTTTGAGGGGCTGCTGATCAATCTGCTGCAAGACGAAGGGGTCAGCGTGATCCTCCGCGGACTGCGTGCCATTTCGGATTTCGAGCACGAATTCCAGCTCGCCTCCATCAACCGGCGGATGAACCCGGAAATGGAGACCCTCTTTCTGATGACCTCGGACCAGCATACCTTTTTGTCTTCCAGTCTGGTGCGGGAAATCAGCCGCCTGGGCGGCGATGTGACGGCCTTTGTCCAGCCACAGGTGGCCATGGCCCTGCGCCAGCGTTTTCACGGCCAAGTGGACGGGGAGCTTGGCGCAGAATAACATAGCGCGATACTTGGTTTTTTGTGCGGGGAGCGTATGTCGTTACTGATTACCGATGAATGCATCAACTGCGATGTCTGTGAACCGGAGTGTCCCAACAACGCCATCGCCGTGGGCCCGCAGATCTATGTGATCGACCCCGCCCTCTGCACGGAATGCGTGGGACACTACGACACCCCCCAATGTCGCGAGGTCTGCCCGGTGGACTGCATCATCGGCGATCCGCAGCATCCGGAGTCGGCCAGCGAACTGGAGCAAAAGTTTCGGCGGTTGACGGGACAGGCCTAGGGATTATGGGCCGGCGGCTCCGACGCAGGATGGTCTTGCCGGAGCAGTGGCAGCAAGAGCGTCCAGCGGGCGTCCACCTGCCGCATATCGGCCTGACGATCTTCCAGTGCCCGCTGGAGCTGCAGGATGCGGGTGTCGATGTTGCCCATGGCCTGGGAAATGGACTCCAGGGCGGCCAGCTCCTCCTCCGACTTGGCTTGGAAAATCTCCATCTGGCGGTTCATGACGGCCATGATCTCATCCACCCAGCTTTCGGCCTCATGGCGGGTTTCCAGGACAAAGTCGCGGATGCGGCTGGCGACCGTGAGAAAGGCCTTGCGCACCACGGCACCCTGGGTGTTGACAGCGATCTCCAGCTTCATCCCGAAGCGTTCGTAGTTTTCGGCCATGGTCAGTAGTTCGGCCCGGCGCGGCATGATGGCGTAAGGAATGGCACCCAGTTGGGGGAGATGATAGCGGGCCTGCAAGGGCTGGTACTCTTCCGCCACCAGGGTCGCCACCCGCTGCGCACCTTCGAGGGCAGCGTCAAAGTGGGCGATGGCATCGGCAAAGAAGCTCTTGAAGCGCTCCACGATGCCTGCCGTCGTCCATGCCGAGAGCATCTCGCCCTTGGCGTTGCTGATGATCAGGTCAAAGGTGCCAGGCGCCAGGGGCGCGAGCAGCCCCTCTTCCACCGCGGCGCGAAAGGCGGTTTTCTTCTGCTCGAAGGCGCGGCGGTCCGCCTCGAAAGAGCGCAGGATCTGCTGATGCTGGGCCACCAGCTTGGGCACTTTTTCGCCGGTCTTCTCCTTGAGGCGGCGCATGCTATCCATCTGCGCCATGATGCCCTGCATCTGGTCACGCAGGATGCCCTTCTGGTCCATGACCGTCCGCTCGACCACGGCCCGGCAGCGTTCCCGGATGCTTGCCTCCTGGGCAGGGACGAGGATGGTGGCGATGGCCTCCTCCAATACGGGCAGGCCGCTGCGGGTCAGCAGATCGGCATCCTGGCGAATGCGGGCCACCAGCCCTTTCTGGCCGGAAACGGGGATGACCTGTTCGCGCCGCACCCCGAGGCGAGCGGCGGTGGCATCGATCTGCCGGGCGATTTCCGCCTCCACTTCCGACCCGTCCCGCAATTCGTCCCACAGGGTATCGATCTTGTTGAGAATGACCAGTTGTTTCTGACTGGGGTTGCGCATCAGATACTGTTCCCAGATGGCGAGGTCGCTCTGGGTAACCCCGGTGTCGGCACCCAGCACGAAAATAATGGCATCGGCATCGGCCAGCATGCCGAAGGTCAGTTCCGGTTCGGCGCCGATGGCATTCAGCCCCGGCGTATCCAGCACCGTGAGTCCGGTGTCCAGCATGGGGTGGGGCAGGTAAATGAGGGCGTGCCGCCAGCGCGGGATGAGCACCTTGCCCAGGCCGCAGGAGGGGCACACCGTTCTATCCCGATCCCTGGGCGTGCGGTTCAAGGGGGGGCAAAGGCCGAAGCGGCGTGCCTCCTCAATGGGCACGCAGACGGTTTCCGTCAGGTGCGCCAGCGCCGCGTTCCGTTCGCCATTGCTCTCCAGGCCCAAGGGTATGCGGGTCCAGGCGCTCCCGGCCTTTTTGAGCTTTTCAATGGTGACGTCGAGGGTGCGGCTGGCGATGGGCAGCAACTGCATGCCAGGGTTGCCCTGGGGGGCGCCGCGAATCTCCACCGGGCACATGGTGGTCTGGCCGGAGCTGGAAGGGAGCAGCCGCCCGCCCACGTTGGCAAAGAAAAGGGCATTGATCAACTCGGTCTTGCCGCGGGAAAACTCGCCCACGAAGGCCACGCGCAGGCTGTCCTGACCGACCTCGTAAGCCAGGGTTTCCAGGCGCAGGACCGTACCCCCGGGCAACAGCCCCAGATCCGTAGTCAACGCCGCCAGATCATGCAATCTCCCGGCTATCTCGTCGCGCCAGTGGCTGAGGACCTGCAGTTCGCGCAGGATGGGTGACAGAGCTAGCTGATTACTGGGCATGACGCTCCCCGCATTTCTAATGTTGGCAATATGGACAGAAATAGCTGCTGCGCCCGCCGAGGCGGACGCTGCGAATGGGCCCGCCACAGCGCAGGCAGGGCCCTTCTGCCCTCCCGTACACCGCCAGAGATAGTCGAAAATGCCCATCCTTGCCATCGGGCTGGATAAAGTCCCGCAAGGTGGTGCCGCCTTCGGCAATGGCCTCGGCCAAGACCGCGCGGATGGCGGCGGCCAGCCGCTCATAACGCAGGGGAGCGATGCGACCGGCGGCCCGGCGGGGGTCGATACCGGCACGGAAGAGGGCCTCGTTGGCATAGATATTCCCTACCCCGACCACGGTGTGCGCATCCATGATGAAGCCCTTGACGGCCAGGGAGCGGCCCCGACTGCGGGCATGGAGCAGGGCACCCGTGAACGCAGCGCCGAGGGGCTCGGGGCCCAGATCCCGGAGCAAGGGGTGGTTCTCGCCGTCTTGGATCCAGCGCAGCACCCCGAAACGGCGCGGATCATGGAAGCGCAGGCAAGCGCCGGAATCCAGGACCAGATCCACATGGTCATGGCGGCGCGGCGGGGTAGCGGCGGGGAGTACCCGCAATTGCCCGCTCATTCCCAGGTGGATGAGCACCGCGCCGCTATCCAGCGCCAGCAGCAGATATTTGCCGCGCCGATCTACGTCATGGATCCTTTGCCCGGCCACCCGTTCGGCCAGGTCGGCGTTCACCGCACCGCCTCCCCCTGCTCCGCGCCATGCTCCAGACCCAGCATCCCACCGGCTACCAGGTGACCGGGCGCTTCCGCGGCGATGGCCGCCAGACACTCCAGACCCGTCGGTCCGGCCAGCAGCGCCTCCTGCGGCTCGTGGCGCAGGGCCGGCAAATGCGGATCACCCGCGGCCAGGTAGGGGGGGTTGGCCAGAATCAGGTCGAAGCGGAGCCCTGCGGGCAGGGGCGCATACCAGTCACCGGCCAGCCAGTGTACGGCCAGACCCAGGCGCCGGCCATTGCCTTGGGCCACGGCCAGAGCCGCCGGGCTGCGCTCCACCGCCCATATTTCTGCCTCTGGTCTGGCCCGGCCTACGGCGAGGGCCACAGCCCCGGAGCCCGTACCCAGGTCCAGCACCCGCCGCGCGCCCTCCCGGGGCAAGTGCCCCAAGGCCAGTTCAACCAGAGACTCCGTGTCCGGGCGAGGGATGAGCACGGCGGGATTTACCGCCATCTCCAGCCCATAAAAAGACCAAGTCCCCAGGCAATAGGGCAAGGGGACGCCCATCAGGCGCCGTTCCACGCGCTCGCCAAGCCATTGGCTGGCCGCAGCGGGAAGGGGCTGATCGCCCCGACGCAACAGGCCGGCCGCAGCGCAGCCCAAAGCGGCCTCCACGAGCCAGCGCGCCTCCTGCTCCGGCTGGTCGCTCACTGCTCCCAAACGCGATGCCACCTGGCGCAGGGTATCCCCTAGCGGCACGGGCATCTTTAGGCATCCTCTCCCAGGCGAGCCAGGAGATCGGCCTGATATTCCCTGATCAAGGGGTCGATGAGGGCATCGAGATCACCGGCAAGCACCGCTTCCAGACGATACAGGGTAAGGTTGATACGGTGATCCGTTACCCGCCCCTGGGGAAAATTATAGGTGCGAATGCGTTCGGAACGGTCCCCGGAACCCACCAGCAGACGGCGCGTCTGCGCCGCGGCACTCTGTTGTTTTTCCTGCTCCTGTTCCAGCAGGCGTGCCTGCAAGAGGGCCATGGCACGGGCCCGATTTTTGTGCTGCGAACGGTCTTCCTGACAGGCCACCGCCAGTCCCGAGGGGATGTGGGTGATCCGCACCGCCGAGTCGGTCTTGTTGATATGCTGGCCGCCAGCCCCGCTGGCACGATAGGTGTCAATACGCAGGTCGGCCGGGTTGAGGGTGATCTCGGCAATCTCGTCCACTTCCGGCAGGACGGCCACGGTGCAGGCCGAGGTATGGATGCGCCCTTGCGCCTCGGTTTCGGGGATGCGCTGCACGCGATGCCCGCCGGATTCGAACTTCAGACGCGAATAGGCCCCGCGGCCGCTGATCTCCAGGATGATTTCCTTGAAGCCACCCCGTTCCGACTCCGAGGCGGAAATGACGGCAACGGTAAAACCGCGGTTTTCGGCGTAGCGCGTGTACATCCGCGCCAGATCGGCGGCGAACAGGGCGGCCTCCTCCCCTCCGGTACCGGCACGGATCTCCAGAAAGACGCTGCGCTCGTCGTTTGGATCCTTGGGCAGCAGGCGCAGGCGCAGGGATTCTTCGAGACCCGCCAAGGCTTCCCTGGCGGCCTCCGCCTCCTCGGCCGCCATGGCCCGCAATTCGGCATCCCGCTCCTCCAGGAGCATGCGTTCGGCCGCGGCCAGATCCTGCTCCCGGCGCTCGTGGGCCCGCAGCAGTTCGAGGATGGGTGTGATCTCTCCCAGTTCCCGGGAAAGGGCCTGGAAGCGTGCGGCGTCCCTGGCCACGTCGGGACTGGCCAGCATCTGCGCCAACTCGTCATGGCGAAAGGCCAACTGCTCCAACTGGCCCAGCAGGCGCGGACTAAGGCTCATCCTTCGGCATCGCTGAGATGGAAAAGGATATCCAGGGCCGCCACCAGGTTTTCACTGGTCGCCTCCTGACAGGGCTGGCGCAAGGTGGCGATGGGCTCATGCAGGATCTTGTTGATCAATGCCTTGGAGAAAGCATCCAGCACTACCCGCGGGTCCTGGCCCTGTTCGATATAGCGCAGAAAGCGCTGCAACTCGTCCTTGCGGCTGCCTTCCACATGCTCCCGTAGCCGGCGGATGGCGGGCACCACCTCCAGGCTCTCCCGCCACTGCTGAAAACCCGCCACCTCCTCGGCAATGATGCCCTCGGCCTCCAGGGCCGCCTCCCGACGCGCCCGCAGTCCCGCCTGGGTGATGTCATTCAGGTCGTCGATGGTGTACAGGTAGCAGTTGGCCAACTTGCCCACCTCGGGAGCGATATCCCGCGGCACCGCCAGGTCCACGAGCATGAGCTCGCCCTTCCGGCGCCGGGTCATGGCGTCGGCAACCGCCGCGGCCGTGACCACCGGCAGCGGGCTGGCCGTGGAGCTGACCACCACGTCGGCCTGGGTCAGGAGCTCGGGAATCTGGGACAGGGAAAAGGCCGCCCCATCCATGCGCTGCGCCAACTGCTGCCCACGCTCGGGAGTCCGATTGGCCACGGCAAAGCGCTTCACGCCGTGCTCCCGCAGATGGGTCGCCACCAGTTCCATCGTTTCGCCGGCGCCGATGAGCAGGGCTTCCTTATCCTCCAGCGTGCCCAGGAGCTGTTTGGACAGACTCACCGCCGCATAGGCAATGCTCACCGGCGCCGAACCGATGGCCGTTTCGCTGCGCACTCTCTTGGCCACGCGGAAGGCCCAATGCAGGAGGCGGTTGAGCAAGGGACCCGCGCTCGCCGCATCGGCGGCCATCTGGTAGGCATCCTTGATCTGGCCAAGGATTTGCGGTTCCCCGACAATCATGGAATCGAGCCCACAGGACACGCGAAAGAGATGGCGGGCGGCCTCATCCTGGACGTGGAAATAACCATGTCCGGCCAGAAGCCGCTGGTCGACGCCGTGGAAATCGCAGAGCCAGGATTGCATGACATCCACATGGCCACCGCAACCGCCATGGTAATAGATCTCCGTCCGGTTGCAGGTGGACAGGATCAGCACTTCCTTGGCCACTCCCTTGCTGAGGAGATCCCGATGGGCGAGCAGCAGTCCCTCCGGAGAAAAGGCCACTTTTTCCCGAACTTCAATGGGGGCGCTGTGATGACTCAGACCGAAGCAGTAAATGGCGTAACCGTCCCTGCTGGGCGACGATGAAGGGCCGGATTGTGGCCGACAGTCGTCAGGATTGCAAGCCCATTCGCGAGCGGTTATTGTGCCATCCTTGCACAGGATGGAGGTGGTGGATGGGCACGATGGGGGCCAGGCTACGCGGCGGGATGATCGGCCTTGCGCTGGGCCTGGCGGCCGGGGTGGCCGGGGCCGGCACTGTGGAGCGCGGCATGACCGGCGAGCAGTTGTACTATCTGCTGGTCGCCGAGTTTGCCACGCTCCGCCACGACCCCCAACTCGCCATACCCGCATGGCGTGAAGCGGCCCGTCAAGGCAGCAGCGCCAAGGTGCTGGCCAGGGCCACCGCCGTCGCCGCCGGCTTTGGCGACTTTCCCGACGCCCTCAAACTGGCCCGGCGCTGGCGGCAGGTGGCCCCCGACAGCGCCGCGGCAGCCCAGTACGAGGCGGCGCTGCTCCTCACCACCGGCCAGGAAAGCCGTGCCATCGCCCTGCTCCAGGAAACAGTCACCCGTTTCCCCAATGATACCCGCGTGACCCTGCAACTGGCCGATCTCCTCATGTCCCATGGCCGCCCCGGCGAGGCCCAGCGTCTCCTCCAGGCCTTGATCAGCAAGGATCCGCGCTCTGCTCCGGCGTATTTCGCCCTGGGCCGCCTATACCTGACCCAACATCGCATGGACGCCGCGGTCACCCAACTGCAAAAGGCCCTGGCCCTACGACCCGCCTGGCAGGAAGCGGCCATCACCTTGGCCGAGGCGTTGCGCATCAGCCAGGGTCCCACCGCCGCCCTGCGCAGCATACAGAGCTTCACCGCCAGCCATCCGGAGGCCAGCATGGCCCGCCAGTATCTGGCCTCCCTCTATCTGCGCATGGGTGGCGTGGAGCAGGCCTATCGCATCTACCAAAACCTAGCCCGTCAAAACCCCCAGGATCCGGAAATCGCCCTTTCCCTGGGGCTCATCGACATGGATCGCCAGGATTGGGCGGGGGCAAGGCAGGCCCTGCACGAGGCCCTGCGCCTGGCACCGCACTCACCGGCACCAGTCTACTATCTGGGGCGGCTTTATGAAGCCCAAGGGCAATGGGCCGAAGCCTTGCAGTGGTACCAGCGCATCACCAGCGGCCCCCTCTTTCCCGAAGTGGAACTGCGCAGCGCCCGCATCGACTATCTGCTCGGACATCGGGAAAAGGCCATGACGCAACTCCAGGATCTGGCTGCCCGGTATCCCCAACAGGCACAAATCCCGCTCCTGGAGGCAGAATTGCGGCTGGACGAAGGCAAGGCGCAGGAGGCCTTGCGTGTGCTCCACGATGCCCTGCAACGTCTGCCCGACCAGCCCGAACTCTGGTACGAGCAGGGCGTGATTGAGGAGGGCCTCAAGGATTATCCGGCCATGGAAAAGGCCATGCGCGAGGTCATCCGCCTCGCCCCCAACGATGCCCAGGCCTACAACTTCATCGGCTTCAGTCTGGTAGAACGGCACACCCGCCTGGGGGAGGCGGAAACCCTGCTCAACAAGGCCATCGCCCTGGCCCCCGAGAGTCCGGAGATCCTCGACAGCCTGGGTTGGCTCTATCATGTGCAGGGTCTCAACGAGAAAGCCCTGCCCTATCTGCAGAAGGCCCATGCCGCCATGCCTACCGATGCCGAAGTCAGCGGCCATCTCGGCGAGGTGCTCTGGGCATTGCAGCGCTATGACGAGGCACGGCAGGTTTGGCAGGACGCGCTGCGCTACCACCCCGATGACGCCACCCTGCAAAGCCTCATCGCCCGACCCCGGCCATGATGCGGCGCACCCTATGCTTGCTGGCCGTCATGGCCTCCCTATTGGACGGTTGTGCCAGCCTCCCGCCTCCGACACCCCGGCCCTCCCTGGTGCTGGCTAGTCATGAGCGGGACCAGGTACTGCGTAGCCTTTCCGCTTGGCAAGCCAGCGGGCAGGCATCCCTGCGCTCACCCAAGGGAGCGGAAAGCTTTGGATTCCGTTGGCAGGAAGACCCCCAGCAACAGGAAATCGCCCTCCGCGACCCCCTGGGTCGTACCGTGGCCCGTCTCAGCGCCACCGCCGAGGGTGCCCAATTACTCTTGGCCAATGGCAAGCAAATGCAGGCCGCCAGCCTCGGGGCGCTGCTGGAATCGGTCCTGCACGTAGCCCTCCCCGTGGCGCGCCTGCCCGACTGGCTGCTCGGCCTGCCCAGGCCGGATGAAGGCGTCGAGCGCAATGGCAATGGCCTCCCCGAAACCCTGCACGCCGAGCAATGGACCATCCGTTATCTCGCCTATGCCCCCGTAGGCGGGCTGGTCATGCCCAGCCTGCTGGAGGCCCAGGGTCCCGACGGAATCACCCTGCGTCTCGCCATTACCGGCTGGCACTTTGGTGAGCGCCCATGAGCCACCCTTACCCGGCACCGGCCAAACTCAACCTCATGCTCCGCGTCGTCGGCCAACGGGCAGACGGCTACCATGAACTGCAAACGGTTTTCCAGTTTATCGACCTCCACGACACCCTTTATTTCGAGTCCCTGCCGCCGGGATCCATCCACCGCACCGGTGGACCGGCAGGTGTGGCAGAAACAGCGGACCTCACCGTCCGCGCCGCACAAAAACTCCTCACCGAGAGCAATATTCGCGAAGGGGTCCATATCCACATCGACAAGCAGTTACCCCTGGGAGGCGGCATTGGCGGTGGTTCCTCCGACGCCGCCACCACTCTGCTCGCCCTCAACCATCTCTGGAATCTGGGCTTCAGCCGGACGGAACTGATGGCCATGGGGGTCAGCCTGGGGGCGGATGTGCCCGTTTTCCTCTTTGGCCAGTCGGCCTGGGGCGAAGGCATCGGCGAGCGGCTGGTGGCCATGCCCGAACTACCCGAAGCCAACTATGTCCTGCTCCATCCAGGCGTTTCCGTGGCAACGCGGGAGATCTTCGCAGCGCCGGAATTGACACGGCAACACGCGCCTATCACAATAAGCGCGTTTCTGGATGGGGTTACGGAAAATACGCTGGAAGCAACGGTCCGGCGGCGTTATCCCGGGATTGACCGCGCTCTCGACTGGCTTCAGGCACAGGGCCTGCACCACGCCCGGCTCACCGGGAGTGGTGCCTGTTGTTTCGCCAAGGCCAGCGATGCGCGAAGTGCGCAGCAGATCGTGGCAACCGTTCCAAAACCCTGGCGGGCCTGGGCAGTGCGGGGATGCAATCGTCATCCCCTCCATGATCTCGTCCGGGATACTTTGTTTTGATGGGGCGTAGCCAAGCGGTAAGGCACCGGATTTTGATTCCGGCATTCCCAGGTTCGATCCCTGGCGCCCCAGCCAAATTGGTCCCCATGCCGTCCTAAAACGTTTACGCAGAGGGAAACAGTTACCATGGTCCACGGTAATCTCATGGTCTTTAGCGGGAATGCCAATCCCGCCCTGGCGGCAGCCGTAGCGCGTTTTCTGCAGATCCCTCTCGGCCGCGCCGAAGTGAGTTCCTTCAGCGACGGCGAAGTCTTCGTGGAAATCCTCGAAAATGTCCGGGGCCGGGACGTCTTTGTGCTGCAGCCCACCTGCGCGCCCACCAATGACAACCTCATGGAACTGCTGACCATGATCGATGCCCTCAAGCGCGCATCGGCCAATCGCATCACCGCCGCTGTGCCTTATTACGGCTATGCCCGCCAGGATCGCAAGTCACGGGCCCGCACTGCCATCACCGCCAAGCTCGTTGCCGATCTGATCACCAGCGCCGGCGCCAACCGCGTCCTCACCATGGACCTCCATGCCGATCAGATCCAGGGCTTCTTCGACGTCCCCGTGGACAACATCTACGCCTCTCCCATCCTCCTGGGCGACATCTGGCGGCAGAGCTATCCCGGACTCATCGTCGTATCCCCGGATGTGGGCGGCGTGGTCCGGGCCCGCGCCATTGCCAAGCGCCTCGAAGTGGACCTGGCCATCATCGACAAACGCCGTCCCCGCCCCAACGAATCGGTGGTGATGAACATCATCGGCGATGTGGAAGGGCGCACCTGCGTCATTGTCGACGACATGGTGGACACGGCCAATACCCTTTGCGAGGCAGCCAAGGCCCTCAAGGAGAATGGCGCGGTCCGGGTTTGCGCCTACTGCACCCACCCGGTCCTCTCTGGCCCCGCCATCGAGCGCATCGAAAGGTCCGTCCTCGACGAACTCACGGTTACCGACACCATTCCCCTGCGCCCGGATGCCCAGGCTTGCAGCAAGATCCGCATCCTCTCCATTGCGGAACTCCTCGCCGAAACCATCCGCCGCATTGCCGAAGAGGATTCCGTCAGCTCCCTCTTCATGGATTGACCCCGCCGCCTCCGCACAGTATCATCTGCGTTCTCTGCTTATGGTGGCTGTAGCTCAGTCGGTAGAGCCCCGGATTGTGATTCCGGTTGTCGTGGGTTCGAGCCCCATCAGCCACCCCATATTTATCAATGCGTTATCTCCATCTTTCCCGACTGCCGGATTTTCACTGTGACGTTTTTGTGACCATCCTTCGATGTTGCGAGCGGCGTTTGTGAGGTGGTCGGGAGCGAGATGAGCATATCGCAGAACCATGTCCAGGCTGGCCCATCCCCCAAGCTCCTTGAGCACATGCAACGGCGTTCCGCTCATGACGTGCCAGCTCGCCCAGGTATGGCGTAGATCATGCCAGTGCAGATCCGCGAGACCGGAGCGGGCACACGCTTTCTCCCATGCCTTGGTGGTTGTGCGGATGACCGGATTCCCTTTATATACGAACACCCAGAGGGGATCGTCTCCGCTACACATCTGTAAGACTTGCAGCGCGTCATGATTCAGCGGCACCCCGATTGCCTTCCCTGCTTTGGCTTGATCGGCATGGATAAAAGCCGTGCGTCTCTGGATGTCAATCTGCCGCCATTGCAGATGTGTGACATTGTGTCGTCGCAGTCCCGTGGCGAGAGTAAACGCAGCCATGCGCCGCAAATGCTCCGGGAGTTCTGCCAGCAACCGCTCTGCTTCTTCTCGGGTGATCCAGCGGATACGCCCTTTTTCCTCGGTGGTCTTGGGGATCGCAGGGATGCTGTCAACGATACCCTCTTTACGGGCGTGGTTCAGAATCGCGGAAATCAGAGCCATGTAGCGATTGGCCGTCGCTTCGGAAATATCTCGTGCCAGCACCGTCTTTCGGATGTCGCGCAGGTGTTGCGCTGTCACAGTCTGCAACGTGAGCTTGCCGAAAAGTGGGGCCAAGACCCGCAGTTTTAGCCGGTCATCTTCAGCGCTTCGTTTGTGACTGCCCCTAGCCTGCCACCAAGCGGCCGCAGCTCCTTTGAGGCTCACATCCGGACCACGGCCTAGCTTCGCTTGCTCCCAAAGCTGGGCCTTAAGACGGTCGTGGTATTCCTGCGCTTGCGTCCTGTCCGAGGTGCCACAAGAACGTCGAACTCGCGCTCCAGCGTGTTGGAAATCAACCCACCAGATATCTCCTCTTTTACGGAGCATGGTTTCCCCTTCTGTCCTTCGTGATAATGCCCACGGAGCCAGTCTATCAAATCCGCCTCAACAAACACCCAGCACTTCCCTGGCTTGGCAGCGGGGATTTCACCCGCCTTGGCGCGCTGCTGCACCGTGTCTGGATGCAGATGCAACAGTTCCGCCGCTTGGCTTAGGTCAAGGGTTCGCATTTCGGACTCCTACCC
>JABEBX010016038.1_pt1 | contig 21808 bp, 21 predicted proteins | sample 7245971 | NCBI WGS metagenome assembly JABEBX01 (sample SAMN14506365, study PRJNA622280) | hot springs metagenome | biome: hot spring [ENVO:00000051]|acidic hot spring [ENVO:00002120]; feature: spring [ENVO:00000027]|sediment [ENVO:00002007]; material: sediment environment [ENVO:01001048]... | reverse complement strand
CGGACCAGGGCGAGTTGCTGAGGAGCAGGGTAAGGACCGTGGCGGCCATGAGGACGATGCCCCCCGCCGTGGCCCGCTGAAGGAATTGCTCAAAGGGCGTCAGTATCCGTCCGAAGAGGGGTTCCAGCGGGTAGGGGGCCACTCCCTCCCTTTTCGGCGCGGGCGCGGTCATTACAGGGCGTCGAGACGTTGGTGCTGGTTTTTCAGTTCCTCCAGGGCGGCGCCGAGTTCCTCGACGCGGGCCAGTTCCCGCTCGACGACGGCGGCCGGGGCGCGGTTGCGAAAGTCGGGTTGCGCCAGCTTGCTTTGGGCCTTGTCCAGATCCTGCGCCACGCGGGCGATCTCCTTGGCGATGCGGGCCTGCTCGGCGGCCACGTCGATGACCCCCGCCAGGGGCACGAGGATTTTCAGTTCATCCACCAGTTGCAGGGCGGCGGGCGGGGGCATGGCATCGGCGTCCAGCCAGTCGAGGCTGGCGGTGCGGGCGAGGCTGTGCAGCCAGGGGTGGAGGCGTTGCACGCGCTCCCGGTCCTGGGCCGTGCCGCCCTGCAGGAGAACGGGCAGGGGGCGCGCGAGGGGGATGTCCATTTCGCCGCGCACCGAGCGCAGGGCGCGGATGACGTGAATGAGCCATTGCACGTCGCCGTCGGCGGTGCCGTCGATGCGCGTCAGGTCGGCCCGGGGATAGGCGGCGAGGCTGATGCTTTCGCCGCCCTTGCCGATGACCGGGGCCACCCGCTGCCAGAGTTCTTCGGTCAGGAAAGGCATGACCGGGTGGAGCAGGCGCAGGCCCGCCTCCAGGACCCTGAGAAGGGTGTTGCGGGCGCCGCGCTGTTCCGCGGCACCAAAAGCGCCTTCGCCCCGCAGGACCGGTTTGCTCAACTCGATGTACCAGTCGCAGTAGTCGTTCCAGAAGAATTGATAGAGGGCTTGGGCGGCGTCACTGAAGCGATACTGCGCAAAGGCCTCGGCTACGGCGGCCTCGGTTTCCTGCAGACGGCCGATGATCCAGCGATCGGGGGCGAGGAGCACGCTGTCGCCTTCGAGGTCGGCGACCGCCTGCACCTGCATGAGGGCATAGCGGGAGGCATTCCACAGCTTGTTGCAGAAGTTGCGGTTGCCTTCCACCCGCTTGAGGTCGAACTTGATGTCCCGGCCCTGGGTGGCGAGGGCGGCGAAGGTGAAGCGCAGGGCATCGGTGCCGAAGGCGGGAATGCCCGCGGGGAATTCCTTGCGCGTGGCCTTTTCGATTTTGCCGGCCATCTGCGGCTGCATGAGTCCCTGGGTGCGTTTGGCGACGAGGGCGTCGAGGGTGATGCCGTCGATGAGATCCAGCGGGTCGAGGACGTTGCCCTTGGACTTGCTCATCTTCTGTCCTTCGCTGTCGCGCACCAAGCCGTGGACATAGACCTCGTGGAAGGGCACATCGTCCAGGAAGCGCAGACCCATCATGATCATCCGCGCCACCCAGAAGAAGATGATATCGAAGCCCGTTACCAGCACGCTGGTGGGGTAGAAGGTGGCGAGATCCGCGCCCTTTTCCGGCCAGCCGAGGGTGGTGAAGGGCCAGAGGGCGGAGCTGAACCAGGTGTCGAGGACGTCCGGGTCACGCTCCAGGGGCACCGGCATGCCGTAGTGGCGGGCCGCCTCGGCCTGCGCCTCTTCCTCGTGGCGGGCGACGAAAATGCGGCCGTCTGGCCCGTACCAGGCGGGGATCTGATGTCCCCACCAGAGCTGGCGGGAGATGCACCAGTCCTCGATGCGGCCCATCCAGTCAAAGTAGGTCTTGCTCCAGTTTTCCGGGACGAAGCGGATGCGGCCCTCTTCCACCGCGCGGATGGCGGGTTCGGCCAGAGGCGCAACGCGCACATACCACTGATCGGTGAGGAAGGGTTCGATGACCGCCCCGGAGCGGTCGCCGCGGGGGACCATGAGTTTGTGCGGTGCGATCTTTTCCAGGAGCTCCTGGGCCTGCAGCGCGGCGACGATCTGCTGGCGGGCCTGATAGCGGTCGAGCCCGCGCAGTTCGGCGGGGATCCGGATGGCCGGCAGGACCGTGGCGCCGCTGACTTCCGCTTCCTCGCGAATGCCGGCCGCGGGGGTGAAGATATTGATCAGCGGCAGGCCGTGGCGCTGTCCCACCTGATAGTCGTTGAAATCGTGGGCCGGGGTGATCTTGACGCAGCCGGAGCCGAATTCCGGGTCCACGTATTCATCGCCGATGATGGGGATCTCGCGCTCCATCAGGGGCAGGCGCAGGGTCTTGCCGATGAGGTGGCGGTAGCGCGGGTCTTCGGGATGCACCGCCACGGCCGCGTCGCCCAGGAGGGTTTCCGGCCGGGTGGTGGCTACCACCAGATGGCCGGAGCCGTCGCTCAGGGGATAACGGATATGCCAGAGGAAGCCGTCTTCCTCGCTGCTCAGCACCTCCAGATCGGAGACTGCGGTGCGCAGGACCGGGTCCCAGTTGACCAGGCGCTTGCCGCGATAAATCAGGCCTTCTTCATGGAGGCGGACAAAGACCTCGGTGACGGCATGGGAGAGGCCGCTGTCCAGGGTGAAGCGCTCCCGCGACCAGTCGCAGGAGGCACCGAGGCGGCGCATCTGGCGGACGATGGTGTCGCCGGACTGCTGCCGCCACTCCCAGACCCGTTGGAGAAAGGCGCTGCGCCCCAGGGCCTGACGGCTACCCCCTTCCTGCACCACCTGCCGTTCCACCAACATTTGCGTGGCGATGCCGGCGTGATCGGTGCCCGGCTGCCAGAGCACCCGTTCGCCGCCCATGCGGTGATAACGGCTGAGGACATCCATGAGGGTATCCTGAAAGGCATGCCCCATGTGCAGGGTACCGGTGACATTGGGGGGCGGCAGCATGATGCAGTAGGGCGTGCCGTTGCCGTGGGGGGCGAAATAACCGCGCTCTTCCCAGCGGGCGTACCAGCGGGTTTCGATCTCGGCCGGGGCGAAGGGACGATCCAGGGTGTCGGTCATGGGGCCTCAGGGCTCGTTAGGGTCGGAAGCGGGGGGGAGTACCTGGTCCAGGCCTTCGCGGAGCACGCGCTGCAGGATGTCGGGCAGGGCCTGGCGCAGGTCGGCGGCGATGCTTTCCCGCAGCTTGATGCCTTCCATGGCCAGGGTGCGCATGACCGCGAGGCTGACTTGCTCCTTCCACGCCGTCTGCAGGTGCTGGGTGAGGCGTTCTTCCAGTTCGGCGGCAACCCGGCGTTCCACTTCCTGAAAGAGCAGGCCTTCGAAGTTTTTGAGGAAATCCCAGTCGGGGCCGGGCAAGGGGGCTGCATCTTCACCGGAAGGCGCTGGTGCTGGCGGTTCGGACGGGGCCGCCGGAGTTGTTTCCCAGACCTCTTCGCGGACGACTTCCGCCATGGGCGTCGACGCCGCGCGCTCATCATCCTCGCCGTTCCGGGGATGCAAGGTGACGCTAGGGCCACCCCGATTCAGCCAGTGGGCGTCGCTCTGCTGATAGTGGGCGGGCGGTGTTGTCTTGGCCGCTACGGCTTCGGCTACGGACACTGCAGCCGCTGCCTCGTCCGCATCCGTTGCCGTATCCTGGGACAGAACCGCCTTCGCAGTCCTGGCCGCTACGCTGGGCTCCGGAGAGATGATCGGGTCGGTACGGCCGAGGGTGTGGGCGGTACGGTCCTCCGCCCCGGCGCCGAGGGGGTGGATGGCCGTGCCGTGCTCGTCCAGATCGCGCCACAAGGGCGGTGGCAAGCCCTCGCGGAGCAGTTTGGTGAGCAGCAAGGGCTGGGCCATGCCGGAACTCGATGTTTCGAGTATGGGTTCTTTGCGACTGCGGTCCTGGGCCATGGGGTCTCCAGTTCAAAGTTCCAACGGATGCACTTGCATCGTGAATCCTGCGCTCTTGCACAGCCGGTAGCGCTCGCGGGCGGCGGCCTTGGCTTGGGGATCCGCCGGGACGAAGTCCAGCAGACGCTCGCAGGGCGGTAAGGTTGCGGGTAATACTTCTATGCACAGGGCCAGGGCCTTTACAGACTGAGGCATGCTGGCGCAGTTCAGATGGATGCGCACAGGCTCGTCCGCGGCAATGCCATGGGGGATGAAGGCGCCCCCCTGGAAGGTCCATAGGAGGTCATCCATGGCCTGCGCCGTTTCCGGATCGGCACAGAGGATATCCACTTCTCCCAACACTTGCCAGGCCTTGGCAATGACCCGGCAGATACTGCGGCGCTGTTCAGCGGGGGTGAGCAGGGTTGCCGGGAGTTCGTAAAAAGACGCGATGGGCAAGGGGATCTTACCCCTGCTGCTGCGCTGCGCGATGCAGCAGATAATTCACCAGCAAGGGCACCGGCCGGCCGGTCGCGCCTTTTTTCTCACCGCTTTTCCAGGCAACGCCGGCGATGTCCAGATGCGCCCAATGGTAGTTCTCGGCAAAGCGGGAAAGGAAACAGGCCGCCGTAATGGTCCCCGCCGGACGCCCGCCAATATTGCCGAGATCCGCGAAAGGGCTCTTGAGCTGCTCCTGGTACTCTTCCCAGAGGGGCATTTCCCAGGCGCGATCGAGACCTTCCCTGCCAGCGGCCAGCAGGTCGTGGATGAGGCGCTGGTTATTGCCCAGCAGTCCGGCGGCCTGGTGGCCCAGGGCGATGACACAGGCCCCCGTGAGGGTCGCCACGTCGATGACCACGTCGGGCTTGAAGCGCTCCACATAGGTCAGGGCATCTGCAAGGATGAGGCGGCCTTCGGCGTCGGTATTGAGGATCTCGACGGTCAGACCGTTCATGCTCTTCTGGATGTCGCCGGGCTTGTTGGCCTTGCCGTCGGGGAGATTCTCCGAGGCGGGCACCACAGCCACCACGTTGATGGGCAGCTTGAGCTCCGCCGCCGCCTGGATGGCGGCGAGGACCGCAGCCCCGCCGCACATGTCGTACTTCATCTCGTCCATCTTGTCGCCGGGCTTGAGGGAAATGCCGCCGGCATCAAAGGTGAGGCCCTTGCCCACCAGGACGATGGGTTGCTGCCCGCTGGGCGCGCCGTGATATTCGAGGACGATGAGGCGGGGGGGCTGGCTGGAGCCGCTGGCCACCCCGAGCAGCAGACGCATGCCGAGGACTTCCATTTCCTCCGGTCCGAGGATACTGGCCTGGATGCCGAGGCGATGGGCCATGGCGCTGGCCTGCTCGGCGAGCCAGCTCGGGGTGCAGACATTGCCCGGTTCGTTGGCCAGGTCCCGGGCCCAGGCCGAGGCGCGGGCGATGGCCTGGGCCCGGGTCACGGCCTGCTGGAGTGCCCCTTCTTCCATGCCCTCGGGTAGGGCGATTTGGGCCCGGCCCAGTTCGCCGGCAGGTTTTTCCGGCGGGGTGCGGTATTTGTCAAAACGGTAGCCGCTCTCGGCAATGCTGCGGGCCAGGATCTGGGTGGTCCAGGCCACATCGTGGCCGCTGACAGGGGTGTCGGCCAGGTAAAAAACCGCCGCGCCGATGTGGGCCTCCTGCAAGGCGTGGGCGGCGGCGGCGGCGGCCTTCTGAAAGTTGGCCTCGGTCTGCTTTTTAACCTTGCCCAGCCCCACCAGCAGGACCCGCTCGGCCTTGATTTGGGGGACGCGATAGAGGATGAGGGTCTGACCCACCTGACCCTGCAGGTCTCCTTGCCGAAGGACGGCGCTGACCAGCCCCTGGCTGGCGCTATCCAGGGCCGCCGCCGCAGGGGTCAACTGCTGGTCCTCAAAGACCCCGACCACGATGCAGGCGTCGGCTTCAGTGACGGGGTTGCTGGGCTTGACGGCTATCTCCACGGCGCTTCTCCTGATAATCTTGGTCCAACGGAAGGAACAATGTCTGAATCTATAGAAAATAAGCCCCAGGGGTGCAAGGAATCAAGTGCAATGACACAGTTCAGGGCATGGCGATGACGCGCATCCATCGCCAATTGAGCCGGGATACGCTCTTTTTCCTGCTGGTCACCTGCGCTGTGGTGCTGGGATTGCTGGCCATCGGTCAATTGGCGCAATTTCTCAATCAGGTGGCGGCGGGTCAGTTGCCCTTGTCCGTCGTGCTGCAATTTTTGGGTCTGGCGGTGCCTACCCTGCTGGTGACTGTGTTGCCCCTGGCCTTCTTTTTTGGCGTCTATCTGACCTTCAACCGGCTTTATCGCAGCAACGAGATGGTGGCCATTCGCGGTGCGGGTCAGGGGCTGACCGGCTTGTTGTGGCCCATCGCCTGGATAGCAATACCGGTGATCATCCTGGAACTGCTGCTGGCCCTGTGGTGGGCGCCGGCATCCCAGCGCCACCTGCAGGCGGAATCCAGCCGTCTGGCCAATGCCGCCGCTGAGGCCCTCCTGCAGCCCGGCACTTTTACCGTCCTGCCCAGCGGCCGGGTCATTTATGTGGGCAAGGCGATCACCTCGGGCGCCCATCGCTTTCAGGAGATCTTTGTGGCGTCCGCGGCTCCGGGCAGTCAGGATCTAGCTACGGCCGCCTATGGCGAGGTCAAACCCGAGGTCGGCGGCGCCCTGACCCTGGTGCTGGTGAACGGCCAGCGCTATCTGGGCGAACCCGGGCAGGCGGGCTTCAAGGTGCTGGCCTTTTCCCGCTATCGCGTGAGCCTGGGTGCCCAGGCACAGCCGGGGGCGCAAACGGGCGGCGTTGATTGGGGCAGTGCCCCCCTGGCGCAACTCTGGCGGAATCACGCGGGTCCCGATGCCCGTTTTGCCGTCACCGAGCTGGAGTGGCGCCTCGTCTGGCCGCTGGCGCTGCCCTTGCTGGCGTTGCTGGCCATCCCCCTGGCCTATACCGAGCCGCGCGGGGGCGGACGCGCGGCGGGGCTCCTGCTGGGCATTCTCTTCCTGCTACTGATCAACAACCTGCTGATCTTCGTCAAGGACCGCATGGAAAGCGGAATGATGGCCCTGTTTCCCGGTTTTTTGCTGGTGCTCCTTCTGTTGCTGACCATCGCTGTTTATGGGTTTGCGCGCCGCGCACGCGATCTGCCCCTCTTGCCCAGCCTGCGCGGCCGATGATCCATAGGGGAAGCAGACCATGATGACACGTGGTGACCGGCTCCTTTTTCGCGGCATGCTCAGTTACAGCGCCTTGCTGCTGCTGTTGCTCATGGCCTTGATCTTTTTTGCGCAGGTCATTGCCAAGGCATCAGGGCCCGGGCATGGGCCTTGGTCCATGCAGCAGCTCCTGATTTATGTGACTCTGCAAATGCCGCAGGTCACCTATGACGTGATCCCCCTGGCGCTCCTGCTGGGGGCGTTGGCATGGTTGACCACCCTCACCAGCCACTCCGAACTCATCGCCCTACGCATGTCGGGCTGGTCCGTGACGCGCCTGGAGCGCCCGCTCCTGGCGGTGGGGGTCTTGGGGGCGTTGCTGGTCTTCGCCCTGGGGGAATGGGTAGTGCCCATCACGGCACCAGTGGCGGAGGCCATGTGGGCCAATGCCAGCGCGCCGGGGGTGGGTTTCCACGATCTCGGCCCGTCTGGTCTGTGGCTGCGGGATGGGCGGCAGATCGTACGCATCGCCGCCGTGGGCGATGACGGGCGCCGCCTGCGCGGGATCAGCATAGCCACCGTGGAGCCGGCCATGGTGGGTATTGATACCCTGATGACGGCCCGGGAAGCCCGTTTCGCCAACGGCCAATGGACCTTGGAGGGGGTGCAAAGCTATCGGATCGGCACCGAGCGCATCATTACGGGCAGCGCCGCCCAGAGTCCCTGGCAGGTGGCCCTGAAGCCCGCCACCCTGCAGAGTTTTTCCCATCGCACGCGGACCATGACCCTGCCGGCCCTGTGGCAGGCCTACCGTGCCCTGCAGGGCAGCGCCCTGAGCATGAACCGCTTTGCCCTGGCCTTCTGGCAGCGTTTGTCCTACCCTTTTGTGGGTCTGGTGATGATCCTGCTGGCGGTGCCTTTTGCCATCCGCAGCCACCGCGGTGGCGGGCTGGCAGGACGCATTTTGCTGGGCCTGACGGTGGGCCTGGCCTTTCACTTCCTGAATCTCATGTCGGGCTACATCAGCGTGTCCGGTGGGCTGCCGCCGGCCGTGGCGACGCTGGCACCCCTGGGTGCCTTCGCCCTCCTGGCCTGGTGGCTGCATACCCGGACGACCTAGGCCCGGGCGGCAGTCCTGTGCCTCAGCCGCGTTGGCGGATCAACTCCTGATCAAAGGCGTTATCCAGTTCCTGGGAGAGCTTGAGCACCTTGCGGAAGAGATGGGGGTCGGCGTCGTCGGCCTGGCTGCGCAGGCGCAAGGCGGCCAGGCCATTGAAGCTGGTGGCGCGCTCCACCGGGTCGGAGACGGAGGTGCAGCCATTGGCGCGGAACAGTTCCAATACCACTTCTTGGGTCAAGGGATCTTCCACTTGCCCGGCCTGGGCCGCCGCCAGGATCGTAGCGCTGTTGTGGCCATCCAGAAAGGGGAAATTGAGGTGTTGGTCGAGAAAGTCCAGCAGTTCGGTGTAGGTCATGAAGGCTCCAGACAGAGGTGATGGGCCATGCCGCCGGGGAAACCCCGCAGTCGCTGGCCATGCGTTGAAAACAATATAACAGGTCCAAGGGGACCGTGATTCCGTCCGGGAGGCGGAGCAGATGTAGGTCCGCCGCCGGGGGGGGCAGCGATGGAAGGGGCGGGGCTGCGTCACGCGTCCGCCATGGCGAGAATGCCTTCCCACTGGGCCGGGGTGATGGGCAGCACCGATAGGCGGTTGCCTTTGCGGATCAAGGGGCTGTCCTGAAAGGCGGGATGGGCCTTGAGGCTGTCCAGGGAGATGGTCCGGGGGAAGCTGCGTACATAAGCCACGTCCACGAGGTCCCAGCGCGGCTTCTGCGGGGATGAGGCGGGATCGAAGTAGTGGCTGGCCGGGTCGAATTGCGTGGGATCCGGCCGGGCCGTGGAACATATCCGGGCCAGACCGACAATACCCGGGATCGGACAGCGCGAATGATAGAAGAGCACATCATCACCCACCTGCATGCTGCGCAGGAAGTTGCGCGCCTGGTAGTTGCGGATGCCGTCCCAAGGCTCTGGGGAGCGGTGCGCCAGGTCCTCCAGGGAGAAGGCGCTCGGTTCGGTCTTCATCAACCAGTAGGCCATGGTCAGCCCAACGCGATGGAGCGGCCCAGCCGTTTGCCGAGCAGGCGCGCAACAGCGGCGTGCAGGGATTCATGGCTCTGGCTATCGAGCCACGCCTCCCCTACCTGATCGAAACGCGCCGGCCCATCGCTGCAGGCCAGCCAGATCTGCCGCACTGCTTCCTGGCGGTTGATGATGATCTGGCTGTCGTCGGGCAGGAGCAGGGTGAGGACGCTATCAACGAGGTCTCCTTCCACCTCCGGCGCCGCTTCCTCGACTTGTTCCATCAGGGTATTCAGGGTGTTTTCCACGGTCACTGCAAAGCTGTTTTGGGTCATGAAAGGCGGCTCCCTAGAATCCTTCCTATAATGACCTCATCGCCGGATCAGGGGCAAGGGCTGGGGAGGGGGAAAATTTGAAAACCAACCCAACGGCGGCAGTTGGCGGGGGTATTCGCCGCGACTTCGGTCCGCGCCGTCGTTGTTCTTGGCGAAAGCCCGCGCCCGGCGGGCGAACTGTTTGAGCCCGCAGGGCGAGTTTTCGCCTGCCAGCAGGATGAGCCGTAGAACAACAGGCAAGGACCGCCGGAGCAAGAAATACCCCCGCCAATTGCCGTTCGGATCAATGGTGTCGCAGGATCCTTCGCGATATTCATCCATGCTCACGGAGAACCTGCAAAAAAGACGCCCCATAGGCCTCCAGCTTGCGCTCACCCACGCCGGGGATGGTGGCGAGGGCGGCCAGGCTCTGCGGGCGGCGCCGGAGCATTTCCAGCAAGGTGGCGTCGTGGAAGATGACATAGGGGGGCACTCCCTGGCTGGCCGACAATTTCCGGCGGTGCTGGCGCAGCGCTTCCCAAAGGGCGGCATCACCGGCGGCGACGGTGGACACCGCGCCTTTTTCACGGACGCGCTTGGGCACGGTCTCGTTGCGGCGCAGGGTCAGCTTTTCGCTGCCGCGCAAGACGGGCCGTGCCGCCGCCGCCAGGCGCAGGCCGCCGTGCCCCTCGGGGTCCACGTCCACCAGGCCGCGCAACAGCAGATGACGGAAGAGTGCCCGCCAGTCATTGGCCGAGAGTTCGCCGCCGATACCGAACACACTGAGGCGATCATGGCCAAAACCGCGGATACGCGGATCGTCCTTGCCCAGCAAAACATCCACCAGATACTGCACGCCGAAGCGTTGGCCGGTACGATGAATGGCCGATAGGGCCTTTTGCGCCGCTGTGCTGGCATCCCAGGTGGCAGGGGGATGGAGACAGTTGTCACAATTGCCGCAGGGCTCCGCCAACTGCTCCCCGAAGTAGGCCAGCAAGGCCTGCCGGCGGCAGCCGGTGCTTTCGCAGAGGCCGAGCATGGCATCCAGTTTCTGGCTTTCCAGGGCCTTGCGCGCCGGATCCGCATCGGATTGGGTGATCATCTGCCGCAACTGGATGACATCCTGCAGGCCGTAGTGCATCCATGCATCGGCGGCCAGGCCATCGCGGCCGGCGCGGCCCGTTTCCTGATAGTAGGCCTCGACGCTCTTGGGCAGGTTGAGGTGGGCCACAAAGCGCACATTGGGTTTGTCGATGCCCATGCCAAAGGCAATGGTGGCGACCATGACCACCCCTTCTTCCTGTTGAAAACGGCCTTGGTTCCGGCTGCGTTCCACGGCGGACAGACCGGCGTGGTAGGGGAGGGCGTCAATCCCTTCTCCTTGCAGCCACAGGGCCGTTTCCTCCACTTTTTTGCGCGAGAGACAGTAGACGATTCCCGCCTCCCGGTCGTGACTCTCGCGGATGAAGCGCAAGAGCTGCGCGCGGCTGCCCTGGTTGCCGGCATCGATGCGATAACGAATATTGGGGCGATCAAAGGAGCGCAGGAAGACGCGCGCCTCCTCCAACCCGAGGCGCTGGATGATTTCCTGGCGGGTGGGCAGATCGGCGGTAGCGGTGAGGGCGATGCGCGGTACCTGTGGAAAGCGCTCATGGAGCACGCGCAGTTGCAGATATTCCGGGCGGAAGTCGTGGCCCCATTGGGACACACAGTGGGCCTCGTCAATGGCAAAGAGGTTGATGCGGCAGCGCGCCAGGAGATCAATGGTGCGTTCCTGCAGCAGGCGTTCCGGAGCGATGTATAAAAGATCCAGGTCCCCCGCGAGCAGACTGTCCTCGATGCCGCGACCGGTGGCCATGGGCTGGGCGGAGTTGAGGGCCGCGGCCGCTACCCCCGCTTGACGCAAGGCATTGACCTGATCTTCCATGAGGGCGATGAGGGGTGAGATGACCACGCCGGTGCCCGCATGGGCGATGGCCGGGATCTGGTAGCACAGCGACTTGCCACCGCCCGTGGGCATGAGGACCAGGGCATCCCGGCCCGCCAGCAGCGTGCCGATGACCTCGTCCTGGGGCGGCCGGAACTCCGGGTAGCCGAAGGTCTGACGCAGGATGGCCAGGGCACGCTGATGATTAGGGATGGTCGGCATGGCTGCTCAGGATAGCGCATGCCGACCCGGTCGGCACCCCCTTTCCGCGCCATGCTCAGGGGCGGGCCATGGGCGCAGGGCTCTCCTCGGGCCCCAGGGCCCCGGCCGCTACGACGATGGCGCCGTAGAGGATGGGGATGATGGGCAGCATGATCAGCAAGATCGCCAGCGCAACCGCCAGCATGAAAACGGCCTTGGCGGCGGCCGTTCCCAGGAGTCCATGCAAGGCCATCATCACCAGGCCGAAAACCAAGCTGATGGAAATGAGGATGACCGAGAGAACCAGCATCACCATCAAGCCGAGGACCAGAGGAAACCAGAGCCAGACGAACCGGTCACCAAAGATCCGCAAGGCATGGCGGATGGCGATCTTGGGGGAATCCTCATAATGGGCATAGCGGGCGAAGGCGTATTGGAAGATGGTGGTGACGAGATAGGAAAGGACAAGAATAGCGATCAGATTGGGCCAATGTATTTGTACCAGGGGGAGGGGCGCGGTGCCGGGTTGCGGGAGACCCGACAGGGCGACCAGGAGGGCGGAGAGGGCTGCGGGGATCAGGGCGAGGGTCCAGGCATCGGCGCGCGGCAGGGCCCAGAAGACTTGCTGCCAACGCCAGGGCTGGCCCGCATGGACCGCGCCGAAGAGGCGAAACAGGCCCATCATCAGGACGTTTGCCCAGAGATAGAGGGGGAAGCGCCAGAGATCGGCATGGGTCGGGGTGATCCCGGTGGCGATCCCCAGGAGGATGAAACCCGCCAGGACGGCAAGGCCCCAGAGGAGGACAGGTCCCAGCACGGTCGGAAATTGCTGGCGCAGGATCTGCCATCCGGCCCGGATGGCACTGCGGTAGGTGACAGCGGGGTGGGGAGCGATGGCGTCTTGCATGGGGGCCTCGTCATGGTCGAAGGTCGGGGTACGGCGCGGGGAGATGGCCGCTGCCATCAGTATAGCCGGGATTCAGGCGCCGTCCGGCCGCGCGTAGGTGGGGCAATCGACTTGGTAGAGTATAGGCTCGGGCGTATCGATGCGGGCGGCGCTGAGCTGTCGGCCCCAGACGCAACCGCTGTCGAGGGCGAGCAGGCCGGGTTTTACCAACAGACCCTGGGTGGCCCAGTGTCCGCAGATGAGCGGGGTGGCGGGGTGCCGCTCCTGAAAAAGCGTATGCCAGGGCAGGTAGATCTCGCCATCGGCCGCGGGCTGGCTGGGCCAGTTGAACAGGCCTGCAGCGGTAACCAGGCGGGCGCGGGTGAAAACGGCCACCCGAAAGCGCATGGCCTCGGCCTCGTTGCGACAGTCCTGCCAGCGCCGGGGGGGCGGTTCCGCCCAAAGGGACTTGAGGAATGGCCGCCAGCGGGTGCCGTGCAGAACTTCCTCAACGGCCTCCGCGTGACCCTGGGCCGTGCTCAGATCCCAGTCGGGATGGAGGGCGGCATGCACCATGTTCCAGCCCAGTTCCGTATCGCTGTGGAGCAGTGAGCCGGCGCGCAGCCACTCCATCCACTCACCGACCTCCCGATGGGCCAGGAGGGGTCCGATGGTATCGCTCTTTTTGGCCGTGGTAATCTTGCCCCAGCGGGCCAGGGCGTAGAGATCGTGATTGCCGAGGACGAGTTGCACCGAATTCTGCCACTGGAAGATCTGTTGCAGGAGTTCCAGGCTCTGGGGGCCGCGGTTGACCAGATCCCCCGCCAGCCAGAGGCGATCCCGGCCCGGCTGAAACTGTACCGTGTCCAGGAGGCGGAGAAGCGGCGCAAAACAGCCCTGAAGATCGCCGATGGCGTAGGTGGCGCCCGTCATCTCAGAGGGTGATGACCTGATCGGCTTCCTGCATGAGGCGTACCAGCGTCTTCATGGTGGAGGCCCGTATCCCCGGCATCAAGGCCCGAACCGGTTTGCTCTCGGTCAGGCTGAGGCCGCAGGTATGGATCTCCGCGCCCAGGTCCAGGATCTCGGCGAGCAGGTCGCGCTGGATGCGTCGCCTTTCATCGGCGCCACCTTCTTCCCATGCCAGTTCGACCGCCGCCTCGCTGAGGAAGAGGCTGACCCGGACGCCGTCGGCCAGGGCCGCGGCGGCCAGGCGCAGGGCATTGAGCACCGGGTTTCCCGGTGCCTCAGGGTGCGATTTGATGAGGATGGTCCAATGCATGGAAACGCTCTTTGCTTATAGAAGATACGGAATTCCCGCTGTCTGCGCACACTCCGCCACCCCCTACGTCCTTCACAATGAAATGAAAAGTTGCCATGATCTATTGCAATCAGTGTAGCATTTTTGCGACGGTTTTCCAGGCGGCTTTCTGTGCTAGATCGTTGATTTCCGTAATATCTATTTGTATAGTTCGATAACCTATAATATTTTTGGAGGTATATAGTGATGGGGCGTCATTGGATGTTAGCCTTATTCTCATTCCTGGCCTTGGCCGTGACCTCGCCGGCCCAGGCCGAGGGGACCCTGCGCGTGGCCTATGCCGGCTCCATGGGGCCGGTGATGGACCGTTTCCTTGGTCCCGCCTTTGCCAAAAAAGAAAACGTGCAATATCAGGGTATCGGCCAGGGGGCCTATGGTCTCGCGCGCTTGCTGGAATCCAAGCAAATGCAGGCCGATGTATTCATCTCCATTACCCCCGGACCCATTGAAATTTTGCAGAAGGCCGGGATGATCGATGAGGCGGTACCGGTGGCGAGCACCCAGATGGTCATCGTCTATAGCCCCAAGAGCCGTTTTGCTCCGGATTTTGCCGCCGCCGCGGCGGGCCGGATGCCTTGGTACCAGGTGCTGGAGATGCCCGGCCTGCGCCTTGGCCGCACCGACCCCGCCGTCGACCCCCAAGGGCAGAACATCATCTTCACCATGCTGCTGGCGGAAAAGTACTACCATCAGCCGGATCTGGTGAAAAGGATTTTCGGCGCTTACATCAACCCTGAGCAGATCTTTGCCGAGCCTTCTCTGGTGTCGCGACTGGAGTCAGGGCAACTGGACGCCACCTCTGGCTATGAGAGCGCCGCCATTTCCCATCACTTGCCCTTCCTAGGGCTGCCCGCTCAGATCAACCTCAGCGATCCGGCCATGATCAAGGACTGGTACAGCCAGGTCCACTTCCAGTTGACCCTGCCCAATGGCAAGACGACCGATCTCCAGACCCAGCCCCTGGTGTTCTATGCGGCGGTACTGAAGAATGCACAGAATCCGCTGGCGGCGCAGGGCTTCGTGCGCTTCCTGCAAGGCCCCGAAGGACAAAAGATCTTTCGGGAAAACGGCTATAGCCGGCCCAAGGGCGGGAATATCTGACGGGAAGATTGCAGAGGGCGCGGGAAATGGTATGTCCACGCTGGTGAAGACGCTCCCCATTGCGGGGCCCGCCCGCTTGCCGCGCGCGTGGTTGCCGCCCCTCCTGGGGGCGGCGGTGCTGGCCTTTTTGCTGGCTCCCTTCGCCGCCCTGGTTTTTGCCACTCACTGGCAGGACCTGCATTTTGCCCCCGGGGACGGTACGGCCATCTCCGTATCACTGCTGTATAGTCTGCTGTCTTTGGCTTTGGTAATGCTCCTGGGAACCCCTTTGGCCTGGTGGTTGGCGCATTATCATTATCGCGGGAAATGGCTGCTGGACGCCTTGCTGCTCCTGCCTTTGCTCACCCCGCCTCTGGCCATGGGCATTCTGCTCAGTTCCTTTTATGGTCCCTATGCCCCGGTGGGCAGTCTCCTGCAACATTACGGGGTGATGCTGAGTAATAGCCCCCCCGCCTTTGTCCTGGCGCAGGTGTATGGAGCCCTCCCCTATTTTGTCGTGGCCGCGCGGGCGGCCTTCGAGGGAGTACCGGAGGAACTGGAGCAGATCAGCCTGACCCTCGGCAAAACCCCCTGGCAGACCTTCTGGCAGGTGAGCTTGCCTCTCTCCCGACTGGGTTTGGCAGCCGGTGTGGCCCTGGCCTGGGTCCGGGCTCTCGGTGAATTCGGCATCGTCCTGATTGTGGCCTATTTTCCCCAGGGCATCCCGGTGAAGCTGTGGGTGAATCTCCAGGACATTGGCCTCAGTGCCGTTTATCCGCTTTTGTGGGTCTTTTTCCTGGTGGCGGTACCTCTGCCCCTGTGGCTGGGGCTGCGTTCGCGTCGGCAGGCGCTGTTCTAGGCCATGGAGATCCATTACCGCCTGGAACGGCCCATCGCCATGGATGTGCACCTGCAGGTGGAGGGCTTTACCGTCTTGCTCGGACTCTCGGGAGAGGGGAAGAGCACCCTGCTCAAGGCCATTGCCGGCCTGCTGCCGGCCAGCGGAACCCCCTTTGGCGGGCTCCCCGTGCAGCAACGGCCCATCGGCTACCTGCCCCAGGGCTATGGCCTTTTCCCTCACCTGAGGGCTTGGGAAAATGTCGCCTTTCCCTTGCTGCCGGGGAGCAATCGCCATCGGGAGGCCATGGATCTCCTGGCGCGGATGGGACTTGCGGACTGGTCCGAACGCTATCCCGCCACCCTCTCTGGCGGCCAGCGCCAGCGGGTGGCCCTCGCCCGCGCCCTGGCCCGGCGTCCACAACTGCTGCTCCTGGACGAACCCACCTCGGCCCTGGATATGGCCACTCGGGATGAGATTCTCGAAGACCTCATTGCCGAGATGCGGCAGTTGCAGATCCCGGTCTTGGCCGTCACCCACGACCCCCATCTGGCTACCATGGCCGATCGCATGGCAGTTTTGGCCGGCGGTACCATCGTCCAGGAGGGTACCCCCCGGGAGATCTTTGCCGAGCCGGCGAACGGGGCGGTAGCGCGGCTGGTGGGTTTCCGCAATATCTTCCCGGCCACGGTGGCCTCAGCCAGCAGCACCGGCGTATGGGTGTCCGGCCCCGGCTGGCTTCTGCGGACCACTCCCCGCCCCTGGGCGCGGCCGGGGATGCCCGTCACCGTCGGCATCCGCTCCGAAGAGGTGGAGATCCAAGGGGTGGACGCCAGCGGAGAAAATTCCCTGTGCCTGCAGGTGGCCGACCTGCGTGACGAGGGGCTGGCCCTCCGCCTGAAATTGCGGGGCGCATTGTCCCTGGACGTGCTCTTGCCGCGTCTGCGGCAGAGGGACGGCGGGATCATCGACCCATCCGGATCCCTCCAAGTCCATGTGGCCCCTGAGCATGTCCATCTTTTTCCGCCGCAAACGGGGGCGGGCGTTCATTCTGGATTCGGCAGTTGATGGATATTACCGCATAATCGCCTTGACAGCGGGGAGCCGGAGTTTCAAAATCCTCGGTTTGGAATTTTCCCCGACGGGATTACCTCGGTATCAGGAGTGAAACGTGGCGAACAATGCACAGGCGCGCAAGCGCGTTATCCAAAACGAAAAGCAGCGCTTGCACAACGCCGGTCAACGGTCGCGGCTGCGCACCTTTGTCAAGAAAGTCCTGCACGCAGTGGCCGGTGGCGACCAGATACAGGCACGGGCGGCCCTGCAGGTGGCGGAGTCGGTGATCGACAAGAGCGCTGGTAAGGGTATCGTCCATCGCAATCTGGCGGCGCGCACCAAGAGCCGCCTGTCGGCCCGGGTCAAGGCCATGGGTGCGGCTCAGCAGTAAACACCCGATTCCGCCGCCCGCCCGGCGGCTGATGGGGGAAGGCGGCCCATGGGGCCGCCTTTTTCATGGGGCGGCGCCGAGGATCTCGCGTAAGCGGGCGCAGGCCGCAGCCGGGTCCATGTCCTTCTCCTCCGCCTTGCCCTGCCAATCCATCACTTCTTTGGGTATTTCCTGCAAAAAACGCGATGGCTCCGGCGCGATGTCCTCGCCGTAACGCCGCCTTTTACGGGCGGTGCTCAGCGTGAGCTGGAAGCGGGCACGGGTGATGCCCACATAAAAAAGCCGCCGTTCTTCCTCGATCTGCTCCGGCGTTTCGCTGTTGCGGTGGGGGAGCAGTTCCTCTTCCACTCCCACCAGAAAGACCTGGGGGAATTCCAGCCCCTTGGCGGCATGGAGGGTGGAGAGGCGGACCACATCGCGGTCATCATCCTCCTCCCGTTCCAGGACGGTAAAGAGCATCAGCCGGTTGAGGATCTCGGCCAGGGTCTGGGGCCCATCTTCCTGGATGCTGAGGCGTTCGATCCAGGCGACGAGTTCCTGCAGGTTTTCCCAGCGCCGCGCCGCGGCCTTTTCCTCGCCTTCGTTGCGCAAATATTCCAGGTAGCCGATCTCCTCGGGGACGCTGCGCAGGGCAGGGATCAGTTCGGTCTTGGCGACTTCGTCGGCCTTGGCGTTGAGCCATTGGCCAAAGTCGCGCAGGGCCGTCAGGGCCTTGTCGGGCAGTTCCAGGTCCTCTTCCCAGAGGGCGGCGAAGAGGGACAGGTTGCGTTCCTTGGCGAGGGTGCCGAGGCGCTCCAGGGTGGCGCTGCCGACGCCGCGGCGGGGGGTGTTGACGGCGCGCAGGAAGGCCGGGTCGTCATCAGGGTTCACCAGCAGGCGCAGATAGGCAAGATAATCCTTGATCTCCGCACGCTCGAAAAAGGACAGGCCGCCGGAGACGATGTAGGGCACATGGGCGGCACGCAGGGCCGCTTCAAAGGGGCGCGATTGGTGGTTGCTGCGATAGAGGATGGCGTAGTCGCGAAACTCGCTCTGCCGCTGGAAACGGTCGCGGAGCAGGGCGTTGACCACCTGTTCGGCCTCATCGCTTTCGTCGGCGCAGGAGAGCACGCGCAGGATCTGACCTTCGCCCATGCTGCTCCACAGACGCTTTTCAAAGAGGTGGGGGTTGTGGGCAATGAGGGCGTTGGCGGCGGTCAGGATGCGCCCGGTGGAGCGGTAATTCTGCTCCAGCTTGATGACCTGGAGGTCGGGAAAGTCCTGGGCGAGGCGGTGCAGGTTGTCCACGGCGGCGCCGCGCCAGGAGTAGATGCTCTGGTCATCGTCGCCCACCGCAGTGAGGTTGTGGCGGCTCCCCAGCAGCCAGCGGATCAGGCGATATTGCGCGCCATTGCTATCCTGATATTCGTCCACGAGCAGATAGCGGATGCGTTCCTGCCAGCGCAGACGGGCCTCCTCGTCGGCCTGGAAAAGGCGGGTGGGGAGGAGGATCAGATCATCCAGATCGACGGCGTTGCAGGCATGGAGGGCGCGTTGATAAACGGGATAAAGAGCCGCTGCCTGGGCACCGATGCGGTCGTCGCTGGCGGCTTCCTCGGGCAGCAGCCCGTCATTCTTGAAACGGGAGATGCGCCCCTGAATGGCCTCGGCCAGGTCAGCGGCGCCCTGGCCGTCGCGCAGGAGGCCGCGGATGAGGGTAAGGCTGTCGCCGTGATCGAGGATACTGAAGCCGGGGCGATAATCGAGGCGGTGGATCTCCTGGCGGAGGATCTGCAGGCCCAGGTGATGGAAGGTGGAGACCATCAGGCCACGGGTATGGACGCCCTGCAGCGCCTCGGCGACGCGCGTCTTCATCTCGCGGGCGGCCTTGTTGGTAAAGGTGACGGCACAGACATGGCGGGCGTCCACCTGCTGGTCGCGGATGAGGTGGACGATCTTCCGGGTGATGACGCGGGTCTTGCCCGAGCCGGCGCCGGCGAGTACCAGCAGCGGCCCATGCACCTGGTGCACGGCGGCCATTTGCTGGGGGTTGAGTTCAGCCACGGCGCCAGCCTGCCGTTCAGTGCTGGGTGGCGGTGCGAGGTGCGGGATCCTGGGCAAAACCACCGCGATAGGCCCACCAGACGATGAGCGGACCGATGACGATCATAGGCAGTGAGAGGACCTGTCCCATGGTGAAATGGCCGAGCACAAAACCCAGTTGGATGTCGGGCTGGCGGGTGAACTCCACGAGAAAGCGGAAACAGCCGTAAAAGAAGACGAAGAGCCCACCCACGGCGCCCGCCGGCCGCGCCTTGCGACTGTAGACGGCGAGGATGATAAAGAGCAGCACCCCTTCCAGCAGGAATTCGTAGATCTGCGAAGGTTGCCGCGGCTGCGGGCCGCCCGCCGGAAAGACCATGGCCCAAGGCAGATCGCTGATCCGGCCGAAGAGCTGATCGTTGATGAAGTTGGCCAGGCGCCCCAGCCCCAGGCCGATGGGAACGGCAGGAGCGACGAAGTCCAGGGTGGGCAAAAAGGCGCGCTGATGGCGCCGGGCATAGGCCCAACAGGCCAGCACGACGCCCAGCAGGCCGCCGTGGAAGGACATGCCACCATCCCAGATGGCGAGGATCTTGCCGGGGTAGTCGAGATAATAGGGGAGGTTGTACCAGAGCACATAGCCGATGCGGCCGCCAAAGATGGCGCCGATGGCTACATAAAACTCCAGATCGACCACCTGTTCCTTGTTCCATGCCCAGTGGGTGGCGCGCCCCCGGCGGATCAGCCAGACCGTGGCGATGGCGAAGCTGATGATCTCCAGGAGCCCGTACCAATGGATGGTGATGGGGCCGAGTTGGAAGCCGACGGGATTGATGTCTGGATAATGGAGCATGGGACCCTCGCGCGAGACTGGGAAACATGGCCGAGTACCGCCATCTTGTCAAGGATGACGGCCAACATGGCGCAATCAGGATACCCTTGGGCGGAAAGGCCGAACCCGGTGCCGTCGGCAAACATAGCACCTATGCTCGATACCGTTTCAACGATCGTTTGGCATGGCGTCAGAAAAACTCAAAGGGGACTGTCTTTCGGAGTGGGCATGAGGCGCCGCAAAAAGGCGCGGCGGTCGCATTGTTGCTGTTTTTCCAGGTTGGCGCGGGTCTGTTGGCGGAAGCTGAGGACTTGGCCCCAGGCGGAGAAGACGGCGTCGGCATCGGGGTAGCGGCGGAGGCCCTGGACTTCGGGCTGGAGGAGGAAATGGCCCAGTTCGGGCAGATAGTGGAGGTGGCCCTGGCCGATGAGTCCGGGGACGGGCAGGGCGAGGAGGGGTCCGAGGGCGAGGCAGGGCTGGGCGGCCCGCTCCCTTGGGGTCCAGCCGCTGGGGAGGGGAAGGGCGGGCACGGCGGTGGGTATGCAGATGCGGTAGAGGGCGATGGGGGTGAGCAGGTGGCCCAGCCACCAGCCGGCGACGGGGCGCAAATCGCGCAGTTCAACGGCCAGGCTCGGGTGGGCCGCCTGGCTGTCGCGAAAGCAGGCGTCATGCCAGTGGCGAAAGGCGGCGGTGATCTGTGGAGCGAGGGTTTCCGCCGTTGCGGCGGGCAGAATTTGCCATGTCCCGGTCATCCCGGATCCGTCAACTGTGCTTTTGCGCGTCATGCCCGGAACTCCGGGGTGAGGCAGGCGGAGACCAGCCCGGCCAGTTCCTGGGCAAGGCCGCGGTAAAAGAGCAGTTCGCTCTGCGCCGTGAGGTCGCCGAGGAAGCGATCCAGCCAGTCGCCGAGCGTGTCTTGGCAGAATCCCTGCAGGACTTCGGGTTCGCCCTGCTCCCGGAGAAAGGCGGCACATTCGCAGATGGTGCCCAGATAATCGGCGGGGAGCCCTGTGGGCAGCAAGCCCAGTTCACCATAGAACCTTTCCAGCGCAGCGGCGCGATGGCCGTTCAGGATGCCCTCTTCGAGATAGGCCGAGGCAAAGGGCGGACAGAGGGCCGGGAAGGTGAAGAGCCGGGTATGTTCCCCTTGCCAGGCATCCAGGGGCAGTGCCGCCAGTTCCCCCAGGGCCGGAGCGAGCCAGCCCGGATGATGGGCCTGTTCCTGCAAGAAATCCAGGGACTCGTCATCCGGCTCCGCCAGCGCCATGGCGCAGAAGCGCCAGGCGGCGAGGATATCGGAGGGCGCTGCCGAGGCCGCTGCCGAGGCGGCGTCAGTGGCTGGTGAGGACATGATAAATACCGGCACCGAGGACGCCATCGTGGCCCGCATTGCCCCAGGGGAAGACATAAACGCCGCTGGCCAGGAAGTAGTGGCGCAGCAGGAAGCCGCCCAGCAGCACCATGCAGGCCGTGAGGATCACCGGGGCGCTGCGTTGCCAGCCCAGGAAGACGCCCTTGCTCTCCAGCAGAAAGGGCAGAACCAGGCCGATGCCGAGAAAGCCGACTACCCAGCCCCAGCTATGCCAAAGGATGCCGAGGGATGCCTTGCCGCTGAGGCTGCCCGGGAGGATGACGAAGAGGATGCTGAAGATGAGGACGATTTCCACGGCAATGAGGAGCATGTCCAGGCGTTCGTACCAGCGGGCCAGGGCGCCATGCCGACGGAGCACGGCATAGAGGACAAGGAGTTGATAGGCCAGCGCCGTGGAGAAAGCGGAAACGGTGAAGAGCGGCGGAACCAGGTCATTGGCCCAGAGGGCGGCGGCCGGGAAGGAACGCAGCAGGAGGCCCGTATAGACGGCGGTACCGGCGCCGTTGA
>JABEBX010020525.1_pt1 | contig 21852 bp, 14 predicted proteins | sample 7245971 | NCBI WGS metagenome assembly JABEBX01 (sample SAMN14506365, study PRJNA622280) | hot springs metagenome | biome: hot spring [ENVO:00000051]|acidic hot spring [ENVO:00002120]; feature: spring [ENVO:00000027]|sediment [ENVO:00002007]; material: sediment environment [ENVO:01001048]... | reverse complement strand
GGAGATTGCCACCGGAGAGACAGCGCTGGAGGGATGCACGGAGTTCGAGGCCGCGCCGGTAGGCGCGGCTGCGAGCGTGTCTTCAGGCGCCGGGAAAGTACGCATCGTCGAGCCGGGTGAGTCGATGAGTCTGTACGCGGTGCGGTAAACGCGGCGCTTAAAGCGGTTGCAGAGTTTACGTGACCGCTTAAGGGCTGTGTAAGGTCATTCCTCCCCCACAGACGAAAAGACGCCTCGTTAGTCGAGTAGGGCGATGGTGCGGATCGGGCTTCGAATGATGCCGGCGTTTTCATCGTCCCCTCTATTGACTACTGCATAAATAATGCAATAATAGGTGTTCAGAGAGAGAACACCTATGCCTCGACTCAAGGGAAGCGCGGACTTGCTGGAAGACCGGCGCAAGCGTGCGTTGGCGCTGCTGGATGCGGGTTATTCTCTCAACGAAGTGGGACGACGCATCGGGTGTTACGCCAGTTCGGTGATGCGCTGGCGCGATGCCCGGCGCAGAGGCGGAAGCGGAGCTTTGCGAGTGCGTTTTTCTCCGGGCCGGCCGTGGAAGTTGGACCCGGCCCAGCGAAAGCGCCTGGTGCGCCTGCTGGTGAAGGGGCCGCTGGCGCATGGCTACCGGACCAATCTGTGGACCACGGCACGCATCGCCGCCCTGGTGGAGCAGGAGTTTGGAGTGCGCTACCACCGCGACCATATCGGCCGCCTGATGCACAGCCTGGGATGGAGCCCGCAGAAGCCGGAACGGCGCGCTCTGGAGCGGGACGAAGAGGAGATCGCGCGCTGGAAGCGGGAGGACTGGCCGCGTATAAAAAAAACGCTGCGCGGCTGGGCGCCCACATAGTTTTTGCCGACGAATCGGGCTTTCTGCTTATCCCCAACGTGGTCCGCACCTGGGCTCCCGAAGGGCAGACTCCAATTTATCGCCACCGCCAAGGGCGGCGGGACAAGATCAGTGTCATCTCTGGAATTTCGCTCAGCCCGCGGCGGCATCGCCTGAGCCTCTACTATCTGCTCTTCTACGACAACATCGGGCAGGAGGAGGTCTGCCGGTTTCTGCGCGAGTTATTGCGTCATCTGCGCGGGCCGGTGATTGCTCTGTTGGACAATTCCTCAACCCACAAGGGAGGTCCCATAGAACAGTTGCAGCGGCAGCATCGCCGCTTGCGCATCGAGCACTTCCCGGCCTACGCGCCGGAACTCAACCCCGACGAGGGAGTATGGGCACAGGCCAAACAGCAACTGGCTAACAGTTGCCCCCGCGATGTGGATGAACTGATGGAAGACATCCTGCGCTCCATCGACGGCATTCGATCTTCGCCGGAGAAACTCCGCGGCTGCATCCTGCAATCCGAGCTTCCTTCTTTTTTGCGCTGAGCTATTGCATTATTTATGCAGCGATCAATAATAACGTCTGTGTCCTGCGCCGGATTGCCCGCGATTGTTGGCCGGGGGCGTGGTCACCGGCCTGCGCGCGGGATGCGACTTGAGGATCTGTTGGCACAGATCCGAGCTCTGGCCGTGTTCCAGGCCCTGGATGGCGTCCTGTCCGCGACAGAGTGTGACCTTTGTCGCCTCGGCCTCCGCTCCGGTCAGCTCCACCGTGCGATCGAGGCCTGTCATCGGGTCCACGTCATAGCGAAAGAGCATGTCATTTGGCTGCCGTCCTTTGCCGTAGTCGAAGTGGTTCCACGTGTACAGGCAGTCGCGGTCCTGCGCGCCGGGCATCAGAGCGTAGACCTGCGTCCACGTCACGCCCGCGCCGCTGTCCGGATTCGTATTCCACACCGGAGTCCCCTGGCTGCCGCGCATCCAGCGCGCGGCCCACGTGTGGCGCACATAGTCGTAGTGAAAGCTCGTGAAATAGGTGGTGGCCGCGCAGTCGCGGCAGTTGTCGTAGAGAATTGTCGGTTCCGCGGGAGCGCCAGCGGCAAAGTTCTGCACATCGAACCAGCGCAGGTTCACGCCCGTGATGAGCGGTGTGATCAAGTGGCTGGTGAGCGATACGTTCCAGATGGTGAAGCTGTCGCTGCCGGGCGATGCTTGCGGCCCCTGGCGCTTGACCGTTTCCACCAGCGCAGCATCGTACTCCACGCCGATCTCGCGAATGGCGGTCCATTTCTCGACTTCGAGCGACCGCGTGACCCACACTACGATGTTCTGATCCTGGGGCGCGTGAAAATCGATCCAGCGAAACGTCCCGGAGGTCTGTTGGGCGTGGGCGGAAGGGATAAACGAGATCGCCGTGGCGAAGACAGTAAAAAGCCTGAGAAGTGCAACCCGCATGGGTCTAGATATAACAGAGCAGGGCGCTGCGTTGCCTTGCGCCGGCATCGGGAAACCGCAGGCGAACACTGGCAAGCATCAGTCAGAGCCCCAGCTTCTCCCACATCGCATCGACCTTTGCCTTTGTCCCGCGATCCATCTCGATCATCGCCGGCCAAGGGCGATCAAAGCCTTCCGCCTTCCACTTGCGCGTGGCGTCGATGCCCATCTTCGATCCGTAGTTCGGCAACCGGCTCGCGTGATCGAGCGAATCCACCGGCCCCAGCGTGAACTGGATGTCGCGCTCGGGGTCGATGTTGTTGGCCACGCGCAGCACCACCTCGCTCATGTTCTGCACGTCGCAGTCCTCATCCACCACCACGATGCACTTGGTAAACATCGCCTGTCCCAGCGACCAGATGGCGTTCATCACCTTGCGCGCCTGGCCTGGATAGCTCTTCCTGATCGACACGATCATCAGGTTGTGGAAGACCGCCTCGACGGGAAGATGAATATCCACCAGCTCCGGAATCGTCATTTTCATCGCGGGCAGAAAGATCCGCTCCACAGCCTTGCCCATCCATGCGTCTTCCATCGGCGGCTTGCCCACGATCGTCGCCGCGTAGACTGGATCCTTGCGGTGCGTAATACAGGTGAGATGGAAGACCGGATAATCGTCCGGCAGCGTGTAGAAGCCTGTGTGGTCGCCGAACGGCCCTTCGGAGCGCAGTTCGCCCAGTTCCACGTAGCCTTCAAACACAATCTCCGCGTGAGCCGGCACTTCGAGATCGACCGTCTCACACTTGACGATCTCGACCGGTCTGCCGCGCAGGAATCCGGCAATCAGGAACTCTTCGACATCGGGCGGCGCGGGAACAATGGCGGAGAACGTCGTTGCCGGATCGGTGCCGATCGCGACCGCGACTTCCAGCCGCGAGCCTTTCAGGCTGCCAAGAGCAAGCTGCGCAGCGCCTGCGGGCTGCTTGGGAATCGCGACCGCGCCTCCGGCAGACTCGGCCATCGCGGCCACGCGAGCAGCCTTCGGGTCGAGCGCGGGATCCAATTCGGCTCCGGCCGCAGCCGCCCGCCGCAGCGCCTCGCGATAGTGTTCCGCGGCCACCTTCTGCCGCTGCCAGTGCATGCCGGTGGTCTGGCCGTCGTAGACCTGCATGCGGTACATGCCGATGTTGCGCCTGCCTGTCCGTGGGTCGCGCGTATGCACGCAGGGAAGCGTGATGAATCGTCCGCCGTCGTGCGGCCAGCACTTGAGAATCGGGAAAAAGTTCAGGTCGAAGTGATCGCGCCGCACAACCTCCTTGCACGGCGCATCCTTTGCGCTCACGGTCTTCGGAAAGACGTTGGCCAGCTCGGCCAGTTGCGGCAGCATCTTCAGCTTGTCGAGCAATCCGCCTGCCGGCGGCTTCAAGTGCATCAACCCTTGAATGCGCCCGGCAATCTCGTCGATCCGCTCCACGCCCAGCGCCATCGCCATGCGCCGCTCCGAGCCGAACTGGTTGATGAGAACCTTGTGTCCGGGATGCCCTTTGACATTCTCAAACAGCAGCGCCGGGCCGCCGGGCGCGTACTTTTCACTGGGCTTTTGCGCGCCATCCTTCGAGTGTTCTTTGCGAAAAGGGTGGGAAGGCGAACCGATTTTGCTCACCCGGTCAGTAATCTCGGTGATTTCAAGTTCCGGTGAAACTTCTTCGCGGATGCGGCGCAGCTCGTCGTGTTTTTCAAGCGATTTGATCCAGTCGCGCAGATCGTTGTATGCCAAGGTTGTGCTCCCGGGAGCCGTCAGGCTCCATCCCTCATCGTAATGCCTGTCTGCGGCAGCGGGAGCCGCAGGCCCGCGTTCGTCGTCGCAGGAGGGCTCGTCAAGTTCCCGTCTTTGTCGCCGTTGCCGCAGGGTGAGCCGGCGGAATCGCCTCCAACGGAAAACCCAGCCGCTTCCACTCATCGTAGCCGCCGCGCAGCGGGCGCACGCGCACAATGCCCAGTCTGCGCAGCTTCATGGCGGTCTTGGCCGCGGTAGCCTCGCTGGGACAGGTGCAATAGAGCACCACGTCGCGGTCACGCGGAATTTCATGGTGACGCGCGGCCAGCGCATCGGGCGAGAAGTGTCGCGCGCCCGGCAGTGTGAACGGCTCCGGCAGCAGCTCGAGCGGATGGCGCAAGTCGACGATAAACACCGGCTCTCCCGCATCGAGCTGACGCTTCAGATCCTCGGGCTCCAACCGTGCGCCGGCCAGTTCGCTGAACACCGCGCGCCGGCGATAAAGACGAAGGGCAAAGAAACCAACGATGCCGAGAAGGAGCAATGTGCCGGAGAAGCGTCCAACCCAGTCAAGCAGGCCGGAATTGCGCTTGAGCAGATCGCCGAAGAATCGGCCCCCGGCCAGCAGCGCCCCCACCCAAAGCACGGAACCGATGCCGTCATAAAACAAAAACGCGCCGATTCCCATGCCGTTATCGCCGGCCACGGGCGGCGCCAGCGTAGCCAGGCCGGGCACAAACTTCGCAAACAGGAGCATCGCTCCGCGCTGGCGGCCAAACGAGTCCTGCGTGCGGCGCACGCAGGTGCTGGGCTCAATCGAGAGCTTGCAGAGCAGTTGCAGCACATGGTGTCCGTGGCTGCGGCCAACGAAATACCACACGCTGTCGGCGACGATCGCGGCCGCAACGCCCACAAGGAGCGCTGGGAAAAACCTCAACTGGCCGGTCGCCGAGAGCGCGCCCGCAGCCAGAAGCACAGGCGCGGCGGGCAAGGGAATTCCCAATTGCTCCGCAAACACCCAGGCAAAAAGCAGCAGGTAGCCGTAGGTCATCAGAACATCGGTCGGCAGCGCCATCGATCGTCTCCATTGCGGCGGAAACAGCAGACCGCCGGCTCCATCGCCATGCGCGCTGGATTCTATGGTCCTCATTCCATAAGATGAGGCTCAAAAGAATTCGTCGCAGAACCGGCCCGCAAGATTTCCGGCAGCGGTTTCAGTTCGACTTGACCCGCGAATGCATCACCTGCTCGATCACCCAGTCCACCCATGCCGCCTGTTCGGCGGGGCAGGCCAGCCGGGCGGGATCGCCCGCCAGAACCGCGTCAACGAAGTTTGCAACCAGCGGTTCATGGAAGTTGGCCGAGGGCGGCAATTGCTCCACGCGGTTGCCTTGGCGCGTGTTCAGGCGCAGCTCCGGACTGTTGAGCGGATCCAGATTGATCTCGCCTTCCTCACCCACGATGCGGAACTGGTCGCGCTGCACGCGCGAGTTCCAACGCACGTCCACGGTGCAGTGCGCGCCGTCGCGCATTCCCATCAGCACGGTAGCCGAGTCCTCGACGGGCATCCTATGCACAGCGTTGGAGCGCAGCCCACAGGCACGCTCCGGCTTGCCGAAGAGAAAGTTCATGGCGTCGATGCGGTGCGACGCGATGTCGTAGAGCGGTCCGCCGCCGGCCATCGCCGGATCGCGCAGCCATTCGCGACCCTCGATGTGGAGCCAGCCGTGGCAGTTGGCCTCGGCCAGCAGCGGCCGGCCGATCGCGCCCTCTTGAATGAGCTGCCGGGCGCGAATCAGCTTGGGATAGAGACGGCGATAGTAAGAGACGCCAAACAACCGCCCCGACGCGCGCCCCTCGGCCACCATCTGCCCGGCCTGCGCAAAGTTGAGCGCCATCGGCTTTTCGCACAGCACATGCTTGCCCGCGCGCAGCGTCGCGATGGCGGCCGGCGCGTGCAACGCGACCGGCAGCGCGATGTAAACAGCATCCACATCCGGGTCGGCTGCGGCCTCTTCAATGGCGGACCATGATTTCGTGCCCGGAAACTCGCGGGCCTTGGCTTCGTCACGCGTCACAAAGCCGAGCAGCACGCTGCGCGGCTCGGCCTGAATGGCCGCGATCACCCGACGCCGCGCAATGTCGCCGATGCCGGCCAGCACCCAATGCAATTTGTCGCTCATCTGGTCAGAATATCCTGTCGTTAAGAATGCGCCGCGCAGAAAAGCCGCCCAGGGGCGGCTTTTGCTGAAAGCACCGGATGGAATTTATTGCGCGGCCTGTGTGGTTGCAGCCGGAGCGTTCCGCGCGTCCTGGTTTTTTTCGGCAAAGTAGTCGTGATCCCACAGATTTTTGTAAAACTCGCCGGTGAGCTCTGCGGCGCGTGGTCCGAAGGTCGGTCGCCCGCCTTCGAGGAAGAAGACCGTCACCATCGCCCCCTGCGGCGACTCGGAGTAGGAAGCGAACCAGCCGAAGCGGGTACCCTCGTTGGAGCAGGTCCCTGTTTTGCCAAAGACCGGCAGCTCACGGAAGTTCAGGCGGAGCCGGCGGGCGGTTCCGTACTCAACCGCGCCCGCCATGCCGTCTTCGAGCTCGGGCACGTAGCGCGCGATGTCGAGCTTGCGCTTTACGCGCGGCTGGAAGTGCGCCACCTCTTGCGGCGCTGTGGGATGCTGCAGGTAGTAGAGCGTTCCGCCGTTGGCGATGGCGGCCACCAGCGCGCCCAGTTGCAGCGCCGTCATAGAAACGCCCTGCCCGAAGCTGCACATGCGCCCCACGCCGCCTTGCGACTCGGGGATCGGCTCGTCGGGATACTCGCCCAGTTGCTCGCCGGCGATGTGGTAGCCGGCCAGCTCGCCCAGACCGAACTCCTTCGCATACTGGTGCACGCGTTCGAAGCCCAGCTCGCGGCCCAGCTTTTCAAAGTAGAGATTATTGCTATGGGCCAGCGCCTCGGTCATATTCATGCGGAAGCCGGGCAACTGCACCATGGTGTCGCGCGTGACCAGGCCCTCGGAGAGCGCTGCCAGAGCCACGCTCAGCTTGATCGTCGAGCAAGGCTCCGCGCCCGGCGAGAGCGCCAGCTTCTGATTGACCATGGCCAGGATGCGGCCGTTCGAGGGATCGATGACCACCGCCGTGCCGTTCATGTCGCCGAGAGCGTCGATCGCTGCCTGGCGCACCACCGGGTCTTCACCCCCTGTTACGTCGCCTGCGCCAACCACGCCCTTGACATAGGAACTGGCCGTAAATCGTTCGTAATAGCGGTGGCGGCGCCTGATGGAAACCCGGCGGACATGCTTCCGGGTCGATCGCGTTCCGGCGTGCTTCGCGGCCGTGGACTTGGTTGTGGCGTGGTGCGTGGTGGTGTGGGCAGTAGCGCTCTGTGCCGCCCGATGCGAGGTGCTGGTGCGTCTCGCCGATCGGCGCGCCGTGTGATGGGCCGTTGTGTGATGGGTCGTCGCCTGGTGCGTCGCGGTGAGGTGTGAAACCTGCTTGGAGTGGTGTCCTGTGCTGGAAGAGGTGTCAATGGCAGCCGCGCGCAGGATGCCAAGACAACAAGCAATCAGGATCGTTCCAAGTGACCTGACGCAGGTTACGCGAGACAGTTTCATCCAGCCAACATCCTCTCAACCTTCTGACTTCGCTCTCCTCGCGGTTCCGGAACCTGCGGCGTACATGGGCGTTTTGCTCACTATACCGTGTTTCCGTCCATCTTTGGAACCCGCGCCCTGCCGCTGGAGTACAGCCGGTCCAAAACCGCGCCACGCCCAGGCCTCGATTTCGAGTTGGGAACGCGGCAAACCCGAGCGCGCATCCCCGCGGCCGGAAGTCTAAAATTTCAATCGGCGCAAAAACGCGGGCACATCCAAGTCGCGCTCAGGCTCTCCAACGGGGTCGGCAAACAGCGACGGCTCCGGTCCCTGTGCCTGTACCGCCATCTCCTCTTCCACGGTGCGGTGCGGGGCCTCCTTGAAATCCGCCGCGTAATCTCTGGGCGGCGTCTTGTGCTCCGGCTCACTATCCATTGTGTCGAAGTGGACATCAGCGGCCTGCGCCTCTGCCAAAGCCGGCGCGCTCTCGCGCCTGGCCGTAAAATCTTCCGCGTCGTCGGCAGCCGGCGGCTCCGGTGTTGCTACCGTCACCGTGGTTGTTACGTTCGGTGTTGCCGCGGCAAAAAAGAACCCCTCGTGAGTGTTTTCCGCCGTTGTCTCTTCCTCTTCGCTCATGAATCGCGCAGCTGGGGCGGATGCGTGGTCTGGTTCGTTGTCAGAGAGCCAGGTCCCCGGCGCCATCACCGGTACAGAGACCACCGGCGTCTCTTCCACGGTCAACATGCGCGCGCGGCGCTCCGGCATCTGGTCGCGGAAGCCCGTGGCGATCACGGTAATCTTTACCTCCTCGCCCATTTTTTCGTCGAGAACCGCGCCAAAGATGATGTTCGCGTCCTCGTGCGCCGCCGATTGGATAATCGACGACGCCTCGTTGACCTCGGAGAGCTTCAGCGCGCTCGATCCGGTAATGTTGATCAGGATGCCGCGCGCCCCGTCGATGGCGCCGGCCTCAAGCAGCGGCGAGGCCATGGCCGCCTGCGCGGCTTCCACCGCGCGATTCTGGCCCGAGCGCACCGCCGTGCCCATCACGGCGTAGCCCATGCCGGCCATTGTGGTCTTCACGTCGGCAAAGTCGCGGTTGATGATGCCGGGGATGGTGATGATGTCGCTGATGCCCTGCACGCCCTGGCGCAGCACGTCGTCGGCCACGCGGAAACTCTCAAAAAAGCCGGCGTCCTTGGCCACGGCCAGCAGCTTTTCGTTGGGGATCACGATCATGGTGTCGACGCTGTCCACCAGTTCCTTCAGACCCCGCTCGGCCTGCATCAGGCGCCGCTTGCCCTCAAAGGCAAAGGGCTTGGTGACGACGGCAACCGTAAGGATGCCCATCTCGCTCGCCAGTGAAGCGATCACAGGCGCCGCGCCCGTGCCCGTGCCGCCGCCCAGGCCCGCGGTCACAAAGACCATATCGGCGCCCTCCAATGCCTCGATGATCTTTTCCGAGTCCTCGAGAGCGGCCCTGCGGCCCACATCGGGATTCGATCCCGCCCCGAGCCCCGAGGTCAGGCGCACGCCGAGCTGCAGCTTTACCGGCGCCTGCGCCAGCTTGAGCGCCTGCACGTCGGTGTTCGCGGTGATAAACTCCACGCCCTCCATGCGCGCCTGAATCATGCGGTTCACGGCGTTGCCGCCGCCTCCGCCCACGCCAATCACCTTGATGCGGGCTCCGCGCAAGGGTTCCTCGTGATATTGAATCCGCATCTCTCCGGCCAGGTTGTTTTCGTGTTCCATGGGGCTTTGTTCTCCTCGTCTGCGATTTCCTGCAATATCTGTTGCCAGTCCTGTTGTTCTGCCTTTAGAAACTCGACGCAAACATGGCGCGCAGCTTGGCGCGCAGACTGCGTGTCTCCTCGGCCGCGCGCGTCGATCGCGTGCGATTTGCGTAGAGCACCATGCCGATCGCCGCGGACCACGACGGATGGTTCAGCTCCGCCGGCATGCGCGACAGATGCAGCGGAGACCCGATGCGCGCGGGCACGCGCAACTGGCTCTCCGTCACGTCCAGCATTCCCGGCAGCATGGCTCCGCCGCCGGTGAGCACGCATCCGGCGCCCAGCGCATCGAGCACGCCGCCCTGGCGCAGGCTCTCGCGCACAAAGTACATCAGCTCCCGCGCGCGCGGCTCCAGAATCTCCGCGATGGTGCGCAGCGCCAGCCGCCGCGGCTGCGGATTTGCAATCTCGATCTCCGCCATCTGCGGCACGGCAGTCACCACCGCATTGCCGTACTGCCGCTTCAGCTCCTCGGCCTGCGCCAGCGGCATTTGCAGGCCGATGGCAAGATCATTGGTGAAGTGCGCGCCGCCGATGGGAACCGATGCGGTGTAGGCTACGGCGCCCTCGAAAAACACAGCCATGTCGCTCGAATGCGCGCCAATATCGAGCAGGCACACGCCCAGATCGCGCTCGTCGCCCGACAGCGTGCACTCCGCGGAGGCGATGGCCTCAAGCACCGCCTCGGAAACCTCAAGTCCGGCGCGATTGGCGCACGTTACCGCGCTCTGGAGCGCGCTCCCCGAGCAGGTGGCGATGTGCAGCTCCACCTCCAGCCTCGCGCCCACCATGCCCACCGGATCGAAGATGCCGGGCTGATCGTCGAGAATGAACTGCCGCGGCAGCAGGTGCAGAATATCGCGGTCGGCGGGACGCTCGATGGCGCGCGCGTGATCCACGGCGGCGCGCACATCTTCGCGGGTAATCTCGCGCATGCCGCGGCCGAGTTGAATGCCGCCACTGGTGTTCAGCCCGCGGATGTGCGGCCCGCCCACGCCTACCATGCACATGTTGATGTTTACCCGCGCCGCGCGCTCGGCCGCTTCGCTTGCCTGCCGCACCGCCTTGACCGCGGGCGCCAGTTCGGCAATCAGGCCTTTGCGCATGCCTGCCGATTCCACCACCCCGTGGCCGCGATAGCGCAGTACCTGCTCGTTCACGTCGCTTACCAGCACTCGCGTGGCGGCGCTGCCAATGTCGAGCACGACGATCAGGTTGTCCGGCTTCTGTCCCATCGCTTACTCGCCCTCAATGCCTTGCGCGGTGCGGCCCGGTTGCTTGTCTCTGCGCTCCGCGGCGCGCCTTAGATCTTCACGCCGAACCGCCTCCGCGAGCTTTTTTTTCGTCGCCGAATGTTTCTTGATCTTTGACTTTGCTGTCGGAGCGCTGGGCCTCCGCGCATCCGGTTTGGCGCTTGCTGCCGGCGCCGCCGGGCCTGCTCCCGCGGCGTTCGCCGTCTCCGCGCCCGAGGCCATCTGCAGCACCACCTGGTTGTCGTAGCGCAGATCCACCGACTTCAGATGCGGATACTGTTGCCGCCACTCGGCAATGTGCGCCTTGTACCGCTGGTAGCGCTCCAGAAAATGGTCTTCGCCGAAGTGCGCCAGAATGTCCGCGCCCTGCTCCGGCATCAATACGCGCGCATCTTCCGGATCGGTCAGATCGATCTCCGAAATATCCTCGGAGTTGCGCTTGCCGCCTGCGTCGAGGTCCGCCATCAACCGCATGTACACCGCCATGCGGGCTTTGCGCGCCCCGGCCGAATCGCCGGGATCGAGACCCGTCAGCACGGGAAACGAGTAGTGCCGCTCCACCATCGTCTTTGGCGACATGGAGAGCAGCACTCCGTTGGCATCCACCAGCCCGATCTGCTGCCCGTTTCGGGTAAACGCCACGGGCTTGCGCTCCACAATGGAGACGCGAATCTCATCGGGCAACACGCGCATCACCGTCGCTTGCTCGATCCAGGGGATCTGCTCCAGTTCCCGCCGCCGCTCGCCTAAAGGCACGTAAAACACATTGCGCCCGATGTCTTCGCCAAAGACCGGAAGCAGATCTGCGCGGCTCACCTCTTTGAGGCCGGCGGCTTGAATATTACCGGAGCCGGCGATGCGGAATCGCGCATCGCGTTTGAGATAACGCGCAAACAGAATGCCCGTCGTCGTCAGGCCGCCCAGCATCACAAGAGATGTGACAGCCAGAAGCCAGCGGCCAAACCTGCTCGCCGGGCGCCACCACGATGAGCGCAGCGGTCGAAGGCGCTCTGCCGCCGGGCGCGGAACTCCGTCGCCGTCCGCATCGTCGAAGCGCAGCGGCATTGCAGGCGCGCGGCGGCGCACGTGTCCGTCTGGGGACACATCCCCCTCCATGCGCCTGCGACGCAATTCGGCGGGCGGTTCGTCGTCCCACAGCATGGGCCGGTTTGTCGTATTCCCTAGATTCGTCACGCCGGAGCAGGGTCGTGACAATCGCCAGCTTTTATTATGGCCCGCGGTTGATTGTCTGCCTTCTGCATCAAAACCCGGGGAATCTGATGCGTAACGGGGGAGCGCAGGAAACAGAGGCCATCCACATTCGAGGCCGTACTGCCCGTCATGCGCAGCACCGCCGGGAGCAGGGAAAACTCTTCCAGTCTCAGAGCCTGTCCCGCGGACAAAATCCGCCTTCGCGGCGGTCGCAATGGCAGCAGGCGCACTCCAGCCGTAAGGAACCCCAACGCGCTGGTGAAGGTCTTTTCGTGCTGGCCGCGGTACTGAGCCTGAGCGCCACAGGAGCAGGGCAGTTCCGGTCCCGTATGATCGCTGGTGTCGGCGTTGAGCCGTTGTTCCAAGGCGTGAGCGGCCAGCAGGAGGAGGCGTTTTCGAGCTCATGGCCCAATCCGACAAATTAAATACTAGTAGGACAAGTGCGCAATTAGATACCTCCCCCTGCGCGGCATTATTCTGACGTGCGCCCCTTTTACGGCAGCGCGCAACGCCACGATGCATGGCTCTACACTGGAGAAGATGCCGGATTTTCACATCGAGCACTTCGGATGCAGGGCCGCACGCGCCGACGGCGAGGCGATTGCGAGCAATCTGCGCGCCATGGGCGGGCGCGAGGCCATTGCAGCCGATGTGGTCATCGTGAATACGTGCAGCGTGACCGCCGAGGCCGATCGCGCGGCGCGGGCGTTTATTCGCCGCACCCACCGCAGGAACCCGGCGGCGAAGATCGTCGTGACCGGCTGCTACGCGCAGCGCGCGCCTGAGGAGCTGGCGGCCATGGCCGGAGTAGCCGCGGTGGTCGGCAACAGTCACAAGGCGCTGACGCCGGAGATTGTTCGCTCGCTGATGCAGACGACAGCGCCGGCGGAGAGACAGCCGCCGGAACTGGCGCCGGTGTCGACGCTGCTTGCAACGGGCGGGGAGCACGCTCCCATCTGGGCCGACGATCGCTTTGCGCACTCGTTTCTTGAGGATCCGCCTTGGACAGGCGCGCCGCCTGCACCGGGTGAGCTGACGCGGCCCAACCTGAAGATTCAGGAGGGCTGCGGGAACCGCTGTACGTTTTGCGTGATTCCGTTTACGCGCGGCCCGTCTCGAAGCCTGCCCTACGCGGCGGTCATGCGGCGCGTGAAGGAGTTTGCGGCAGCCGGCGGCAAGGAACTGGTGCTTACCGGCATCAACCTCGGACGCTGGGCGCGGGATTTTGAAGGAGCGGACCGTCGCGCCCTTGCGGGACTTGTGCGCGACATTCTGGAAGAGACCGCGCTGCCGCGGCTGCGCCTGAGCTCGATTGAGCCGATGGACTGGAGCGAGGAACTGATCGCGCTGATGGGCGAATATGGCGGCAAGCGGCTCGCCCGTCACGCGCACCTGCCGCTGCAATCGGGTTCCGACGCGGTGCTGCGGCGGATGCATCGCCGGTATCGCCCCTGGCATTACGCGGACAAGGTTGGGGCGTTGCTGCGCGCGGCCGGACCCGATCTCACGCTGGGCGCGGACGTGATGGTAGGATTTCCCGGCGAGACGGAGGGCGAATTTGAAGAGACGGTCGCGTTGATCCGCGCGCTGCCCTTCGGCTACCTGCACCTGTTTCCGTTTTCAGCACGGCCCGGGACGCCCGGATGGGCATTGCACGCGGAATTGCCGGTTGCGCAGGAAGCTGTGGAGGAGCGTATGGCCGCTTTGCGGGCGCTTGCCGCGGAGAAAATGGCCGCGCATCGCAGGCGGTTTGTGGGCCGCGAGATCGAAGCCATTACACTGCGCACCCCGGCTGAGCTTGCGGGGCGTGGAGCAACTGCGGCGCTGACGGAGAACTTTCTTCCCGCGGAGCTCTGCGGCAGCTTTGCGGCGAACCGATTGCTCAGGCTGCGCGCCACCGCGCTTGACGCCGATGGCGCACTGAGGTGCGAGGCCGTTCACGATCGGCATTGAACCACGGCGCGGACCAGGGCAATCGCACTTGGATATGGGTCATTCCCTTCAGCCCGCAGGCTTCGCCCAAAGCTCTCTGTCATCCCGAACTTGAGTGAGGGATCCGCGGTTGCTTTTCTCGGACGCCGGCCCCACCAGCGGCCTGTGGGGGGAAGAAAGTCCGAAAAGCAACCGCAGTCATGCAGGTTGCCTGGCGTCGCCCAAGACCATGAAAAAGCAACCGCGGATCCCTCCTTCGTCGGGATGACATCGTGGTGGGCGGACGGGTGCTGTGATTCATCTGGAATTTTCAGGGCGGATCCTTCGTCGCTCAAGCTCCTCAGGATGACAGGAAGACCGAAAATCGCTCGCAAATCGTCTTGAAAGCCGAAGCGCGATTGCCCTGCGGCGCGGACCAGACACTTTTCAATCGCACGCGCAAAGCATAGAATTCTTTCAAATCTCCTTTGATCCACGCGGGACCGCGAAGAACGAGGGTTCGCATGTCCCTCGCTGGACTCGCCTCAAGAGCGAGCCGGTGGAGTGTTTGCCCGATTCTCCCAGGATTTCCACCCCACAGACGAAGACCTGTCTGTGGGGGCCCCGGATTTCCACCCCACAGACGAAGACCCGTCCGCAGGGGCCCCGGATCTGCCGCAGCAGGGTTGGTAATGGCAGAGGCAAGGCGGAAGTGGAGAATGTGGTTTGCGGTTGGGGCGCTTGCGCTGGGCGCCTGCAAGGGTGCGCGCGCACAGGCTGCGCCAGCCGCCGCTCCCCTGCGCAGCGTTCAGATTCAGTCCTCCCGCTCAGGCACACTCGATGGGCGGCTCACCGATCTCAATTCGAGGCCGCTGGCGGGGGTAGCTGTCGTGTTGCGCAACGGGGCCACCGGCGCTGAAGAGCGGGCGGTGACGGGCAGGAACGGCGGCTTTCGATTCGCCCATATCGATGCGGGTGAGTACACGCTGACCGCCGACTCGCCGCGGCTTGGCCATGCCCAGCTTGATGGGATTCTGGTCAGGGGCGGCGTGGAGACGGGGGTACAGGCGGCTGTACACCTTGAGCGCGCCGCGCAGCCGCTGCTGGAAGCCGCAACGCCAGGCAAGGCCGCTGCGCCACAGGAGGCGAAGAAGGCGATGCCGGTGATGGCCGCTGCTTCGCGCTCGTCGCTGAGTACCGAGCCTTCAGAGGTGCCGGCATGGATTGCGGCTCTTCCGCTGCGGACGATGAGGACCACGGCGCGCGAGATGCCGCCCATGCAGCCGCAAACCGCGATTGAGACGCAATCCGTGGCGCTGACGCCCGTGCCGGCGGCCAGGCCGCCGCAAGCGACTCCGCCGGCAGCGCGCCCGACGCCGGCTCTCGCCACGAACCTGCCTGCCGTGAGCGGCGAAAAGACGTCGTCGGCGCCTCCGGTTGCGGCTGCGGCACAGGAGGCCGATCCGGGCGCTGCGGCGACAACGACGGCCTTCACCGCGGCGCAACTGCACGCGCTTCCGGCGGCGGGGCGCAACTGGCAGGAGTTCCTGCTGAACGCGCCGACATCGAGCGCCAGCACGGGTGCATCGCAGCAGACCTACCGCAGCTCACAGGAGTCGGCGGAGGTGACCGTGGACGGCGCGAACAAGTCGCTCAAGTTTGGCGTCATGGCGGGAGCGGAGACCGAGTCATCGTCGCAAGGGCGGATCAGCCAGGGAGCGGACCGACAGGAGTCGGTGAGCCAGTCGATGAGCCAGTCGTGGAACGGCAGACGGGGATTCGGCCTGAGCGAGGCTGCGGTCCGCCAGGTAACGGCAACAGCCGGGAACGTGGAGGCCGCGGGCGTGCGCACGGCTGGCGGGCGCACAGGGATTGAAACCGAGCAGGGCAGCAAGGCTCTGCATGGTCAAGGATCCTACTTCGACCGGCAGAACTCCTGGGGCGCGCGGAATCCATTCACACAATGGCTGCAGCAGACCGGAAGTTTGGCGACCGCGTATCCTATTCCGATTCCTTCCGAGCCGGTTTTCAACACCGTTCCGTACACGCCCCCCGATCACGAATCGGTGTGGGGGCTGGGCGTGGGTGGCCCTGTTCTCCGCAGCAACCTCTACTGGTTTGGCGCACTCGAAAGCTACCACCGCAACGATCCCGGCATGCCGATGGCGAGGGTTCCCGTCCGGCCTTATGTTCAAAGCGACGGCACCACCGTGTGCGTGGGGCTCTTCTGCCCGCCGAGCTATCCACAGGCGGAGCTGTTGAGCGCGCAGCTCGGCGAGAGCGTCGCGCAGGCCTACGACGACTACTTCGGCCTTCCCGGCTCCGCGTCCACACACGCCGGCCTGTTGCAGCTCGCATCGCTTCTGGCCCCCGCGCAGCGCAGCGCGGATCAGTGGACGGGCTTTGCGCGAATCGACTGGCAGGCGGACGACCGGAACCATCTCCTGTTGGAAGCGTCGGGCGCGGACTGGAACGCTCCGGGCGGCGGGTTCTGGCGCTCCGCCGGCCCGTACGGCAACCACAGCTTCGGCTCCAACCACGCCAGCCAGCAGTGGGCGATGGCGAGTTGGCAGACGTATCTGACCTCGAACCTGCTGGCCGTGACGCAAGGCTCGGCGGGGCGGACCATTCTGAGCGCGCGGCCTGAGCAGCCCTCCGCCTTCGAGCAGGCATTCCTTGCCGGCAATGCCTACGGACAGTTGCCGCAGATTGTGGTCGATTCCAGCTATGGGTTTACGATCGGCAATCCGACGCGCTTCGGCCAGGGCAGCTACCCGGACGAGAAGCTCTACGACTTGCAGGAGCGGCTGGACTGGGCGCACGGCAATTTGCTTGTCAAAGCGGGATTCGAGGTGGATCACGACGCCGATGCCACCAGTATGCTGCGCAACCAGACCGGTGCCTACCACTACCCGACGGTCGCGCGTTTTATCTCCGATGCGCTGGCGTTTCTGCGCTTTGGCTATGCCGATGCGCTCGATCCACGCAATCCGCATAACTGCGATGCGTCAGGCAATGTGGGTTACACCGAATTTGGGCAACTGACAGGTTTGGGCGCGCTGCCGTGCTACTCCTCGTACTCACAGACGATGGGACCAACGAGCTGGCGCCTGAGCACCAACGACTGGGCCGGGTACACGACCGCGGAGTGGCGGCCGAACAAACTTGTCGTGGTTTCGGGCGGTCTGCGCTGGGAACGTGAGCAGTTGCCGCCTCCGATTGCGTCGCTTGCCAACCCGCAGCTTGCCTTCACGGAAAAGCTGCCCAACCTGGGCAATAATTGGGGGCCGCGCGTGAGTGTGGCCGTTGGAGGCGGAAAGCGCCGGCCAGTGCTGCGGCTGGGCTACGGCATGTATTACGGACGGGTGGAGAATGCGACCGTTGAAGCCGCCATGACGCAGACCGGCTCACTCAAGGGCGACCTGTTCTTCTTTATGCGCGCGCAGGATGACTGCCAATACTGCATGGGCGGCGCGCCGCCGTTCCCGTATGTCTTTAATGGCGAGCCTTCGAACGTGGTCCTGCCGGGAGCACTGGGCTTCGCGCCGCATTTCCGCGATCCCGAGATCCACGAGGCGGTCGCATCCGTCGAACAGCCGCTGCCGGGACACATGGACCTCGAGGCAAGCGCGATGCTGAGCCTGGGCCGCCGCCTGCCCATCGCCGCCGACACCAATCTCGACACTCCAACCGCGACGCAGACGATCACCTACAACGTCTGCGACCAGGTGGCCTATACAGCTCCCGGCGCGAACGCCAACGGCCAGCCCAGCAATACCAGCGGCAAGTGCGGGAACCTTGGCCGGGGGCCCATCAAAGCCCCGCAGATCACGCTTCCCTTCTACGCAAACTGGCCGGGAGAGACCGGCGTCTGCCCTTACTATTCGCCGCAGACGAACTACCTGTTTCCAGGCAGGCCGTGTCCGGACTACCAGCAGATTACGCAGATCGAGAGCCGGGCGAACTCGACTTACGAGGCTGCCAGCGTCCGGCTCACGCGCTACGGACGCCGCGGCCTGAGCTTCCACGCCAACTACACGCTCGCGCACGCGATGGACTGGAATCCCGACGGAGTGGTGCTGGGACCTGGAAATGATCTCCTCGATCCCAATCCGGCGTACTGGCGACAGCAATACGGGACCTCCAACCTGGATGTGCGCCACTCGGCCTCGGCGTCGGCGATTCTCGCATCGCCCTGGAAGTTGCAGGGGATTGCGGGCCGCTTCACCAACGGCTGGATGCTCTCCGGCATCGGCAGCTACCACAGTGGCCTGCCCTACTCGCTGCGTATCACGGGATCGATTCCAACGCTGTACGGGACATACAACGAAATTGTCACGGGGCTGGGCCCGAGCCCGAACGGCTCCGGCGGCGACAACCTCATCTATGGCCAGGGCAGCGACGGCGTCGCCTACGACATCGGGCGCAACAGCTTCCGCTACCCCGCAGTCTGGAAGGCCGATCTGCGCCTGGGCAAGAGCTTCGACCTCGGCCGGATGCGCCAGTTGGAAGTGATGGCCGAGACCTTCAATCTCTTCAATCACCAAAACGTCACCGAGATCGAAACCACGGGCTACACCATTCAAAACGGCAGCTCCCCCAGCAGCACTACCGCCGCGGAAGCGATGCCTTCGCTGAACTTCCTGACGGGTCTGTACACAAACCCGAAGACCGGCATCCCCAGCTCGGAGTTTGGAGAGCCCCTGACGATCAACGACACGAACTACTACCACGAGCGACAGATTCAGTTCGGACTGCGGATGCAGTTCTAAGGGCCGATGGCTGGGATTCACGCCCACGGCTCGATCAGCGCAATCTGTCCAAGGCCACGAAGCCTGTGGCTGCGGCTGACCGGCGACGGGCAGGCGGCCATGGGCAGAAAAGCTGCCGACGAAGGCGCGTTGAATCGCCTTTAATCCGAATGTTCGTAACAGGTTACCAAGGCCGGGGATGCTCCCCTTTAGGGGGATTCACAAATTCCGGACGAATGCATAGTCTTGGGGGTGAACAGCTTCGAGGATCCGCGAGCCTCCAGCAGGGCCACGGACTGAAGAGCCGAGTCTTGCCTGACGGCAGTTCGGCTACAAAAGGCAGCCGCCGCTGCGATTGCCCCCGGCCGGCAGCGAGCGCAGGCGCGGCAGGCATTGCGCACTGGAGCAGCAATGAAGGTCATCGGAATCAGCGGATTGGAAAACGCCGTACCTTTCAAGAAGGCGCGCTGGCCGGGCCTCGACGAGCGCGAGTACCGCATTGCGCAGGGAATGGACGCGGCGGCGGCGCTGGTCATAGATGGCAGGCTTGTGGCTGCCGCCGGACAGGAGCGATTCAGCGGCAAAAAGCACGCCGGCGATTTTCCCATCGACGCCATCCACTACTGTCTGAAAGAGGCCGGCATTTCCATCGACGAGGTCGACGAGATCGCGCACGGCTTCGACTATGCGCCCTACCGCGAACTGTATGCCGCCGATGAAGTTTCATTGGAGCTTTACGAGAAAGTCTTCTCCCGTGAGGCGCTGCTGGCGCAGGCGCGCCGCGATCTGCCGGGCTTTCCGCTCAATCGCGTGCGCCAGGTCGGGCATCATCTGGCGCACGCCGCCAGCGCCGCCTACACATCCGGATGGGATGAGTGCCTGGTCGTCGTCAACGACGCCATGGGCGAGATGGAGAGCCTGAGCGTCTACGACTTTCACGACGGCGAGTTCGAGAAGATTCACACCATCGCGGCCAGCGATTCGGTCGGCATTCTCTACTCTCTGGTGACACTGCATCTGGGCTTCGATTTCAACTCCGATGAGTACAAGATCATGGGCCTGGCGCCGTATGGCGATCCGTCGCGGTACCGCAGGTTTTTCGAGGAGGCTGTGGAGCTTTGCCCCGACGGCGGCTTTCGCATTCCCATGCTCAAGCTGAACCGCACCCGGGAGGAGCGCGAGAACTATACGGCGACGCGCGCCTACCTTGATGAGCGCCTGATACCGCGCCGCGCGCCGGACCAGTCGGTAAACTCACGCCACGAGGACGTGGCGGCGGCGCTGCAGGAATGTCTGGAACGTGTGGTGATGCATGTGTGCGAATCCTTCGGCCGGCAGACAGGACTGCGGCGGCTGGCGCTGGCCGGCGGCGTGGCGCTCAACTGCACGGCCAACGGAAAGTTGATGCGCTCCAGGCTCTTCGACGAGGTTTACATCCAGCCCGTGGCCGGCGATGACGGCGTGGCGCTGGGCGCGGCGCTCTACCGCGCGGCGCAGGCGGAAAAGATTCCCCAAGAGCGCTTCCCTGCCCCGCTCTTTGGCCCGCGGTACGCAGACGCCGATGTGGAGGCGGCCTTGCGGCGCTTTGACGGCAGGATCCGGTGGCGGCGTTACGTGAGCACTGGCGAGACCTGCGCCGCCGCTGCCAGGCTGATCGCCGATGGGCGCGTGATTGCGTGGTCGCGCGGACGCATGGAGTATGGCCCGCGCGCGCTCGGCAATCGCAGCATTCTGGCCGATCCGGGCCATCCCGAGATGCGCGACCGTATCAACGCCATGGTGAAGAAGCGCGAAGCCTTTCGGCCGTTTGCGCCAGCCTGTTCGGTTGAAGAGGCGAGTCGCTGGTTCGAGGTTGTGACCGGCTCGGAGTTTCCTTATATGATCGGCATTGTCAACGTCCGGCCCGCGTTGCGCGGCCAACTGCCCGCGATCACGCACGTGAACGGATCGGCGCGCCTGCAAACCGTCAGCGTCCGCGACAACCCCGATTTTCACGCGCTGCTGGTGGAGGTGGGCAAGACCACGGGACGCCAGATGGTGCTCAACACCAGCTTCAACGTGAAGGGTCAGCCCATCGTCAACACGCCCGATGAGGCGATTGCCACTTTCCTCGGCGCCGGTATCGAACACCTTTTCGTGGAGAACTACCATGTCACCCGCGTCGTTGCCTGAGTGGAATGCGACCGAGGCCGTCCGGCCGCGCGCGAGCACCATTGCCGAAGCATTTGCCGCGCAGGCCGCGCGCACGCCCGATACCGTGGCCGTGATTGCCCGTGGCCGCTCGCTGACCTACCGCGAACTTGATGAGTGCGCCAATCGCCTCGCGCGCCGGCTGCTCGCACTCGGCATCGCGCCCGACACGCTGGTGGGTGTGGCCGTGGAACGGACAGAGACGCTGGTCGTGAGTCTGCTGGGGATTCTGAAGGCCGGCGCGGCGTATGTTCCGCTCGACCTTGCCTATCCGCAGGGTCGCCTGGCGCTGGTGATGGAAGACTCGCGGATGGCGGTGCTGGTGACCACCGCTGCATCGCGTGACGGTCTGCCGCCCGCTGCGGCGGGCCTCACGATTCTCGACGCCGAAGACACAAACCTCGCGCGCGAAAGCGTCGAGCCGGTTGCCTCCCCGGCTACCGCGCAAAGCCTCGCTTACGTGATCTACACCTCCGGCTCCACGGGAGGGCCGAAGGGCGTGATGGTGGAGAACCGCAACGTGGTGAGCTTCTTCACCGGCATGGATCGCGCCATTGGCTGCGCGCCGGGCGTGTGGCTGGCGGTTACGAGCGCAGCGTTCGACATCTCGGTGCTGGAACTGCTCTGGACGCTCACGCGCGGATTCACCGTCGTGGTCCACGGCGACGGGGGCGCGGCAACGATTGCCGACGAAATTGCGCGCTACGGGGTGACACATCTGCAGATGACGCCGTCGCTGGCGCGGATGCTGACGCTCGATCCGCGCGCCTACGCCGCGCTCGGCGCGCTGCGGCAGATACTGCTTGGCGGCGAGGCGGTTCCCGCAGCGCTCGTCCGACATCTGCGCCAGGTCTTCAGAGGCGAGATGTACAACATGTATGGGCCGACGGAGACAACGGTCTGGTCGACGGCCTGCCGCATCGAGGAGGTTGGCTCGACGGTATCGATCGGCCGGCCCATCGCCAACACGCAGGTCTACCTGCTCAACTCGAATCTCGATCCTGTTCCCAGCGGCGAGGTCGGCGAGTTGTTCATCGGCGGCGAGGGCGTGGCGCGCGGCTACTGGCGGCGGCCGGAACTGACAGCCGAGCGCTTTCTCAC
>JABEBX010000560.1_pt1 | contig 21856 bp, 26 predicted proteins | sample 7245971 | NCBI WGS metagenome assembly JABEBX01 (sample SAMN14506365, study PRJNA622280) | hot springs metagenome | biome: hot spring [ENVO:00000051]|acidic hot spring [ENVO:00002120]; feature: spring [ENVO:00000027]|sediment [ENVO:00002007]; material: sediment environment [ENVO:01001048]... | reverse complement strand
GCTCCAGACTGTTATCCTTGAGATTCCACGCAAAAACGACTGTTTCAGCGCGATAAATGGTGGAAATTTTTTCTACATCATCACTTTCTGTCTTTAGTTTCTTCTGAATGGCGACCCGTTTGACGCTGCCTTTTACGAGATATTCCCCGTCTTCATCCCGCACAAAACCGTCCAACAGACCGGTGGCGAGAACGGCCGGAATATGGCCATCCCGCAGGGGCATGATCGAGCGTTGGCGTTTTTTTGCAGACGGAGGGGTAAGAACAGACTCCAGGTTTGACAAAAAAGCAGCTTCACCAGACTGAGAGAATTTCTCCTGAAGGTGGTGTGCCATTTCTTTACTGAGAACGATGGCGTCAAATGTCTTTGGCTCGATCCCGGATGGGATCAGGAAAAGAGGGGCAGAGACGGTTGCAGGCAACTCCGGAACGTCCGCAGTACCGGCAGAGATGGCTAGGAGAAGTTCCTGGAGCATTTTATCATTGACGGAACTGGCGTTAGCCGTAGAGCGTTTCCCAACAATGACAATCTGCTTAAACTTTTGCGTTGGGGCGCGGTATACCCGCCAGAACCCCTCACAAAAGTAATAGGACATCATGCGGGCCAATGCCGGAACCCGATCAAAAATATAATCGGGAACAAGGATGGCCATGACACCACCGACCTGTGTCCGGTCGGCATGACTTTTCCAAAACTCTAACTCTAGCCGGGTTTTGCCTTCGTCCTTGGAAAAGGAGTCAGTATCCCCGTAAGGAGGGTTGAACAGTTGGAAAGAAGCCCACTTTCCGGTTCCGTAGAACTCGGTGAGCGCGTCGGCATGGACTACAGTGTCAAGGCATTGAGTGGCGGCGGTAAAGCGTTCGGCGTCATACTCAACGCCGTACGTCTTTCCACCCCAGACCTTTTGTAGGTCGGAGAGTGCGAGGCCTTCCCCACAAGAGGAATCAAACAGGGTGATATTCTCAGCGCCCGGCTGAACGCCGATGAGCCGAGAAAGGCGACGAACGGTTTCGTCGTCTGTCCGAAAGTACCCAAGGTTGACGACATTAGCATCTTGCCGCCACCCGCGGGTGAGCGATTGCGTTTGCTGCATAGGACCTCCAGAATGAAAAAAGCCCCCGTGCAGGACGCAGGAGGGCTTTTGGTTGGGTTAGGATTTGCCTTGCCAAAGGGCTGGGTGTCTCAAAGAGAGACAGGCGGTAAGGGCTTCATCCTATGATGGGATAGGCGGTATCTGCAAGAAGAACAAGAAAAACCCCCAAGCCGAAAGGCGTTGGGGGTGGGGGATGTTATTGATCAGATTCGCGGATTTATTGCGGGGTATCGGTCTGCTGTGCTAAAGCGGGTTTGAATCTCCGTCCAGGTATCCAAGAGAGGCGCATACAGAAGGTAGGTATCCTTGGTTATGTCCTCCAGCCTCGGCAGGAGTGGTGAGGCGTTATCTATACGCTTTCGTAATTCCTGCTGCATAACCGAATGCGACTGACCAGATTCGATCCAGGATTGTACTTCGCACAGTTCGATCAGTCGGTCTCTTGGCATGATCTCCCGATACTCTTCCTTGCCATCAGGAAAGCGGCAATACCGCTCTACTTCCGGATTTTCAAAGAATTCCGGGGTGGTAGAATCGTAGGGAATACCCAGCCTGCGGAGTGTCCCGTTGAGTTCCGGGATACCATCCAAGGCGTCATAATCGGATAAGCAAACCACCTGCTGGTTGGTGCCGGGCCAGTAGTACACTGGGTTGTCCTTTTCCGCCTTCTGAACAAGCTCACGGGCAACAATCTTGATTCCCCATGCGGGGAAACGGACGTTACCATAATACCTTTCGGAGTGATTAGACAATGCCATGATCATCCTTGGCAGAAAAAGCAGAGGCATACGCCTCAACGGATTGCTGTGACTCTTCCAGGATTGGTGAAGAAAGATAGACTTCTTCTCCGTCAACGACGGAGAGGGCATCCTGAGAGAGTCCGTCAATGTCATAGTCAGCTACGATGAGATCGACCGGAGCGCCTTGGTAGTAGGCCGCATGAATAACGCCACCTTCAACTACAAGAACAACTGTTGTTTTCATAATGACTCCTTTTTTTCCAGCGTGGTGTTTTTAGAGATCCTATCTTGAAGTTCCTCCAGCGAAATCCCTTTGCAAGCATGAACGCAAGCGACAATTCGCTCGGCGTATTCTTGGTCCAGAAATTCCGCTATAGGAGACCCTCCAATACAGACGATATGACACCCTCGATAGGGTGCTATGACAATTTCCCCCTCTTCATTGAATACGTCTTTTCCGTCTTGGGTTTTTCCTTCCACAACTACACTCCACGGCAATGTTTCGTCATCGTAAGACATATATTCTCCTGCTATAGAAAAAGAGGATATGCGAATTTCGTTTTTACCAACACTAGATCGCGCCTGCTGGACGATTATCGGTAAGTGGTGTCTGGAACCGACGAATATGTTGGAGAAATGAATGTCGGACCTGGTCACAAGCCTGATCAAAGGATTGAACCAATAGGAATCGCTCGCGCAAGTCATCTAGCGTCCAGCCGGAAGGATCGTCCTCATGATAGAGGGGATTTGCTGCAACCAAGAGCATAGGGAATGTTTTATTCACACGCCCGCCATCTCCGGTTGCGCCGCAACGATAGCAGTCATGGCTTTTTTCGGTTGCTTCCTCAACGCATTTTTGATTACAAGTACGGCACTCAGATCGAAATGGGCTACGGATCATCTTTGCTTCGTGCAACACCAGAACATTTGGTGATAGCCATGCAGGTATAATTGTGTACTGACCGGTATGATCTATGATAAAACCGATAACGGAATCATCAATAAGTTCCAGACAGTCGATCTTACGAAGCAGGTTCATTTCTTCTGGATTCAGCCCCAAAGAGGCAACGATATCATTGGCGTATCCCTTGTGGAAAAAGTGGCTACGCAAGTAGTTTTCCATGGCAACGCGATTGTGAAGATCAATATGTTTGCAGAACATCAGGTACTCCTTTTGTATGGAACTGACGGCATGGAGCCGTCAGGAATGGGGGTTAGGCAGTAAGAGAAGTATTCAAGTGATGGCTAATCACCTGAATGAAGTTTTCTCGAACTTGGTTGCAGGAACGATCAAAGGCCTTCAGGAAACTGGCCTCATTACGGAGAACCTGGCGGGCGGAAGCCCGTCAGGAGTAAAAATCAGGCGTTACAGACCAGCCGCTTGATTGGCCTGTTGATAACCTCCACGTCATCGATCACCTCGCAGGTGTCAATAATGGAGAGAAAAAGATCCCGAACTTGGTCACAGGCTTGATCAAAGGACTGGATCAAACGTACACGGGTACGAAGATCTTCCATGGACCAGTCCTCAAAGTCGGAAACGTGCTGCAGGCCCAACATGTTGACTCGAAGGGTCTTTGGGGAATGCTCATAATTCACCCGACCATGCTCACCGGAGGCATGGCAACGACCGCACCGATTGGTCTGGGTGCAGTCTCGATATTTGGGAAATAGCCGACCAATCATCTCCTTTAGGCGATCTTGCGAAATCCCCAAGGCCATAATTTCTGGTTGAGACGCATAAAATTGCCAGGAGGAAGAACCGGACACCATGATCTGCGAAGCAATGACGCCTTCTGGTCCTTTCGGTAAATCATCAGCAACACGCTTGTATGATTGTTGCCCGCAAGTTTGGCAGTAAGAAAGGTAACCACTATCTTGGTAGCGACTTTCATGCAAAACCAGGTAGCCGCTACTGCGGCCGGCAGTGCAGATTGCGTATTCCCCAAAGTGATTCCGGGTAAACGTATCCATGGGGAGGCAAATTTGCTCCCAGTACTCTTCCGTCATGATGACGTCAAAGGCCTTGCCATACTGCTCGTTAGTGAGTCCGAGATACTGCAGCTTTACGCGATTCGCGTACGCCTTGTTCCGATCATGGTAGGAATAGTGGCCGGACAAGAACGCTTCCATTGCTTTACGGCTACGAAGATCGACTTCCTGTTCATAGAACATGGGTTGCTCCTTACAAAAGAAAACCCGCCATGCAGGACGCAGGGCGGGCTAGGTTTGGGTTATGATTTGCCTTGCCAAAGGGCTTGGTGTCTCAAAGAGAGACAGGCGGTAAGAGCTTCATCCTATGATGGGATACGGAAGATGGGCAAGCCCAACAGGGCGATCTACCGAAGCGCGATATTCTTGGTGACTGACCCGCTGTGGAAGGTTCGCTGGCACGGAAAGTTACCACAAGGTTTTCCGGCAGAAAAAGTACAGAACAATCCTTTTCCCGCCGAAAATGAGTGGGTCTTTGCGAACAAGATTGGTCATTTCGATTCGGATGTCACGTGACATCGAGAAAATCAATATGGGTATAAAAAATAGATTTCATATCAGAATCAGGAAGATCGCTTCATTTGTTGAAGTTGTATGGCACGTTTTAGCTCATTCTGCCGTAATTTGAGCCGCCAGCTCACCGGTTGGGATTTTCGAGGCGCTTTCTCGCTGGTTTTTTCGGAAGTATGGGGGACCAGCGAAGGGTCCTCGATGAGATCTTCCTCCTGGGACAGGGTTCGATCTTCTGGATGGGAGAGTAACCCGTGCGATGAATCCAGGTCGAGGTCGTCAAAGAGAGAAAGGGTCTGCGTTTTCTTCGGCGGACGGGGATAATAGAAGCGCACCATGACGTCACCGGAATCCTCTGTGGATTTTTCCGGGGATCCCACGAGGTCCTTTTTCTTCAGGATATAAAGTACCTGGGAGAGGCGGTGCCGATCTACCTGACGGTCCCGAAAGTACGAAAGTATTTCCGTAAAGTGGGTGGCATTCTGCCCTTCCTGTACCTTTTTCTGCAAGAAGAGCAGCGTTTCTCGTTCCAGATCCGCCTGGGAGATCTTGCGGCGGCCAGATGTGGATCGGAGAAGGCGAAGATCTACATGCGCTAACTCTTCTCTGGCAAGGTTGCCTGCTGCAGGGCCGGGGATCCAGCGTTTCTCCTGCGCGAGAAGGACGGCGAGACCTTGCCGCTTGAGGCGGCGCAAGCTGTCCGAAACTGCCTGGGTATCGGGCGCAGCCGAACAGACCCGCAAGAGCATGGCAACATTGAGGGGGTGCGGCGCGAGAACCAGCGCGGCAACAATCTGGCGGTGGAGCAAGTCATGGTCAAAGTACGTCTTCATAAAAAAATTCCTCCAAAAAACTTTCCGTGGGTTCGGTATCAGCGCCCGTGGGCGGGGAGAGAAAATTGGCCGGGACAGGTTCCGGCTCGTCATCGAACAAGCTGAATTGGTGAATAGGGGCGAGACAGTGGGGACTGGCCCAGATCGTTTCTCGGTACCGGTTGGCGTTATCCCCTGTAGAACGGCGATTGCCATGCCCGCCCATGGCCGTCCACCGCAAGGTGCGCCAGCCGTGGGATTCGAGTTCTTGATGTTCCTCTTCATATCCTGCCAAAACGATTCGCAGACGCGGGTCGTGCCCATGGTCCAGACACCATTCCCGGACCTTATCTGCCGTATCGGGATTGTCGTTGTGGTAAATATGTTGGGTTCTGTCCGCTCCATAAGGGGGATCAAAAAAGATCCCAACAGTGGACGAACCATTAAAAAGGACTTTGTCCGATTGGACAGTGCGTTCCCATTCTCCGCAAACCAGCGTAGTGTGTACTAACCGCTCGGCGGCTGCGCGCAGGTTTTGGGCCTGCTCGGCAACGCTGTGATTCATCATGGCTGGCAGAAAGCGGTTGGGGCGCTCTTCGGCGCGGAGAAAGCGGTTTCCTACGGAAGAAAGATGTCCGTAGTACCACCATGCGGCGATCTCGGAATGATGGTAATAGGGATCCGCACGGAGTCGATCTACAATCCCTGGGGCGTGATCCACCAAAAAGCACTTGCGGGCGATCAGGTCGAGTTCCGCTACCGGGTGTTGCAGGTAATCGAGAACGGCAGGCAGATCAGCCCGAATGGACCGATAGAAGTTGACCAGTAACCCGTCACTGTCGTTCAGCAGTTCCTGGCCTTCAAAGGGGGTTTTCCTGGCAAAGAGTACGGCGGCGCTGCCAGAAAAAGGCTCTATGTAGCGGTTGACCGTACCCAACAAGCGCCAGACTTCGGAAGCGATGCGACGTTTGCCGCCAAACCAGTGAAAAACCGGATCCACGATCTAGTCCCCCAGAACCGAAGGCATGGGCGGCATCTTCTCGAAGTCCAGGATGACTTGATCGACGGTGGCGTTCTGCTTGAGAGCAGGGTATTTTTTGCCTTCGAGATCCAGTAGCACCATGGCATAGGCGAAGTTCGCAATGAGTGGCTCAATGGCCGCCCCTCGCATACGGACCAGAAAGATCAAATGAATTTGTTGGGCCAGCGCCTGGTACGGGGTGATCTTGCGAACACCCGGACCGATTTTGGGGTCGGCAATCTGGTTGTAGGCTGACCAGAACGGTTGCACATACGGTCCGTGAGTAAAGGCGCTGGCTATGGCCGCGGCAAGTATCCCGGTGCGGAAGTGCCGCTGCCGGGGACTGATTTGGTCAATGATCTGCAGGGCAGGGACCAGCGGTATCAGGGATTTCAGGGTAGGCGGAGCGCCGGTGAGCAATTTCCAGGCACTGGTAATGCCACCAGAGCGCAAGAATGGGGTTTGCAGGTGGACGCCGAGTTCGCGGTACAGACCGTAGACCTTGTCCGTGGCCCCTTTGCTGGACTGGGCGCTGTCTATGGAGTCCGCAAGGACCCTGGCGGCTTCCATGCTATTTGCCCGGTGAATATGGACAGTGACCTCGCCATTGGGTGGCAGGGCGATAGTACCTTGTTGCCAACCAAGAGTGCGTGTGTGCCCGTCCAGTTTGAATACGGAACCGTCTGGCAGGGCTACCGCGTGGACAATAGCCCAGGTAGGAAGGAATGGACCGGAAAGATGATTCTTGATCGCTTTTTGGTATCGCTTTTCCGTATCCCGTTGAGCGAAAAAGTCCGGGATCTGATACCAGTCGGTGAGTGACATGGTTTTGGTACCCGTGAGTGTGGGCACTGGTCGGGAAGACCGAACATCAATGATTCGCTTGGCAGGCATGAGATCTTTCTCCAACAGAGGGACAACTCCATTTCAGCAGATAATTTTTCAGATCCAAGGAAGTTTCTGGGTACCCTGGTTATCAGTTTTTCCGGAAAAAACTTGACAGCGGAGATGATTCCGAAAGAATGATGGGGCATCGTTGCAAGAGGAGAATTCCATGACCGGCACTACGGCTAGACCCAGAAAGAATCGAGAACGAGGAATCGATTACCCAGTAACGCCCTGGCTGGATCTGGCGCGAAAGATCGAGGACGATTGCAATATGGTGATTCCGTCACTGCGTTTGCGCGCTATTGGCTTGATCAAGCTGATTACGGTACTCAGTCGGCAAAAGGAGTTTTTAACGCTGGAGTGCTGGTGCCACGCAGAGGCGGGAGAATGTCTGTACGGCTGGATGCACTTTTCACCAAGAGTGCAGTACCTCCAGGAACAAACCTGGAGCGATTTCAACCATCGATGGGTAGGGTCCCTGTTAGTTGCGGGGCTCAAGCATGGCGGGAGACTCCAGCTACGAACAAACAAGAAAAAGGAAACTGCGGAAGTCACGTTGGGGGATGGCTGTATTCTCCAATGGGAGGGTGCCCTGCAACCGAAATATCACCCGGACGAAGACATTGTTCCCTTGATGTATTACTCGATTCGGGACAAAAAAATAGGGAGCGATGAGCTCCCGTACGAATTGCACTGAACAGTAATCAGAAATGGATCAGGCCTCTTTCTGCTGGGCCTGTTTCTTTTTCATTAGGTAATAGTCGTTGACGTCCATCCCTTCGGGCAGGGTGAAAATGGTGGACTGAATCCCCTTGCCGCAAGCTGCCTGGTGCAGGCGTTGGGCGTTGAGCCGGCCCGCATCGTCGTCGTCAAACATGATGTGGAAGTGCTGCGGCCCATGTTTCTCCTGAAACTTCAGGAGATGGTCCGGGTGCCAGGCTGACGCGCCAGGATAGGCGAGAATATGGCCTTTCCAACCGAGACAGACCAGCGCCAGCATATCCATGGCACCTTCGGTGATCGCCGTCTTGGCTTCCCCGTTTCCTTTCCAGAAATACGGGATGGTGCCTGGACCATAGCGAATGGACTTTCGCTCGCCTTCCTTCGCGGGTCGGGCAAGACGAAACTCCACAGATTGCAGGCCGGGGAGAAAAAAGAGAATCGGGCGAAAAGCGATGCCGGGCATTCTCTTGTCGCGCTTCCATAATTCTGCCTTTTCCAACGCTTCCCGACCAATCTCCTTGACCAGCAGGTCGGTTGCCAATCGGGGGTCATTGGGCAGGAATCCCAACAGTTGGCGGTTCCATGCCTCACGAAGAACGGGCAAGGTAAACCCACGGACCTCTGTGAGGTAGGCCAGTATCTCCTTGCTCGGCTTTTGACGCCGGGAATTGAGGAGCGCGGTAATCCCGATCCTCGTAAATACGTCCTTTTGGGATCGACGAAGCTCTTCATCCGCCTCTGGAGCAATCGCCGCAGTTGCTTTGGGAAGGATGGTTGTTTTTGACCGGGGTGATTGGCCAGTCAATCGCTGTGCGGCTTCCTTGGGCGAGCAGCCCCAAAGAGCGACGGCAGCGTCGATGATCGATCCCTTTTCCCCACAGCTAAAACAAATGAATAGGCGATCATCCATGACCTGCAGTTTGGTGCTGGTCGCAGAGGCGGGACCACAGTGGGGACAGGTATTGAAGCGCTGATACCGCCCGCCAGACTTGGAGGTATTCAAAATCCCCGGTAGATTCTGGGTCAGGAACGATCCCAAGGAAAGGCTTTTGGCCTTCTCAAAGAGATTGTCCTGATGACCGGGGTGTTGGTGCTGGTACTGGGGTGCCGCAGGTGGCGGTGTGGACCGCCTAAAAAGGTTTTTCAGGCCCATGGAATGTTACCTCCTTAGCAGGGCTGGTAGGAAATGGTAAATCTGGATTAGTGGAGAGGTCAGCAACCTGATCCACCGGAACCAGGGGAGAGCAGGATTCGGCCATGGAAGACGTATCGTCCGATTCCATGTTGGAAGGAGGGGAGAGGTATTCCGCATAATCGGGCGGAATAACGTCATATACAGAGACAGGTTCCAGGCTATCTTCTGGGGATTGTTCTGCCGCTGTTTTCGGAGACTGGGTGGCAGAAGGCGCGGGAACCGGCTTATCCGGTTCTGCGGTGGCTAGGGTGTCCGGCTCTGACGTGGATTGCGGCAAGTCCTGCGGCGAATTTGCCAGACAGGACCAGCTCTGCGCCAGTACATAACAGCGAACCCGCTGATTTCCATCAGCGTCCTGGACCTTTCTACCTACCCAGGTGCCATCAATGGCGACACGTTGCCCTACAGTGGGTGGATCACCAGGCGACGGAAAGAGCGTCGGAATGAGATCGTCCCCACTGGCAATTACGGCAAATACTCCTCCTCGACCCTGTTTGATCTCAGTGAGCTGACCGCTGGCCAGCACCCGGTTGAGAAGATGCATGGGTTTTTTTCTCCGGTAGTGGGTAATGCTTGCGCAGGAAGGACCGGATCACCTCCGGGTCATACTCCCCATAAACTGCTCGCAAGGACTCGCAGAGTGACGAGAATGACAATGGATGATCATCTTCCCGGAAGAACCACTCCAGGACGTCGTCCTTGTCTCCTGTATTTTTGATGAGGTCCAGATTGGCCGCGATGATTTCCTCGGCCAATGAGGGTATTTCGTTAATCGTAATGCCCAGTCGGGGCAGAAAGCAGTTACTTCTTTTCCTGTTCATGATGTGCACTCCTGGAAGCAATGACCATACGGTCTTGCTGGAAAAAACAGACATGCGGTACGTCAATGGCACCGCTACCAAGTTGAATTTCTCCTGCCGTAAGATGCTGGACCTTGGAGAAATGACCGACGAGAATCTCGATCCGACAGGGTTCTGGAAAATTGCCTGGAATCTCTGACTGAAAAGCGAAGGTTCCGGTATCCAGCGAGATACTGAGGGAGTCTTTGCGAAGTTCTAGAGAAACCAAATCGGATGGATGCTCACAGGACGCGGCTAGTTGCCGAATCAGGGGAAACAGATCTTCAGAAAGTACCGTACCCAAAGGACGCAAACGCTCTGGCCGAAAAGACCGGAGAAGCTTGGTGATCTTTACCGGAACCGGAGGCTCCAGGTGCTGGCTCTGGGCGAAAAACTCCCCGTTTGATACGAGGGTGGATCGCTGGCTGATCATGAACCGGGTCGGTTCCTCAAACAGCTTGGCAAGCAATCGGCTATTGCCGGGATGCAGCGCCATGTTGACATCAATCGGAACGGGAAGAATCCCTACATAGAGAACACCGGGCTCAATAACACTGACCAGGCGGTCTTTGAGACGATCCCCTCCCACCCAAATAACCGGGCCAAAGTGAGACGCTGGCAACAGGTGCCCCAATAAAGCCTTGGCTACGGGTAACTCCATAGGGACGTGGCCGGACACCGTAATATCCATGCGGTGGCCCAGGTCTTCTTCCGCGCGTAGGCGAAAGTGACTGGATTGCGAGCGGCAATACAGGGCGTGGTCGACTGAGACAGCAAAACCCTGTTCCAGCGCGACGATCAACGCTTTGGGATTGCCAACCCGCACAATGGGCGTGTCGGAATCCTGTTTGACCACCAACGTAAGTCCTGGGGACTCGAACGCGAGTCTCCCATTGCCATACCAAAGGCCGTAGCCCTGATCGGCAACGCCGGCAGCCAGAATACTGGCGGGTATCTTCATGGAATCTCCTTGGAGAAAAAAAGAAAACCCTCCATGCAGGACGCAGGAGGGCTTTGTGTGGGGTTAATATTTGCCTTGCCAAGGGGCTGGGTGTCTCAAAGAGAGACAGGCGATAAGAGCTTCATCCTATGATGGGAAATCCATTAGGGCAAGGTCAAGGACCGGATTAGAGGGAGAGGTGGCGACCATACGTGAGGTTCTTGATGAATGCGGTCATCCGCCGCATACGGGGCACCAAATCCGAGCGCCTTGCCTCGAAATAGAGAACCAGTAAGGCAGGGTCAATCCGCAAACCGTAGAGCCGTGCGGTGCGAGAAAGGCGCTCATAGACAACGCTGGACAGGGTGCCCGGGTGATCTTCTTGATAGATTTGTAGGGTGCGTCCTTCATCGCGTACCAGGACGGTAGGAGAATCTGGAGATTCCGTTACAAACAGCAGAATCTCTTCGTCGTTTGGATACGTTTCACCAGACCGGATAATGACCGAACCGCCCTGTACCTGATGCACGTAGTAGTGAGCAGCAAGGGTGTCAGCAAGGCTTGGGTATAATGAAAGAATCACAATCGTTCCTCATGTTGATGTCCCTAGAATATAAGAAGACAGGAAAAATCGCGAAAGATTGTTGGTTTGCGGGGAAAAGATTGCTGATATAACAAAAATTATGGGGAGCAAAACGAGTTTTGCCCCGCTAACCTACCAGAAAATAGCATAGGTACGCGGGGCACAACCTGGTAAGCCAGATGGAGAATGGTGCGTCAGGAAGCGGAACAACCCGTTGCGTCCAAAGAACCTTTGATCCTATTGGTCAGGTTGGTAATCGGACCACGCGGCAATCCACGGATCATTTGCACGTCTCCAGGCTTGTCGCCAGAGCAGTACAGAATCGTCGGGGTAGCCACTTCGCCGGTACTGGCAAGGAGCTTGGTGTTGGCGTGAATTTCTTTCACTACTTTGGACGTCAGATGCGCGGAAGGCTGGATACCGCCTTCCTCGGCTTGCACGTTGAAGTGTTTCTCGTCAACGGCCCAGGAATCGGAAGGATTGCTGGACTGGAGAATGGTAACGGCCTTGGGAAAGCTGGATGGCTTCAGGAATCCCACGGGAACCACCTTCACGCGCACCTTCCCCGCTTTCACCAAGGGTGAGATATGCTCATAAAACAGATGACAAAAAATGCAGTTCGGATCGAGGAATGCGGTAATCATGGGTCCAGAGTGACCCCAGACGAAGCCCGGTGCGGCCAACATGGTCTTGGCCAAGGCGGTAGGGGCCGCCTGCTTGGGCATAAGGTGCAGCTTCTGCGCCATGGATGCAGTAAGGTTCTGGCCAGTGGAATCGAGCAACATGCCAGGAGCCAGATACTTGCCGTCCACCAACCAGGCAATGGACTTTTGGCCTACGCTAGACCGTACCACCAATGCCTGCAGATTCTTTTGTGGCCCAGCGGCGAGATACAAGGGGGTCAAATGACCTCCGGTCAACTTTTTCATCATGCTGGCAATGCTACCAGGGACAGGAAGGTGAGGTACGGCGGGGGCGGCCATGGCGGCGACAGAAAAGGAAAGAAGGCCAGCAGCGATCAGGGTGGGACGAATCTTGCGCACAAGTGACTCCTTGTCAGAAATACAGGTATAGCTTTATAGCAAGGTCGGAAAGATCAAAAAAAATAGGGGCCAGAAGGCCCCTTGCGATTACAGTGATTGGATCAACGGCAAGATGTCATCCGTAAACTGAGAGAACATCCTTTTCCGCTCTTCGCCTTCCGGGTTGGGGGAGGCGATAAAGTGGTCCGCGGTAAAGATCTGGGGAGCCGAGAACCCGGAAAGGAAGCTATTTTGTATCCCCTTGGATTCCGCCAGATCGTGGATGCCGGCTGAGACGATACGAGCCCACATTTCAACCGTGGAGCTCCAATACTTCCCGGCACTGAACCGATCCAGGAACAGTGCGGAGAAGTAAAAATCCGTAGAATACGGATAGAACTTATCCCGGTTATAGAGACTGGTCAACGGACTGGTCCACTGCGCGCTCAACTTATACAAAAACGCACTGGATGGGGCACCGTCCTGACAAAAGCCAGAAAGCGATTGAAAAAGTGCTCCTGCGTCTGAGCGATACCGACCACCGGTGTAGATCGTAAAGAATTCCAGAAATTTTTTATTCTTGAAGTTTTTGGTGAGATGATCGATTACCCGATCGACCAGCGCGGATTGCTCTGGTGTTTCGATGAAATCGATAGGCAACAACTGCTTTTCGATCAGAACTCTGGTCATTGCCTGGTTGGGATAATTGTACCCTCGATTGTACCCCAGGATCCGACGAAGAATCTCGTCCTGGATAGACCCTTGGCTAACAGATGCATACCCGTTGCCTCCCAAGGAGCGATACAGGAAGTAGTGATCCAGTGCATGCGACCACTCGTGGGCCAAGGCACCAGCGCCGCGAGTCTTGGTGAGATTGATGATTCGGTACCCTGGCTCATAATGCGCAGCACTACTTCCTTCCCCACGAGCACCAATGGCAAGGGCAAGAAAGCCCTCAAACCCGACTTTCTTCTCGGGGATTCCCAAGGAGAAGGCAAGATCCGCACAGGCGTCAGAGACCTGATTGAGAAATTCCTGACGCTGTTTGCCAGACACCCAATTACCATACTGGATAGCCCGAAGTCCGAAGCGGGTTGCGATTTCTTCTTCCGTGACATTGCCCAGCCGAAGAAGATGGCTGGTAGGCCCTACCCGTGGAGCTGGCTCTTGGTAGGTAGGTGTCACTTTTCTCGGCTTGCCGTCCTTTTTGGACTCGGCAAGACCAGTTTTACGGCTTGATTTGGAGTCATAAATGGCAGCAAAACGAGCATATTCCTCTGCGGAGAAAGAACCCCAGGAGATCAACTGCCGTGCCAGATAGTCCAGAACATAGTCCGGCGTGGCTTGTCTAGCAGCAACGGCTGCCAGATCACAGAACAGATAGCCAGCATAAATAGACCTCTTTTCTGCTGGGAGAACTTTTAGGAGTTCTTCTCTATCCGGGGCAAGATCTTTCGTACTTCCTGCACGCTCCACCGTTATGGCGAACCAGCCAATCCAGGAAGCGCTTATTCTCCCTGGATATTTGCGCAGAAAAAGACCAGAATCGTCACGTTTCTCTGAGCAAATTGAAAGGAACATAGTGGCAAGATCATTACAATCCTGCCAAGCGATTGCAGACTCCAATATGGAGATATACCGATCAAAATGCCGGGAAAGGATACCAGTCTTGATCTCTTCATACTTATAAAGATGACCAAGACAGGCTAACAAACTTGGCTGTATTTCTTTAGATAGCGCCAAAAGAAACAGGGAGCCAATTCGAGAATGATTGGTTTGTTCCATTTTACCCAGAATCGATCGGGCAGAAATGGAACGGATCACTGCCTTTACCTGATCGGTGGGGAAGAGGGATCCGGGAGACCGCAACAGCGCTTGAAACTCTGCGAATTGGCGCGAGTTGTAGAGGTCTTTTTTTGACCCAGATACCTTTTCCCCCCAATCCGTCCTGGGAGAAACAGAATGAGAAATGGACGAAATGATATCGTCCAAGAGATCTTCTAACATGAGAACCTCCAAAAAGAAAGGGGCATAAGCCCCTGGAAGAATGTATCGGAATCCCTTGCTATCACTTGCCTTTGGAGGCAGAGAGAATGCCGGCAAGGGCGCTGAAGAAGCCATACAGTTCTGCCATGTCAAGGCCGTTGAATCCTGCATCCATGAAGGCGATCAGGAGGAAAACAACCGTCATGGAAAAAGCCGCAATCTTCAAACCGGTCACATAGGACAGGGCAAAGAACAGGGCTACGCCAGTCCAGGTAATGGGTCTGGCGTTTTTAATAAAGGAAAGGATGTTCATAGCTCACCTCGCAATGTAGTTGTTGATAACAGAAAATGGGAGGTGAGTTGCCCCCGGTTAGGAAGGGTGTGATTCACCTCCCGGACCGGGAAAAGGAATGTTGTGACGCGGATACCACCTGATTGCTACCTGATACGATAATGAATCGAAAACAAGACCGATACAGATAGCAATAAATGGGTAGATAGGTCCTGGATTCGTAAAACCAAAAACGAATAGAACAAGACTTATAAAAAAGGTTACCGTTCCAAACATCTCAAGCAAAAATCCAGCAGCATAAACAAAACGCGGGAAGGTCTTGACTGGGTATGCTTCATCTGGAGCGGTGGGCCATGGGCGCTTTTCAAATAGGGCCCTGACCACGCGCTCGACTTTGGGGTCGATTTTATCCATTTCGTATCCCTCCTATAAAAAATGGGATACTACGATCGTACACCCTGGCTAGCCTTCGGAGAAGGCATTTCGGAAAAGAGGGGAAGTGGTAACTGTCTTCCGGTCTTTTGGCTATCTGGTATTGGAGTGCAAACAATACCGTTTTCTTTTCTGGTTATGTTGTAACCATACGACTGGATCGTATGGATAATAGCGTTAATCTCAACGAACGGAATGGGTCCGCCTTGAATTGTGATCTTCATTTTTTTGTTTCTCCATATTTATTATCATGTAAAGGATATTTTAATCTCTGATTCCCACCAAAATGGCTGCGCCTTCATGGTTCTTCACCATGCAGGTTGGATTTTTTGCGGTGGCAACATGTATGGTTGCCTGTTCACCCGCATAGCCGGCAATTGCTTCTGCCAGATATACGGAGTTGAAGCTTTTTTGATCTGTCTGTGTTTCCACAGTTGCCGAAATTTCGGCAACAAAACTTTCGCCGGTTTCCGCATTGGTTGATTCGATACGGACAGATCCCTCTGCCATATTTGGTGTAAACGAAACCCGATTGTCCTTGGCCCCAATGAGGGAGGCTTGTCGAAAGATCTCTAGGAGCTCTTGCGCGTTACAGGTGAACCAAGGAGAAATTTCCTTGGGGACTACCTTGCGCCAATCCGGGTAAGACGCATCAATGAGCGATGTGTAAAAGCTAGCACCTTGCTCATTTTTGAGGCTGGCCCAGCGTCCTGTCAGCGTGACTTCAATGGGACCACCGCCAATGATCTTGGCGGCAAAGGGAATGGCGGCATTTGGAATAATCCAACTGCCATCCGGAATGGTGACGCCCTTCAAAATGTCCGCATGAAGGCGGTGAGTGTCGGTAGCCACCAAAAACACCTTGCCACCCTGTGACGAAAAACACAGACCGTTGAAGGCAGGTTGCAGGTGATTTTCCCCTGCTGCGACCCCGACCCTTTCCAGGGTGGCCAATTTGGACTTGAAGGTCACAGGAGATTCTGCGTCCTGAGATTTAAAAAATGGAAAATTCTCCAGGTTGCCCGTGGGCATGGTGAATCTGCTTCTTCCTGCGCGAAGCTGTCCTTCTTGCAGGAGAAAGTCTTCCGTGTTGATGGTGGATACAATATCCCCCAACTTCTTGCCACTAATGGCAAGTTCGGTGGCCCCGTCGCAGATAACCGGGATGGATACCTGCATACCTGGTGCATGACCAATAAATAGGCAGTGGTCTGCCTCCGGACGAATGCCCAAATCAAAGGAGATCGTTTTTGTCCCCCTGAACATCGGACGCATAACTGCCAGCGCCTCGCGGGCACTTTTTGTGTCAACACGCATTGGTATCTCCTTAAATGAAAAAGCCCCCGTGCAGGACGCAGGAGGGCTTTGGGTTGGGTTAGGATTCGCCTTGCCAAAGGGCTGGGTGTCAGAAAAGACGGGCAGTGAGGGCTTCATCCTATGATGAGTAACCGAGATTTTCAAACCTTTTCCCCTCGCAGCACCTGGTGAGTTATCGGTGTTGCGGAAGAATCCCGTATGTCAGCGAATACCGTAGAGATTTCGGCGTAATTGCCAGACTATGGCCGGAATGTCCGCGGGGGTGTCCAGTCGTGCGACCTCATGACTTGTGGGGTAGTGCGTGTCCCCTTCGGTATCGATCCAACCACGATAAGGAATGTTGGCATAATCCAGCGCAAGGGCGCGCCGACTAAACCAGGCCACCGGGCCAAGATCCTCTACATAGGTTGTCAGCTCGACCGGTTCTGAGGTATTGGAGCAGGTGATTTGGGCTTCATTCACCTGGAACAGGTACAAGGGTTCCATCAGTTGCCTGCGGAGGTGGCGCTTTCCAGTGAACAGAAAGCGGACCCGAACATTCATTTCCTGCAGTTCACCAAGAACGGATTCTAGCCAAGGCGCCGGTTCGGCTTGGCTCCAAAGCATGGCAGAGAGGATTTTTTCGGTAAGGGCATACGGTAGCCCGTATTTAACCGCCAGGTCCAAGGCGGATGGGGCACGGACGGCGACGTGCTGCCGGAGCAGCTGGGCAGACCGAAAAAAAGCGGGGGTCTCATTGAGCGCCAGGTGTTCGAGATCGATCAGGATTTCCATGCTTGGACCTACAGCCTGCGTTTCAGAAGGATCCAGACGGTGCGGATCACGTAATATCCAAAGAAAAAGACCGAGAGGAATAGGGATAACAACAAAAAGCCCAAGGCGTAAAACGTCCAGAAGGCCCAAGGTGCGGGGATATGGGAGAGGGTATGTAGGGCTACCAAATCCAGCCAGAGCAGCAGGAGAGAGAGAACCTCCCAGGACAGATACATTTGCAGGAGGGACCCCTTCACCAACCAGTTAGCCGGGGGTGGGAGTCTATGCAGGAATCGGGACAGCATTTCGTGGGCGGCCATGCTGGTATGTAGGCAGCCGGGAAGGAAATGTTAATGGTGTGCCCAGACCCGCCAGTACAACAGGCCCCCAAGCAAGAGCACGGCGACCAGAAAAGGGAAGCCACGAAAGACCATGCAATAGTCGGTAGAAGAAGGCCAGGCAGAGGCTAGCAGCACGGTGGTGGAATATCCTTCCAGAAGCAGAGGGATCCAGTTGACCGAGAAGGGGCCGGGATTGGCATGGAGCAGGAGCCAGACGGCGGGAATGAGCAAGAGCAGGGGAGCAAGACCAATTGCGGCGGCGTTGTACCAGGTCGCTTGATGTACGGCAACTTGGCCTAAGCGGTAGCGATTGGGGCCGGTGCGGTGCGGAACAATGGAGATCGAACCAGGGTGGCCCCGCAAGAAAAAGGCAACCAGCCAGTGGGCGCATTCGTGAAGGATCGTGCCGGGCAAGAGCAGCGCGAAACTGAAGAGCAGATAGTGACGCGACCAGCGGAGCAAGACCGCAAAGAGAGCGACAACTACCAGAAAAATATTATGGTCTGAAATCCACAAGGGCTGTTTCCCATCGCGATGTCACAGGACAACATCCTTATCCGTGGGACGGAAGGAGGGTGGCCGGAAGGTATTCGTCGGGAAATGGGAGAATCTCAGCGGAAGGGATGTTGGTAGTGCGCGCCAGGAGCTTGCCCCAAGAGGTTTGCGGGGATCCTGCGGGTCCGCCAAAGATCAGAAAGGCGTCCTGGGCTCTGGTAAGGGCCGCTGTCAAGATCTGCGGGTAGCGATCAAAGAGGAATGGTCCCGATTCGTCTGGCCCGTAGGCAGGGGAAAAGAGAACCACAGGGGCAGCCCGACCCTGAAAGGATTGCACGGTACCGCAACGAATCTGCAAGTGGACACGCGAAAAGGCTTCCCGAATGGCCGCGGCCTGCAGGGAGAATGGGGTAAGCACCAAGAGAATAGCGGTAAGTGGATCGGTCCCTGAAGGATAGATCCCGTCTACCCCATAGTGGCTGCGGATTTTTTCCTGGTTTTGACGGACCCAACCCGCGACGGCCTCTGCTTGCGAGAGGTTGCGACGATTGCCAGTAGGCAAGCACTGCGACGAACCCTGGACGGGGTAATACCCCAAAGTGGGGAAAGGGGCTGGTGCTGGTTCCTGGCGTTGCGCGTGGAGCGCGCCGTGGTAGGCAAGGTCATTGCAGGCGGCGACGATAGCGGGTGTGGCGTAGCGGTGCTCCGTCAAGCGAGGGTACTCCGGCTCGTCGGCAATGTCTCCCATACGGCAATGTTCTTGGGCAAGCGCCAGGATATTTCCATCCAAGGTGCGGAACCTCGATTCCGGGCCTTCTTCTGGCAACGCAAAGTCTTGGAGATTGGCGTTGTCCAGAGACTTCGTTCCGTATCGGAACAAGGATGGTTGCTGGAGATCACCGATAGCAAGGAGCCGCCTGGCAACGCGAAGGGCAGGATAGGCGGTCTTGGGTCTTGCCAGCTGCGCGTCCTGGATTAGCAGATAATCGACGGGAGGTTGTTTCGGGTCATCCAGAGAGAAAAATTCAGGAATGGAGGAAAGCACGGCATAGTGGACTGGAACCAGCATGGACCGGCGTTGCCAGAGGGTGCGTGCGTCTTTGCTGGGGCCTTCTTGCATTTCGATCAGCCAGCGACATTCCCAGTAATGGGTGCATGCGGCGAGCAAAGCCCTGCGCCAGGTACGATCTAACCAATCCTGCCAGCGAGTGTCCGTAGGGCTTTCTGGGTAAGGTGGCGTTTGTGGCTCTTCGATCTGGATCCAGCGGGACCAGGCAGAATCCGTACAGGATTTTGTCAGGGCAGCACGAAGGGACCCTGATAAAAAGATGGCACGACGAACCTCTTCGGTGAGTGTCTGCAACTCCTGACAGCGTTGCTCGCATTGCCGTACGTCAGCAAGCAAGGCTTGGGTGAAGCCAGATTCGCCCAGGCTGGTAAATAGAGGGAGGAGGCGGGGGATCCGTTTGGCAAGATAGTCCGTCTGTTCCGATTTCGCCGTGAGCCCGGTTAGTCGATCAAAGAAAGACAGGCGGTGCGTTTGGCGTACACGAATCTCCCAGTCCGTAAGAAGATGGCGAGACTGTTGATGGGCAGCCTGCGCGTGAGCGAGTTCCCGTTCTATTTGCAGAGAGTCACTGGTGTGGAGCGGAGTCCTATTCGGGCAATGCTGTGCTTCCTGAAAAAGGGCGGTAATTCTGCGATACCCCTTGTACAAGGCATGCAACTGGTGGTTGATCCACGCGAAGGCGTCCGACAGGGAGTGGATCGCTGGTGGCTGGCAATCTTCTTCGCTGGCAGACCGTGTGCAGGCCAGGAATCGCTCGACTGCCTGTTCGAGATATTCCGCCGTCTCCATTTTGGTCCAGAATCCATCCGGGCCGGCACTGGTATGGGCAGACAGGTTGGTGAAAGTGGCAGCCTGGGCTTTGGCGGAATCATTGGTAAGCAATACCGCCAAAAATTCATGGGGAATGGCTTCGGCTTTTTTGGCGTCTGGATCCGGAGTGAACGGACCATCATCGATGAAAAGGTCAGTTTCTTCTGGCATGATCTCGTCTATTCCATCCTTGACCCAGCGCGGAAAAACGCTTTGTTGGCGCAGGTCCGTTAGAGAATGAAAGAGTGATTGCGGGTTGGTAGAGGTCACCAAAAAAACCGGGGGCCGTTGATCAGTAAGGGCAGCCTGTATCCAGAGACTAGCCCAGGTATCCTGGATCACAGCGGTCTTCCCGGTGCCTTGCGGTGCATGTAACGCGAATATATCACCCTCGGCTAGCGAGGTTGTGCCAGCCAAGGCAATTCGCTGGCCCGGGGAGAGCGGGAGATCCGCATAGTGACCGAGTGGCGAAACCATGTCGGGAGTGGGAATCGTATAGGGTCCAGGAGAACGCAGGAAAAAGCGGCGCAAGAGTGGGGTATCAGGAACGGCAGGCGCAAAGGACGTTGCCAAGGCCTTGTTCAGGGCGGGCTGGTCCCGGGGGAGAATGCACGAAGGTTGTGGCAATGGATCAAAACCAGAATCCTGCAGAATGGATTGCCAGCCTTCGGGAAGCAGGGTCAGGGCAAGATCGAGCCATTCGGACCAAGTGGCCGTTTCCGTCCAGGCAATAGTTGCGGCATGCGCTTGTGCAGACAGGAGATCGGCGGGGAGTAACGGTTCATCCAGCGGGGCGAGAAGGCGGTGATTGATCCAGGGGAGCACCCGCGTGTCGGGAGATAATTTGCCCTTGGTGAGCCAGGCGGCAATCCAAAGGACGGGTACCGGCCTGGGGGGTTTCATGCCAATGGCACCATAGGTCCAGGGAGATACCAGAACGGATTGACGTTTGGTCTTGGAACGTATGGGGAGTTCGTTATTGCGAAGGGCATCGAAGGAGATCCAGGTACCTTGCCCGTAGGTAGGGGCGGTAGCAAGGATGGATTCATCCCGTAGAGATCGTTGCCAGTAGGCAATCCAGTGTTGTGTTTGCTTATCCATGGAAAAACCATAGCACGGCAGATGGGTAAGGCAAGGAATTTTCGGTGGCAGAAAAAAGAAAACCACCCAGGCAGGAAGCTTGGGTGGTTTGGTTGCGACTACAGGACAATCTCAGGCGGCGGGGGAATTTCCCTACCTTGGGCCTGCAGATCTTGTTCCACGTTGGAAAATGCAATCCGAAGTGCGGCCACCGCCTGTTCTGGCGTGTCGCCTTGAGCATGGAGATCGAGATCAAGAAGGTCCCGGATCGTGGCGACCCAGCCACCTTGCTGATTGGGTGTGAGAAAAAATGGATAGCCTTGAAAATCTAATGGCATACGCTCTCCTATAAGCGTGGCAAATCAATGGATGGACTTGGAAAACCTCTAGGAAGGAATTGCTCACCTGATTTTTTATTCTCTCTTATGCTCACATCTTTCAAAAGTGAGCATAAAGACTGCATATAACGACTATCTATTCTGTTTTTCTGCCTTTTTTCCTTATCGTGCATCGACTGCCACACCAAATCCATAAATATGCCCGTCGTAGTATCCCTGCTCAACCTTGTGTGATTCGGCAGGCATATCACAAATCGCTTTCTTAGGCACCAGCACAATCTCGTCGTGCTGAATGTATCTCCGGTTCGGCAGCATGATACCGCCAGGTGTCAGTACTCTGACTCTAGCTTTTTTGGGCGTCTCTCCGATCACTTCCACGGCATAATAACGGCGACCAGCCCACGTATCCAGCATGATGCATTTTTCTTCCATGTTCGCGGCTCCAATTGGTTTGCGATCTTCGCTGAGGCCGGTTTCACTCGGGTCTTGCGACCCGAGCCAGCGCCTTCCTCTCCACAGGCTTCACATTCGGCGGAATCTTAATCCTATTCCTCTTCCTCCTCTTTAATCTTTTTGATGGTGGCC
>JABEBX010019861.1_pt1 | contig 21917 bp, 21 predicted proteins | sample 7245971 | NCBI WGS metagenome assembly JABEBX01 (sample SAMN14506365, study PRJNA622280) | hot springs metagenome | biome: hot spring [ENVO:00000051]|acidic hot spring [ENVO:00002120]; feature: spring [ENVO:00000027]|sediment [ENVO:00002007]; material: sediment environment [ENVO:01001048]... | reverse complement strand
GGCAAGGGGCCGGCGGATGAGCCGGAGGGAATTCGTCTGCAAAACCGGGCGTTTGAGTTGGGGGTCAATTTTTTTGACACGGCGGATGCGTATGACAACGGCCGGGCGGAAAAATTGATGGTGGAAACGCTGCGCTTCGCGGGAAGAGATAAAATTATTCTCTCCACCAAGTTCGGCTATGATTTTTATGGTGACCCCGGCACGGAAGGGTCACACAAAGAACGTAAACAGAATTTCTCGCCGGCGTTTATTCAAAAGGCTCTGGAAGAATCTCTCTCCCGGTTGCAGACGGATCACATTGATCTTTGGCAGGCGCATAACATTAAATTGCCGCAGATGAACGATGATCTGGTGGCCGCGCTGAACAAATTGCGGCAACAGGGCAAAATCCGGCATTGGGGCATCGCGCTTGGCCCGGCCATCGGGTGGCGGGAAGAGGGTGTCGTGGCACTCAAGCAGTGGCGTGTGGCTACGGTGCAGACCGTATTTAACATGCTCGAGCAGCACCCGGGCCGTGAATTCTGTGAGTTGGCGGCGGAACTTGGTGTGGGCGGCATCATCAGCCGGGTGCCGCACAGTTCGGGCATTTTGCAGGACTTGTACACGGAAGAATCCACGTTTACCGATCACCGTAAATTCCGGGATCGCAATTGGCTGATCTATGGCTTAAAGAAAGTCGAAAAACTCCGGCACATTCAAAAGCGCCACGGCTGCACCATGGGGCAGTTGGCGATAAAGTGGATACTTACCTGGCCGGCGAGTGTGAGTGTACAGCCTAACATCAGCACCGAGGCGGAGCTTGATGAATTTGTATCCGCATGCGATGGCAAATTATTAAGCGGCGAAGAGATGCGGGAAATTCAGGATCTGGTGGAAAGCGATTTTGGCTATGGGGCCGATGCCCACGCCTGCGATCTCAAGAGCAGCATTTCTGTCACGGGCACAGCACGCAGCGCGTACCAGAAGGGGCAAAGCGTGCCGGCCCTGCCTTTCAAGACACCGGAACATAAACTTGCTGTGGGCCTTGCCGGTGCGCGTGGGAGTTTCACCCCCGCGCTCTCGCAGAACCGGACATGAGCCTCTCGCTCATCCGGCTCCCATCATCGCCATTGCCATTATTCATGGCAAGTTTCCTATTTCCCAATGGGCAAACAGCTTCAGATTTCCCTGCGGCACATGGCACAGATAATGCCAAGTGCATCCCTGATGGGTTCGGGATCGTTTGTATTTCCGTTGTCCGTGTGCTTGCGGACTGCATGCATCATCAGGTGGTGATCGATATTATCGAAGAACCCTTTGATGTCCAAGTCCACTACCCAATCGTAACGCCAGCAGCGCTGACGGCATCCCGCCACCGCATCCTGATAAAGGTGTCTCATGGAAAGGTATTCTACCAATATCAGCCCCCAACGGTTCGGAAATATATTTTGTGTTGTCTAACAATCAAGCCTCGTTAGCCTTGATAATTAATCCACCACCACGTCGCGTCCGGCTGATAAATTCTTCTATGTTAATTACCATCGGCAGGCGTTTTCAACAATGCCTTTCCAATCAGCGGCATAAAAGGCCATGCACTCAATGTGTCAGGATGCAGCCATCGAGCGTTGAACGCAATTTTTCCAACGCCCGGTTCTGTATCTGCCGGACGCGTTCTTTGGTTACGCCAATAACTTCACCAACTTCCGCCAAGGTCATCGCTTCGGTGTCCTCCGGACGATTGACCGCAAAGCGGGCTTCAATCACGCGGCGTTCCACGTCCGTCAGATCCGCGCTGTTACGTTGAATAATTTCCCGCAGGTCTTCCACCGCGTCTTTGGCCACGGATTGCCTGCGGAGGTCCATGTCATTGGAGCGCTCCATGGTGGGATCAAACTCCGTTGGGAACATGGTGCGATAGCGATTGAATTTCACCGCAATGCGGCTGAATCCTTTAAGAATCGCGCGGCAGGCGTAGGTGCTGAATTTAAATCCGCGTGCGGCATCAAACTTTTCCACCGCCCGCAGCAGCGCCATGTTGCCCTCAGAGATCAGATCGCCGAAGTCAACTTCATTCATGCGCGTGCGTTTGGCCATGGCCAATACCAGCGCTAAATTGGCCCCTGCGATGATCTCCCGGGTTTCTTTGGCACGACGTTGCCAGAAGGCGATTTCACGGGCGATTTTGCGGCCAGGAGATTCCTCAAACTGTAATACTGCCTTTTTCACCTTCATTCGTGCAAAGTTGTACCGCAGAAATAAATGCTGTTCCTGTGCTGTGGTCAGCAATGAGGATGACGGTGCGGACATGGAGGTTAAATCATCCACCATGGGATGATACCATCCGGTTTTAGCCGGGCCGATATCCATTCCATTTTCAAATAACTGATCTTCCGCATCCGCTCTTTTAAACAGCCGATTAGGCACAAAATACAATGGAGAAGCCAGAGCTTCCTTAACCAACTGCCGGTCTAAATCGCCGATGGCTTCCATCACAGCCTCGTGACGGCGAGTTAAGCTTAGGGGCCGTGAAACAATAACTTCGCATTTTCTGGCTGGTTCTTTTGGCTGCCGACTTCGTTGCTCGCTCCTTACAGACCCTCTGGCGAGGTATGCTCGTCGCGCGCGCCTCGCCGACGGCCAAAACTCCTGCGCCATAAAATGTGAATTTATTCTTTCACGTTCCCTTATTTCCGGTTTAACTGCAACAGCTTGAGCAACCATGATGTAGCTCCTTAGGGATCGTGAAACAATAACTTCGCACTTTCTTACCTGGTTCTTTTGGCCGCCGGGTTCGTTGCTCGCTCCTTACAGACCCTCTGGCGAGGTATGCTCGTCGCTCTCGCCTTGCCATCGGCCAAAACTCCTGCGTCATAAAATGCGAATTTATTCTTTCACGATCCCTTACTCTATCGAAGGCCAACATGACCTTCACACTCTATAATATACGGATGAAATGGACTACCGGACTAAAAATAGATATTCATCAATACGCCATAAGTGTTTAAGTTGTTATTTTGCAAGGCTTTAATGCTATAAAAATAAAAACCGCGCCAGACTTGGCGCGGTGGACACATCCGTAATTTCCGCTGGGGCGGCAAAATGTCATACCTCGGCCAGAACATCCGTGGAAGATTCCTGCTCATCCGCTTCTTCTTGTGCTTCCGACAACCGCCCGTTGGATACATTAGCAAAACTTGGTGCGCTGTGCGCAATTGCCGCAGTGGAGACTGGAATGGGCAACGGTTCGGAAAGCAGTGATGATTCCAGACTTGCGTCTTCCAATGATTGGCCGGCCGGTTCCTTGATGCATATTGCGGTCAGCACCAGCCCAATGACCGACATCCCCGCGGAAATCAACATGCCGCCGCCAAAGCCCAGCTTGGCAAGAATCCCATTGAGGAACAGCACTCCCAGAAAGGCGCCCAACTTTGCCACGCCTGATGATAGGCCGTGGCCGGTGGTCCGGAGATTCACGGGGAACAATTCCGCCGCCAGTACAAAAGTTGTAACATTGGGGCCGAATTCAGCAAAGAAGTAGCTTAATCCAAAGACGGTGATAAAAGCTGCTGCATTATGTGACAGCGCCGGAACCAGGCCCAGCACCAGGAACATCAGCGCCATAAGCGCAAAACCCATCATCTGAATAAATTTACGCCCCAGTTTGTCGCTGAGCATGAAGGCAAAAACATAACCGGGAACCGCGAAAATTCCAAAAATAATCACGTTCCATGCCACGGTCATAACCATGGACGCATGTGGGGCGACCGAACTGATAATCGCCGGCATCCCAATGGTGTTGCCATAATAAGCGTAATCAAAAACAAACCAGCAACCGGCGGTCCCCAACAGAGTCAGAGCATACTTGCTCAAAGGTTCCCGCACCACAGTTGACGCCGCACCACCGGAACGGGCAATGCCATCCGTATAACTCGCCAGATCTTTGGCGGCCTGTGTGGCTTTGCCTTTGGCCCGGGCCTGCCAACGCGGTGATTCCGGCATGGCCCGCCGGAGCATAATTACGCCCATGGCCGGCAGCGCGCCAATGCCAAGAGCAATTCTCCACGCCAAATCATGATTTATGCCCGCCGTCAGAAGGGTAAGAATTACAATTGGCCCGGCCAAAAAGCCCAGCGCCTGACAGGAAAAGACCATTCCAACCATTTTTCCGCGGTCCTGCCGATTGGCATATTCGCTCATGATAACAGCGGAAAGCGGATAATCTCCACCAATGCCAAGCCCCATGACCACACGCCACATAATCAGTTGCCAGACACCAAATGAAAACGCACTGCCAAACGCACCAACGGTCATGAGTATGGCTTCAAGACCGTACACGCTTTTGCGGCCAATGCGGTCCGCCAAGGTGCCAAATAAAATCGCCCCGATAAAAGTCGCAAACAATGAAGATGATGCGATCAATCCAACCTCAGTCGGCCCGGCTTTCCAGCTTTCATTGGCCAAACCTACGGCAGTGCCAATAATTGCCAGGTCATAAGCGGAAGTAAAGAAACCCATACCGGCGGTAATGATGGCACGGAGGTGAAAGCCGCTGAACTTCACTTCATTCAGCGCTTCTGTAACCTCACGGGCATGAACGGTATTGTTCACTGCGGCTGCCATGATGTAATCCTCCGCGTAAAAAACCCAGTTATCCGGGTGAAGCGGACGTGTTAAACAACCACACGCCTGCACCGCTCCCGTGGCTTACACAATACTATAAGAATCTTAATGAAAATTTAACATTAGCATTGCGTTAAGATTTGGTTAAGATTATTTTCTTAAATATAATTTATATATTTATTATAACGATTTTAATGTCCGCTTACCTTTGCTCCGGTTGCAGTTTGCGGCCAATATGCTCAAATACGTCGCTGGCTGCGTTGCGAAAGGGTTGGCGGGTAACATGGATCGGGCGGAAATAGTTTCTAATGTCTCAAGTATCGTGGTGAAAATTGGCACCAATGCGCTTACCGGCAGGAATGGCGCACTGGATCAGGCGATTATCTCCGCGCTGGCCGATGATCTCTCCGGCCTGCGGAATCTACGTGGCATCAAGATCACGCTGGTTTCCAGCGGTGCCATTGGGGCCGGCATGGCGGAAATGGGCCTGACCAGCCGCCCCAAGGATTTACCCATGCTTCAGGCGGCGGCGGCCGTCGGGCAGAGCCTGCTGATGAATCATTTTGCCGCCGCACTTAAGTCCCATGGCCTTCATGCCGGGCAGATTCTGGTGACGCGACAGGATTTTGAAAATCGACTGCGCTACTTGAATCTGCGCAATTGTATCCACGCCTTGCAGCGCAGTAATTCTGTTCCCATTATCAATGAAAATGATGCGGTAGCCGTGGATGAAATCCGCTTTGGGGATAACGATCTTATCGCCGCCCAAGTCACCAATCTCCTGCGGGCCGATCTGCTGATTTTATTATCTGTCGTGGATGGTCTGCTGGATGACCGCGGCGTGGTGCAGCCGGTGGTGACGGATATGGATGAATCCGTCACAGCGATGGTCAGGCCGGAAAAATCAACGCGCGGCAGCGGCGGCATGGGCGGCAAGCTGGTAGCGGCCGGTACGGTGCGCACTGCCGGCGAACCGGTGATTATTGCCAACGGCAAAACTCCGGGCATCGTATCCAAGCTGTTGCTCGGTGAACCCCTGGGTACACTGATTCTGCCCGGATCGCGGCGGTTATCCGCCCGCAGCCGCTGGATTGGGTTAACCGCTAAAACCCTTGGCACGCTGACGGTGGATGATGGCGCTGTGCGGGCGTTAAAAAATAATAAATCGCTTTTGGCGGGCGGAATTACCGCTGCTGAAGGTGACTTTGCCCGGGGCGATGCGGTGGCCGTTGCTGATGTCGGCGGCACTGTCATTGCGCGTGGTTTAAGTAATTACAGCCGGGAGGAAGTGGAAAAAATTAAAGGGCGTAAATCGTGTGATTTTGCCGCGCTGCTGGGGCTGGAAACCTGGTATGAGGAAGTCATTCACCGTGATGATCTGGTGCTTGCCCAATAGCTGCAAATCGAATTTATCTAAACAAATGGATGGTTTCCGTGAATTCTCAACGCATTGACCAACTGCTGAAACTTCTGGAATCAGATCCTGATGATTGTTTCCTGCGCTATGCCCTGGCGTTGGAATACATGAAAGGCGATGCGTTGGATGCCGCCATCAAGCAGTTTGACGCGATCTTCCGCACCGATCCGGATTATGCACCCGCGTATTTTGCCTGCGGGCAGACGCTGGTTCAGCAGGGAAAAGTGGTGGAAGCGCGTGAAAAGTATGAGGCGGGGATTCCCATGGCGGAAAAATCGGGTGATGCACATCTGGCCGGGCAGATGCGCGAGGCACTGGAACTATTAGAGCAGTAGCGCGGCCCCCTGGCTTGCCCGGATTTCAAGAACCCACAGCCGCCGGCTTTGCCGGTGGTAATCCCGCCACGGGAAGTCCCGGCGATAATGTGGTGGAACCCTTTACAGGAGGCTGCGGATATAATGAATCGCAATGGACCTGTCTGCCGATAAGAACATCAGCTTGGAGCAAAAATGAAACTTGCCTTCTCCACCAACGCTTTTTCCCGCATGAGCCTGACCCGTGCGATTAATGAAATTGCCGCCGCCGGATATTCCGGTGTGGAAATTCTGGCTGATAAGCCGCACTGGTATCCCGATCACTTTTCCGCTACGGAAGCACTGGCGATTCGCCGGCTGCTGGAAAAATGCCATCTGCGAGTCAGCAATATCAACGCAAATTGCACCTTTGGATTCTGGAAAGATGCTCCTCCGGAACCTTTTTTTGAACCCTCGCTGATTTCACCCCGGCGTGGCCTGCGGCTGGCCCGCAAAAAAATGATTCTTCATACGCTCCAATTCGCCCATGCCATCGGAGCGGAGAATATCAGCATCACCAGCGGCAAAGCGTTGCCGGCCATGCCGCCGGAAAAAGCGATGGCGGCATTGGTGGAAGGGCTAAAACCTGTTTTGGAGTCCGCCGCAAAACTTAACATCAGCGTGGGGATGGAATGTGAACCGATGTTGTTTATTGAATGGGCCACGGAATTGCGGGAAATTATAGACCGCATTAACAGTCCAATGCTGGGAGCCAATTTGGATATTGGTCATTCGGTGGTATTGGGTGAGAAAATTCCGGCAATATTGAAACTGCTGCGCGGGCGGATTTGGAATTGCCACATTGAAGATATTCCAGGCCGCAAGCATTATCACTTGATTCCCGGCTATGGAACGTTGAATTGGCAGGCACTGAAAAGGGCGTTGCAAAGCATTGGCTATGATCGTTTTCTCACCGTGGAGTTGTACACGTATCCCGATAAACCGGTAGACGCGGCACGGAAGAGTATGGCATTTTTGCAGCGTATTTTTTGAGCCTTAATCAAACGCCGTATATCCTCCGGCTCCGCCTGGGTGGTTGCAATCGCCGCTATTGGGGTTGCTTTTCCAAAAGTAATCTTTGAGCACCGCGAAGAAACAGATAATCCGGGCCAGATGTTCCGGGCGTGGAGTTCCGGGGCATCTTCGTATACACTTCCTATCCATGCAGGAACCGCAGTTTCAATGTGTTACCATTATCGGCGTAGGGTTGCTGGGCGCATCATTGGGCTTGGCAATTAAGAAAAACAATTTGGCGCGGCATGTGATCGGTGTGGGGCGGCCCGGCTCGCCATCCAATGCGAAGGCACTGGAAATATCCGCCATTGATGATGTAATCACCGAACCGGCCGCAGGTGTTGGCGACAGCGATATGGTAGTTCTGGCGGCCAACGTCGGGCAGTTTCCCGCACTCATGCAGGCGATGGCCGGCACGCTGAAAAAAGGCACACTGGTAACCGATGTCGGTTCCACCAAGCAGCAGGTCATGAAGTGGGGCGGTCAATATCTTCCTGGTACGGTGGATTTCATCGGCTCGCACCCCATGACCGGTTCGGAAAAGCGCGGGCCGGAACACGCCCGGGCGGATTTATACCAGGACGCACTATGCCTGATATGCCCGCCGAAAATCCGCGGGCGGGGTGCATTTACGGGAAGCCGCATCGGTGCCGCAACGGAAAAACTGGAGCGTTTCTGGCAAACACTGGGTATGCGCACACATAAGCTTGATGCCCAAACGCACGATCAATGGGTGGCGATAATTAGTCATATTCCCCATGCCGCCGCCTGCATTACCGCCCTGGTGGCGGGGAGTAAGCCGGAAGCGGGTGCGGCAATAGCCGGCGGCTTTGTGGATACCACGCGTGTGGCCAGCGGTGATCCTGGAATGTGGATGGATATATTCCTTACCAATCGCGGGGAGATGATAAAAACCTTGAATATCACCATGCGGAATCTTCGCAAACTGCAATCCGCCATTCGCCGCTCTGATGCCGCCGCAATAAAGGAATTTCTTGAGGCCGCCAAAGCCAGCCGCGAAGAACTCATGACCCGCCGCAATCAAAGGTGATACGCGGCCTGAGCCATAAACATTTAATTTATCATTGAACGCGATTAATCTCATAAACCGGGCAATTGACGTATTTTGACACGGCCCGGCGTGACCGTATAAAGCCGCTTGGACGTAAGGCGTTTATAGCGCTCAAAGAGCCGATCCACTGAGATGGCCTGCTGATCCGCCGCAGTCAGCAGTAACACCAGACACAGCGGAAACGGAATGCTTTGATCATATACCAGATGAATAAAATCCCGGTCCGCGGTTACAAGGCACCATTGTCGGCGGGCCAATTCTTTCAGAAGTTTTTTCGGTGTTACCGGGGCGGCCTGATTCTCATCGGAGAGTTCCGCCATTAAGTGAATGCGATGGCCCTGCCGAACCAGTGCCTCGCCAACCAAGGAATCCAACTCACTGTGGAGTAAAAACTGCATCAATCAATCCAATTCGGCGTAACGCCAATTCAAACCATTCCGGCTCCGTTGACCGCGCCATCCGCAGTTCACGTTCCGTGGCAGGAATTATCTCCGCAACGCCGCCGCCCGCCAAGCGCAGTTGAAGCGCCCTGCGGAAAGATATTCATATAGTTGGTGGAAGATGAGAGCTTACCTCCAGTGCCATGGCCGCCAGTTGGACCTGATGGACCCGATGCACCAATACTCCGCGTTGCGCCGCTACCGCGGTTACCAGCGCTGTGGCGGCGTCACGTTGATCCCATGCTCCGTCCGGGGAATCTGCTTCTGAGATGACTTCGGAAAGAAATCTTTTTCGCGAAGCCCCCAGCACCACGGGAAAACCTGTGGCCACAAGTTCCCCGATACCGGCAATCAACCGCCAGTTGTCCGCTTGTGTTTTCCCAAAACCTATTCCCGGATCCAGCAAAATGCGATTCTGTGCAATACCCGCCGCCATGGCTTTGGCCGCGCGCTGCCGTAGATAGCCGAAAACTTCCTGGCGGATATTTTCACGCGGCAAAGGCTCATGGCCCGGTGTTTCCACCCACAGGTGCATCATGACTATAAAGCAACCGTGCTGAGCAATGACGCGGAACATTTCAGGATCATATTCACCGGCGGAAATATCATTGATCATCTGTGCACCGGCGGAAATGGCCGCCTCCGCTACAGAGCTGCATCGGGTATCAACACTCAAAATAGTATCGGCGGGAAGTTCCGCCGGTTCATTCATCCGCTTGCGCAATCCGTTTATCACCGGCACAACCCGGTGAATCTGCTGATCCGCCGGCACCGGAACCACACCGGGGCGATGAAATGAAGATGCTTCGCCCCCGACATCGATAATTCGGGCGCCCTGCCGGGCCAGTTCAATGGCATGTTCAATGGAGGCGTGATGATCAATCCCCGAAGAGATGGAAAACCGCCCGCCATCGCTGAAGCTGTCGGGTGTGACATTCACCACCCCCATGACCACTGGCCGCGTGATCTGTGCATACGCCATCATACGTTTCTCCGATTCCGCTTTACTCCACCGTCCCAGAATTGCAGCTCGTTGAACATCATTCTAACGCGCCCCCGCGGATTGCAAAGGCAGCGCGGCACCGGCGGACGGGTTTCTTTAATTCTTGAGTCCACTATAATAATGAGATTGCCTGCGGATGGCCGCGGCATGATGGCATTCAGAGGAGATTCCTGACGATGGCTGGAATGACAATAACAGAAAAGATCATGGCCAAACATTCTGGCCGCAAACACGTTCAACCCGGCGACAATATCTGGGTGGATGTGGACATCCTGATGACGCACGATGTCTGTGGTCCAGGTACCATTGGCATATTCCATGAGAAATTTGGCCGTAACGCCAAAGTGTGGAACAAAGATCGCGTGGTGATTATTCCGGATCATTACATTTTCACAGCGGATCAAAAATGCCATCGCAATGTGCAGATTCTCCGGGATTTTGTGCGCGAGCAGGGATTACCATTCTACTATGATCCGGAATTTGTAAAAAATGAACTCGGCATGCCCAATCCCTATCTTGATCCGAACAAAACAACCTACAAGGGTGTGTGCCACAAAGCCTTGCCGGAAGAAGGCCATGTGCGGCCTGGTGAAATTCTGTTAGGCACGGACAGCCATACCTGCACAGCCGGCGCGTTTGGGCAGTTTGCCACGGGCGTGGGTAATACCGATGCGGCCTTTACTTTAGGTACAGGCAAGACGTGGCTCAAGGTCCCCCCCACCATGAAGTTTAAATTTCATGGCCAAATTCCGCCTTACCTGACGGCAAAAGATTTGATTCTTTTGGTAATTGGCGACATTGGCGTTGCCGGTGCTACGTACAAGACCATGTATTTTGCCGGCGAAGGCATTCGATCCTTGACGCTGGAAGACCGCATGACGCTGACCAACATGGCCATTGAGGCGGGCGGTAAAAATGGCGTCTGCGATGTGGATGAAAAAACCCTGCAATATGTGCGCCACCGCAGCCGGATTAAAACATGGGATGTTTTCACCGATGATCCTGATGCCCAATATTGCTATGAAAAAGAATGGGACCTGGCAACCCTGGAGCCATTGGTGGCCAAACCTCATTCGCCGGACAACCGTGACACGGCCCGGAACTGCCGGGATGTCAAAGTGGATCAGGTGTATATCGGCAGTTGCACGGGCGGAAAAATTACGGACATGATTTTTGCCGCCAGCATTCTCAGGGGCCGGCAGGTGAAGGTGCCAACGTATGTGGTGCCCGGTTCAACGGAAGTACACTCGGATATGAAGCAACTGAATCTGGTGGGTGCGAAAAAAGGTCCGAATGAAAAGAGCGTGGAAGATATTCTGTTGGATGCTGGTTGTAAGGTTGGCCCCAGCGGCTGTAGCGCGTGCCTCGGCGGTCCGCCGGACACATTTGGCCGCTTAGGCGGCACAGAAGTGTGCATCAGCACAACCAACCGGAATTTTCCGGGTCGTATGGGTTCCATGCAGGCGGCGGTGTATCTGGCCAGTCCATTGACGGTGGCCGCCAGTGCGTTGACCGGTTACATCACCGATCCTCGCGAATTTGTGGTTAAGCCCATTGCCACGGGCATGGCGGGCGTGCTGTAAGTTACCAGGACATCGGTACAACTACATTGTGCGGTGTAAATGCCGATGACCAGTGCAATTGCCATAGCAGGGCCAGAGGAACTGTGTGCGCTGAACCGTCGGTAAATGACACATTAACTTCCCCGATGTGCCGGTTGATGCAGAATATTCCCATTTCATCCTTGGTGCTTAGCGTAGAATTGCCAAGTTGCAGGTTGCTGGGAACCGGATCCAGCGCCTGCGGTGAGCCATCAGTCCATATAGCATCGGCAAACAATGGTTGATCGGGCATCATATCGCCACCCTGCACACGCGGATCAAACGGAGGCGGGCTCCCCTGCACGTAGGTGCCCTTACCCGCGTTATCAAAAGCGCCATCGGCGACCATTACGCCGCTAAGGTTGTATCCGCCATGGATGGATATTCCACCCGCGGCATACAAACCGCCATTGATGTTAGTCTGCCCGGACATGTCAATGTTGCCCAATGTTACAATGTTAATATTGGCAGTGCCGGAGCCATTGGACGGAAACCACCCGGAAATCTCCACATTTCCGGTGACCAGCAGTGTGCCGCTGCCTACAATTTGAATCTGTCCCTTAGGGGAGAAGCTACCGTTAATGATCTGAAAGGCATTACTCGTAAAGTCGATAAGTTTGGAACTTGTCACGCTGGCCGGGTTATCAGTGGATTGTATTTGCTGGAACATCTCGGCAACATCCGGTGGCTGGATGAGGGGCATATTGGCCATCTGCCCGCCACTGATATATACGTTTCCATTGGTCGTAATATCACCGCCGGCTTCCAGATTGCCATAGACACTGACATTACCACCGGCGGTAATGCCGGTGGTGGAAGCGATATCGCCGCGAAATACCTGCCGCGAAATACCTGATTGCCTTGTATTGTGGCGGACCCTAAACTGGAGATTCCCGCGATGCTGTCGCCGGGGTTTACGAAGTTATTCAAACCATAACTGGAAGTTGTGCCAACGGCCCATGGATAACCCGGCGGATGCGGTATAGTGTTCATGTTTACAATACCCCATGCTGAAGAAGCGGTGCCGATTCCGCCCGATGGTGGCAGGGCGTCCGGGCACAGGGCATTAGCCGCAATACCAGAATCATAACGGCTTATCTGCGGATACCAATAACCTCCGGGCGTGTTATAGTCTGATGGAAACGCCCCATTGTCTTGAACAGAATATGTGATCGCCGCTTGGGACAACCGATGTAGGTTTGACAGGCATGTTGTAACACGCTCAAACTCTTTAGCCCGGCTCAGTGAAGCCAACGTAATGCCCGTCAGGATCATGATGCTGACAATCACCACGAGTAACTCTGTCAGAGAAAAGCCACGATATTTTTGAAAAGCACGCATGCTATATGTCTCCTTGGCTAAGAGATCGTCTCACGATCCCTAAGACACCACCTTCCTGCTACAACGTCAGGTTCCCCATTTGTGGGAACTTCTTCGTTTCCACCCATCTAGTTTCCGCCGGACCTTCTAACCCCTCCGGCAGGCAACCCGGCCTTTCCGGAGCATTTTTATTCCATGGTGTCACGTCGATCATTGCGGTCTACCCGCATGGTGACTGTTTCACTACGTTGTATGGTAAAGTCAGTAAATGCCGGATGCCGCCCCGGCTCGGTATTTCTAAAGACCACGGTTTGACTGGGGAAGCTCGCCTGGGTTGCATGACACGATGCGGGATTTCCAGACAAGACGATTTTGATACAGGCCGCCATGATTGATACTCCGCTTCAAATATCCTACGGATTTCATCAGCGACCTCCTTGTCACGTGAACATATATCTATTCGGATGAAATATGGCATGTGGATAACTAAAACTGGGTGAAATAGTGTTAATTTTGAGATAAATCTTCAAATACAATGGCCATCATGTCCGATAATATATTTCGTATGCCAGCATCATGATATCTCGTTCAAATGCGTTTAGAATCATCAGCGGCTGATGGATATAATATGGAACTATGAACATGTCCTTTGTTGAAGAGAACCTGAAACGTATGGAAATTACTCTGCCCCCGGCACCTAAACCGGTGGCGGCGTATGTACCATTTATTCAGGCGGATAATTTAATCTATGTAAGCGGGCAATTACCCAGCCGGGATGGCAAGGTGATTTTTACCGGCTCTGTACCCCATGTGGTGGACGTGTTATCCGCCAGGGAGGCGGCACGCCTTGCCACGATTAACGCCCTGGCTGTGTTGAAGGATGCCGTGGACGGTGATTGGAGCCGCGTGGTGCGTATGGTACGCTTGGGTGTATTTGTGCAAAGTAATGCGGGCTTTGATCAACAACCGCAGATTGCCAACGGTGCCAGCGATCTCTTGCTGGCGGTATTTGGCAATGCGGGCCGGCACGCCCGGGCGGCGGTTGGAGCGGCCGCCCTGCCGCTCAATGCGGTGGTGGAAGTGGAATTAATTGCGCAAATTCGTGCGGGTAACGGATAGTGGATTTGACACTGGGCCATCGCGCGTCTAACATTTTCCAGTCGCATATGAATGATGGCGACGGATAATTTTGGAGACTTGGCTATGGCCGGTGAAAACGTTTTAACCCTTACAGATGCAAATTTCCAACAGCAGGTTTTGGATAACAGTGAGCCGGTATTGGTGGATTTCTGGGCCGAATGGTGCGGCCCCTGCCGTATGCTCGCCCCCACCATTGAAAAGCTTGCCACAGAGTATCAAGGCAAGGTAAAAGTGGGCAAAGTGGATACTGATGCCAATCGGAATACCGCGATGAAATTCAACATCAGCGCCATTCCTACGGTCATTCTGCTTACAGACCCTCTGGCGAGGTATGCTCGTCGCTCGCGCCTCGCCGTCGGCCAAAACTCCTGCGCCATAAAATGCGAATTTATTCTTTCACGATCCCTAATTGGAGCCAGGCTCCGTTTGCTGATCAGGCACTATTTTGAGCGCGTTCAAACGGATGTTCCATGTAAATTTTTAAGTAAGTCATCATAATACCGGCTCGATATTTGACTTAACCGCCACATTGATTACAATATGTAATCAATGAGAGTGATCTCATACAGGACGATCCGTAACGAAGTTGAGCATCGGACGGCCCTGCAAATCAGTCAAGAGTTTATGTTGCGGTCGGAAGAAGATTTAACCAGAGGGGAAGTGGACTATCTTGATGTGCTGACCGATCTCATACGGAATTATGAATTGGCGCATTACCGGATGCCCAAAAACACTGCCAGTGAAAAGGATCGTCTTCGTTCGCTGGTGGAAGATGCGGGGATGGACGCATCAAACATGGGACGGTTGCTGGGGACACGCGCGTTGGGATCCATACTCCTGACAGGTCGGCGCGGATTATCTAAAAATCATATCCGTATTCTGGCCGGTCACTTTAAGATTGATCAGGGGTACTTCTTGCGGTGATAATTCGCCAAGTGGCGGCGAAAATCCCTTTGCACTGATGGCGACGGTTCGCCAGAATTTCTCATTTTGATAGAGGGCTACTTCAGCCGCAGAAGGTATCCCGCGATGCCCAAGCCTATCAGAGCCATGATAATCGCCACGCCCGCGGCCAATTCCCAGCGCATCGGTTTAGCTTTTTCGCCCGCGTGCAGGCGCCGGATCAGTGCGGTAAAGCGGATTGCCGCTGCGACATTTACCCCAACGCCCAGCATGACCAGCGCAATGCCGATCCATACGGAAGCGGATTGATTCGCTGCGACTTTAATATGAATATCTTTTATTTCCGCAAGTTTCTGCAAAAACAATCCGAACTTAGCCACCACAAAGCCAAACCCCATCAGGGCCAGACCGGTGCGTATCCATGCCAGCATCGTGCGTTCGGCGGCCATTTCAGTGGCGGGATCGGTTTTTATATCCGTTGGTGCATTCATGAAAGCCTCTTTTTCAAATCTTTTGCGTGCTGGTCTATTCGCCGCTGGAGGCGTGTGCCCGGGCATGAAGTCGGCGAATCCGCCAACTGCCGGTGGGTACTGATATCGGATAACCCATAAGCATTTACCATAAAATTCAATAGCGCCAGCAGGGCGACAACCTGCATTTCGGGTGGGTCCTGCAAATCAAAATTGCCCAGCGCCACAATGCCGATATTATGGGCATTATGATTTTTCACATGCGCACCCTGAAACTTCAAATCGCGGAGTTGCCATACGCGGCCCATCCGGTCTACCGCATAATGATAAGCTATATCCGCCCAGTTCCGCCCTGCGGGATCGCAATGGATTTGTCGTATCTGCTCAAGATGCTGTGCCGTGGCGGAAAGGTCATCGTCTAACCAAGGCTCCGGGAAACCGGTGTGATGCACGGTTACCCGCTGGATATTTCCCATGGGCAACAGTTTTTCTGTGCGCGGCAAGGCGGTGGTAAAACTGCAGCGCGGAATAATCACCATGTTATGCAGAATCCCCAGCGCTTCCGCGGATGCTTTGGCTTCCGGGAAGTACTGGAGATTATCCACATTGCGTTCAGAATTCGCCATGCCCATGTTCCAATTTAATACAGTTAGGGCCCCACCGGGGCGTATGTAAAATGCTGTCCACCAATGGCAGCCTGCACCATCAGGCCATCAATTGGCAATGTAAAAACCATTACGCCATATTGATAATTCGCGGCGGTTCCCGCACCGCTGGAAGCGGCCACTGCGGTGGCGCGGGCATCAAATGTGGTCTGCCCGGATTCAAACCGATCGAAGGCGTACTGATCGTGGAAAAGAATCAATTCGGAAAAACTTTGACCGCCAAGTTGCGCGCCGATATTCACCTGCGTCATTTTGCAATAGCCAAGAAGATTCCCATCGCGTAGGACTTCACCGCGGCCCGCGGCTCCTCCAATGCCGATGGCACCGGCGCCAACCGATGGCAGGATAGCATACGCGTATGCCGAATGGAGCCACTTGTTCATACCGGGTCGGGCCTCCTTAAATTCCGCCATGGCACTGCTGCAACGCTGGGAAAGATATTCCCGATCCACCTGTGTAACCGGGGTGGTGGGGGTAACGGTGCAACCAGTCATCAAGACAAGTGCGGCAATAATCGGTGGCAGTATGGTTTTACTGAGACGCATCTACAACACTCCTGTAAAAAGTACTAAATACCATAACATTCAGCTTATTCTATTCCTTTGTACCATTTTGAAAAGCCCATCTTCGTACTGATTTCTTGTCACACATTTGAGAATCCTGCGGTTTCGCTTATATTGCAGGTTTAGGTGGTGCTCAAACGGAGCCTGTGGCGGGCTGCTGAATTTGCGCCCATTGGAATTTTTGTTGAACTTGGAGTCGTTACATGAATCGTATACGTCTGTTTACCCCCGGCCCCACCAACGTCCCGGAAGAAGTCCTTTTGGAAATGGCCCGGCCTGTATTCCATCATCGCACGCAGGACTATAAAACCCTGTTTGCCGCGGTGAACAAGCTCTTGCAGCAGGTGCTTTTAACCGCCAATCCGGTGGTGACCATCGCCGGCAGCGGCACCGCCGCGTATGAATGCGCCATGATTAATATGATCCCGCAGGGTGGAAAAGTGCTGTGCCTTTCCAACGGAAAATTTGCCGAGCGCTGGGTGACTATTGCCAAGCGCAACAAATGTCAGATTACCGAACTCAAAGCGGAATATGGCCACGCCGTGCCGCCGAAACAGGTCGCCGATGCGTTATCCAAAGGAAGTTTTGACGCTGTTACACTTTGCCACAGTGAAACCAGCACCTGCACCGTTAACGATCTGCAGGCCATTGCCGCGCATGTCCGCAAAACCGATGCAATTTTAATTGTTGACGGCATTACCAGCGTGGGCGCAATTCCAGTTAAACCTGATGAATGGGGTGTGGATATTCTGGTAACCGGCTCGCAGAAAGCCTTGATGCTGCCGCCTGGGCTGGGCTTCTTGAGCATTTCGGAAAAGGCCCGGAAGAAAATGGAAACCGTCAGCCAACCGAATTTGTATCTGAGTCTGCCGCATTATCTTAAGAGTTTGGCGGAAAATGATGTGCCCTGGACCCCGGCGGTAACGCTGGTGCGAGGGCTGCACAAATCCCTGGAGATGATTACGCAGGAAGGCATGGAAAATGTCTGGAAGCGCACTGCCGCCCTCGCCCGCGCCACCCGCAGCGCGGCCACCGCGCTGGGCTTGAAGGTTTTCTCCAGCAACCCGGTGGATTCTGTTACGGGGATTCATTATCCCGATGGCTTTGATGACAAGAATTTCCGCGGGGCTATGCGCAAACAATACAATATCCATCTTGCCGCCGGGCAGGGCACAATGCAAGGAAAAATATTTCGCATCAGCCACATGGGCTTTGTGGACTCACTGGACACCCTCGGCATGATCAGCGCCCTGGAAGTGGTGCTCAAGCAGCAGGGATATTCATTTACCTTTGGTGCCGGCGTGGCCGCTGCGCATCAGGAACTTTCCAAGCTGGCGCTGTGAAGGCCCTCAATGGCGCTATTCGAAGTTGGAAATTAAAACGCGGCGGGCGTGGCATGAAAATGTCACGCCCGCTGTATCATTTCTTCCGTGACTGGTACTTTGCGCAGTGCTTTCAGCGCGGCCAATCCAGCGATTCCGCTTATCGTCCTGGTTGCCGCAAGGCTCCGTGTACAACAAAACGCCAGTCTGTGCGTTATACAGTTGATGAATCAAACGCCTCTTATCTCAACCGCTGTGGCAGCTCGGGCGGCTTCCGCACCAGAGCCGAAAGCTGCGCCGTCCGATGCGGCAGCGCCATTAAATGATTCCACGCCCAAACCCGGAAATAAACTTGGAAATAAATCTGGAAATGAATATGCCATCAAAGCGGGCCGCCAACGCCTGATATTCTGGATAGGCTTTTTTGCGGTCTTTGCGGTCGGGGCATTTCTCCGCTTCTGGCATCTTGGTGAACAGTCACTCTGGTGTGATGAAACCGCCACACTGTCGCGCGTGTCGGGGAATTTTACATATTTGCTTAATTCCCTCTGGGGGCAGGGTTTTCCGCCCGGGTGGTACGCCGCACTCTGGGCTTGGCTGCAATTCCTGAAAAATACACTGCATATATCACCTGGTCTGGCCACCACGCCGGCCTATCTGCGATCTCTGGGTGCTCTCCTGGGCACGCTCAACGTGGCCGCCGGTTATTTATTGGCGCGGCAATTTATGTCCCGCCGTGCGGCGCTGTTTGTGATGCTGTTAATTGCCGTAAATCCGTTTTTGGTTTACTACAGCCGCGATCTGAAAATGTACTCGGCGTTCTATCTGATGGTCACGCTGAATATGGCCCTGTTTTTCCGCTGGCAGAATGGCCGGCATTGGATATGGGGGCCGCTGTACGTTTTAAGCGGCATCTTGTTAATCGCCTTTGACCTCCTGGGATGGCTGTTAATTCCGGTGCAATTGATAATTCTGATATTCAAACACCGCCACCGCGCCTTGGACACACCGATATGGATTTTTACGGTTACCGTCATGGCCGCATGTACCGCTGGCTGGTATAAATTTCACAGCGCTTGGCTGGACCGTGCGGTGGTTCATCATGGCCGCATGGGTATTGGCTGGCTGCCCCGATATAACGTCATCAATTGGCATACGCTTCTAAGCGCACCAACCATCAATCTCCTGGGAATCCTCTGGCCAATTTTCCCGCCCACCCAGCGCATCATTGACTGGTACCAGCTTGGTCCGGATTATCAACACCATCTTGCCACCCGCACAATTCCCGCTCTGGCGGAGTTGGAACTTTTATTCGCAATTTTTACCATTGTTGTTTTGCTGCTGGGCCTCCTGCCGTGGCGGCGCTGGCTGGGACAGGCACCGGATGGCGAAAAACATCCCGGCCAATGGTGGCATGTGGGATTATGGATTCTTCTGCCGACCGCTTATTTTGCCTTGGCGTCTTTGCCGCCGAACAATCCATTTTCCATTTACCCGCACCGTGTGATCTGGCTGCAACGCTACATGGGTTTTATGGCTGTGGCGTGGGTGTTGTGGCTGGGGGCGGCCATTGTCCGTTTGCCGGCATGGCCGGTGCGGATCATCCTTGGTGGAATATTCACCGCGGCCATGCTGGCGTCCGCGTTGACCAACAATCTGATCTGCCGCTCTGAACCGTGGGCGTTTATCAATCGTCCAATCATGCGCTATTACAATTCCAAGAATCATTTAAGCATGTATATCGCCTACTCACAGGCGTCCAATCATCCCGAGGATGATCCGGCAATTTCATTGCTGGAACTACAGCGTATGCCCCTGAATTTCCTGCCAGTTTGGAATTTGCCCAAAGATTTATGGTACAAAATCCCCCGTTTTGAACTCCTCAACGATGATCCGCGCCGCTGGATTGGTATTATCCACTGGGCACGTATCAACAAGGGCCTGCATACGCTGGTACTGGCTGACCGCATGGGGGACATCCACACCGGACCATTGTCCACTGCGGCGGTGAAGCAGGCTCTGGGCAAGCAGTGGAAACTGGTCAAGACTGTCCGCTTTAACTGGTATTTTCAATGGCAATACTATTTCTATTCCCCCATCCGCGTACGCGTGTTCCGCCGCATTGAAGCGAAAAAAATGGTAACACCTCCCCGGCCCATGGCCACGCTTCATACTACACGTGTGAGGATTGAGACAATGCCAATTTTGTAATGCAGACATTCCTATCTGCTGTTAAATTAAGTCGCCGCCGCCGTCAAGTTGTATGCCGGATGGATGTTGTGCCGGATGGAGGACAGGTCAGGAGACCTGCACTAAAAAGTAAAGCCGTGTATCAACTCCGGACGCGTGCGGTATATTATGATATTCACCTGCCCAACTGTTAATCGTGCTGTGGAACTGATGCTCGGTGATATATTGTCGTTGTGGTTACCTTTAAGAAATGGGTATAAAATTTATAATCTCATTTCTTTGTTGACACTCAGTCTCAATATTAGTAAAACACATAAACATTGTACTGAGAGTGATTCTCAATTATGTTATTGAGAATCGATCTCCATGCTCGAAAGGGTAGTTGCGATGATTCAGTCTGATGCTGCAGAAATGGAAGGAACTTTGTCGGCGGGCCTCAGCCTTCCTCGTACATCCAGTTTTCGCATTGCTTGGAGAACGGCAATTGTCTCCATTCTGCTTATATTGCTGGGGGTTCTGGTATGGCAGGGGATTACCTCCAGTGGCAATCCACCTGATCCCAATGATCCTGCCTCCAAAAGCATCAGCCATGTATCGGTGATGATCAACGCGGGAATTCTTGTATTCCGTGAAGGGCTTGAAGCGATTCTGGTGTTGGCCGCACTGACTTCCAGTCTTGCGCGAACGGATCGAAATTATTGGAAGCCCGTGGCCATCGGCTCAAGCATCTCTTTTCTTGCCACGGTGATAACCTATTTTGTTGTCGTAGCAATCCTTGCGGACATCAATGCCAACAACAGCGCTAACATGCTCAATGTGCAGGCTGGCACGGGATTATTGGCGGTGGTTGTGCTCATGGTCATTATGAACTGGTTCTTTCATAAAATCTATTGGACCGGTTGGATCACCCATCACAACAATCGCAAGCGTAATCTTTTGGCGACGGACAGCCACAGTAAATCAGCCGTTTATTGGGGGTTGATGACCATTGGTTTTACATCGGTTTATCGCGAGGGATTTGAAGTGGTGATTATGCTGCAATCATGGCGGCTGCTGGCGGGGCAGAGCGTGGTTCTCGCGGGAGCCGGCATTGGGTTGGGGTTAACGCTAATGGTTGCGATCATCACATTTGCCGGACATTACAAACTGCCGTATCGGAAGATGCTCATTCTCACCGGTGTCATGATCGGTGCGGTGCTGCTGGTCATGGTGGGAGAGAATGTTCAGGAAGCACAGCAGGCCAATTGGATTCCCACGCATAATCTTCCAATCAATTTCCCCGGCTGGGTAGAAAACTGGTTCGCCACGTTCCCCACCTGGGAAGGTCTGATCTGCCAGGCTCTGGCACTGCTATTTGTGGCCGGTTCTTATTTCGGATCGCAATATTTCCGCGTCTGGAGGCCAGCACGGCTTGCTAAAATTGAGGCTCATTGAAAAATAGTGAAATGAAAATGCAGCGGCGGCATCAATCTCCGCTGCTTATGGAATCGAACTTAGCCGATTCAGGTTTTGCAGACTCAACATTGCAGGGAGCCGTATGGTAAGATTCGTTTTGATTCATATCATAATCTACATGCAACGCTAATGCAGCGGCGTTGATGCATGATTCAGCAACACCCGGACGGTGTTTTGAAATGCCACAGGAATATGCGCTGTTGGAGAATTGGTAAGATGGTTATGAGGTCAACACAATCATTAACTTCATTAAGAGTCATGGTAAATATAGGCATGTCGATCTTGCGGCGATTTAGGGACCGTGAAATAATAACTTCGCACTTTCTGGCTGGTTCTTTTTACCGCCGACTTCGTTATTCGCTCCTTACAGACCCTCTGGCGAGGTATGCT
>JABEBX010020524.1_pt1 | contig 21930 bp, 19 predicted proteins | sample 7245971 | NCBI WGS metagenome assembly JABEBX01 (sample SAMN14506365, study PRJNA622280) | hot springs metagenome | biome: hot spring [ENVO:00000051]|acidic hot spring [ENVO:00002120]; feature: spring [ENVO:00000027]|sediment [ENVO:00002007]; material: sediment environment [ENVO:01001048]... | reverse complement strand
GCCTCGGAGCATGTCGAGGTGCGCTTCACGCGGGACTGGCGGCGCGTCAGATGTCTTGATCCGGACGCCGATACAGCACTGCTGGAGGGGATGGAGAGTGAGCTCCGGCGGCGTCTGGAGCAGGAGCCGCGCGGCAGGCTCATGAAGATCCTCGAGGAGTCGCTCTCGCTCAATGTGCAGATCACCGAGCCCAAGGCGTATCTGGCCGAGAGCCTGCCCGCGGGGATGGAGGAGCTGATGCGGCTTTATGTGGAGCCGCCGGCGCGAGAGCGAGCGGCGCGAACGAGCGGTCGCGCGGCCATCCAGGCGCGGATGCGTGCGGAGTTTGAGCGCGCCGGAGTCTGGGATCTGCTGCGCAAGCGAATCGCGGCCTCCGCGTACACGCGTCCCGGCGATCCGCTGCGCATCGATCTGGGCTACCGGCCCAACGGGCTGATCCGGATGTTTCACGCGGTGAGCCTTGACGCGCGGGCGGCGGGTGTGGCCGCGGGACTGGAGATGGCCAAGGTGCTGGCCTTTTCCGCCTCGGCGCTGCGCGCCGGCGTCGAGCGCGTGGAAAAGGCGGATCTGGAGCTGACCGCGGTGATCGAGCCGGCGGCGCGTCTGGGAGCCAGCGACGACGATCCGGAGCGGCTGGCGATGTACCGGTTTGGCGTGGAGACCATGGAGGAGCACCGGATCAGGGTGCTAACCACTGCGGACATGGAGCGCGTGGCCGAGACCGCGCGGCGGGATCTCCACGTCTAGCGAGCCGGCAGGACCAGGACACACTACACTAGAAGCTAAAAGTCAGGAGATCGAAGTTCTTTTGAAACGTCTTGCCATTCTCGGTTCCACGGGCTCCATCGGACAGAGCACACTCTCCATCGTCGAACAGTTTCCCGAGCGCTACGCCGTGACCGCCCTTGCCGCGGGCCGCAACGTCGATGAGGCCTTCGCGCAGACGGTGCGCTGGCGCCCGCGCGTGGTTTCGCTGGCCACCGAGGAGCTGGCCGGGCAGCTGGCCGCGCGGTTGCGCGGCGCCGGAGTCGCCGGAGTTGAGGTGGCGCACGGCGCCGAAGGCGCCGTCGCCTGCGCGACGCACAAGGAGGCCGACTTTGTGGTTTCGGCCATTGTGGGCGTGGCGGGACTCGAAGCCACGCATGCGGCCATTGTTGCCGGCAAGCCGGTGGGGCTGGCCAACAAGGAGTGCATGGTGGCCGCGGGCGAGATTCTCATCCGCGCGGCGCGCGAGCGCAACGTGCCGATCCTGCCCATCGACAGCGAGCACAACGCCGTGCACCAGTGTCTGCGCGTGGGCGCGCACCACGAGGTGAAGTACATCTGGCTGACGGCCTCGGGCGGTCCCTTCCGCCGGCTTCCGCTCGACCAGTTTGCCGGCATCACGCCCGCGCAGGCCCTCAAGCACCCCACCTGGGTGATGGGCCGGCGCATCACCATCGACTCGGCGACCATGCTCAACAAGGGCCTGGAAGTCATTGAGGCCTGCCGGCTCTTCAACCTTCCGCCCAGCCAGGTACGGGTCGTGATTCATCCGCAGTCGACGGTACACTCGCTGGTCGAGTACGTGGACGGCTCGATCCTGGCGCAGATTTCGGTGACCGACATGCGGCTGCCGATTCTCTATGCGCTGGCGTATCCGGAGCGGCCGGCATCCACGCTCACCTTCGACCTCGCCGCGCTCCGGCGTCTGGACTTCGAGCCGCCCGATCTGAACCGTTTCCCCTGCCTGCGGCTGGCTTTTGAGGCCGCGGAGAAGGGTGGCGCGCATTCGATTGCCCTCAATGCCGCCGATGAGGTTGCCGTGGAAGCCTTCCTCGAAGGCCGTATTCCCTTCACCGGCATCCCAAGTACAATTGAGAAGGTACTGGCGGCAACTCCGGAGGCCCATCCCTCATCGATTGCCCAGGTGCTGGCCTCCGACCGGGAAGCCCGGGAACGGGCTCGGGGCTTTCTTGCGTAGCTTGATTGCGTAACACGAACAGACGCCTGCCGCGGGGCGCGTTTTGCCGAAGGAATTGCCACCCATTTATGCATGAGTTTCTGGTTTCCGCCGCATCATTCATTGTCCTCGTCGGCCTGATCGTGGTTTTGCACGAGCTGGGCCATTTTGTTGCGGCCAAGCTCTGTGGAGTCCGCGTTGAAGCCTTCTCCTTTGGTTTTGGCCCGCGGCTGTTCGGCTTCCAATACGGCGACACCGACTACAAGGTCTGCCTGCTTCCGCTGGGCGGCTTCGTCAAGATGACGGGCGAGAACCCCGGGGAGGAATCGGCGGACGAGATTGCCAACGATCCTGCGGCCTTCACCTCGCATCCCCGCTGGCAGCGCGTGCTGATTGGCCTGGCTGGTCCGGCCGTCAATCTTCTGCTGTGCCTGTTCCTGATGTTCGTCTACTATGCGTTCATCAACGAGGTGCCGTCGGTCACGGTGAAGACCACGACGGTGGAGTGGGTCACCCCAGGCTCGGCCGCGGCGGCGGCCGGAATCCAGACCGGCGACACGATCCTGAAATTCGACGGCGTCAGCCATCCCGACTGGGAGGACGTTTATGAGCGCGCCAAGCTGAACGCGAATCAGATGGTGGCGGTCACGGTCCAGAGGGGCGATGCGACGCTGCCGCTGCGCCTGCACGTGCCGTCGAGCGCGAAGAACGACGCCTTCGATTTCAGCGATCTCGGGCTCCTGCCGCAGTACCTGCCCGGCCCCATCCAGGTGGCCATGGTCGAGTCCGGCTATCCGGCAGTCTTGGCCGGTCTTCGCCAGGGCGACTGCATTGTGTCCGTCGACGGTCTCATGGTGCACTCGACCAACACGCTGCTCGCCTACATGCAGTGGAAGCAGGGCAAGCCGATGACGCTCACCGTTCTGCGCAATGGCGCCACGCTGCAGATTCGCGCCACGCCCACCAGGGTGGATACGCGCTGGATGCTGGGCTTCAGCCCGCAGCCCGTCCCGGTGCGCAATCGGCCATTGTCGTTCGCGGCGGCCGGGAAGGATTCTCTCAACTTCTTCACCAGCAACTCCCTGCTGGTGGCCGCGGTGCTGGACCGGCTGTTTACGCACCGGCTTTCGGTCTCGCAGCTGATGGGCCCGGTCGGCATCGCCAAGGCTGCCGGCGAAGCCGCGGAGATGAACGGCTGGATGCCGAAGTTCGGTCTCGCCGCCGAGATCAGCCTGCAACTGGGCATTCTGAACCTGCTGCCCTTCCCGATCCTGGACGGCGGCATGATCCTGCTGCTCGCGATCGAGGGCGCCCTGCGCCACGACATCAGCATGGCCATCAAGGAACGGATCTACACCGCGGCCTTTGTGGTGCTCATCGCCTTCTTTGCCTTTGTTCTCTTCAACGACGTGAGCCGGCTGGGATTGTTCGGCCACATCAAACCGTGAAGGATAGGGGTCAGCCTCCGGCGGCTCGCGAGAGGGACACCGTTTCGGCTGCGGCCCGCGCCGGAAACCGACCACTGGCCACTGTTATGCCCGTCACTACTGAAGTCCGTGTCCGCTATGCTGAAACCGATCAGATGGGCGTTGTCTACTACGCCAATTATCTGGTCTGGTTCGAACTGGGTCGCGTCGAACTGCTGCGTTCGCTGGGGCTCACCTACAGCAATCTCGAAACCGAGTACGGCCGCATTCTGCCCGTGATCGAGGCGCGCTGCCGCTATCGCTCGCCGGCGCGCTACGACGACGAGATTCTCATCGAGACCCGGCCCGCGCTGCTGCGCGGCACGGTTCTCAAGTTTGCCTACACCGTCCTGCGCAAGGGCCGCGACGGCGAAGAGAACACACCCCTGGCCGAAGGCGAGACGGTGCACGTGGTCTGCGACAGCCAGATGCAGCGCAAGCCGCTGCCCGAACATTACGCGGAGGCTTTGCGAACGCTGATGGTGGAGAACTGACGCATAAGCCTTTGCCGTTCGCGCCAGAATCGCGCCTGTCTTCCTCGCTGTCGCCCCTGGGCGGCGCGACGGGGGCGGTCCGATACGCCCGCGGTGCGCGGGCGGGCCTCCTTGTGCAGGAGAACCATTGCGATCAGCAGGCCGGCCGCGGCGGACTCGCCCAGGATGACAAACAGATTCTCCTGGCGGCATTCGATAGCGGCCTGCTCCGGGCTGTCATCTACAGGCTACCTGCTTATTTCTCTCTCGCCACCACAAAATCCGGCACCCAAAGCAGGGCGCGTTTATATTCGGAGTCGGGGAGCGGAGCGAGCGCCTGACGCGACTGCTCGGCGTAGCGGTCGGCGGCCGCCATGGCGTACTCGACCGAGCCGTTGCGAATCAGGATCTCGTAAATCTGCTGCCGGCTGACGTTCTCGAAGCTGCGATCGTCGAGCACGCGGCGGATGGCCTTGCGGTCGGCGGCGGTTCCGTGGTCAGAGGCGTGAACCACGGCCAGCGTGGCTTTCCCTTCGCGCAGGTCGCTGGCCACGGGCTTGCCCAGCACTTCTTCGGTGGCCGTCAGGTCAAGCACGTCGTCGACGATCTGGAAGGCGAGACCGACGGCGCGGCCGAATGCGGCCATGTGCGCCTCTTCATCCTGCGTAGCGCCGGCGAGCACTGCGCCGAGGCGCATGGAGACGGAGAACAGGCACGCGGTCTTGCGGAAGATCAGGTCGTAGTACTCGGCCTCGGAGACGGATTTGCCGAGCTTTTGAATCTGCAGGAGCTCGCCCTCGACCATCTGCTGCGTGAGGCCGATGAGCAGGTCGAGAACCTTCAGATTGCGCTCCTCGAGCGAGACCTTGAAGGCCTGCATGTAAAGCCAGTCGCCGGCCAGCACGCACTTCTCGTTGCCCCATGTGGTGTTGGCGGAGGGCCTTCCGCGGCGGGTGTCGGCGCCGTCGATGATGTCGTCATGGACCAGCGTGGCCGTGTGCAGCATCTCGACCACGGCGCCCAGACGGATGGCTCCTTGACCCGTGTAGCCAAGCTGACGCGCCGCCAGCAGCAGCAGCGACGGCCTGATGCGCTTTCCGCCGCCCTCGCGCAGGTATTCGGCGATCTCCGTGATGGTGCTGACGCTGGAAGCCGCGTCGCGTCCCAGCTCCTGCTCGACTGCTACCAGATCTTCCCTGAGAATCTCGAAGACCTCTTTTGCCGTGGCTATGGTCAGTGTGCTCAAAACTCTCCGATTCTAGAACATTTCGAGAAGAACGCGCACCCGCGCCGCATTTTCCTCAAGACGTGCGGTAGTTGGTGAATTGCAGATCGACGCCCAGATCCTTGCCGCGCAGCATGGCGATGATCTCCTGCAACGTGTCGCGATCCTTACTGGAGATGCGCACCGTGTCACCCTGGATGCTGGCCTGCGCCTTCTTTTTTGAATCTTTGACCAGGCGAACAATTTCCTTGGCTTTTTCCACGGGAATGCCCTGCTGCAGGCTGATCTTCTGGCGTACGCTTTGTCCGGCGGCCGGTTCGATTTTGCCGTAGGTCAGGTTCTTCAGCGAGACGCCGCGCTTGACCAGCTTCTGGCAGAGAATATCCTTGACCGCCTCGATCTTGTACTCGTTGGCCGAGGCCAGTTGAATCGCGTCGTTGCCTTCGAGGTTCACCTCGGAGTGCGAATCCTTCAGGTCGAAGCGCTGGCGAATCTCCTTGACCGCCTGATCGATGGCGTTGCGGACCTCCTGCATGTCCACTTTGCTCACAATGTCGAATGAGTTGTCCTGTGCCATATGGCTTTCCCCGGTTCTGAAAGGCTGCTCCCGCTGACGATCTCCGGCGCTGCGCCTACCCTTCTAGTTTCCCACGTCCCCCCGAAGGTGAAAAAGCCGATGAAAGTTCCCGGTAGTTGCGACGGCCAGCTCCTGTTCTGAGACCTGGAGCAGCCCCGCCAGCGTTCGCGCGGTCTGCACTGCAAATGCGGGCTCGTTACGCTGGCCGCGCTGCGGAGCAGGCGCAAGCCAGGGGGCGTCGGTCTCAACCAGGACGCCGTCGAGCGGCAGCCGCGCCGCCACGTCGCGCAGCCGCTGGGCCTTGGGGTAGGTGAGGTTGCCGGCGAAGGAGACAAGAAATCCCATGTCGAGGGCGCGGCGCGCCTCATCCCATCCGGCGCCAAAGCAGTGCATGATGCCGCCCAGTCCGGTCTTCCGCCAATGCTCTTCCAGGACCACAAAAAGATCGTCCCAGGCATCGGTCGACTCGTTCGTGCCCCGGCAGTGAATCGCGATGGGCCGCTTGCGCGCGGCGGCGATCTCGATCTGATGGATCAGGCCCTGCCGCTGCACGTCGCGTGCTGCGCCCTCGTGGTAGTAGTCGAGGCCAATCTCGCCGCAGGCGATCACCTCCGGCTCGGCCAGCAGCGCATCCAGTTTGGCGAGCGCCTTCTGGTCGGCCTCGGGGGTGGTGTGCGGATAGATGCCCGCGCTGGCGTAGAGCCGTGGCAGCTTGGCGCCCGCCTCGCGCCGAGGGTTGAACTCGCGGCAGAGATCGAGCGCCTGGTGCATCTCGGCCGGCCCCTCACCGATGCCGATCGAGAGCACGGCGCCCACGCCGGCCTCATATGCGCGTCTGAGCACAGCCTCGCGGTCCGCGGCGTAGCGGGGACTGTCAAGATGAGCGTGGGAGTCGGTCAGCAATGGATCCTCGCGGTTGGCGCTGGGGCCTGTTGCGTATGGATTCAGTGTAACGGGCCGAAGAGCATGCGCCAACCGGTCCGCGACCGGCCCTGTTCGTCTACCATCGGTAACAGATGCCGCAAAAGCCAAAGCTTGGGCAGAACTTCCTCGTCGACGCCGGCGCCGTGGCCCGCATTGTGGCCGCGATGGGCGATTTAGCCGGGCGAACCGTGGTGGAGATCGGACCCGGCCGCGGCGCAATTACAGGCGCATTGGCGGCGCGCGCGCGGCACGTGGTGGCCATCGAGCTTGACCGCGAACTGGCCGCACGACTGCGAGGGCAGTTCGACGCAGAGCGCGTGACGGTGGTCGAGCAGGATGTGCTGGCCTTCGACTTTGCCGCCGCGGCCCGGATAGCCGGCGAGCGGTTGTGCGTGGCGGGCAACCTGCCGTATTACATCACCTCGCCGATTCTGCTGAAATTGGCAGCGAGCCATGAGGCGCTGGACTTCGCCGTGCTGATGGTGCAGCGCGAGGTTGCCGAGCGGGTAACAGCCGCGCCAGGCAAGCGCAGCTACGGGCTGCTCGCGGCAACCGTCGAGATGTACGGACCAGCCAAGGCGCTGTTTACGCTGCCGCCGTCGGTGTTTTCGCCGCCGCCCAAGGTGCACTCCGCGGTCTTCCGCTGGCGGTTTGCGCCGCGCTTCGCCGAGTTGGGGGTGGACGAGGTGGGCTTTCAGCGTTTTCTACGCCAGGCCTTTGCGCAGAAGCGCAAAACGCTGGGCAACAATCTGCGCGCCGCCGGAGTTGCGCCGGCGATGGCAACGGCAGCCATGGCAAGCGCGGGCATCGATGCACAGGCTCGCGCCGAGGCCGTGCCGGTGGAGGGGCTGGCGGCGTTGTGGCGGGAGTTGAATGGAAAATGAACGCTGGCGGCGGGTTTCCTCGCTGCGGTCATACGCGTAAGCTATTGAAGGGGATCCATCCGGAGCAGAGCCGCAACGCGCCGCGATTTTAGAAACCTGAACGTATTCCCACGCATCCTGAAAAGGAAGTCATGAATCCGGTCAACGCGCAGGCACGGCACGCAGCCTTTCAAGAGACGCTTGTAAGCGCGCGCAGAACCATGCTCATGAGCGAAATTCTCAAGATTGCGGGGGACAGTTTCCGCTCCAGCAAGACGCGCTTTGCGCTGACCGCGCTGGGCATGGTGATCGGCACGGCGTCAGTGATTCTGGTGGTGACGATCGGCCTTACGGGCAGGCAATATGTTCTCGGCCTGCTTCAGAAGATCGGCACCAACCAGGTGGAAGTGGAGTACGCCGGCGGGGGAGCCACCGCGGCGGAACGCGCGCGCTACACCGACTACCTGACCCGCGAAGACGAAAAGACCGTGGACCAGCAGGTACCCGGCGTCATGTACTCCTCGCCCGTGCTGGAGATGCACAACCGCGTCAGTTTTCCCGGCGGGATCCAGAAGGACACGGTGGTTTTGGGCGTCGCTCCGCAGTATCAGTTCATCCGCAACCTTGTGATCACCGACGGCCGGTTCTTCGACCGCACCGACGACATCATGCACGTCAAGTGCGCTGTGGTGACCACGCTGTTCGCGCAGGAGCGCTACGGCTCGACCGATGCCGCGGTCGGACGCACCTTTCAGATTCTCGGAATCCCGTTCACGATCATCGGCGTGTTCAAGGAAAGTGTGTCGGACTTTGGCATGTCGGAGATCGCCGACGAAACTGTTCTGGTGCCCTACTCCGTTGCGCGCTACTTCACCGGAACCGAGCGCGTCAACCAGATCTACTTTTCCATGCAGAGCATGGACGAGGTTCCGGACGCCTCGAAAGAGATTGTGCGCGTGATCAGCCGGCGGCACCGGAAAAATTCAATCTACAAGACGCAAACCCTCACCGACCTGCTGGTGACGGCCAACAAGATTTCCATCGCGCTGATTGCGATGCTGGTGATGGTGGCCGCGGTGACGCTGGCCGTGGGCGGCGTGGGCATCATGAACATCATGCTGGCCAACGTGCGCTCGCGTATTCGCGAGATCGGCATCCGCAAAGCGCTTGGGGCAACCTATCGCGAGATCAAGTTGCAGTTTCTCACTGAAGCCGTACTCATCTCGCTCACCGGAGGCGTGGTGGGCAGCATCCTCGGCCTTGCGTTACCGCTTTCCATCCGTTTCTTCAGCGACTACGATTTTCCCATCTCGTGGCTTTCCGTGTTGATTGCCCTGACCGCAGCCACCCTGGTGGGCGTGGTCTTTGGCACCGTGCCGGCTACGCGCGCGGCGCAGTTGGATCCCGTGGAAGCTCTCAAATATGAATAATGCCGAGCGGCAGGAGACCGAGAAGAATGATTCCTCAGGCGAGGAACCCGCGCGGGGCCCGAGTCTCGTTTTGCTCTACGGCCTTCTTGCATTGGCCATGGCTGTAGCCATCGGGCTGGCCGCGCTGATTGTGCGCCCTTTTTACCTGCGGCGATAGGGGAGCCGTATTCCGCCGCGGCTTCTGCTGCGCGCGTCAGCGGATCGCTGCAGGAGCTCGCTCGCGCGTGGACAAGGAGAAGAGATGGTTCGCGGCAATCCCGCCCCTCTGCCGCTGAGCATTGAGATCGCCTCACCCGGGTTCCTTTACCGGATGAGTCGCCACACGCTCCCCAGTGTCTTCAAGAGCGATCAGAACTTGGAGCGGATGCGGCGAAGAAGGCTGTAGATTATGCGCGATCTGATTGGGCGCTGAATTCAGGCGAATCCTCCGCGTGGCCAGGGATGAGTGAAGGGATGCCGCTGCGGATCGCGTAGGCGCGTCCACAGCCCGCGCATACGAGGTGTGCGCCGTCGAGCAGCAGGTCTCCATGGCAGGCCGGGCAGGCGAGCCTGCCGAGCACAGCCCGGTCAAAATCGGGCTGATTCGCGGACTGGGCGGGCGCGGATTGGGCGGGCATGGTCATCCGGCTTTTTCGTTGTCAGCCTTCCGTCGTCGGCCTCACTGAACTATTGCGTCGGAGAGAGAGGCGTGTTCGTGGTGTGGCTTGGGCCGACCGGCGAAGGCTTTCTCGATGTGCTCGTTGGCGCCCGATCGCGAGAACTCGTAGGCCACGCGGATGCAGTTGAAGATGGCGCGGTCGTTCGACGAGCCGTGGCCGATGATGCAAACGCCGCGCACGCCGAGCAGTGGAGCGCCACCGTATTCCCGGTAGTCCAGGCGGCGGCGGAAGTCATTGAAGGCGCGGCGCGACAAAAGCGCACCCACCTGCGCCGTGACCGTGCGGGTGAGCGACTCGCGCAGCACATCGCGCACAAAGCGGCCCACGCCCTCGCTGGTCTTGAGCGCCACGTTGCCCACAAAGCCGTCGCAGACGATTACGTCCGCCTGACCGCTGAAGATGTCGCGGCCCTCGACGTTTCCGATGTAGTGAATGGGCAGGGCCTTGAGCAAGGGCTGCGCCTCGCGGGTCAGGTCGTTGCCTTTGGTCTCTTCTTCGCCGATCGAGAGCAGGCCCACGCGCGGTCGGGCGATCTTGAGGACGCTGCGGGCGTAGGTCTCGCCCATCACGGCGAACTGCTCAAGGTTCTGCGGCTTGCAATCGACGTTTGCGCCCACGTCGAGGAGCACGCAGGGGTTTCCTTTGGCGGTAGGCATGGGTGTGGCCAGGGCCGGGCGATCAACGCCGGGCAACGCTCCCAGCACCATCTTGGCGGTGGCCATGGCGGCGCCGGTGTTGCCCGCGGTCACGAAGCCTGCGGCCTTGCCCTCGCGCACCAGCTTGAGGCCCACGCGCAGCGAGCTGTCGCGCTTGGTCCGCACGGCATGTGCGGCCTTCTCATCCATGCCAATCCGCTCTGAGGCGTGATGGAGAACGATCGGCAGGTCTTCGTCCTGCAGGAGTTCGTCGAGCTGGTCGCGCAGCTCGTGCTCGGGCCCCACCAGATGGACCCGCACGGGCAGTTCCCGGCAGGCAAGGATGGCTCCGCGAATCTCCGGTTCAGGTGCCTTATCGGAGCCAACCGCGTCGAGCACAATGTCGGTAAGCATTTGAATTGATAACTACTTCTCTTCTTTCACTTCGAGGACTGCACGGCCCTTATAGGTTCCGCACTTGGGGCAGGCGCGGTGGGGCAGCTTCTTCTCGTGGCAGTTGGGGCACTCGGAGAGGCCGGCGCTGGTCAAAAAGTCGTGCGCGCGGCGGTTCGCGGAGCGGCGCGTGGAATGGCGCCTTTTCGGATTCGGCATGGTGAGATTCCTTTTTTAGCTTTCAGTTCTCAGCCGTCAGCGATCAGCTTCTACGTCGGGAGAGCGAATGGGTCCGGCTCCCCGCAAGATGAAGCTGATAGCTGATCGCTATGAGCTTTATTTCAGGACTTCATCCGCTTCTGCAGCCCCGTCAACGCCTCCCAGCGGGGGGCGTTCGATCCCTCATCGCAGGAACAAGGCTGAAGGTTGCGATTTGCTCCGCAGTGCGGGCAAAGTCCTTTACAGTCCGGCTTGCACAGCGTTCTGACCGGCAGGGACAAAAGCACCTGTTCGCGCAGCACATCCTCAAGCAACAGACTGTCCTTTTGATAATAACCGATTTCGGTCTCCGACGCTGTAATGGACCGTTCGGGAGCGTCGGCGTCGGCGCGGAGAGGCCGGAAAACGAGGTCGAATTCGGCCGAAACCGGAATCTCCACAGGCTCGAGGCAACGGGCGCAAGGGAGTTGGAATTTGCCCGCATAGCTGCCCTTGAGACGGATGTCGGCAACGACATCTTTGGGGCCCCGGTGTTCGTGGATCACCTCGGCCCGTCCCGAAGTGGCCAGGGGGGCGACCTGCTCGGCTTCCTCGCCGTAGTCGATGGCGCCAGGAGCCAGGTTGAGGTCGAAGTCGGCCGGCTCACGCTCAAGCTCAAGGATTCTGAATTCCATGTTATGAGCGTAGAACAAAAACCGGGAACAGGGGAACTGCGGAGGCAGCAGACTGAATGGCGCCGGCGGGCGGCGACTGGCCAAAGTGGTCAGACCATGCATTGACAAGCGCGCCAGTGCCAGCGTACAAAGCGATTGATGCGCAGATATGGTCGGTTTTCACTCCTCTCACTTCTGGCTTTCCTCGCTGCCTTTGGGCTGCCCACAACTTCCATGGCCAAAACGATTGGCAGGAACCAGCCCGCGCAGGCGGTAACCCGCGAACGGATTGCGAAGCTGGCAAAAAATCGGCAGAGGGCATGGCTTGAGTACCTGGAACGGTCGGAAAAGCAGAAGGCCATCGATAAGCGAACGCTCGCCCGCGAGCAGAAGGCCGCGGGCAACACGAATCCCCAACATGCGCAGCTCGGCTTCGGCGGGCGCGGCCTTCGCGCCAACCATCCGGACGCATGGTGGTCGAGCGACGAGGCCCTCGCGGCCGCGCGCAACATCATCACCTGGCAGGTGGCCGACGGCGGCTGGAGCAAGAACATTGACATGGTGTCGAGGCCGCGCGCGCCGGGCGACCTCTACGACGCGGACAACGAGAACCGCTTCCCCGATCCGACTGATTTCGACAAGCCGGTGGATCCGAGCTGGCACTACATCGCCACGCTCGACAACGATGCGACGTGGATGCAGATCCGCTTTCTGGCGCACGTCGCCACGGCGCTGCTCGCGGCGCACCGCGATGCCGACGCCAGACCGATCTGCGCTTCGGCGGAACGAGGCATCAACTACCTGCTCCGTTCGCAGTATCCCAACGGCGGCTGGCCGCAGGTCTGGCCGCTCGAAGGCGGGTACCACGACGCCATCACGATCAACGACGACGCCATGACGCACGCGGTGGAGATTCTGCACGATGTGGCCGCGGGCGCGCCGGAGTACAAGTTTCTGCCAGCGTCGATCATCAAGCGCGCCGGGCCGGCCGCCGACCGCGGCATCGATTGCCTGCTCCGGCTGCAGATCGTCGAGAACGGCGCCAAAACTGCCTGGGCGCAGCAGTACGACGCGCTCACGCTTGCGCCCACCTCGGCCCGCAACTACGAGATGCCGGCGCTCACCAGTGACGAGAGCTATCCAATTGTCGAATTCCTCATGAGCCTGCCGAATCCTACGCCGGCCGAAACGGCGGCGGTGCATGCGGCGTGCGCCTGGCTCACCAGGGTGGAGATCTTCGGCTACCGCTTTGGCAGCGGGAACTTCTTTGCCGACCGCACGAGCCCCGCCGGACGCAGGCTGGTTGCCGCCGCCGGCGCCGGGCCGATCTGGTCGCGCTACTACCAGATCGGCGACGACAGGCCCATCTTTGGCGATCGCGACAAGACCATCCACGACGACGTCAATGACCTGAGCCGGGAGCGGCGCAACGGCTACGCGTGGTTCAACACCGGGGGAGTGGCCGTACTGAACGAGTACAAGAGATGGGTGCAGGCGCATCCGCTGTAAACCAGATCCGCTGCTAATCAGGATTGCGATTCAAGGTCGAGCGCGTTCCGCCGATAGAGCCTATGAGTTCGATCGGAAAGGATGTGACATGTCCTGGGCCAGAAACCTGCCTCTCTCCCGGAAGTTCACCTATACGTTTGGCGTGATTTGCGTTCTCTGCCTGCTGATGGGCGTCTACACCTTCTGCACCCTTCACAGCATTGCGAGCCGGATCGCCGAGGTCAGCGGCAACCATCTTCCGTCGCTGATTTACCTGGGTGAGATCCGGGACGGCGTTAGCGCCGAACGCCGGGAGTCGCTGGAGCTCATGCTGTGTCAGACGCCGTCGTGCACCGCCGATCACACGGCGCAGCGGCAGAGGGCGATTGTCCAGTACCGTAACGCGCTCAACGCGATGAAGTCCCTGACGCTTGCCGAAGAGATGAATCAGTATCGCGATTTTGAGACGGCAATCCGGCAATATCAGAACTTGAGCGATCAAGGGATTGCGCAGCTTGCCGGCGGCAAGGCCGGCGACGCGCTGGACACCTTATCGTCCGGGAATCTGGTCGGTTCCTTTCAAGAGGCGATGAACGCAGCCAACGCGGAGTTCCAGTTGCACGCCAAGATGGGCATGACCTCCGGCTCTGCCGTCACCGGCAGCAGCGTTCTCGCCACGTGGGTCGTTGCCGCCGTCTGTGTGCTGATCATGATTTTCTGCGCGATCATCGGTCTTGCGCTCACCCGCGTGACGGCGCCGCGCATTGGAAGAGTCAAGGCGCTGGCGCAGCGCATTGCGCAGAAGGATCTGACGGCGAGCGTCGTTGTGACGGGAAGCGATGAGATCGGGGAGTTGGGCACGGCGTTGAACGAGTCGGTAGCGGTGATTCGATCGGTGGTGCAGTCCGTGGCGCGGGGAGCCGATATGCTGGCTGCGGCGACCTCGGAGATCAGCGCGCAGAGTGTGCAGAGCGCGGGCAATGCGCGCGCGGAGTCGGGGAAGATCAACCAGATTGCGGCGGCGGCGCAGGAGATGACGGCGACGATCAGGGAGATCAGTCACAATGCGGAGAGCGCAGCGGGATCGAGCCGGGAGTCGGCGGAGACGGCCGAACGCGGCGGGGCGGTGATGCAGGCGGCGGCAGGCACGATGGAAAAGATCGCGGACGCGACGCGCACGGTGTCGGACAAGATGACCTCGCTGGCTCACCGGTCCGAGGAGATTGGCAAGGTGGTGGGCGTGATTCAGGAGATCAGCGAGCAAACGAACCTGCTGGCGCTGAATGCGGCCATCGAGGCGGCGCGTGCCGGCGAGCACGGGCGCGGGTTTGCCGTGGTTGCCGGCGAGGTGCGGCGGCTGGCCGAGCGCACCAAGAGCGCCACCGAAGAGATCGCGGGGACCATCCACAGCATCCAGGAGGAGACGCGGGACACCTTGCAGGTGATGGCCGACAGCCGCAGCGCAGTTGAGAGCGGACTTGAAGAGACATCCAAGGCCCGCGAGAGTCTGGAAGCAACGATCGCAGCCTCAAAGCAGGTGGAGGAGCAGATTCATCTGATCGCCACGGCGGCCACGGAACAGACGTCGGCGGCAGGAGAGGTTTCCGAATCCGCGGGTCAGATTTCACAATTGGCGCTGGAAACGACCCACTCGGCCGAAGAAGCGGTAGAATCTCTTAGAAATCTTTCTTCGCTAGCCGCGGAGCTGGATGGAATGATCCGGCAGTTCCATTTGAGTGAAGCGACGCAAAGCGGTGGAAGGCTGAAGGGCGAGACCCGCGCCGGGGTACAAAGCCTGGGTATCGTCCGTGCCTGACCGCAGCGCCGCCGAGTGTGTCATTAAGTTGGGCGGGATCCCAGATCTGCAGCCACGGCGAGTGAGACCCGAGGGCCCTCGCCGTGGCGTCCCGCCCGAATTTTTCAAGTCCGCGCCCAGGGCATTCCGCGGCATCTTCGGCACGACTCAAATCATGCCCTTTCACATAACGCTCGAAGACCATTTGCCGGACTGTCATCCAGGGCCTTCGGCCCGCGAAAGCTCATGAAAAACAGGGTCGCGGCCTTGTTTTTCGCCCCGGCTACGAATGAATGACTCCGGATCCTAGCTCCGCTTGCAGAGGTAGGTGCCTGAAAAACGATCGTGCCAGGTAAGGTGGGCGTCATCAAAGAGAGCCCACACCATGCCGAGGCCGAGAGGCGCAATCGAGAGCGGCATGGCCATCAGACGGCGGCAGCGTTGCGCCCTGCTGGCGGAGAAGCCGGCAAATGAGTTGAGCCGGAGGCCGGCATAGACCATGCCGGGCGTGGCCCGTGCGACGATCAGGAAGAAGACGTGATAGACAACGCCTGCGCCAAGAAAGGCAAGCAATGCGCCGATCTCCATCGAGCGCGCAGCGGGAACCGTGTGGAAGCTGCGCATAGCCTGTACGGCGGCGCCGATCAAGGCAGCGGCAATCAGCGTCCAATCCACGAGCACGGCCAGCAGCCGCCGGTTCAGCGGGGCCAGTTCGATCGGTGGATTGGCGAGGTTCGGCTCAGGATCGTCGAGCAGTTCCTCGTCATAAGGTTGCGCACCCAGACCGAGGAAGGCCGGCGCGGCGTCGAGGAATGTGGATCGCGCCTGCACGCCCGAATGCAGCGAGGCGGGGGGTGCGTCGAGCGTGATGGCATGGGAGGTTTCCTCGGCACGGTCAGAGAGTTCGGCGCGCATCCAGGACGGCTGAGCCGAGGGCTCGGCGACAGCCGGCGGAGGCTCGATGGAGATGGCGTCGGGATCGACCTCGAAGATGCTTAGCTGCGGGGCTGGCTCTCTGGCCGCCAGTGGGCCTTCGGCACGGCGTGGGCGGGCACGGCGCGTGGCTACCATCTCGCGCGGAAACTCGATGAGGTTGGCGTAGATCGGCTCGACCCATTCGCCAGGCTCGGCAGTTTCGCTCGGCACGGCAGAGTGCGCGCGAGGAGCAGCCGACGCATCCCAGCCAGACATAGCCACATCGTCTGCAGGCTCGTCCTTCCGGGCGTCAGCCTCAAGCTCCCATGCCGGAGCCATCGCGGAATCGTGCAGGCTGCGTGCGTTTGCCTGCGGCCTATCGGTTTGGGAGACGGACAGCGGCGCGGGGAGGGACTGCCGCAACGATTTCTCCGGCGTAACGGACTCAAGGCCATCAAGAACGTACTGGAAAGCAGCCTGCGCCTGCTGCGCGGCTTTGGAAGCAGCCTCGGCGGCTTGCACGGCGGCTCGCGCCTCACGGGCAAGCATTTCGCTATAGCTTGGAGCCTTGGCATAGCGCGCGGCGACACGCGCGGCTGCCTCGGCAGCGCGGCTGGCGCGTGAGGCCTGGCTCTCCTGGTGCGCGGCGGCCTCGCGACGCGAGGGAGCCCTGCGGCTCATGTGCGCTGCCACGCGACGATTGACCTCCTGCTTCCACTCCGGAAAGAGACTGGCCGTACTGGGTAATGTGCTCAACTCTGCTCTCATCCCTTCTGCCGCGAGTCACCAGGGGACTGGCGCACGCGCCCGATAGGGTCCGCGCCAAACCGATTCCCAACCGGAACGGGGCGGACCATCGTCAGACTTTGAAAGGAAAGGAGATCGCGGACAAAGACGCGCTGCCACGGGAGTAGATCCTTGGCTGTACGACCGACCCGGGTTGTGCAGTTGCCAGAGCAGCGAGGCGCGCGTCCCAACCGATGCGGCCGGCTTTGCTATGCTGAGCCTTGCAACGGTCTGAGTGAGGGATGCGTCCTCGTACCTTAGTATGTATCATGCTGGTGGCTGCCTGTCACGTGTTTCTGTGCGCGCAGGCCCCACAAGTGTTGACCAATGCGGCACCTGTGGCGCAACGCGAGACAAGCGGGGCCCAAAGCTCCGGTGTGTCGGCGTCGACGCTGCCTGACGATCCCGGCCAGGAGCTGGTGCCGCTGGCCGTTCCCGTGCCTCTGCCGGAAGGCGGAACTCCCGTGGAATGGCAGGCAGAGCGCCAGGAGTGGCGGGGCGACACGCTTACGCTCAACGGCAATGTCATAGTGCATTACCGCGATTACGTCATCCGCGCCGACAGCGTCACCTACAATCGCGCCACACAGGAACTCGAAGCCGACGGCCACCTGCAGGTGACGGGCGGACCCGAAGACGTGAACATCACCGCTACGCACGGCGACATGCGCCTGAACATGCATACAGCGCGCTTTTACAACGTGAAAGGTTCGCAAGGCGTGCATTTTTTGGGGCACACCAAGGTCTACTCGGTGGCCAACCCGTTGCTGTTCTCCGGCCGGGTGCTGCTTGAGACCAGTGAAGGCCACTACCGCATTGTGGATGGATCGATCACGAACTGTCGGCTGCCGCACCCGGACTGGAACATCATCGCGCACGAGATCAGCCTGGATGACCAGGATGCCTCGACATCCAACGCCTGGTTCAAATTCCTTGGGATACCGGTTTTCTACCTTCCTTACCTTAAACATCGGACCGACGATACAGGCCGTGTCAGTGGGCTGTTGATTCCCATGGCCAGCAACTCTTCCATTGAGGGCCTGGTGGTGGGCGAGCAGGTATATTGGGTCATCAACCGCAGCATGGACATGGTGATCGGCACTGAATACTTCAGCAAACGCGGATGGTCGCCCAATGGGGGCTTTCGCTACAAAGGGAGGGGTCTCGATCATCTCACGGCGCGCTGGAATGCGCTGCTGGACCGGGGCATTGAATCACCCGTGCCTGTCTCGAAGGCCTATCCCAACGGCTACGAGAACGTAAACCAGGGCGGCGTCGACATCCTTGTGTACGGCCGCAAGGATCTTACGCCCAACACGCGCGTAGCGGGCTCCGCGGAATACCTCTCGAGTTATGTCTACCGGCTGATCTTCGACCCCATTTACTCCCAGGCCATCAGCTCTCAGGTGGCGAGCGATGCGGCCCTGACGCACAACCACAACGGCATACTCCCTTCGATCTGGCTTGATCGTTTTCAATCCTTCGCCAGCACCACCAACGGTGATGAAGTGAGGATTCTGCGCCTTCCGCTGGCGCGTTACGACGTAGTGGACCGTCCCTTGGACCGATCTCCGCTCTATTGGGGATTGTGGTCGTCGATTGGCTATCTCAACCGCTCCGAACCGAAATTCCACTCCCGCAACGTGGGAAGGATCGATTTTTATCCGCATCTTTCCTTGCCCATTGTGGCCGGGGGATGGAGCGTTGTGCCGGAGGTGGCGCTGCGCGACACCGGCTACACCCTAAGCCAGACGCCCAATTTAATCAGCACCTACAATCCACCCCGGATCAGCCACCAGGGGCTTAACCGCAGCGATGTGGAAGCCTCGGTCGACATCCGTCCGCCGGTAATGGAGCGGGATTTTGCAATGCCGTTCTTCCATCGCACGCTGCGCCACGTGGTTGAGCCGGAGCTGAACTACCGGTATGTGGGCGGCATCGGCCCCAAGGCCCGCAACGTGCTTCTGTTTGACACCACCGACGTCGCCACCAATGTGAATGAAGGAGGCTTCTCGCTGACGCAGCGCTTTTATCTGCGGCCGACGGCTGAAGAATACTGCGGGACAAGCGGGAAGAGCACGAGCGACGCAGCGAAGATCAATGGCGGCAAACAAGACAAAAACCTCTGTCCCCGCGCCCCGCGGGAGTGGGCGACGTGGGAGATTGCGCAGGAGTACTTTATCAATCCGAACTTCAGCGGCGCGCTGATTCCAGGCCGACGCAATGTCTTCGACGCCACGCTGGACCTGATGGCGCCCACGTTTTTAACCTCGCCGCGCAATGTCGCGCCGATCACCTCGCGCATCCGCTTCGAGGCCATCGACAATCTGCGCATCGAGTGGGATCTGGCGTATGACACCATTGCCGGGGAGATGGCCGCGGACAACCTGTTTGCGGGCTATAGCTTCGGGCGCACGACGCTCGGCATCGGGCACGCTCTGCTCAACGCCGTGGATGATCAGGTGTCACCCAGCGCCCCGCCAACGACTCTCAAAAGCCAGCAGATACAGCCGTTCCTGGAGATTGGCAAGCCCACCAGCGGAGGATTGAACCTGGCGATCAATGGGGGCTACGACTTCATCGAGCATGCGGTACAGTATGCAGGCGTGCAGGCCGCGTACAACTGGAACTGCTGCGGTCTGGCGCTCGGTTACCGGCGTTTTGAATTCGGCACGATCGGATCAACGAGCCGGAACGAGACGCAATGGCTTTACAGCTTCACGCTGGCCAACTTCGGCGCCGTAGGCGACATCCACCGCGCCAACTCGGTCTTCCGCGACCGCTCGCTGCCGCCGGCGTACTGAGAACAGGGATCAGGGGGAATAGCCGTCCGACGCTATTGTCCGTGGCGGCGTCCCGAGCCTGACAACTGAACACTGGCAATTGTCACTTGCGCCTTAAACCGCTCCGCTAAGGTATCCTTTCCTGAGAGGAATTGATTTTGGGAATCACTCGTCTTCTCGTCGGATGGCTTCTTCTTGGACTGACGGCAGGGTGCAAAGCGCAAGGCACGTCGCCTGCTGTGCCTGGCTCCACCACAAATCGCCGCATCGAGGTGCTGGTTCGCTCGCGATACGGTTTACCCCCCGACGTATCGCTGAGTATTGGCACGCCGAAGCCGAGCCAATTCACCGGCTACAAGACACTGCCGATCATGATTACACGAAGCAGCAGGTCGCAGGAGATCGACTTTCTGATTTCGGACGACGGCACCAAGCTGGTCCACATGGACACGCTCGATCTGACCAAGGATCCCGCTGACTCCATCCCCATCACGGGGCGCCCCATCCGCGGGAATCCCAACGCCAAGGTCACCGTGATCAACTTCGACGATATGGAGTGTTCATTCTGCGGACGGATGCACGAGGAGTTGTTCCCCCTCACGATGGACCACTACAAGGATCTGGTGCGCTTTGTCTATAAAGACGATCCGCTCACCGAGATCCATCCCTGGGCCATGCACGCCGCCGTGGACGCCAACTGTCTGGCTGCGCAAAGCGGTTCAGTCTACTGGGCGTATGTGGACTACGTGCACAGCCACGGGGAGGAAGTCAGCGGTGAGGATCGCAACCTGCTCAAGAGTTATGCCGCTCTGGACCGCATCGCCCGGCAGGAAGCCACGGTAGGCAAGCTGGACCAGAATGCGCTCAATGCCTGCATTGCCAAGCAGGATGAGACGCAGATCAAGGAATCGATGAATCTGGCAGAGTCCTTGCAGATTGATGGGACACCAGCGATCTTCGTCAATGGTGAGAGAGTGAGCGGCGGCGCCGTTCCCGCGAGTGAGCTTTGGATGGTGATCGACCGGGCCCTGCGCGCGGAAGGCCAGGAACCGCCGCCTGCGCCGCCCGCGGGGAGCCGTGCCGCGGCAGGTACAGCCGGACAGTGAGATTTGCGGTTGGCGGAGTCAAGCCGGTGATGATGCAAATCGGCTGCCGCCAGGGCGGTTGAAGGTTTATCCTTAAAGGCTGGGGGTTGGGGCTTTTCGAGCTGCCAGATGGTCCCAGAGAAGAGGTTAGTTTGTCAGTCTCATTTGGTTTTCCTGCGCGTAATGCTGTTGTTGCGGCGCTGGTCTTTAGCGGCGCCATGTTGGCCGGCGTAGCCGGATGTCATCGTTCACCCTCGGCGGACGTAGTGGCCACGGTGAATGGCAAGGAGATTCTGCGTTCAGAGCTGGAGCGGAATTACGAGATCCAGCTGGGAGACAATCCCCAGAAACCCTCTGAGCAGGAGGCGGATATTTTGCGGCTGAACGTGCTGCAGAAGATGATCCAATCCGAGATCCTGCAGCAGCGGGCCGCAAAGCTGAATCTGACGGCCAGCGACGAGGACGTGAACGCGAAGCTGACCGAGATCAAGGCGCCGTACACCGAGGAGCAGTTTACCAATCTGCTCAAGCAGCGGAACATGACGCTCGACGACTTGAAGCGGGACATTCGGCGGCAGTTGACAGAGACCAAACTGATCAACAAGGAGATCGAGTCGAAGATCAACGTCTCCGATGCGGAGATTTCCGCTTTTTACGCAGCACATAAATCGGACTTCGATCTGATCGAGCCGACCTATCATCTGGCGCAGATTGTGGTGACAACCATGCCCACCCCTCCCAACGGCAACCAACCCGGAAAGCCGGGCGGCGAAGCCGAAGCAAAGCGGCGCATCGATGCTGCGCACTCGCAACTGGTGAGCGGCGTGGACTTTGCAGCGGTAGCAGCCAACGCCTCAGAGGATCCCAATACGGCGTCAAATGGCGGCGACATGGGCTTCGTGCCCGAATCGCAGATCAAGACGAATCCTGCGGCTTATGATGCCATCAGCAATCTCAAGCCGGGGCAGTTCACTGACGTCATTCCCGTCTACAACCCGTCGCACAAGGTTGTCTACTTCGCCATCTACCGCCTGCTGCAGCGCGAGCCGGCAGGCCAGCGCGAGCTCAACGATCCCCGCGTCCAGCAGGCGATTCATCAGTCGCTGCACGACAGCCAGAAGCAACTGCTGCAGACCGCCTACCTGGAGACGCTGCAGGATGAGGCCCGCGTGCACAACTACTTTGCCGAAGAGATCCTGAAGCGCGGCGGACAATAGGCACAGAGCCAGACACTACGGGGTCACTGAAAACCAAGCCGGGCCGTCGGGGCACTGCAATCATGCGCGTTGATGGCGGATGGTGGAAGCGTTCCGAAGGTTTTTGACTGCCTGCAACATACGGTTTTGGAAAGAATCTCAGAACCGGGATTCAATGGCCTCGCCCGTGTAACGAAGGGTCTTATCGGGCTGCGTGGTCACATCCCCGCCCACACCATGACCTGCGGCTACAATCACGACATTGAACGTGTGGCTTGGAGTCATGCCGGGAAAACTACCCTGGCGCGCACCGATCGTGAGCGTACGCGTTGCGTCGATCCAGCGCATGGGGATGGTCGCGTCTGCTCCGCGCTCGTAGGCGTAGCTGTCGCCTGCGTCCTCGTAAAGGGTAAAGTCACCGTC
>JABEBX010019835.1_pt1 | contig 21956 bp, 18 predicted proteins | sample 7245971 | NCBI WGS metagenome assembly JABEBX01 (sample SAMN14506365, study PRJNA622280) | hot springs metagenome | biome: hot spring [ENVO:00000051]|acidic hot spring [ENVO:00002120]; feature: spring [ENVO:00000027]|sediment [ENVO:00002007]; material: sediment environment [ENVO:01001048]... | reverse complement strand
AATAAATTCGCATTTTATGGCGCAGGAGTTTTGGCCGCTGGCGAGGCGTGAGCGACGAGCATACCACGCCAGAGGGTCTGTAAGGAGCGAACAACGAAGCTGGCGGCCAAAAGAACCAGCCAGAAAGTACGCAGTTATTCTTTCACGATCCCTAACCGCGCCGATTTACCACGGTGGTGAAAACAGCCAGGAGATCATAAAGATCGCCAGGGCCAGAAAGAGCATCATCAGACCGAATAGCTTCCACCCATTGCCCCCGCCCAGAAGTTGCCGGCTGGTAATATATTGCCCACAGTGCGGGCAGCGCGGCGTGTCATCAAATATGGTCTTTTTGCAGTACGGACATAGTGCAGTGTTGATGTATTTTTCTATTTTCCATTGATCTTCATCATGGCTGTCATCGTTGTCGGACATAAGGTTTCGGCTCCCTGTTGCAGGTATTGCGCCAATTGGGCAACAGCCTGTTGCCCAATTAAACTATATAGATATATGTATTATTATATCATTACTTCACCAGCTTATTCACGATTTCCGCCGCTTTTTTCCGGTGGTGGATCGTGTTCGTTCCGGCTTGTGTTTCTTTCTTTGTGGCATCGGTTTGGCATCTTTCAGCTAATGTATCAGAATCGCGGCAATGGAAGTTAATCCAAAAATCAATCCCACCAGGCCATTGATGGTCATAAATGCAAGATTCACTTTGGATATATCATGCGGTTTTACCAGGGACTGTTCAATAACCAGCAGCAGCACCACTGCCGCAAAACCCGCCCAGTACACAGGCCCTAATGGTATGCCCCCCGCCATGCCCAATCCAAACGCCAGCAGCAGCAGCATCACAATGGTGTGGCACGCCCGGGAAATCCACAGGCTCCCAGCAATACCGAAGCGTGCTGGCAGTGAAAACAGTTTTTCCTTCCGGTCAATGTCCACATCCTGCAGCGCATATAAAATATCAAACCCCGGCAGCCAGAACAGCACCGCCCCCGCCAGCAGAACAATTTGTAAGCTGATGACCGGACCATGCGGCGGCACAATGGCAATCCACGCGCTGACAGGTGCCAGCGCCAGTGAACTGCCGAGAAAGAAATGGCATAGCCAGGTGAAGCGCTTGGTAAAACTGTACAGGGCGATCCAGATCAGCACGGGCAGCGCCAGCAGCACGGGATACATATTGCCCAGCAGCAACTCAAATAACCACGTCACGGCAAGAAATAACAACCCGCTTATTACCAGCGTGGCGATCATAAACCTGACGGATATTTCACCGGTCACGCTGGGCCGCCGCATCGCCCGCGGATTACGGCTGTCAAAATCCCGGTCCACCAGCCGGTTGAAGGTCATGGCAAAAGTTCTGGCCAGCACCATGCACAACACAATGAGTCCCAGGCGAATCCAGCCCGGCCAGGCGAGGTGAATTGTCCGGGCCGCCAGAAATGTTGCAATCAGCGCAAAGGGCATGGCAAAGATACTGTGGGAAAATTTAATCATATCCAGAAAAGTGCGGATACTTTTCAACATGTTCCCGGCGCGCCGGGATGGCGATAATAGCTCTGGATGAAGTATGCTGTTCATGTGATTTAGTTGACCCGATAAAAAATAACGACCTGTGTTATCGTGCGGATTCACCGGCATCAGATCTGGCCCCCGCGCCAGTCCAGCGGGTGTTCCAGTTGTGGCTGACGTGCAGCAAATCCAGTACGCGCCCGGCAACCATGGTGACCAGGTCGTCAATGCTTTGAGGTTCTTTATAAAAGCCCGGACTCGCGGGGCAGATAATGGCACCGGCCTCGGCAAGTTGGGTCATGTTGCGAAGCTCAATTAACCCAATGGGCATTTCACGGTGCAGCAAAATCAGCGGGCGGCGTTCCTTGAGTGTCACCTGCGCGGAGCGGCTAATGAGATTGTCGCCCAGGCCATGGGAAAGTTCCGCCAGTTTGTTGCTTGAGCACGGAGCAACGATCATGCCATCGGTCTTATATGAACCCGACGCAATACATGCACCAATGTCGTTATAGGGCAGTGGGATAATGTCATGCTCAATTGCCGCGGCCAATATTTCTACCGGATCTGGATGTTCCACGCCAAGCTCATCATGCAGCAGCCGGCGGCCCGCGGGCGAAATGACCAGATAAACCCGGCAGCCGGCGGTGGAAAGCCCCTGCAGAATTTTCCGCGCGTAAATGGCACCGGAAGCGCCGGTAATTGCCAGGATAAAAGTTTTGGCCATAAGCATATCTCTATTGATCTTCGAGTTCTTCCTCATCCATCAGGCGCTTATCCACCATCGCATGGTCATTGAACCAGTGATAGATTTCACTGTGGGACAAAAAGTCCTTGCCATAGCGGTGAATCAGGCCGTCGGTGTAATCTTCATTCTGGCAATCACGCAGATGATCCAGCAGGGCCATGGTGGCAAAAAACCAACTGGGCTTGATGACATCCGGAAGTTTTGTGCAATAAAGCGCGACATTTTCCGAACCGAACTGCTGTTTGCAGTGTCTGCACCACCAATCGCACCGCACCGTGCGGCGCATGAGTTTGGGCGGATCCGCGAGCTTACGCATGACGTATACCCCTGTAGCAGAAACAGATTCCAGCCGTAAGCGATCTGGCTATTACATCGGCAAAGCCGGCCGTTTTCATGCGTTGGGTGAGTTGATCCGGGGAAATAAATGTGTTGACGCTTTCGGGAAGATATTGATAGGCTCCGGTTTTATCCCCGCTGATCAGCGTGGCGGTGCGGGGCAGAATCCGCCGGAAGTAAAAGTTGTATCCCGCCCGCAGCACCGGATGAGCCGGCAGGGAAAACTCTAGGATAATCAGCCGTCCACCGGGCCGCAGCACCCGATAAAATTCTTCGACAGCTTTACCCCAGTCGGAAACATTGCGTATGCCAAAGGCAATGGAGATCACATCCACACTTTGATTTTGCAGGGGCAGCCGCAGCGCATCGCCTTCATAAAAGGACATGGCCCGGCCATCGGCTGGATCCGCCTTTCCGCAGGCGCCTTGCAGCATGGCGTGGCAGAAATCAATGCCAATAACCCGTTTGGGTTTCGCCCGGCGAAAGGCCACGGAAAGATCGCCCGTACCGCAGGCAATGTCGGCAACCACATCCGAGGATGTTACACTCGCCATCCGCACGGCCTGCCGGCGCCAGTAATGATCCATCCAAAGCGAGTGCAGATGGTTGTTGAGATCGTAAGATGGTGCAATGGCCGAAAACATGCGCTGCACGCGGCTGGCTTTGTCCACCATCTGATGTGGATTTTTTAAGTTCCCCTGATCCCATGCGGGCGTTGGGGCGGAAGTTGTGACGGTGTCGGGCATTTTAGATGGTCCATTCCGGCAAATAAACTCCTCTTGATTATAGCCGGAACGCGGCATTGGAGGGAAACACCCGGTGCTTCAGGCGTGAGACGGCATGTGATGCAATCAGCGTGTTTCCCAGCAGGCGGCGAGGTGTTCCGGATCGCCGCCCTTGATTTCCATGGGCGGCAATTCTATTTTGCAGCGTTCTTTAGCGATCGGGCAGCGTGGATGAAAGGGGCATCCGGATGGCGGATTGACGGGGCTGGGAACTTCACCCTGCAGCACCATGCGATGTTCCCTGCGGTCCACTTCCGGTTTGGGCACCGCGGAAAGCAGCGCTTGCGTGTAGGGGTGCTTGGGATTTCCAGTGAGTGTGCGGGCGGGGGCGGTTTCCACAATGCGGCCAAGATACATGACCGCAATGCGATCTGAAAAATGCTCCACCACCGCCAGATTATGCGCAATGAAAAGATAGGACAACCCCATTTCATTTTGCAGATCGCTTAACAGATTCAGCACCTGGGCCTGAATGGACACATCCAAAGCCGATACGGGTTCATCGCAGACAATCAGCCGCGGATTCAGTGCCAGCGCCCGGGCGATGCCGACGCGCTGCCGCTGGCCGCCGGAAAACTCATGCGGATAACGGTTGATGACATCCGGAGAAAATCCCACTTTCTGCAACAGCGCCGCCACGCGGGCTGGAATCTCCGGTTTGGGGACCAACCGATGCACCAGCAGCGGCTCACCAATCATGGAACCAACGGTCATGCGTGGATTTAATGAACCCACCGGATCCTGGAAAATAATCTGAATGTCGCGGCGCACGGCACGCAGGCGGCCGGGGGAAAGGGCATAGAGATCATGGTTTTCAAAGTGCACCGAACCGGAAATCCGGGCGCTGCCGCGCGGGATCAGGCGAAGAATAGCGCGTCCGGCGGTGGTTTTGCCACAGCCGGATTCACCAACCAACCCCAAGGTTTCACCGGCATTGACATGCAGTGTCACGCCATCAATAGCACGAATGTAGTTATGCACAGAACTGAAAAATCCGGATCGAATGGGAAACAGCACGCGCAGGTTATTGACATCAAGGATCCGGGAGGCCGGAGCGGCTTGGGATGGCGGTGTTTGATTAACCGTTAATTGCGACATGAATCAATCCTATCATAATCCGGATTTTGCGGCCTGTGGCCGCCTGGTCCGGCGGAAACTTAAAGCCGGCGGCGTTGCCAATGCGGAGTCATAATCCGGAACGGAAAAAGATGCCACCCAATGGCCTGGCGTCACTTCCTTCAGCGGCGGCATAAACAATTTGCATTGGCCACGCGCCTCGCCCTGACAATGTGTGCAGCGTGGTTCAAACCGGCAACCAGCGGGCCAGTTTTCCGGGCTGGGTACTGAACCGGGAATAGTGGGCAATCGCTCATGGTTCTGCCCCAGTTGGGGCACACAACCCAGCAGGCCGCGGGTATAGGGATGCAACGGATTGCGGAATAGGTCATAAACGCCGGCGAATTCAACAATTCTTCCAGCGTACATCATGGCGACGACATCGGCATTTTCCGCGACAATTCCCAGATCATGCGTGATCAACAACAGTGACATGCCGGTGCGGGCCTGCACATCGCCGAGCAATTCGAGAATCTGAGCCTGAATGGTAACATCCAGCGCGGTGGTGGGTTCATCGGCGATCAACAGCGATGGATTACACGCCAGAGCCATGGCGATCATCACGCGCTGCTTCATGCCGCCGGACATCTGGTGCGGGTAATCATGCAGACTGCGTGCGGCGTCCGCCACGCCAACATTCTGCAGCGCATTGCGGGCGATGGTAAAGGCTTGGCGGGATGTGACATTCTGGTGCAGTTGAATGGCTTCCATAATCTGTTCACCTATGGTGAACACCGGGTTCAGGCTGGTCATGGGTTCCTGAAAGATCATGGCTATTTTGGCACCGCGGACTTTCCGCATCTCCGGCTCGGAAAGCCGCAGTAAATCACGATCTCCCAGAAAAATTTCCCCGGCGGTGATTTTCCCCGGCGGGCTGGGAACCAGCCGAAGCAGGGAAAGAGCGGAGACGCTTTTTCCGCATCCGCTTTCACCCACCAGTGCCAGAGTCTGGCCTGGAAAAATTGAAAAGGAGATTCCGTCCACCGCGGGAATAATGCCTGAATCGGTGATAAATTCCGTGCGCAGATTATTGACTTTCAGCAGGGGGGTGCCGGTATTACTGGCGGACTGCGGCATAAACATAAAACTCCGTTCTATGGGATCGTGAAACAATAACTTCGCACTTTCTGGCTGGTTCTTTTGTTCGCCGGCTTCGTTGCTCGCTCCTTACAGACCCTCTGGCGAGGTATGCTCGTCACTCGCGCCTCGCCGACGGCCAAAATTCCTGCGCCATAAAATGCGAATTTATTCTTTCACGATCCCTAACTCTTTCTGGTGTCCAAAGCATCACGAAACGATTCTCCGATAATATTAAATGCCAGCACTGTGAGAAAAAGCAGCAGCCCCGGCCCCAATGCCTGCCACCAATGAAACACGGTGGCGGGATTGCCCGCGGAATTCAGCATGGAACCCCACGATGGAGTGGGGGGGCGAACACCCACTCCCAGATAACTCAAGCTGGATTCAATGGTAACGGCGCCGGCCAAACCAAAGCTGGCTGACACCAATACGGGTGTAACACCATTGGGCAGCATGTGGCGGAAGAGCATTCTCCACAGCGGCAGACCTGAAGCTCTTGCCGCGGCGATGTAGTCAAGTTGCCGCAGGCGCAGAAATTCCGCCCGCAGCAGACGGGCGTATCCAGTCCAGCCGGTAATACCAAGAATGACCATGATGTAAAAAATATGACGGCCATAAATCGCGACGAATGTAAGAATTAAAAAAAAGGTGGGGACCGATTCCACGATCTCAACCAGACGCATTCCAATGATATCAAAGATTCCTGAAAAATAGCCGGTCAGCGCTCCGGCAATAATGCCAATGGCCAGAGCGATGAATTGACTGATAAATCCAATGCCCATGGCGATCCGAGCGGACCATATAAGACGTGAAAGCACATCGCGCCCGTCGCCATCGGTTCCCAGCCAATGCTGATCCGAGGGGAGTTTGTTGATGAGATTTTTGCTTAAAGGCTCCATGGAGGAATATCCCCAGGGAATGGGAGCGAAAATGGCGTGGGTAATCCGCCCGGCGGCGGCGCGTTGGCGATAGTTTGTCGCATCGAGCCGATTGTGATGCAACAACAGGATCAGAATTGCCGATACAATGACCGCGATTGTTATAATGAGCAGGCAAACCCGGCGGCGAATAACACGCATATCCGGTCGGTAACGGCGCGTGAACTTAACACAGAGTAATTGCAGGCATATACCGGCGGTCACCACCAGTAGAATCAGGCTTACACTGGTGAGATCACTAAACAGCGGAAAGACACGGAACGCGGCGTGGCCGTGGCGCGCGGGTATCACGCAGGTGTATGGTTTGCCATTGGCAATAAAGGGCGCAAAAACCGCAAGGAAGCAGATCAAGAGAATATAAGCGGTGCAAAGTTTTACGAGATGCGGCCCAAAAACGCGCGTGCCCACGCGCGTCCAGAAACTTTGCGGTGGAGAGCTGATTCTATCGGTATTGGCTGCGGCTGTTTCAGGCATACGACACCCTTGGATCCGCTATGGCATAACAGATATCCACCGCAAGGTAAGAAAGCAGCGTCAGGATTGAGCCAATTAAAGCCAAGCTCTGAATCACAGGAATATCGCGGCCAAGGGTGGCGGTATAGGCGAGCCGGCCCATGCCATCAATGGAGAAAATCTGCTCCACAATTACCGATCCACCCAGTAAACCCGGTAAGGACATGCCGGTGAGGGTAATCAAGGTCAGAAGACTATTACGAAATACGTGGCGGACCATGACCGTTGAACCCGGCAGGCCCTTGGCCCGGGCGGTACGGACATAATCTTGATGCAGGTTCTCGAGAATTGAACCGCGAACCTGTTTGCTGAGAAATGCAAAGCCCGCATAAACAGAACAAACGATCGGCAAGGTAATATGATAGCAATAATCCCCGATGTACTGTAAAAAACTCATGCTTTGCGTGTTTGTGGCGTGCAGGCCGGCGGAAGGAAACCAGTTAAAAAATTCAGGGTTGGCAAAGAAACCAAGCAGCATGGACCCCACCCAGATACTGGGCAGGGAATACAGCGCAATGCCGGCGAAACCATAGGCACGATCAAATAATCGATCGCGATACACCGCCGCCAGAAAACCGCCTGGAACCGCCACAAGATAAATGACGATCATGGCAATGAGATTAATGGTCAAGGTGACCGGGAGGCGTTGTTCCACAAGCGTCAGAACCGGCTCGTTGTACTCCAGACTGGTGCCCAAATGTCCTTCACACGTGCTTTTAAGCCAGAGAATATATTGCATCGGCAGGCTGATGGGGCGGCCATTTTTGTCCACCAGATGCAGCCGCTCGGCGGTGAGGCGCTCTTCCTGAATCTGTGCCTGCCGGGACTGCATCATCCCGTTCGCCATTCCCGCGGCTCCCGCGGTTTTTAACCCCGGCGCGAAGCGCACAATGGCAAAGAGCATGAACGTCATGCCAATCAGCGTTGGAATCATCAGCAGCAGTCGTCGCAGGATGTAAGTCAGCATGTGTCTTCCGTACAGGAGCAATATTGGGACATCAACGCCGGAATCACTGGTATTTTTGTAAAGCCGACGGAACATACCAGTCGCCGCTGTTAAGACCGAACTTGCCGACTGGTTTAGTATTCTGGAAGCGCTCATGGATAAAAACCAGTGAGTCCGGTGTAAAGAGAAATAAATACGGTTGCTGACGATAAATGATCGCTTGAAGTTTATGCCAGATAATCATCCGTTTGGCGGTGTTCATTTCCCGCCGGCCTTCAGAGATGAGTTGATCAGCTTCCGCGTTATCAAAATCACCGGCGTTGCTGCCTTCATGGGCATAACTTTTGGAATCAAAAATCTGATAGGGGTCCATTTCAATGCCGCCGGTCCAACCGGCAATAACCGCCGCGAATTGCCGTTTGTTGATTCTTTGCAGCAGGATGGTGTCTTGCACAGGTGATATCTGGCAGTTAATTCCCGCAGTGGCAAACTGGTGCTGCATATAGACGCAAATTTTCTGCCCCAGCGGCCACTGGGACGGAATAAGCAAACTGAATTTGAAAGCCTGACCGTTACGTTCCAGAATTCCATCCGCTCCCGTCTGCCAACCCGCCTGGCGCAGCATGGCCTTGGCTTTGGCAGGATTATAAGGGATCGCTTTTATATTTGGATCATTTTGTGGAGAAAGCGGATTAAACGGACCATTGACCGGCAACGCCATTCCATGCATGAAAGTCTTAATAATGGCATTGCGATCAATGAGCATGGCCAAGGCGGTACGGGTCCGGCGATCCTTAAAAAGCGGGTTGTTAAGATTCCATCCCAGATAAATAAATCCGGAACTTGATGTGAGATATTTATAACAGTGGTTTTTTTTTGTGAAGCCGGGACGGGCGGTATATTTGAGCCACTGCGATGGCTCCACGCCATCACTGTCTATTCCACCTTTCAGATATGTGGCCAGGGCGGCCTGGGGATTTTGGATGAAGCGATAAACGATGCGCTGAAATGTGATCGGCGGCCCCCAATAGCGGAGATTTTTTACCAGGACCATGCGCTGCCCCGGCGTCCAGCTTTTGAGCATATAGGGGCCGCTGCCAACCAGCAGCCGGCTGCGGCTGTTGTACACTTTGGCGGAAGTGAACTTGTAAATATGCTCAGGGATAATTGAAAAACTCCCGACATTTTCCAACGTCTTAAAATAGGGGTGTTTGAACGTGAAAATAACGGTGAATTTACCCACAGCCCGGCAGGATTTAACATCAGAATAATAGGGCCAATTTTGAGGATCGTTGACCTGCGGATTCATCATTGTATTAAAACTGAACACCACATCACTGGCTAATACGGGTGTGCCATCGCTGAATCGCGCCCGGTGCCGCAGTTCGAAGGTGATCTTCAAGCCGTTTTTTGATACCTGATAACTGCGGGCCAGCCACGGATCCCAATGCAGATTCACCGGGTTACGGGCCAGCAGCGATTCCAGAACCAGGCCTTGCACATTATTGGCGGCGGCGGAGCGCGGAACGTAAGGAATAAGCGAATGGGGTTCTTCTCCCAGATTTTGCACCAGCCAATCACCGGGAGCGTAGTTTGGAAGATTGTAAGGACTGCCCGGGAATATCGGCGGATTGGGATAACAAATATAGCGATCCCCGTTGGGAAGCGTTTCACGAATATCAGCGGCTTGTGAGGCCTTGATAGAATTTTTGCCATAAGTTGATTCCGAAGCCACCGCGCCGGATGAGACGGCATGAATTTTCTCGATTGCCGCGATCTCCTGCCGGCTGGCGCTTTTGAGTTGCTGCCGCAGGCTGGCAGTCTGGCTGGTCTGATAGTTGATCGAACTTAAAATAAACCCCAGCAGGACCAGTGCAATAATCAACAGCGTGAAATAAAAAAAATCCTTAATTGAGAAACGATTTTCCATTCAAGCTCCAAAGCTGGTGCGATCAATTACCGTGCAACACCTTTCGGGCTGCCGCTGCCTGAAGCTGTAATTCTACCGCGTTCGCACATCCAGTGCATCGCGCAGGGCATCTCCCAGAAAATTTAAGCATAACAGCGCCAACGTCAATCCCACGCACGGCCAGGTGATCAGCCACCACTGCGTATGGATTGGATTGATCGATGCGACTCCGGCGGCGGCCAGATTGCCCCAGGTTGGAATCGGTGGTTGCACACCCAGGCCCAGAAAGCTCAAGAATGATTCAGCGAGAATGGCGTTGGGGACGGCCAGGGCGGCATACACCGCAACCGAGCCGATCAGATTGGGAAGTATGTGCCGCATGAGTATGCGCGATGGCCGGGCGCCGGTGGCCCGGGCGGCTTCAACATAAGGTTGATGGATCAGACTCATGGTCTGACTGCGAATGACACGGGCCATGGTCAGCCAGCTTACGCCGCCAATACCCACCAGCAATACTGTAATTCCCGCCAGCCCCTGGGCCTGCGGCAGACCGATCCCCGCAATCAGAGATGATAGCCGTCCCACCAGCGCCACACGCAGCAGAATCACCAAAAGAATGTAAGGCAGTCCATAAAGCACATCGACCGCCCGCATCAGCACAGCATCCAACCGCCCGCCCACATAACCGGATAACAGGCCAACAGTTAATCCGATTCCCACGGCCACCATCGCGGAAAATACGCCGATCATTAAAGAGATCGCGCCGCCAAGTAAAAATCGCGCCAGCAAGTCGCGGCCCAGCGTATCAGTGCCCATCCAATGCTGCCAGGAAGGGGCCTGAATCGCGTCATTGAGATTCTGTTGGTTAAAAACGTGCAGCGTCCATGGCAAAGTGCCATAGCAGGCGATGATAAAGAGCGTCAATCCGATTATCGCCAAAACGGCGAGGCGATTGGCGGCAAAGCGATCCACCGCCATGCGCAACGGTGAGCGCGGAGCGGCAATCGCGCTATGAGACAGCGATAATTCAAAACTGGTCATACGCGCGACACGACCTTAGCATACCCTGATCAACGCTGGTCAATGGGCACATAATGGCGGTTGACCGGACCGGTGTAAATTTGCCGCGGGCGGGCAATTTTTGAGGCCGGATCATCATGCTGTTCCTTCCAATGGGCGATCCATCCCGGCAATCGCCCAATGGCAAACAAAACGGTGAACATATCCGTTGGAATGCCTATGGCTCGCATAATCATTCCGCTGTAAAAATCAACGTTGGGATACAATTTACGGGCGACAAAATATTCATCTTTGAGGGCCAACTCCTCCAGCTTGCGGGCGATGTCCAGCAGAGGATCATTGACATTGAGTTTTTTCAGCACGCGTTCGCAGACGCTTTGGAGCATTTTGGCACGCGGGTCATAATTTTTATACACCCGATGGCCGAAGCCCATCAGGCGGATGTTGTTGTCTTTCTTTTTGGACATTTCAATATATTTCTCCGCGGTCATTCCGCCGGCGTGGATTTTTTCCAGCATATCCAGAACTTCCACATTGGCTCCGCCATGCAGCGGCCCCCACAACGCGCAAACGCCCGCGGCGCAACTGGCAAACAAATTGGCTTTGCTGCTGCCCACCATGCGCACGGTGCTGGTGGAGCAATTTTGTTCATGGTCCGCATGCAAAATAAAAATTAGATTCAGGGCCATTTCAATTTCCGGATCAACCGTATGCTGCTCGTATGGCATGGAAAACATCATGTGCAGGAAATTGGCGCAGTAATGTAGTTTGGGATCGGCGTAAATATAGGGCAGGCCATTGACCCGGCGATATGTAAACGCCGCAATTGTGCGGATCTTGCTGATCAACCGGGCGGCGGCTTCTTCCAGCAATACCTCATCATCCAGAGAATAAAATTCTGGATGGAAGCACCCCAGTGTGTTGATCATCGCTGATGTAATGGCCATGGGCGGGGCGGTAATGGGGAAGCCTTCAAAGGTATGCTTCATCGCTTCGTGCAGATGGGCATTGGCGGTCAGCCGAGAACTGAAATGCGAGAGTTCCGTTTTAGTCGGCAGGCGGCCAAAGATCAGCAGCCACGCTACTTCAATGAAGTTGGGATGATTCGCAAATTCTTCAATCGGAATGCCGCGATACCGCAGAATCCCTTTATCGCCGTCAATATAGGTGATGGCACTCTGGCAGGACCCGGTGTTGCCATATCCAGGGTCCAGCGTGATCAAGCCGGTATCTGACCGCAGGCGGCTTATATCAATGCCGCGTTCATTTTCGGTTCCGGTGACGACAGGGTATTGATGCGTTTTCCCATCCAGGGAAAGTTGAATTGAGTCAGCCATACCAAGTCCTTTTTATCTCATCGTGTCACTCCTGCCCATGCGAAATATTACACAATTCACCCGGTTTTTGCCAATGGTGTGTCAAATCAAAGTTAAAATGTCCTCTTTTGGCGGCAATAGGCACAGCGCGGCGAAGCCGCAACCAAAAAGCACATCAGCCCCCGGCTTTGCCGGGGGTAACGTTCCACAAGAAGCTGGAGGGGGCGCTGCGGAAAATCTTTGCACGCTGCGAAGAATTTTGCGGATTGCGGCACAGTGAGGAAGTGATGCCGCCATGAATATCTGAAAGTATCAGCGATGAGCATCCGCATGAGTTGGGGAAATGCTGCGGCTTGGATCGAGCATTTTCCGCCAGTGGATCAGGGGGAGCGTACGGGTAAGGCTGGCGGCGTAGTGTTTAATGGCGGGCGTGACTTTCAGCGTCACCGATTTCACATAAACCACGGCGGAGAGTTTTTCACCAAGTTTGCCTTCCACGCGCTTATAGATAATGAGATTTGCGGTGTGGCCCGCGGCGCGGACGTACAACGGGGCGTCAAGTGTGCCGGTGATGAGTTTTCCATTAAGCAATGTAAAGCTGTATGCAAAACTGATACGCGGGCGGGTTTTGCCGGAGTAATTTTTTATATCGCTGCCTTCCTGCTGATACCGCCAGTCCCGAATCTCTTTTGCGGCAAGCACTTGAACTTGAATGTGTTTAATTAAACGTATGTCGATGTCACGATATTGTTTGATGTCCGGGAGCCAGACGCGGAAAGGTGTTTTTAATGTGGTCCAGACCCGCCCGGAAAGCGTTTTGCCATCACTTAATATTACCACGCCGGTGCGCACCGCCAGAGAGGTGTTGTTGTTGGAGGCGGCAAAGGGATGAATGTGATCATTGGGTTGAAATTTACCGCTGCCTGGCGCCGAGGCGGTTTGGGCCTGGGAGAGAATGCTGTTCAGGCTTTGGCTTCTGGCCGTTGAAGCTCCAGTTGCGACAATTGCCGCGCCAACCATGCCGGCGAAACAGTTGCGGGAAAAATTCCGGAGTAAAGACCATCCGTCACATAGCCGCCGACTTTGCCGGTGGTGCAACGCGGCGTTGCGGCAGTGACAATATCGCCCCCGCGGCCATGGCCGCGGGAAGAATGTGCCGTTAAGATAAGGCCGGTGTTTCATAGGATGTATTATGCCCGCACCCACCGGTCTGATACAACAGTTCGATCAACATCTGCACAGCAGAAGGCTGCTGGAGCCGGCCATGCGCCTTCTGGTGGCGTGTTCCGGCGGGGCGGACAGCGTTGCGTTATTGCGGCTGCTTCATGCGGTGAATCAATCGCGGCATTGGAATTGGAAACTGATTGTCGGGCATGTCAACCACCAATTGCGCGGGCGGGAATCGTTGCGGGATGAAATGTTTGTGCGGGATTTGGCCAAAGCGCTGGACTTGCCATTTCGTAGCCAGCGGCTGAATCTCACACGGACGGATCAACACCGGGCTGTCAGTGAGAATGCCGCGCGGGAAGCCCGGTACAAGGCGTTGCTGGCCATGGCCGGTCGCGGCCGATGCGATGCCATAGTGTTGGCGCATCATGCCGGCGATCAGGCGGAAACCATACTGATGCGGCTGCTGCGCGGGGCGGGTGTGACGGGGTTGGCGGGTATCAATGAAAGTGATGTGCGGGGAAAAATCCGCCTGGTGCGGCCGCTTTTGCCTTGGCCAGGGGAGCAATTGCGGGAATGGCTTTCCGAAGTTGGGCAAAATTGGCGGGAGGATTTAAGCAATCAGGACACGCAATTTTTCCGCAATCGAATCCGCCACGAACTCTTGCCCATGCTGGAAACCTATCAGCCGCGCATCCGGGAATTGCTGCATCGCAATTTCCGGCATGATCGGGCGGCGGCGGATTTTCTTCACGAACACGCCCGGCAGGTGTTGCGCAGTGCCCATTATCGCCGGGGAAAAAATATGGTAAGTTTTGCGGAAAAGGCCATCGCCGCGGCACATCAGGCCCCGGCGGCATTGGCGCTGCGTTTGGCGCTGCGGGATGCGGGGGCACAAGATGATGGCATCAATACCGCCACCCTGTTGGATGTTCTGGAAAAGTTGCAGGCGCGGGCGCTGCGGGACAAGACAATTCTATTTGCCGGGGCCATTAACCTGTCGGTTCATCATGATCGCATTATCATCCGCCGAACGGCCCGCACGGCGGAGAGAAAACGGAGGCGGAATTGATACCCATGCGCTATCGTCTGATCTGGAAACGCTTTGAACAATGGGCGGCGGAAAAATCACATTATCGGCGCGCACTATTTGGCATATTTGCCGTGGCCTTGGTATTGCGTGTTATAGCGGCGATTGTGCATCCTTTTTACCTCCCGGATTCAGCGGACTATTCCGCATTGGCCAAGGCTATCGCCACAGGTCATGCGTATGCGGTTCATGGCCAACTGGCGCGGCGCATGCCGGGGTATCCGGTATTCATGGCTGGATTTTATGCTGTGTGTGGTGATCAGCATCTTCCCATTCTGCTGGCGCAGGCGGTTCTAAGCGCGTTGACAGCGGTATTTTCAGCCATGCTGGGGCGATGCGTTTCGCCAACGGTGGGTTTGCTGGCGGGTGCCTTGGCGGCAATAGATCCACTGGGAATCGGCTTTGCGGCGTCGCTGCTGACCGAGCCGCTGTTTACCTGTTTATTTGTATTAAGTCTGCTGATGCTGAGATACTTGATGCTGCGGCCGGAACGGTGGTGGCTCTGGATCATCTTTGCGGTGGTATGGGCCATGGGTGTGTACGTGCGGGCGGAAGTGTCGCTGTGTATTTTTCCACTTCTGGCGTGGTGTATATTGGTGGCGCAAAAAGCGGCGGAAAGATCAAAGAGCATCATGGGAAGTGTGCTGACATTGCTGGTGGTGTTCGTATGCCTGCTGCCCTGGTGGATGCGCAATTATGGCCTGTTCCATCAGGACTTTTTCCGTTTCACCACCATGCAGGGAATCAGTCTTTATGAATCGGTTTATTCCGGTGCCACCGGCGGCCCGCGGCAGTCGGACCTGGTGATTCCCGCTTCCATCAAGCGGCTCAATGAAAGCCGTCGTGATCTGGCTTGGACGCATCGGGCATTTACCGATATATACCGGCATCCGAGGCGGATTATTCGATTGGCGTTTGTCAAAATTGCCCGCACCTGGTCTCCTTGGCTGCATGCCAGGGGATATGCCAAACCATGGCTCAATATTGTATTAACGCTCTGGTACGGTCCGCTTTTTGTATTGGCGCTTATTGGCGTATTCCGATATCCCATAAGATCGCCTTTGTTTGGAGTACTGCTGGTTCCAATCGTATACTTTACATGTATGCACGCGGTGTTTCTCGGCTCGGTTCGTTACCGTGTTGAGGTTATGCCGCTGGTAATGGTTCTGGCGGCCATTGGATTGGCCCCATCGGTGCGGCGCGATGACACCGCCCCGACGGATGGGCATGGTGCCGATGCATCAATCCGCGCGGTTTGAATTGCCGGACGGGATGTGGTTCGGAAACCCAAAATGGTGATGAACATGGTGTTGTTACATGGCTGATTTTCCCCGAGCCAGTCCCGCCAGATGGTGGAAGACCGCTTCCATTGGGCGCGTCCACCGGTCACCTCATGCAATGTTTGTGGGCCGGGTGCGGCGGTGGATTTCCATATCGGCTTTGCTGCTGCTGGTTTTGGTAATCGGAGCGGTGTGGTATCTGACCAACCCCAAGCGGCTTAGTGCCATGTCCGGACTGCTGCTTTCCCATGTACTGGGTGCCCGCGTGCATGTGCAAAATGCACAACTGTCATGGACGGGAACATTGCGGCTCACGGGTGTGCGGCTTCGCACCAATCCCGGCAAGATGCCATCGACCACGCTGTTTTCCGCCGATCAAGTTCAAGTCCGCTTTAATTGGCTGGGGCTGGTAAGCGGGCGGCTGCACGCCTCATCTATTACGGCCATTCGTCCCATGCTGAATCTGGTGGATGATATTGATGTGCAGCGGTGGAATTATGAAGGTTTTGTAAAATCTGGAACCAGGGCAACAGCGGCGACCCAAAAAAAGCCTCTGCCGGGGTCCGCGCCGTCCCGCCGCTCCGGGACGCGGCCCACACGTTTGCCATCAATTAATCTGCAAAATGCCATTGTCCGCTGGACGGAGATACACCATGGCACATACCGCATTGTCGGGCAGAGCCTGATCAACGCTGAACTTGGCCCCAGTCCGCAATCCCATTCCACTTATCAACTGGATATGGAGCAGCAAACTTTTGATGGCCGTACCGGCATTGTTTTAACGGGACGATATAACATCAGCACGCGGGCATTTTCCGCGCGGGTGAATCAATTGCGATTCACACCGGGATTTCGGCAAACGTTACCGGCCCCGGTGCAGCAACTGTGGCGCAAGCTCCATCTACAGGGGGGTGTAACCAATATTATTTTCCGCGTCAGCCCGGGCAGTGGTTTGCATGTGCGGGCGAATCTGGATCGCGTATCACTCCAAACCGTTGCCCCCAGCCGCCGGTTGGGGCCGCAGGTTGTCCCTATTCATGACCTCACAGGGCAGGTCGCCATCAGCAATACGGGCTTTCGTATCGCGCAACTCACTGGAACTGTGCTGGGATGGAAGTTTGCAGTGCCCGGCGCCCGGTTTGATGGTTATGAATCAGGCGCACCATTTGATGTCACTGTGGTGCTGCCCCATGTTGATCTGCCACTGCCGTATCCCAGGATTTTCTCCACGCAGGATTTTTCCGTGGCGCAGGCAATTTTTCACCGCCTGCGTCCCCATGGTGTTCTGAGTGTGACCGTTCATATACAACGTACAATTCTCCATGCCGCGCCCGGCGTGCAGGGAGAAATTCACTGCCAAAATGTGCGGGCCAGATTTGTTGATTTTCCCTATTCCATGGATCATGTTCATGGCCTGATTCGCTTTACCGCACATCATATTCATTTTGTCAATGTGCATGCCACTGCGGAAGCTTTCCCCGTTTCACTTAATGGCAGCGTCGCAATTAATGAAAAGGACGGCCCGATCAATCTGGTGATCCGTTCTCCGCGGTTTTATTTTGACCGCCGCCTCGCCGCGTGCCTGCCGGTGAATATCCGTCCGATCTGGAATCGGTTTAATCCTGTGGGCACCGGCGGGTTTGTATGTGATGTGACCCATGCCGCCGGTACGCCCGGCGATCCGCATATTGTGCTGCATATTTTTCCCCGCGATGTTTCCGGCGCGTACCGGGATTTGCCCTTCCCGTTGCGGCATGTGCATGGCTCGCTGATTTTTACCGACCATGAAACCAAAATTATCAAGCTGGAAGCCCCGGTCGGACCGAATGGCCATATTATTTTCACCGGCAAGGTAACGTATTCTCCCGGTGATCTCGCCAAACTTCAGCCCATGGTTCATTTACAGGCGGTGGATGTACCGATTAATCATACGCTTACCGGCAGTCTGCCGGGATCATGGGCACGCTGGATAAAAATCCTGCGCGTTAAAACCGGAATGGCCAGTCTGGATGCCATGATTACCCGCGGCCCGGCGGGGAACCCGGCGGTGCAGGGTTCGTTGCGCATCGATCATGCCGTGATGACTCCATTGCAGATTCCATGGCCGGTGCATCATGTAATGGCTCTGGCTCACATCAGCCCTAATGGCTTGATGATTAACCATATCAGCGGACGTACCGGAGCCGATGGAAAGGGTGAAATTGATGCCTCTGGTGCAATTGTTGAACCGGATACCGGGCTGGCGCGCATCAGCGCGGATGGACAATGGAAGGATATACAGATCGCCTCAGCCGCCCCGGCCCATCTGCCCAAGGCGGTCGCAGATTTCTGGAATAAATGGAAAGTGCGAGGGGGCAGCAATGGGATGTTCAGCTATTCCGTGCTGGTGCATCAGAATACGCTTACCGGCGCCGCAAATATGGAGCATCAGAAATATCGGGTGCGGGTGTTGCCGCAAAAAATGCGTGTTGCCCCCGCTTTTCTTCCCGCGCCGCTGGCCGGCATTACCGGCGAAGTGGATGTGACCAATGGCCTGATAAGCTTGAAAAAAGTGCAAGCCGTTACCGGGGCGGACAATCTGACGGTTTCCGGCGGCTATCAAACCGCTGCTGACGCGCTGCAACTTTCGCTTGAAGCTGTTGGCCCGCATTTACCGGAACAGTGGATGTCACTGATTCCCGGTTCAACGCGGTTGTTTATTAAACAACTTAAACCCAGCGCAAGCTGGATTCTGGATCTGCCCGCCTTGCAGCGTATCAAGGTGGGCAAGGCTTACCGCTGGCGCTTCACGGGGTCACTGGTGCTCAATAAACTTGCCACCGCGGGCGATATTAAACTTAAAGCCAAACAGGCCACCGTGACGATTGCCTGTGATCTGGATCCGGGAAGTTCATTTCCCATGCTCGATGGGCAGTTTGGCTTAACCCGGCTGAATTGGGATGGCAAAATCGCCGATCCACTGAATGGTTACATAACGGCGGATTCATCCACGCACACCATCACCATTGACAAGATTCATGGTACCGTGGCCGGTGGAACGCTGACCGGGAACATCCGCATTCATACCGGAAAAGGCGCAGCGTATGCGGTGGCATGTCAACTTCACAAAGCGCAGCTCGCTGAACTGCTGACCTCACCGGCGGCGGCTACGCAGAGTGCCAAGGGAATTCAAACCAGCACGGGCATTGTTGATGCTTCACTGATGCTCAACGCCACACTGGGAAAAAATCCGACGCGCCAGGGCAGCGGTCAGTTGGTTATTCATCAGGCCAGCATTTATGACGTACCCATGGCCATGGGGCTTATGCAGATTGTAACGCTGCGACTGCCAATCGGCTCCGATTTCAAACATGCCGATGTGCGCTACACAATTCACAATGATGTGGTGCGATTCAAACCAATTGCCCTAAGCAGTCCGGGGGTTAATCTTGTAGGGGAAGGCACATTGAATCTGAAAACCACCAACCTGAACCTCCGCCTGTTAACCCAATCGCCGCACGGGACGCGTGTGCCGCTGCTGGGGCTGTTATTTGGCCTGGCCCGATCTCAACTGCTGGAATTACGGGTGTCCGGGACGATGGCCCATCCCACCATCGCTCCGGTTCCGCTGCGTTTTCTGGCGTGGCCATTCATCGGTTTCGGACAGTAGGCGTGCGTAAAGGCAATGCGTTATAATTCAGAACAGGATTATGTATCGCGCTCGTAGCTCAGTTGGATAGAGCGGCGGTTTCCTAAACCGCAGGGCATGGGTTCGAGTCCCATCGGGCGCAATGCTTGATTTAAGCGGGTTTCCCGCATCTATCAAGGGTTTTCTCACTGTCATAGTGTCTGATTCTTGGTGGCACGCAATGGCACCAAAAGGCACGTTTTGGCCTATGGTTTTCAGCGCATTTTCAGCGCGCTGAAAGGAGGCGTCATCCGCATTGGCACTGGCGTTATCTGTTCCCGTGGCCAACATCTTCTGTTGGTTTCTTTCAGCGCTTTTCACGGGGTTCAAATTCGGCAACATTGCCACCGCGGCGGTCATATCACTTATGCCCATGGTGGCGTAGGTGTTCAATGTCAGTTTTGGATCTGAATGACGGGCCAAAGTCTGTAAGGTTTTGACCGGAACATTCTCACGGGCCAGCATGGTGATGTACGTTGCCCGCAATGCGTGAAAATCGGCGTAGCGGCCATCGCCATCTATTGCCCGGAGAAAATCCCCTTGACGCATCTTGCGGCGTTCTACGCCCGGCGTAATCGTTTTGTAATAGGTGATACGGGCGTATGCCATATCATCACGCAGCATACGCGCTACGTTGCCCAGATATGGCATTGTAAATGCTGGTTCAGTGACCTTGCGGCCTTTAAGCCATGGCTTGAGTTCATCAGCCAATGCTGTTGGAATAGGTTGCACTACGTCCTTACCGTTCTTGGCATTACCTCCGGACAAGAAAATAGCCGGTTCATCCAAGCGGAAAGATTTTACAGTAAGACTTCGCAATTCATTGGAACGGAAGCCGGTGCCAGCGGCCACCATGTATAACATCCTCCGGTCTACACCCGTCATGTTCCATCGCGTTGGCGCGGTCTTGGTGTGTTCCAGTAGCTGCCGGAGTTCTTCCGCCGAAAATGGGCGGCGAACATGTTTACGCTCGGACAATGGTACATTCACCTTGACGGAAAGTATGGCCAGCGGATCATCGGCGGAAAGCCCGTTACGCCATGCCCAGCGGCTAAACCCTTTCATGCACCGCGTGTAATGGCCGATGGTGCGTTCAGCCATGCCACCATCACGCAATTGCCCCAGTGCCACGTTGACGCGGGCGCTGGATATGTCGCCCAGATTCTCAATGCGGGCTTTGCCCAGCAGGTTTTCAATTCGCTTCACGGCAAGATGAACGTGCTTTTCGGTGCGATTGCGGCCAATTAAATCGGCTTGATATGCGGCTATATGCTCGGCAATTCCCTGTTTGCCAGCGAGAGCAAAGCGCTGTTGCTTGGTATCCACAATCCCGCTACGGATCAGCATAGAATCCGTTTCCAGCTTGTTGGCAACTTGTTGTGCCATGCTTTTATCCGCGCCAGCAGCTTTGCCATGCCATACGCCGTCTGATCCCAGATAAGAGGCGATCCATTTTCCATTACGTCGATACACCGATGCCATAAATCACCGTGCTTTCCCCGGCTTGGTTGCCGGTTTAACTTGGATGTCCAAGGCAATAAACATTTTCCGTATGGTTTTCCCTTGAGCATCACGTTTGCCATTTAGGAAATCAGAAATCCTTGCCTTATTTACACCTGTGCGGCGGACAAGTTCATTCTGCGATAATCCCTGCCGTTGTAATTCGGCCCGTATAAGTTTTGCAAAATCTATTTTCATAATCCTTATGTTATCACGTATAGTAACCGCCGTCAAGTCCTGTTCCAGAATTATTTATTCAATCCACTTCCCGGCATCAGCCGCGCCGCAAGGCTTCATCCGTTTTACGGCGGTTCTCAAGTTCCTGAATTACCGCATCATGGTGCCGATGCAGGCTTATCAGCAGATCATGATTTGCCGCGGCAAGTCTTGCGGGAAGCAGGTGCAGGGATGCGTCCCAAAACTGTGTTATCAGGCCGCGTTTTTCCACTTCCGCCAAGAGGGCTTGGGCAATTTCCTGTTCCGTTGACATTGTCAAAACTCCCTGAAAGCAAAGGTTATGGCCGTAATGAAACTGGCCAAGCGGTAAGCGCGTCGCACTAATTCGATCATCATGGCAAATCCCCAATCAAATCCGGCAACGTTTTCTGAACGGCTCGCCGCGTTGCTTCCAGCTTTGTCGCATCGGCCTTTTCGGCGTCAACCTCGGCGTTGAACGCACCTGTATCAATCACTGAATCCAGTGCATCACGCAATAGCCTTTGCAGGGTCGCCGGTTCCAGCGCCTCCAATTCATACGCATACTCGCCGTGCTTCTCGGCAAACTTGGAATAGTTGGCGGATGATTGCTTTGCCTTCATGCCCGGCGGCAGTTTGAATTGCGTTACATGATTTGATGTAAGGGCCACTTTAACCGCATGGATACGGTCTTCATCAATATCAAAGTCATCACGCATACTCCGTGCCAGGCTGGAGGCAATCTGCTCACCGTCGGGGTCAAGATCAGAGAGGATCAGCAGCACCAACTTTTCCTTGCCGGACTTCTTAAAACGTTGGGCCATTTCGTATCGGGGTTGAATTGAACAGT
>JABEBX010002075.1_pt1 | contig 21969 bp, 26 predicted proteins | sample 7245971 | NCBI WGS metagenome assembly JABEBX01 (sample SAMN14506365, study PRJNA622280) | hot springs metagenome | biome: hot spring [ENVO:00000051]|acidic hot spring [ENVO:00002120]; feature: spring [ENVO:00000027]|sediment [ENVO:00002007]; material: sediment environment [ENVO:01001048]... | reverse complement strand
TACCATTCTATCTGTCTGCACAAGGTGATTCCACCCGTTTTGAGCAATAAGATACTTAATGGTATGTTTTGACGGTCCAGAAGATACGGCTGAACAACCTGCTAATGAAAAACAACAAATAGTGGCAAGTATAATTTTTTTCATCCTGTTACGCGGAAAAATACTTGCACCAAGCAAGTAAGGGATAGCACCTGTTTCCACTACTCCTTTCTCTTAAGGCTACCATTAATATAGCATATTAAAACTTGCGAAAATCCGGATATTATATACTCCGAATATCCACGTTATATAACTCTTTACATCCACTATTTTTCTTTTGTTCTTCTGCTTCAGACTGCAATGCTTTCAGTTCACCTACCAGCATTTGCCGCCCTTGCTTCCTAACCTCTTCCAGAAAATAAACATACTCTGGATGCTTCTTGAAAAACTTGACCGCGACCTTACATTGTTCGTTATCCAGTGGCATACAATTTTTAACGTAAGCCGTTCTCTCACTGATAAACACGATAGAATAAACAACGAAGAATGTAGAGAATAATACCATGAATGAGCATATAATACTTCCGTGGTAAGTATTGAGAAAACTATGGCTTCCAAGGCCAAATAATGAATTGACCCAATCTACAATTTTTTTCGTGATCATAGGATCAACAGACCAGTACACTACTAAAAAAAGTAAAAAAATGGAGCCAAAGAATACCGGGATAGCTGCAACCGCTTGCAAGAATTTCCAATCTGTATCTGCGTTTAGCTTTTCTTCTTTCGCATCCTCATATGGAATCGGCTGGTTGGAAAACTGGATCATTACATTATCTCCTCGAAAATTATACAGAATACAGCCACTTTGTACACTAGCCCATTATTTTTAAGTATGTCAAGTTTTTTTAATCGTGATAGGTGTGGTAGCATGTAGCAATACAAAGTCTACTGCAAAAAGGATGGTTTGCATGCAAAAAATAGGTAAGGAAATCACTCTAAGCAAGAGTGAACGTGACTTTCTCGCAGATCGATTGAAGTTAATATATGAGCAAAATGGGTATGTATTCATGATTGATAACGATACCCAATTAATCTATGAAGCTCTCTACGTTGTTGCAAAGGGAGACCCTAATCGATTGTTTGCCATATTACACCCTGCGAATAAGAAAAACGAGCATCCAGAAGCAAATCATGGGGAAACATGGCATTTTATTACGGCTGTTGCTGATGGAAAAGTTGCCAAAAGAGTGCAGAACAAACCATTTTTAGAAGAATTAATCACTAAATTCGGAATGGTTTCAGCCACTCAAAACACTACTGATGATGACTACTTTTCCACCAACCAATATAGGTCTGAATAGGTCTGGCGTATATGAGATGCATGGATGCCATTTCATGGTGTTAGAATTTGCTCTGGACCTTGGTATAATTCCTTACACTTACGCTTTTCCATTTGTTCTTGTACGTCACCCTGCAACGCTTTCAGTTCGCCGGAAAGCATTTTACGGCCTTGACGTCTAACCTCTTCCAAAAAATACTTATATTCTGGATGCTTCTTGAAAAACTTGACTGCGACGGCGCAGTCATCGGCATCCAGTGGAGCACAATCTTTAATGTAAGTTATTCTATCAGCAATAAATCTGATAGAAGAAAACATTAAGATTATCAGTAATACGAGCATGAATAAACATACAGCAACAATCGTGTAGGACGTATTGAGAAAGCTATGATTTCCAAGGCCAATACATGAACTGACCCAATCTGCAATGTTTTTTTCAGCCATAAAATCAACGGAGTAGTGCAGTACCCAAAAAAATAAAAAAGTGGAGCCAAGGAATACCGGAGTAGCTGCAACCACTTGTGATAATGTACGCCTTTTATCTGCTCTTAGATTTTCTTCTTTCGTATTCTCATATGGAATTGGCTGGTTGGAAAACTGGATCATTACATCTCTCCTAGAAAACTATATAAAATACTGCCACTGTGTACACTAGCCACTACCTACCCATACGAATGCACAACTATTGGGTCGGCGTGTATGATAGTATGTTAGACCATTATTTTTCATATGTCAAGCTTTTCCATTGACTATGAACAACAAAGACAGCAAGAAAGTCATTATAGTTTCATGATAACCAACAGCTACTGCATAGTATACAGAAAGTTGACTGCAGCACTCTAAGAAATATAGCTTGTTTTTGGACTCCATCCCAACTAATAGCATCTTTGTAGAAGCACCACCTTGGCCGCATCGCTCGAAGAACTGTGGTTCTCATAGAAAAGTTGCGAATGTCAAAAAAACTTGACAGGCTTTTGTATATGGTGTATTTTGCTATCCTGTAAGGAGCACAAAAAGGAGATTTCTTATGAAAAAGTTTTTTTATGTTTTTGCCGGTCCTGTTTTTTGTTTGTTATTGGCAGGGTGTGCAGGTGACCCTGTTGGCTCCACTATTGGTGGTGCGCTTGGTGGCCAGTTGCTTTTTGGGTATCCTGGCGCGGCTGCTGGGGCAGTAGCTGGTGCAATAATTGGGAGTCAAAAAGCTAACTCTACTGCATCTACTGCATCTACTGCATCTACTGCATCTACTGCATCTACTGCATCTACTGCATCTACTCAGGTAACAGCCCCGTCGGCATCCAATAATTAGGTTACTGTTTAGCAGGTAACTATAAAAGCCTTTTTTAAAAAGGCTTTTTTTTATGTCTTTAGTTTGATCGCGGCATCTCTAACGAACTGGATGCACCCGTCCATATCTTGTGTCAAGTCTCTAATGGAAAAATGCAAGATACGCCAACCATTAACGACTAACAGGTTGTTTCTTACGCGATCTTTGTGAAAACCCCGGATGGATAACCCGTGAGATCTATAACCATCAATTTCTATAGCCAGTTTAATTTCAGGAATGGCGAAATCCAGTCTATATCTGCGACCTGGAACACCTTGTTTGTATTCTTTTTGTAGATCAGGAATAAAAATCTTTAACTTTTTACCGAATATATCTGCGTAAGGTGAACTATGGTCCGCTTTGGGTTTTTTGAGTCCTTGGTTTTGAGGGACACCTAACTCCCGATGTTCCAGAATAATCTTACGCTGCACATTAGGTGGTAGATTAGAAAATTTTATCGGCATGATGAACCTAATTATAGGATAGCTAAGGATGATACTGCGGTTTGCTTTGTTCGGGTGGAAAACTTAATCTGCATCACTTAGATACTCAGGCGTAAAATTAGCGTAGTCTATGAGACTCTGCAAATCGTTTTCGTCAGTATTATTTAAGGCAGCGTCATCTGTGACCGGTGAACTATCAGGTTTTTCCGGACAGTTGCTGGCATTGGATGCCAACAACATTCGGTCAGCTATTGGACTGTGTAACTGAAGATTAGCCATTACTTCCGACGCAGAATTTCCTATCAAGTGTTCAGGTATCTCACGAACAAATCGCGAGATATCCGTTGGGGATAAAGAGAAATTACCAAAATAATTCGGATATTTTGGTCCAGCTATCCATAAACTCTTAATGGCCCTGGTTACGGCAACGTAAAATAGTCTGCGCTCTTCTTCCAGATTGCCAATTTCGCCGTTATGCTTCATCGGAAAATGATCCTCTACGCACCCAATAATAAATACGTTGGAAAATTCCAGCCCCTTGGCACGGTGAATTGTCATCAAATTTACAGCGTTTCTCCCCTGATTGTCAGCTAACTCTGTGGCAGTCATTAACGCTATTTCAGTAACGAACTCTGACAATGTATCGCCAGGATGTTGTGCTAAACTTTCTTCAGGAGAATACCCAACATTTGTTCCCATTTGCTGCATTGATGAGAAAGACTCCGCGTAGCTGATCAGGGATAATAGGTTGTTTGCTCGTTGCTCGCCCTTTTCCCCATCTTTTTCATGATAATCAAACAAAGATAACCTAGATGGATAATCTTCATCTTGATACCGTATAACCGACCCCACAAAGTCCCCGAAAGGCATGTTTTTGTAATTAGTACGCAACCGCTCTATTTTTCTTAAAAAAGGAGAAACAGCTTTCGATGCACTCGCACCATACTCGCTAGTAAGAACTTGATAAATAGACTGACCTAATTTTTCAGCGCGATTATATATACCATCTATGGTTTTCGAGCCAATACCGCAAGGCGGATTTTCAATGGCACGAGAGATAGCCGTATTATCATTCGGGTTGGAAACAACACGAAGCCACGCCACCCCGTCCTTAATTTCTTTGCAACTATAAAAGTCGGTATCCCCAAATACCTTGTAGGGAATCCCTCTTTTGATTAACTCACGAGTCAATGCGTAGGCCATATACTTGTTGCGGTATAACACTGCAATATCAGAGTATCTAGACTTTTTCGATCTGAACATATCCTGAATTAAGTCTGCAACCCATCTTTCCTCAGTTTTTTCAATTTTGTCAGCATGGAATACAGTAATTGGCAAAGCATCTGATCGAGTGGTAAAAAGGTTTTTATCTTCACGACCCTCGTTGTTGGAGATCACCGAGTTTGCTGCTTCCAAAACAACTGAAGAACATCGATAATTTTGTTCCAGCATTACCTTTTTCATGTGCAGTTTGCTGGCGAATAACGACATCATTTCGGGACGTGACCCACGCCACCCATAGATAGACTGATCGGCGTCGCCAACGATAAAAACATGTGCTGTTTGGTTCTGGTCTAGCTCTGAGTTACCAGATAGATACAGTAACAAGTCTGCTTGTGGTTTATTTACATCCTGAAACTCGTCGCTGAATAAATACTGAATCCTCGACTGCTCTATTTGACGTATGTCATGGTGACTCGATAATAATTGGTTTAATCGTAGAATTAAATCATCAAAATCCATACCACCATGTTTTTTCTTTTCTTCTTCATACCATGCATACACCTGCAGTGCTTCACGGTGCCGCGATAACGATTGTCCAGAGCTTTTCAGATATTCTTCTACCTTTGCAACCGGGTATAGCCCATCCTGTTTCCAGCTGTCAATCTCTGCAGATATTTGATAGAACTTTGATAGTTCTTTCTCTTTTTGTTTCTTTATCGTATCTTTTTGCCAGTTCTCTAACTGTTTTCCGTTGTTTTCTTCCAGAAATGCTTTTTTCCGGTTGATACTACTATCGGGGCCAAATAGCTTGGCGATAGCGCGTACCATTAAAATTTTCTGCTCGTCTTTATCCAATACTTGAAAATTCTTATCAACTCCTAGAATATCTGCATATTTTCTCAATATTCTTAAAGCAATACCGTGAAATGTTCCCATTTGAACACGTTTTGCAGACTCCGCACCCACAGACTTCTCCAGCCTGTCACGCATTTCTTGTGCAGCCTTGTTGGTAAAAGTAACCGCCGTTATTTTCCAAGGTTGAACCCCGTGAGCGATTAACCACGCTATCCGCTGTGTGAGCACTGACGTTTTCCCTGTACCGGCCCCAGCAACTACTTGGATGTTTTCATTTATTGGGCTTGTGACAGCCTGCCGTTGCCGGTCATTCAATTTATAGAGAATTTCCTTTTCTCTATCATTGCTAATTCCCGCAACTTCGCGGCTTTGGCTGTCTACCTTACCAGATTCCATTTTTTCCATCCTACGTAGTCTTATTTATACATCGTATAGGGTAACATACCAAAAAGAAAAACGCAAGGAATTAATGGTATCTGCTTGCTTTGTTCTAGGCATGCCAAGATTCCTTGACAAATATCTACCGGTTGTGATACTAATATACACTATTCAACGTTAATTGCGTGAAAAGCATAAAGACCAAACAATCCATGGAATTCCTAGATCAGATATACTGTGAAGATAGCATATGTGGAATAAAGAAAATTCCAGATAATTATGTTCATTTAATACTCAGCGATATTCCTTATGGAATAGGAGCTGACGATTGGGATGTTCTGCATGATAATACAAACGCTGCTTATATGGGGAGTAGTCCCGCCCAAGAAAAATCTGGGGCTATTTTCAAAAGAAGGGGAAAACCTCTTAACGGCTGGGCGGTGTCTGATAGAAGCATACCGAAGCAATATTACATGTGGTGTTTATCATGGGCACCTGACTGGCTTAGAGTAGTGAAACCAGGTGCGTCTGTTTTTATTTTTGCAGGTAGACGATACGCTCACCGGTGTATTGTTGCGATGGAAGACTCTGGTTTTACATTCAGAGATATGCTTGTATGGAAAAGAAAGAACGCTCCGTATCGCGCACAAAGAATCAGTCTCATTTACAATAGGCGTGGAGATTTTAAAAACGCAGAGCTGTGGGATGGATGGCGCGTTGGTAATCTTCGGCCTGCTTGGGAACCAGTGTTATGGTTTTCTAAACCGTACCGGGTTGGCGGGACCATTGCCGACAACGTATCGCAGCATGCTGTCGGTGCTTTTCATGATGATGCTTTCTTGCAGTATCAAAAAGCTCCAGATAATACCTTGAGTGGATCATTTCAAAATGGCGAGAATAAATTTCACCCAACACAAAAGCCGGTTATTTTGATGAAATCATTAATTGATTTAACAACAAAAGAGGGGCAAATTATTCTTGATCCATTTTGCGGTAGCGGATCGACATTGGTTGCAGCAAAAGAATTAAAGAGAAAATATATAGGGTTCGAGAGAGAAGAAATATACTGCGAAACAGCTAAAAAAAGACTGGCGGATATGTAGGAACTCTTTAATACGGTATTGTCTGGCAGACGGGACGTTTCGTCCTCGCTCTGTCAGACATACACTGCATCAAAACCAAATTCCCAACGCTAATTTCCTACAGTTTCCCTATAGTTACCATAAAAACCTTTTTCTTGATACCGGTAACATACCATCAAAACATAGAAAAAATCAAATTTCCATACCACCATCCGTGGTGCTGGCATGAGGTGTTGTACTCCGGTAAGCGTCTACCTGTTCAGGTGACGGGGAGAACTCTTCGCCACGATGAAACCAATGTTCCTCTAGCATATCGCCATCCTTGTTATACATAATGACGGCGGGGCCGTCTTCTCTGTGACTATGACCATCAACAAAATAGAATTCCAGCTTGACTGATCCATCTTTATAATACCGGGTATCAGCAGGGCCGTCTTCGCGGTGCCTTTTCCCGTTACTATAATAAATTTCCGCCCCTACCGTTCCGTCAGCATAATACCGAATTTCTGCAGGCCCTTCGTTTCGGTTTATCAGACCATCTGTGCAATAAGTTTCCCGTCAGGGTAATACTCGATAAAAGCAGGGCCATCATCTCTATGTAATTTACCTGCTTCGTTATAATACTCTTTGGTCTTGTTCATTGTCTTATCTCCATGTATGTACTCAAAAAAATCAAGGTGTCATTTTACCAACAACTGCACCCACCGACGTTAACTTATTCCGATAGATATCCATTTGTTCCTGCGATGGGACGATCTCTCTTCCATGCTCAAACCATTGCTCCTTTAATACTTCTTTATTGCGGCCATACTTGATAATAGCAGGACCATCGTCCCGATGAATATCCCCGTTATGGTAATAAATTTCCATCCCAAGTGGACCATCACGATAATATCCTAAAAAAGCAGGACCATCTTTGCGTTGCTCTTTGCCATCAATGAAATAAGTTTTACTGTACAAAGCTCCATCAGGATAATAAAAAATCTCGGCTGGACCATCCTTGCTATGCAATTTGCCGCTTTTGCCGCTCATATAATACCGTTCCGCCCACACAGTTCCATTTTCATAATAGGTAATTTCAGTAGGTTTATCGGAGCCAGGGAGTTTGGCTTTTTCATTGTGATACTCTTTGATTGCGTCAAGCATTACCATATCTCCACTATCGAAAGTCACACAGTACTACCATAGTCTGAGGATGTCGAGTATCCAAGAAAACAGCAAGGTTTCTTTTTTAAGCGTAAACTTTTTCTGTGCAGTCAAGCAGCACGGAAAATAAAATCTTTGCTATTATTCGGCAAAGATTCCATAGACCAACACCGTATTCACGGTGTGATTGTACCATTGCTGGTTACTGTAACCCCAGACCCTGAAGTTGCATCAGGAAAACCTATTTTGTTGCAGGCATCAGTAATGTCAGTCCCAACAACACTTGGACAACCATCTAGTGAAACTTGGATAATAGCAGGAGATGGCCCATTAGGGCTAGTTGCGCTGATATTCACAGCAACCTGCCCGCATACCGTTGCTTGCTGCCCGATTACGAAAGCGGGTGTTCCCTGTCCATAAATAGGGTCGGCAGCATCATACGATGACTGTCCATTTAACGCACTATAGATGTTTGTGGAAATACCAGCTTGCGCGGCAGCGTAGCCATTAGTTACAGCATCCACCGCAAGTTTGAAATTAGCTGTAACTGCTTCCGCTTTGGATATCTCAACGTATTGAAAATACCTTGGGATGGCGATAGCTGCAAGAATACCGATGATGGCAATCACGATCATCAATTCAATGAGAGTAAAACCTGTCTTTGTTGTTTCTGGTATTTTCATGTTAACCAAGCCGCCAAAAAACTGTATCGTGCATATATTTCCCCCTTATATTTATAAAAATGCTAATTGAGCGCAGTCTCTTAGTCCGCCAGCACCACTCATTTGAATAAGCCAAAAACCATATTTACCTGGGTTATTCCCAAGAACAGAAAAAGTAATATCTGAATCAACTATTTGCCCAAGAGAATTAACAACCAATCCGGTTGGGTAGATAGAAAACGAAGAAACACCACTAGATACAGCACAAGTAGTGTTTGGATATTTACCCTGATAAATATCTTCCTGAACAGATGGTACATTCTCCAGCACGGTACTGGTAACTGGTGAAACAACCCACGAGCATCCGGTAGCAGATGGACTAACGGTAACAGTAACCGGATTTCCACTTCGTATAGCGTATCCTTCCGCCCACTCCAGACTTTTTTGCAAACTCTGAGAAGCAGCATGAATTTTTTGGCTAACCAACCACTCTGTTATGTCCGGCAACGAAAAAGCCACAATAATTCCCATTATTGCAATAACAATCAGCAATTCCAATAAGGTGAATCCTGCAATATCAGTTGAATTGTGGCGCGTGTGTTTTTCCATAGAAATTCCATATTAAAAATATTAAATACACTACATTATTGGTTAAATATCTCTCTCCAGCCAACGGGGCCACCAACAGGTAACTCTCCGGCATAGAAAGCGGTGCTTAATCCACTTTGTCCAGCCGTATTGAGGGAAGCAGTTGTTTGGATAAACAACTTTCCATTAAAAGTGGAAACCGTGGGAGTAAACGCATTCCCGCTGCCAACCAGTAAGTTTTCTAAAGTTTGGTCTGGTCCATATGGGACAATCCCATTGGCAGGGAAATAACCGTTGTTCAGGTTGTAGAAATAGTTATAGGCGGCATTACTGGTACAGGCATCACTGGCAACAGAGGATACCGTTACGGGCAGATCAACTACACCAGAGACAATGACCGCTGCCGCGCTGATCGACCCAGTTGTTGGTATAGCCTGAATGGTACTTAAAGATAAACCTGATGAAGAATTTTCAGTATATACACCGTTACTCCAAGTTCCAGACCCGCCAGCATAAGACGTCCACGATGGCTCCCAAACGCTTGGGTTCTGTTGAAAAACAGTGATTCTATTCGAACCTTCTGCAACTAAATAATTCGTTCCGTTTTCATTGGCTATTTGAATATAATCGATTGGGTCAATACCGCCATATTGACTGACACCATAATTCCCAATATTAGAAAAACTGGTGGGAGTGTAGGTAATAACATTTGCAATTGTTGACTCCCAAACATTGCCGTTGGAATCTCCAATATAAACATTTCCCAAAGAATCAATAGCTGGCTGACTGGTGGCAACAAAAGGAAGTGCATCGACAAAGGAATCTTGCGGATTAGCTACATTAAACCCATACAAACTACTGGTTTCACCCGTTCCTGTTCCAGTATTGACTACATATAATGCATAGGCAACCCCGGTAGTATCACTCTGTGCAATAGTCGGATTCCCTTGTATGGGTTCATAATAAGAAGACCCAAGGTCATCCTCATATACCTCGGATGTAGGTTGATAATAGCCATTGCTATTTGCAGTTACTTCGATGCCGTATAGTATTCCGCCATCAGCAGCCTCTCCGACAATATAAGTGCCCCAGACTCCAGAACTGTTTACAGCATTGACAGAAGTAAATCCACCTTGATTATTCCCTTCCCAAAAACTGTTATAGTTTGATAAATCAGCAACCAGACCTCTTGGCATGAAACCCCATTCAAATGTCCCTGTTTGACTGTCACCAACTCCCTGTAACCCGTAACTATACAAAAACCCATCGTTATCGCTAAACAATACCGATTGTTTTACGTTTTGGTTACTTCCTGCGTAATTCAAATAGCCTGGAGCGTTAAATAAATATGCGTTATCTGGAGAACTAACGATTAACGGCGTAGCTTGCGACGTTAATCCTGTCAACCAAGTATCATTTCTTCCCCCCAAGTACTTACCCGATGAATAATCAGGGTTGGCGGTATAATCAGCAATGATGGCAGGTGTAAGGCCGCTGCCGGTTGGCATTGCTCCATAGGCGGTAGTCAAGTTACTTATTTCTGTAATATTACCTGGATTTCCGTTTGATAAGTTTGCGCCAACAGAATACAGAGAAGTTTCTCTTTCTGTCGTATTGGTGCTCGCCTCTGCAGTCCACGTTGCGCTGGAATCTGGGGTGCCGTTTGTATTGATAGCATACGCAGAAAGGTTTCCTTCTCCACTTTCGCTATTATTTGTCAATAAGTATTCATTGTTTCCGGTATTCAGACTGGGTGCGGCCCCTGCAGAGGCGGTAACAACCGATCCGGCAATTTTGGCAATAACGCTGTTTAAGGCATTTTGTACATCCGATGGACTGGATGCGTTATAAACTTGATCTGTGTTTCCTGCAATAGCCATAGCATTAAGCGCGGCATAACTTGCCTTATCTTCAGCAGACGTACCGGAAAGTGCTGGACCTACGCCAATTACGAAAGTATCAATCCCCTCGTTTGCCATCGTCTGAATTTGAGTGATGGTTTCGTATTTCCCTTGGCATCCGGTAACAAACTGCCCCGCTGCAGTCGTCAATGCCCCATCCATAGGCGAATACCCTGCATCCGGCTCAATCTCTGGATAGGAGCTATTATACCCTGTAGCAAACCCCTCTGGTGCAATGTCCTGCTCCAGCGCGGATGATTCTGTTGCGCTATACTCTTGCAAGGCAGAAACCACATTCCCACTACCACTATTTACGCTGGCATTAAAAGCCTCTCCCCTTTCCGAATACCAGACTTCCTGCGAATTGGGAATATATCCAGAACTGGTCGGTGTAGTTTCTGTTAGTCCATCAGTTGAATAAGGGTAAATGGAAGATGTATTTTGAGACTCGTATCCAGACAATGTGTAATTGTTTAGAGTTCCACCGCCATAGGATAAAACATTGTTCTGCAATCCAGAAGCATAGAGAATATCTACAATATCAGGGTTATCTGAGGTTGCTTCGACATACATATAAGGATCAAGGTACATTGCTGATTGCTCATAGTTTGCGCCCTTAGCATTGTACGTGCCGTAATTTTTCCCTGTCTGGCTATCTGTATCAGCAATGGTTTTGCAGCTTGTTGTATCCTGATTATAACAAGGATTATTTACTACGACCGTATTTCCATCAACCGCAGCTTACGGTATAAGGAGCATTGCCAGAACTGTCTGGTGCCACTACTCTTGGTGTATAACCATTAACAGGATAGTTTGTTGGGGAAGAAGATGAACTATTATCCGCGACAAGCCCAGATCCTGTATAGATACCCTCATCTTCAAAAGAACTTCCTGCAATACCGTTGGTTCCATCTGATCCCGTTCCACCACTATTCGGGATGATCTCCGCCATACTTTGCGAATTATCTAATATAAAGACTACTTGCGGGTCGTTTGTATTAACTGTGGATGTACTACTAGACCCACTACTAGAGCTACTAGACCCACTACCAGTTTCGGTCCCACCGCCTATTCCAAAGCCACCGCCGTTTCCATTGCCATTTCCACCGCCGCCACTATACCCACCCCCGCCATACGCATGGGCAGAGACTGGAATAATCGCCAATGAAATGGCGATAAATATGGCAGATAAATTATTAAAGAAATTTTTATTTTTCCTATATTTATTCATGGCTGTTCCTTCCTAAGCATGGCGTTTATCGTAACCCCTAACCCGCCACCATTCGTGTTTTGAGTGTGAACAAAAGCAGTATAATACCTATATACAGTTGCCGCAGCCGTCTGTGATCCATTTAAGGTTGCCGCAGGCAAGTTTGTTGGTTGTACATAAAATTCCACGGTAAAATGAAAAGCCCCATAGGTAACATTTTCTACCTGACAAGTATTGTTAGATGCACAGGTATTCCAATAAGAACTGGTAGGAGTAGTTGGTATATTCTGTCCTGCTGGTAAAGGCACATACCAAGGAGAAAGAGATGCAGCGTCAGATACGGCCAATACTTCCGGAAAAGCAGGTAGTGACTCCAAGTCGGAACTGGCATCGTTGATTCCAGTATCAGCGGCTTCCATGGCCGCACTTTGTACCGCCAGATTGGATGCAACAATATTGTTATTGGCATGCAGAGCTAACAGAGCCAGAATACCAACGCTTAACGCGAACAAAATAACCAACACGATCAATAAAATTACCCCTTCCTCTTTTTCGGAATGGGTATCAATATGAGGTAAATCTTTTGATTTGTTGATTTGATTTGGCAAGTTGATACCCATTTAGGAGTTCCCCCATATTTCGTTTCTAACAGGGATGGTCTCACTAAAAACATGATACAGATAATCTCTACAGTCCCCGTTCTCGCACCCCTCTGATTGCCCATTGGTAGACGGAATATCAAATGTCTGTCCTAAGATATCATAAGATGCAGGACTATTTGCTTTTTCTATCGGCGTAGTAGTCCTAGCCAATATTCCAACTTGCACATCAACAATATTTCCATCGGTTGTTGCATTATAGTCTTGTGGAGATACCCACTCTTGCAACCCACCCGATGATGATCCGCCAGACACCCCATACTCAATCTGCATATCCACAATGCCTCTAGCGACCGCTTGAGGAGATGCGGGACCAGAACTATTATAAGAATATTGCGTAGCGTATAAAGTAGGCAATCCGTCCGGTTCTCCCCCCGCATTGCCAATGCTAAAGATATTTTGATAAAAACTAGCCGTTCCATCCACATAAAAATTGGCATTTACAAACTGTGACGCCAAAATAGTTCCATTCAAACTGGAAAACCCGCCAGAAGGGTTGTAAATAGAAGAACTGGAAAATGTTACCTCATTGCCGGAAACGCCGGTAACTTGACCAAATAAACAATAGGAATCGGGTAACTCGACAACAAATAAGTCATTATTATTAACCAATGAACCGCTTTGTAACTCCATGGTGTCGGAACTTGTGGATGGAATACTGACAATTGAACTTGCCACCCCATCCGCAATCGTCCCCCCGCCAGACACCGTGGTGAGACTGTAGGTATTGATACCAGAAGATGACGTTGGATCATAAGAGTACTGAGTACCAGAACCCTGTAGAGCAGCCTGAATGGGAAACATAGAAAAAGGTGTACTACTTATCGCGGTATTTTCCGCCAGAACACCGTTCGGACACACGCTTAAAGAAACGCCATACCCCGCCGATTCAATTCTTTCCCGCAAAAACATCATGGCAGAGCGGCCTTGGGTAAACATTTTTGCTTCCTCGCTCTCGTTCCCGATGATCTCGCTAGTCGAAAGGAAGAAAGTAAACACAGCAGCACCTATGAGCGATGTAATTACCAAGGCAACCAATAACTCTACTAATGTCACCCCGCTCTGGTCTGTCTTTTTGGAAAGGGTCATCTTAGTACCCCACGATGGTCTGCGCTTGATAATACACGGGGTCATTGGCACTACCCCAACCAACAGACACCGTGGCAGCACAAGGACAAGTACCATTTCCTAATAGTGAACTAACAGTAATAGATTCAGTCCCACCCGGTAAATTACTCAAGGAATCGACAATATTTGATTCATCTTCTGCAACAATAGCGATGGACGAGTAATTATTGGCGGTATTGCTATAAGAAAAACCATTAAAATCAACGATATTATTTTCAGCAGATCGAAGATACGCAAAGGTGGTCTGTGCAGCCTGATATGCAGTCGTCATGTTTTGACTCTGAGTACCAGCAGAGAAACTACCCATAACTAGCGCAAGGATACCTAAAGATCCAATCGCAAATATAGTCATGGAAATTAACGCCTCAATCAGAGTTAATCCAAGTTCTTTATCATCTTCTGCATCAATAACGTCTAGTTTTTTCATGATTCCTCAACGAGTTATCTATTTCTTAATAGAAAGAAAGCAAATAAGATAACAAAGTTAACCAAAGTTAACTATATTATTGATATGTACTTATCAGAATGATCAATCAGACATTTTTACATTGATACATTTTTTATGCAAACTCTCTTTTTAATAAAATCATCTGCGCTAACGCCCATAACATCGTACCAGACAAAATCACAATAAACATAAATAATTGTATACCGGTAAGATGAACGTGTGATAAGTCCCACGCAATAGGTAGAAAAAGAATACCAACCATACCACAAATAGACAACGATGTCGCAATGACTTTCCAAATAACCGTGACCCACCAATCATCCAGCGCCTGCTCGCGCCCTGCCATCCATGCTGAAAATACACTAATGACAACCAACACCAAGCTACCGTAAAGAAGCGTATGAACAGTACTCATACTACACCTTGCCAACAGAAGCTAGTACTAACTTCATTTCTGCTTTTGCAGGTTTGTTTTCCTTGGTTCCCTCAAACATTTCTCTGCTCCACAAGTACCCGAAAGTTGACATTAAAATGCACACAACCGACATTAACAAGGATGCCAATAACAACGTAAAATTAGCCCCAACAACGTTGATTAACAGGGCAACAATCAGCTTGATAACCAGAGGACTGGCTACCGCTGAAATAAAAAACATAACCATGATAGGCAAATTCTTGATACACCCCAAATAGGCTATGTGCAGATAATAAATGGTGTTGGCACCCAAATATAAGGTCAAGAATAACATTGGCCCAAGAAACGGATTGCCAGCATTGCCAATCATCCCCAACCCCTGCCAGAAAGAATTTTGTAAAAAAGCTGGAGCCTGACTTAAAACATGATGAAGAATTCCGTCCAGTTTAGACGGCCCTGCAACGGAACTCATTGCCGATTTTGCCATCAATGATATTAGTGTAACTAAAATAGATAGAAAAAATATCCAGAGAAAGGTAACTTTAGTCAGTTGCCAGAGATCTTTCCATGCGTCCATCGCCATGGCTCGAAACGGCTCCCAAGCAAAATAACCGTGTTGATCCAACAATCGAATCAATAGAAACACTCCACCAAACAACGGAACATCTACCAACATATCCGCCCCAAGCGGCTGTGGAATCCACATATTAACAAAACTAGCAATAATCACAAAGGAAATCAACGATATAGGAGATCTGCGCCAGAGATCGAAGGACTGTGTTGACCACCGCATAAACCACCCTGGGTCCACCTTTTGTGGTGTCAGTGTCCCGTTACTCATTTTACCCCACTCCCGGCCAGAATTGCCTGCCCCATATCTAACATTGGTAGGTACATGGCGACTACCAGCGTACCAATAACAACGCCTAAAAATATCATGATAAATGGTTCCAACAAAGTAGACATACGGTCAACCATTTCATTGACCTCTCCCTCGTAAAATTCACCCGTCTTCCTTGCCATAACCTCAATGCTGCCAGACTTTTCCCCAATCGATAGCATCTGAACCGCCAGCTCCGGTATTGGCGAACCTTTTAACCCATCAGTAATCGAGCCACCAGCCATAACATTATGCGTAGCCTTTTCTATACTCGCGTCGATAACAGAGTTACCTGATACATGAGAGAGAGTATCCATAGCCATCTGCACCGGAACGCCAGCTCCCTGTAATAAGGCTAATGTTTGCATGAACCTAGACGTCGCTCCTTTTAGCAGGAGCTGCCCGATAATGGGAACTCGCAGTGTAATTCTATCGACAACCCACCGAAACTTCGGGTATCTTCGGTAAGACCACACAGCTGTGGCTATAACGATGAATGGGACAACAATTAAGAGTAGAATGTTATTTTTTAACCAATCCGATATATTTACAACAACTTGCGTCAAATAGGGTAACTGCGAACCGAAACTTTTGAATAGCCCTGCGAATACCGGAATAACTTTTATCATCAGAATAATAACAACCACAATCATAACGAAAACCGTTACCGCAGGGTACATTAATGCCGATTTAATCTTTTTCTTGATTGCGTAATCCTTTTCTTTATACTCTGCAATGTTTTTCAGCACGGTATCCAGAACACCGCCCTGTTCGCCAGCACGAATCAAAGAAACACTGATAAAATCAAACCATTTTGGATAAAGAGCCAGAGCATCGGATAATTGACTACCGGTATTCAGACGCGCCGCCATTTTTTTTATCATGTCTCGCAGCGGCTTTTTCTTTGATGTTAAGGATAACATCTGCAAACTTTCCATGGTAGAAATGCCTGCGTTCTGTAATGTTGCCAATTGTCTCAGTAAGCCAACAATATCCGACATTTTTATCTTTTGCCCAAAACCACCAGTTTTTTCTTTCTTCAGTGTAAGAAACCTTACGTCAAAACCCCTTTTACGCAAGGTTGTTCTGGCAACAGTCAATGTAGCTGCCTCGATATCACCAGTAGTTAAAGCCCCTCTTTTATCAGGGTCTTTATACTCCCACTGAAAAGTGAACTTCTTTGGTTCCTTGACCGCGCGTTCTTTTGCCATAAATTAAACCGACTCCCGATATAAGTAGCCTTGGAACTGCAAGTACTTGCCAAGCAATGAACAACATAAGGCACAAATTAATGTAGTTAAAGGCCCAATAAATAGCCCGTCATGAAAACCCGCGCCGCCTACACCAAACCAGTAATTACCAGCCCAGCCAGCGTGTTGCCCCGCACCCAAAACATCCACGGACAAAGATGGGAAAAAAGTCAGAGGATACGCCCACCATGGACGAAAATCATCGTCAATTAGCGCAACAACAGGCCAAAAAAGTAAACCAGCATCCAGATAATGATACCCCAATGTGGTCCAGTACCCTGTACCTATACCAACTGTTACACAAAGTACGACACCAACACCTACGAGCTTGTAAAATAACTTTGACTGATGTGTGATCGTTTTCCAATCATGAGTAATGATGAAAAACCCGAACAAAGCTGGAAGTATCGCACCTATTAGTCCTTGCCCATCCATATAAACCATAAATGGAAGACCGAGAAACTCAAGCCAGAGCAAATGTAACGTGCTCCAGAATGCCCAATTCCATCATGGGCGGCCAAACACTCCGCCCATTGTGTAGACCACGAACCGATTAACTACCGTAAGTGACACCGCCGTTCGCAGTGATTGTGGCCGAAGCCGCGCCACCAGATGCCGCACTATCCGTAGCCGCTAACATGCTGTCAACGTCGTTCTGAACATTCGTTGATGTTGGCGCGTTCAGTGTTACAGTAGCGGATACTCCACCAGCCGTAATAGTGCTAGGACTGATGGTAATTGTGGCTCCGTTAGCAGAGCTGATGGTTGTTGCAGTAAAGGTATGAGAAATACCTGCCTGTGCCTGTGCTTCCGCAGCCGTTACGTCGGTTATAGCCTGATGGAAGTCCTGCGTGATGGTAGTGGCTTCTGCCGATTCGACATAATCCTCATATTTTGGAATGGCAATAGCCGCCAAGATACCGATAATCGCAATAACGATCATTAATTCGATTAAAGTGAAACCACCTTGAGCGGCAGATACTGTAGTTTTTGTGCGCATGAGTTTAACTCCTTTGTAGTGAAAAAACATTACGACAAGATAATAATACATCGTTTTATTTTTTCAAAAAAGAAGATACAAATAACGACAAAAATAAAAAAGAACAAACCACCAGTGTAATTGAAGTGCGTATAGCTCAATCCGCCATACAAGTGCCAGTTTCCGCTAAACCGGTAATCTTCCGTGACTCCGATCTTTTCCTCTCCACTCGTGGAGAAGTTGGCGGTACCGTACAGGCCGTTATCCAATTTGGGAGTCATACTTCCGCCGACTACCGCTAGATACTCTGCGTTAATGGTAGAAACCAAACGCGGAGTACAAGCATACTGGTACATAATACCAGCGCCTGCCAAGGCAGAGCTATAATCTTCGGTATAACCATAAGGGCCAGTAAGATCACGATTCCAATGCTGCCATCCAGCCGCAGCGTATGGTGTCAGCAGACTCTTTGGTGTCAACCAGAAAGCATACCCGACCCGCCCAAGCAATCGTTGGGTAGTCGCGTCATCCGTTCCAGTGTACGGAATTCGAGCGCCGTCACCCTGAAGCGCACCATGATAGGTAATATCCCCTGAGGAATAATCATAGCGGAGAGCGGCATAAATATTATCCCGCAAATAGGAGCCCTTAATGGCAAAGCCAGGAGTCCAGCCAGATTCAGTATCCGAAGGCCCAGGAGTAATATGCTCTTGGTAGTTCATCAACGTGCCAGTGGCAGCAATACCTACCTCATTATCTGCGGCGGAAATGGGATTGGACCCCGCTGCGTAAGCGGAACCAGCAACAGCAAAAGTAGCAACAGCAACGATCAAAGAAAACTTATTCATCATTTACTTCTCCTTGTATGTAAAATACCACAATGTCTACTTTACAACAAAGAAATGCTCATGTCAAGTCTTTTTTTGGTTTCTCGAAAAAAATTTTCAACAGCATGCCATCAGTATGCAAAGGCAGCACCATCTTTCTTCTTGATCAAAACCCTGAAGTATGGTTGTTTTCCTTTAATAGTCAAGTCTTTGCCGTTATTCCCCTTCCTGAACCCAATAATTTCAAAAAAATCAGGATTATACTTATCCAAAAAAGTGATAGGAACGCCCATTACGCCTGAATAGTCGATAGGAATATCTTTTAATCTGGATACCTCGATAGCGTCATAATTATCATATTTTGGATATAGTGATTCGTTTCCGTTATACCTATTATGCAAAATTAACTTCGCGTATCTTTTCTGATTAACCATGTTGGTATACCAGACAACATTGCCAAACTGAATATAATTGTGGCCGTCAATAATTCTTGCATCTGTTGTTACTATGTCATAGGAGTCAGGGACACGGAACCATTTTCTGCCATTATTAACCCCCATCCATATTTTATTTTCTGCTATCTTATTGAAAACGTTTTTATAGGTAACAGCGTTTTGGTTTCCCATGATAATAAATTTTTTTCCACTATTCATAATACATTCTATATACTCCCTAAACAGGGAAAAAGGTGGGTTTGTGATTACAACATCCGAATTACTTAAAAGATCGAGGCATTCTTGACTACGAAAATCACCGCTCTGCGTTAACTTGATATCATGGGTAGTTATTGTTCCCATGTTATCTTCCATTACACACCCATCTACAGAACATTTCGTGGAGTCATAATATGTGGAAATCAGTTTTTTCAAACCAAGCCGAGAAAAGTTCAAAGAAATTCACAGTATTTCACTTGCCGCCCTTGCTGCACGACTGGCGTCAAGAAATATAAGCCCCAACTTTGCCTCTTTTCGCACAATCACACTAAGAACAGCATCTGTGCCCACATGTATCAGCAACACGTACCCGTTATCCCCTTTAATCATTACCTGCTCCAAACTACCGCGTGACAACTCTGCGGCAGTCCTGTCCCCCAACGATAACATGGCAGCTGCCATAGCACCTACCCGATCTTCATCCATAGATGCCGGCAACAAGGAAGCAATGGCAAGGCCATCAGTTGATATAATAGCTGATGCCTCAATATCTGCAGAAGCTCCGTTAAGATCTGAAAGAACGGATTGAAGCATGGTTTCGCGCATATAATTTAACCCTTTGTTTATATAGAAAAAGTATCCTTGTAAATGCCATCAGTATAACACATGTATACTACCGGAGTTACATACACTAATTTACGATATTGTCACAATGAACTACTCCACCTATGCCAAGTTTAATTCTTGATTAGCCATTATTTATCCACTATATTAAGCTATTCCGTCAGTATAGAATAGCTATTACCTTTTTTAGTTTACTGTTTTTAATGAAAAATCAAGTCCTTTTTGGCGTGGTTCAACCGACTGTTATTCATTGGTTGTTTTTGAAAACTTATTGTCACCAAATTTTTTGCTTAGATTGTACGGCGGGTCAATGATCGCCAGATCAATAATTGAGTCAGGAAGAAAATCAATACAAGAAAAGAAGTCTTGATGAATAACTTTATTCTCTATGTCGCTTATCGAACATGAACTACTCCACCTAACGCCCGATTGCGTATAGGTTAGAGTTTCAGGAATCCGCCATGAGAATACCATGGCTCCGCCCATTGGCCCGTTCCAGACCAGTGTGAACGTTATCAACCAGATCGGGAACACTCTCGATCCTGTCCAGTACCCACCGGAACACTCTCGATCCTGTCCAGTACCCACCGCAAGAGCACTCTCGCTGCATTCTCATCCCGACCACAGGTCACCCCGCAGGATGGACAGGAATGAACTCTCTCCCATAATTCTTTCTTAACATTCGGGAGTTTCCAGCAAGAGTGACACCGTTGTGTAGGTTTCATACGCTTCGTTTCACATTCTTCGAACCATGCACCAGCCTCTCTGCCAGCGCGGCATTATAGATTCGACAATGCAGACCTAGCAGTTCATTCAATCTGGATTCCTGAACAGCAGACGGGTACATCCGGTACGTGACCTTTCTATTCGGTCCGGAGTATTTTTCTTTCTCAGGTTTTTCCTGTACTTTGTCTGCGATTAAATCCATGTTAGTATCATATCATCGTTATGGGTTCTTGTCAAGGAAAAACTTGCTTTATTCTGTAGAATGCTGTAAGATGCTATCTTCATCACCAACCAAATGGTTAATTGCCATTATGGATGGAGTATTGATAGCTTGCAATGTGATGAGAAAAGTATTCTAGTCTTCGTTGATAACCATAGTTCTGTTTCTGGAAGATCTTTTTTTATCATTCTCCATGAGATGGAAACTAACCAAGACAATCGTTGTTTAATCTGTTAGTATTAACCTCGTCAATAACATCATGCAACTCTTTTTCCACATCTTCCTTATCTAGAATGATGTAATCAGACTTTGCTTCCGCCACTATACCAGCCGCCGCATTGCTAATTTCCATATCGGATGATTCAACGTTAATACATGCACTGGCAAGAATAGATTCTACCGACATAGTCCGTAACCATGTCGCCGCGCTATATGCTGTCCATGTGTCATCAGTCAGCGACGACACATCATGAAAACCAACCGAATATTCAAGACGCTCTGCGGCGCTTGCACCCTCATAAGTTAACACCGGCACGTAATGCTGTCCATCGTAACGATCATCTTCAAAACCACTGGCAAGAGCATCGATATCTACCGCAACGCTGTCAATAAAGTCAATCAACCTACTTTTAGAAATGACCAACATTCCGTTGGACGAAGAAGCGATAGTGTAAGCTTTCTCAAACCCGTGCCATCTCCGCATGGAAATTGCGTTTTCACCACTATAACTACCTTCAACACAAAGTTCCGCGTCATTCTTGCTGATAACAAGAACAAGCTTTTGGTACGCTCTTGCAGGCATGGCTTCGTCACTTGGCCTACGCCCCAAAACCAGTATGTCTGAATCACCAAAAAGATCATTAACCATGTTTTCTGTTTCCATACCATCTTCCCCTTCCATAGTGTCCTCTTGCACAGGAAACAACGGCGTAAGCCGCCAATATTTCCGCCTTTCCTAGCAATACGCCTGCATGTTGTTTGACACCCTGTGCGCCGAAAACTTCTCCACCAGATTCCTGCCAGACT
>JABEBX010000559.1_pt1 | contig 21983 bp, 27 predicted proteins | sample 7245971 | NCBI WGS metagenome assembly JABEBX01 (sample SAMN14506365, study PRJNA622280) | hot springs metagenome | biome: hot spring [ENVO:00000051]|acidic hot spring [ENVO:00002120]; feature: spring [ENVO:00000027]|sediment [ENVO:00002007]; material: sediment environment [ENVO:01001048]... | reverse complement strand
GAACTAGCAGAAAAGGCCCGGCAAGAGTCTGACGCTCGCATTAGTCATGCTAGTAAAATGTCTGCAATGATTCCCGTAGGTCAGCCAATTTTGGTTGATCACTACTCGGCAAAAGGACACCGGCGGGCGCTGGACAAGATCGACGCCAATATGAGAAAGGGCATCCAACTGCACGAGAAGGCCGAGCATTACGCGCGGAAGGCCGAAACGACGCCCTATGCCATCAGCAGCGATGACCCGGACGCTGTCACCAAGATCCAGGCGCGCATTGACGAGCTAAAGGGCCACAGGGGAACGGCTCCTGAGATCCGGCGGCTCAAGGCCCGCATTGATACGCTCGAAGCGCAGGCCAAGTTAGAGACCAGGGACCATGATCATGGGTGGTTCCAAGTTCGGGAAGATGCACAGGAAAAACGCATTATGTTTTTTTTCGAGGGCAAGCCAGATGAGGAGACGCGGCAGATCCTCAAGCACGCGGCTTTCAAATGGTCTCCCTCTCGTGGCGCATGGGTGAGGCAGTGGACGGCAAACGCCGTCTGGGCGGCGAAAGACGTGATCAAGGCGCTATCGGAGCAGACGGCATGACTACCCCCGCAGAACTTCGCCGCGTTCGGTTAGGGGCTGGGCTGTCTCAAGCCAAGGCCGCCGATATCATGGGCTATTCACTAGGCGCATGGCGCAAGTGGGAGGCTGGCACCCGGCCAATTCCGAGCAAGCTCTTGCACTTTTTCAAGATGGAGCTTGACAAGTCTTAGTTTTTTGCCATAATCAAGTCACTTAGGCGGTTTTCCGCCGATCTCACGCCCTGGCCGTCTGACGCGCCGGGGCTTTTGCTTGTAGAGGGCTGGCTTCATGGGATTCTTCCCATCTATAAAAAGTATCCCGATAGTCGACCTGATCCCATACGCAAACAACAGCCGCACCCACAGTGACGCGCAAGTGGCGCAGATCGCGGCCAGCATCAAGGAGTTCGGATTCGCTAACCCTGTGTTACTCGATGGGGAGCGCGGCATCATCGCCGGTCATGGCCGCGTGTTGGCTGCCCGGAAACTTGGCTTGGATGAAGTGCCCTGCATCGAGCTAAAGCACCTGACGAAAGCCCAACGCAAAGCCTACATCATTGCCGACAACAAGCTGGCGCTAAACGCCGGGTGGGACGAGCAAATGCTGGCGCTGGAGCTTGGCGCATTGAAGGATGATGGATTCGACCTGGACTTGACTGGCTTCTCTGCTGATGAGCTTGACGCGCTGCTCAACGTGGGCGCCTTGCCGGAAGGCTTGACTGACGAGGACGCAGCGCCGGAGGTTCAGGCGGAAGCCGTCTCGCAGCCTGGCGACATTTGGCTATGCGGTCCGCATCGGGTGATGTGCGGGGATAGCACTCGCGCAGCAGACGTGGGGAAGCTGATGAGCGGCCACAAAGCATCACTTTTGCACGCAGATCCGCCTTACGGAATGGGGAAGGAAAGCGACGGAGTAGAAAACGACAATCTGGATGGGGACAAGCTGGATGCCTTTCAGATGCAGTGGTGGAATGCCTTCCGCCCTTTTTTGATGGACAACAGTAGCGCCTACATCTGGGGAAATGCCCCAGAATTATGGAGGCTTTGGTATTTAGGCGGATTGGGCGATTCGGAGAAGCTAGAGTTACGCAACGAGCTGGTCTGGGATAAAAAGAGCGTCCAAGGAATGCGATCACCCGCTCTCACTCAATACCCAGAGGCATCCGAGCGCTGCCTATTTTTTCAACTTGGTGATCAGTTTTTAGGCAGTATCAACTCAGCAGACTTTCCAGGGTCATGGGAACCATTGCGCTCGTATATGGAAAGCTGCGGCAATGCAGCCGGAATTAAACCGGACGACATTAAGCGCGTTTGTGGTTGCGGAATGTATGCCCACTGGTTCACAAGATCACAATTTCAACTGATACCTGAAAAGCACTACAAAGCACTTCAGACAACGTATGCCGGTCGTTTTACCCGCTCGTGGGCTGACCTGAAATCAGAATGGGATAGGGTTCAAAAAGGTCGAAGCTATTTCGACAATGCCCACGACGCAATGCGGGACACTTGGGATTTTGATCGAGTAATCGGCGATGATCGTCACGGCCACGCAACTCCGAAGCCGGTAGATATGATGAAGCGAGTAATGCTTTCCAGCTTGCCAGAAGGTGGACTCTGTGCTGAACCGTTCGGCGGCTCTGGATCAACCCTTATTGGTGCAGAAAAGACAAATCGCCGCTGTTTTTCAATGGAACTGCAAGCCATATATGTTGATGTGATCGTCAAACGTTGGCAGGACTTCACGGGAAAGCAGGCCACCTTGGAAAGCGACGGGCGAACATTCACGGAGATAACCAATGGCAGGCCAGCCCCCATTTCAGCCAACGCCTGAGAACCGCGAACTGGTGCGGATGCTCTCGGCTATGGGCACGAAGCGCGAGGACATCTGCAAGCTAATCAAGGGCCGCTCCGGCAAGCCTATTGACGGGAATACCCTGGATAAGTACTTCCACGAAGAACTGGAAGAAGGCTGGGTCAGGGCAAACGCGCAGGTGGCAAAGACGCTGTTCAATGCCGCTACAAACCAAGCTGGTGGGTCTGCTTCGGTGACTGCAGCTATTTTCTGGCTCAAAACCCGCGCAGGCTGGCGCGAAATTGATAGGCACGAAATAACCGGCGCAAACGGCAGCCCTTTAGCTTCTATCGTTGTGCCAGCCAACGCAGCCACCATCGACGAGATCCGGCAGGAGTTGCAACGCGGAGACTGGTGATGCAGTTTTCTGAAAATCGGAAGCGGGTAATCCGAACGCTGGCCCACGCTGGCCTTTACGAATTTGCCCGCTGGATGTTTTTGCAGCAACGAAACTACCAGTGGCTACGAGCGGATCACCACCTAGCCATTTGCGCCTCCTTTGAGCGCGTCTATCTCGGCGAGTGCAAACGGCTGATCCTCAATGTGCCGCCGCGGTACAGCAAGACAGCGCTCGTGCAGGCGTTCATTGCATGGACCATGGGCCACGCGGCGGATAGCGAGTACATCTACACCAGCTATTCAGGACGCCTTGCCGCTGCGTCGTCGTTTGCGGTACGCGGAATGGTCGAGGAACCGGAGTATCAAGCGATCTTCCCCGGCGTAAAGCTGCGTCACGATAGCCAGGCCAAGGACGAATGGCGCACCGAAGCGGGAGGGATGCTCTACGCAGTTGGCGCAGGTGGCACGATTACCGGCTATGGGGCGGGCAAGCATCGTCACGGGTGGGGCGGGTGTATAGTCATTGATGACCCGCACAAGGCCGACGAAGCCCGCAGCGAGGTCATGCGCGGCAATGTGATCGACTGGTATCGGGACACGCTCCAGAGCCGCTTAAACAGCCCGGACACCCCCATTATTTACATCGGCCAGCGTCTCCATGAAAACGACCTCGCCGGGTGGCTGCTCAACGGCGGAAGCGGTGAAACGTGGGAGCACATTTGCTTCCCCGCCATCAACCCGGACGGCACCGCGCTTTGGCCGGAGAAGCACAGCATTGAAGAGCTTCACCGCATGGAAGCGGCGATGCCATATACGTTTGCCGGTCAGTATATGCAGCGGCCCTCACCGCTTGAGGGCGGCATCTTCAAGCCGCACAAAATCGAGATCGTGGACGCGCTCCCTTCCGGTCAAATCCAGTGGGTGCGCGGGTGGGATTTTGGCGCGACAACAGACGGCGATTGGACGGCGGGTGGATGGCTTGGAAGATTGCCTGATGGCCGTTTTATCATTGGAGACATGGTACGCGTGCGCGAAGGGCCGGATGCTCGTGACGCCACACTCAGAGCCACGGCACAGCGCGATGGCCGCAACACGCTAATCAGCATCCCGCAGGATCCGGGGCAGGCCGGCAAGACCCAGATCGCTTATCTTACGCGGACGCTGGCAGGGTTCAGGGTCCACACGTCTCCTGAGTCCGGCGACAAGATAACCCGCGCCGAACCGTTTGCCGCGCAGCTTAATGTTGGGAACGTACTCATGCTCCGGGCCAGCTGGAACGAGGTGCTAATGGATGAAATGCGGCTGTTCCCGAATGCCACGCACGATGACATGGTGGACTCCTTGAGCCGCGCCTTTGCCAATTTGATAGGAAAAGCCCCCATGCAGATCGACAAGAGCTTACTGAGGCGCAGCGCTTAATGTGGCCTTTCGCCAAGAAGCCTAAAGCCCAGGCGGCCACACCAGCGCAGAAGGCAGAGTTGGCGCGGATCTATGCCATGGCCCTGCAGTCTGCTCCGGCGAAGGGCCGCAGCGAATACGCCCAGGACTTGTTGCCATATCAGCCAATGCCGGGCGTGATTACAGCGGGTCAGCAAGCGCAAGCAATGGCCTTGGACGCAACCCCCTACGATTACGTCAATGGCGTGTACGGGCCGACAGATCTGTTCTTTCCTGGCTACCAGGTGCTTGCGGAAATGGCGCAACTGCCAGAATACCGGAAGCTATCCGAGATCATAGCCAAGGAAATGACGCGGAAGTGGATTCGGCTCACCAGCGCCAGCGATGACGATAAGTCGGGCAAGCTGGGAGAGATAGACGCCGCCATGAAGCGGCTGAATGTCCAAGCCATTTTCCGGCACGTGGCGGAATTGGACGGGCAGTTCGGACGCGGCCAGATTTACATTGACGTGAAGATGCCACGCGGTGGGATGGCTCGCGACGACAACCAGGAATTGCAGACGCCTCTAACTCTGGACCCGCGCAAAATCACGGTCGGATCCCTTGAGGGCTTTACGGTAGTAGAGCCCATGTGGACTTACCCGGCGATGTACAATGCCAGCGATCCGCTGAACCCGGCGTTTTATCAGCCGGTGGCATGGTACGTCATGGGCAAGACGGTCCATCGGTCGCGCCTGTTGCGGTTCGTCTCGCGTGAAGTGCCGGATATTCTCAAGCCCGCGTATAACTTCGGCGGCTTGAGCTTGACCCAGATCAGCAGGCCCTATGTGGATCACTGGCTACGGACGCGGGACAGCGTTTCGGATATCGTGCACAGTTTCAGCACCTCCGGCGTGCTCACCAACCTTTCCAGCGTGCTCATGGGTGGCGGGGCCGAGGAAATCTGGGCCAGGGCGCAACTGTTCAACCAAATGCGCGACAATCGCGGCCTGATGCTGCTGGACAAGGATTCGGAGGAATTTTTCCAGTTCAACGCGCCATTATCCACGCTTGACGTGCTGCAGTCCCAATCCCAGGAGCAGGTGGCTGCTATTGCGAGCATCCCGCTCGTGAAGTTCTGGGGCCTTTCTCCGCACGGCCTGAACGCCAGCAGTGAGGGGGAGATCAGGGTGTTCTACGACGAGATCGAGGCCCGGCAAGAGCATCTGTTCCGCCCGCAGCTTGAGCAGATCCTCAAGATCATCCAGCTTGACCTATACGGCGAGATTGACCCGGACATCGGTTTTGAATTTGAACCGCTCTACAGCATGGACGAAGTGCAAAGGTCCACGGTACGCAAGACCGACGCCGACCGGGATGCCGTGCTGGTGTCTATAGGGGCGCTCAGTCCTGACGATGTGCGGGCGCGAGTAGCTGCAGATCCTGACAGCGGCTATGACAATCTGGAAGTTTCCGACGATATGGGCGGCGAACTGGACACCCGCACGAACACGCTGGAGACCAAAGACCGCATAAACGATGAGTAAACGGGCAATCGTTGCGCCTGGTAGCAAGGACATAGTGCTGCGAGAAGTACACCCGAATCGCGGAATTGAAATGGAATACCGTCGCAGGCTGATGAAGCTGATCGACGCCATGCAGGCCAGCGTTGAGTATTGGCTAAAGGCGCGTTACCGGCAGAATCAGCCAAGGATTGCTCAAGACGTTTCCCCGGCCCAGGCGCTGCAGGCCGAAATGAACGATCTGGGCAAGCAGTGGATCCAGAAATTCAACGAAGGCGCTGAAAATTTGGGCGCATGGTTCGCGCAAAAGACCAAGAGTTACGCGGATGGAACTCTGACTGCGATCTTGAAAGAGGCCGGGTTCTCGGTGGATTTCAAAATGACTGGCACCATGCGCGATGCTTACCACGCGGTCATAAATGAGCAGGTAGGCTTGATTAAGTCCATTGCCCCTCAGTATCTCTTGGAAGTGCAGGGGATGGTGATGCGCTCGGTCCAGACTGGGCGTGATCTCTCGCACATCAGCGAAGAGCTTGCAAAGAGATACGGGATTACCAAGCGCCGGGCTGCTCTTATTTCGAGGGACCAGAACAACAAGGCTACCTCGGTAGTCAGCCGGGTTCGTCAGCAAGAGCTAGGCATCACCCATGCGATATGGCGTCACTCTCACGCAGGGGAAACGCCCAGGCCGAGCCACTTGGCAGCCGATGGAAAGATCTACGAGATCGCCAAGGGCATGTACATCGAGGGCGAGTGGATCTTGCCTGGGGAAAAAATCAACTGCCGCTGCACAAGTAAGCCAATCGTCCCCGGCTTAGACTGACCCTTACGGGATGTTCATACCGTGGTCTTGGTCGCACCGCAACGTCTCTTCTAGCCCAAACAGGCGAGGCGGGACAGTGGTAGCGAAGGCGCGGTCGATGACGCTTTGAAGGGGACGAGGGACGCCGCCGTCGCGGGTGAGTTGGGCTTCGACCTGGGCCTTGGTTCTTCCGGCCAGACGCTCAGTGGCGATATTCTGGCCGAGCCTGCCTTCCATGTGGCAATACGCGCCGATGGTCGGGCCGGTGACTGCAAGAGCGGTGCCGCTGGTCAGCGTTGAAACGAGCAGGGCAAAGACGATCTTTTTCATTGGAGTAATCCTCAGAGGGTGGAATGCCTAACCTCATTATAGCCCTGGACAAGAGCGCTCGCAGCTATGACGCAGACGGGCGCTTGCATGTGGCTGTCTCGCATATCTCAAAGGCTACGGTAAACCCCTACCGCGGGGACGAGATTCCGGACGGTGCAGGCTTGGGCCTAGACCCAAACAAGGTCTACATGCTCTTGCGCGATCCAAACGAACTGGGAAAAGGTGCGGACTCATTCAACAACCTGCCCCTGCTTTCTCGGCATGTGCCGGTCAGCGCCAGCGATCCGCAGAAGGAAGTAGTGGTCGGCAGCACAGGGACGGATGCAGTTTTCAAGGCCCCATATCTTGATAACAGCTTGGTTGTCTGGGATGCCGAAGCTATCGCGGCCATCGAGGCAAAGGATCTGGCCCAGATCTCCTGCGGTTATCGGTACACCCCGGACATGACGCCAGGTGTGTATGAGGGCATGAGTTACGACGGAATCATGCGGGGAATCGTGGGAAACCATGTGGCCCTGGTGGAAGCGGGTCGCGCTGGCCCAGACGTGGTTGTTGCGGATGCCAATCCGTTTTCTACATCATCGGAGGTTATTGATATGGGTAAGGTAAGCAAGCGGTACTCCATCGCGCTCGCCAAGCGGCTGAAAGCTGCCGGTCTGGCCGTGGATGAAGACGTGCTCGCCAAGGCTGCTGAAGAGGCTGCCAAGGATGAGTCCGAAGAAGAAGCCCGCAGGAATGAAGCACGCGGCGGGGAGAAGGCCAACCGGGAACTGGATAAGGAGCATCCGCATCGTGAAGGGGAAGGCAAGGGCGCCGGCCCGGACCCGGAGGACGGCTACATCATTGATCGGATTGTCAAGGTTCTTTCGGCTGCTGGCATTCCCGCGGCGGTGATCGATGCCGTGCGGGAAGTCGGCAAGAAGCCCAACGAGGACGAAGATCGGGAAGAAGCTCGCGCCAACGAAATCCACGGTGGCGAAGAGGCCAACCGGAAGCTGGAAGAGGAGCGCAAGGGAGCCATGGACGCGGCTATCAAGCTCTCCGAATCCCGCGCCCTTGCCCGGTTCAACGCCATCCGTCGCGCCGAGCGTGAGGTAGCGCCTATCGTTGGCGAAGTGGCAGCAATGGACAGCGCCGAGGCCGTCTACAAGATGGCACTGGATCATCTGGGCATTGACTGCTCTGGTGTCGCTGCTTCCGGCTACGGCGCCCTGTTGCGGGCCGTTACCGCGAACACCAAGACCCCCGCCACCATCGCCCAGGATTCGGCCAATGCAACTGGCGACTTCTGGGGACAGTTCAAGAAAATCGACGCTGCCAAATTGCCTGGGAGGGTTTAATCATGGCATTTCAGACTTCTGTAAATTATCAGCCCTCGCCCGGCATTGCTGGTGCGTTCTGCTCCGCCAATCCCCGCGCCAATGTCGTGGGGGGCGCTGGTGCTTTCGTTGCTGGCCCAAACGGCTGCAACGTGGGCGTCTTTGCCTGGACTGACTCGGCTACCGACAGCATGGCCTCCAATAGCGGCCAGGGCCTCCCGCGCGGCTTCGTCGCCAACGAAATGCAGGCGATGATTTCCACCTGGATGGGCGAATACTCCATGCAGATCCCTGCAGGCCGCCCGCTGACGCTCTTCAACCAGGGTGACTTCTGGATGGCCAGTCCGCTCACCGCCGGGGCCGTGGGGAACAAGATCTTCGCCAGCTTCATTGACGGATCTGTTCGCGTCGGCCCTTCCGGCAGCGTGTTTGAGGATGCTTCTTTCTCGGCCACCATCGCCGGCACCACCCTGACGGTCGCTAGCATGACTTCCGGCACCATCGAGGTAGGCCAGCTCATCAGCGGAGCCGGCGTTCCTGCGAACACCTATGTAACCGCCCTGGGAACCGGCACCGGCGGCGCTGGCACCTACACGATCAGCGAGACGGCAACCGTATCCACCGCTGAGGCAATGATCGGCACCAACTCCATCGAGACCAAGTGGTACTGCGCCAGCAATGAGGCCGCAGGCAGTCTCGTCAAAACCAGTTCTTGGGGGTATTGAGCATGAAGATTTTCAATCGCAAGGCCCTTGAGTCCAAGGGCGTTTTTCTCCCTGACACCAAGGGCTTCCTGGACGAGAAGGTTCTCGGCATGGATGCGGCGATGGCTTTCGACGCCCAGCCGACCTTGGCCACTCAGCCCAACGCTGGTATCCCGGCGTTCCTGACCAACTACCTGGACCCCGAGATCGTGGAAGTCCTGTTCGCGCCCAACAAGGCAGAGCAGGTCATGGGCGGCTCCAAGCTCAAGGGCGACTGGACCACGCAGACGGCCATGTTCCCCTACCTTGAAAGCACCGGCGAAGTTTCGAGCTATGACGACTACAGCTTGGTCGGCAGCGCTCGCGCCAACGCAAACTTCGAGAGCCGGGAATCGTACTTGTTCCAGACCGTCACGCAGTGGGGCGCTCTTGAACTGGACCGGGCCGGGGAAGCGCGAATCAACTGGGCGCAGCGGCAGAACATCGCCTCCACGTTGGTGCTGGACAAGTTCATGAACACTTCGTGGTTTTACGGGGTGGCGAACCTCAAGAACTACGGCCTCCTGAACGACCCCAGCTTGCCCGCTTCCATTGCCCCTGGGCCGGAAGTAACCGCGAACGGGGACACCGGTACGACCTGGCCGGACAAGTCTGCCCTGTCGATCTTCAATGACGTGGTGACGCTGTACAACCAGCTTATCACGCAGACCCAGGGCTTGATCGAGCGGGATGCCAAAATGGTGCTGGCCATGTCGCCCGAATCCGAGGCGCAGTTCACCAAGACCAACTCGTACAACGTCAACGTGTACGATCAGGTCAAGAAGAACTTCCCCAATCTTCGGATCGAGACCGCCGTGCAGTACACCAACCCGACGGCTGGCAATCTGGTGCAGATGATCGTGGAAGAAATCGAGGGCCTGGAAACGGTATATGGCGCGTTCAACGAAAAATTGCGCGCCCATCCCGTTATCGTTGCCGAATCCAGTTGGCGGCAGAAGAAGACCTCCGGCACCTGGGGCGCGATCATTCGGCGCCCCCTCGCCATCGCTTCCATGATCGGCGTGTGATTCCTCCTTCCCTCCTCCTTGGGTGGACCTTGGGGCGCTCCTGCGCCCCCTTTTAATGCGGAGAATTAACCCTATGGCAGCTCCCATCAATGTAGTCTGCAAACTTCCAAACGGCATCATCCTTGACCACGCAGGAAAGCGCGTGGAGATCAAGGGGTCGCGTGACAGCCTTCTGATCGGCGGTTTTGGCGTTACCCAGGTAGACGCCGATCTGTGGACCGCTTGGCTGGCTGCTCACAAAGATTTTCCCGCGGTAAAGAGCGGGCTGATCTTTGCCCAGAACAATGAAGCAAACGCCAAGGCCGAGGCCCGCGAGCGTGAAGGCATGGAAACCGGACTGGAGGGAATCGACCCCCAGAACCCCGGCAAGAAAGCCAAGATTTCCCCCGAAAAGATTGCGGCGGCCTGAAGTAAATCATGGGACAGCAGAGCCTAGATTACGCTGTCTTTATCGCGCAGTTCATCGCCTTTGCTTCCTTGACGCAGGCGCAGATTACGGCGGCCTATGCTGAGGCGCTGGCTACGTTGTCCAGCCAGATTACCAACCTCACAGGTGATCCGGCCATTGACCAGATAAACGCCATCCGCATGAATTACGCGACGGCGCATTTGCTGGCCATTCTATACGGCGAAAATGGCAACCCTCCCTCTGGCATCGTGGGCCGGGTGGACGATGCAACCCAAGGAAGCGTCCATGTTCACGCAGATATGGGAACCATGGGCCAGGGCGCTGTCTGGTGGAATCAGACCGTCTATGGCGCTCGGTTCTGGGCGCTCACTGAGCCTTTGCGCCGACTGAGCTACGTTCCCCAGGTCCGGAACCAGACGGGGATGATCCGATGGCGCACAAGATAACCGTCAAGGGCGGCGGCAAGCTCGCAGCCTATCTCAAGGGGTTGGAGCGCAAAGCTGAGGCAGCCCATACGGTGAAGGTGGGCTTCATGTCCGGCGCGAAGTACCCAGACGGCACCCCGGTCGCTATGGTGGCGGCAATCCACAATTACGGAGCGCCATCACAGGGGATCCCGGCCAGGCCTTTCTTTTCCAACATGGTGGCCGAGAAGTCACCAGATTGGGGGCCAAACATAGGAAACCTATTGAAACGCACCAACTTCAACGCTCGCCAATCGCTGGCCCTCATGGGTGAGAAAATTTCGGGGGATTTGCGCGAATCCATCATCCATGGGCATTGGGCACCGCTCTCGGATGCCACGCGCAAGACAAGCGCCAAGGGTGGATTTAAGGCGGCACTGATTGACACCGGCCACATGCTCAACAGCGTGACTTATCAGGTGGATGACGGAGAGCAGGCACAATGAACCTCAACGCCATTGCGGCCCCCCTGGTGGCTGCTGTGAACCCGCAAGTCTCCATCAGCGTGCAAACCAGCACGGGCTTTACCATCAACCCTGACGGGACGCAGGTGCCGATCTATAGCGCCAGCGTCGTCACCGGGCAGATGCAGCCATTGAGCGCACAGGATTTGAAAAAGCTGGAAGGCCTGAATATCCAGAACGTGACCGCCAAGGTTTTCCTGAACGGGGACTTTGAAGGCGTTTTCCGTGTGCTTGGCAAGGGTGGTGATCTCCTGACCATCAACGGGCAAGTATGGCTCGTTACCGCTGTGCTCGAACGGTGGAAAGACTGGACGCTCGTTGGCGTCACCATGCAGCAATAAAGGCAGCCAATGACCGGCGACATTCTTCCAAGCGTAACCGAGACGGACGTTTTTACCGCCTTGCGCGCCTTTCTGCTAACGGTCGTTGGATGCCCGGTAGTGCGGACCCAGGTGAACCGCGTCCCCATGCCCTTGGGCGATTTTATAGCGCTCACCCCGATTTCAGCCGCGCCGCTGGAAACGAACACGGACACCTACACGGCCAGCACAAAGACCGTGCTTCGGCCTACCGAGTACACGATCCAGATAGATTGCTACGGCGCGGCGGCCAGTGACAGAGCGCTGACGATTGCCAGTCTCCTGCGCGATTCCTACGCGGTGGACCAGTTCGCCTTGCAGGGCTTTGACGTGTCACCCCTTTATGCCGGGGACGCCAAACAAATGCCGCTGATAGACGGCGAAGAGCAGTATGAAGAGCGATGGACCTTTAATGCCGTCTTGCAGGTGAACGGGCTTATCACGCTGCCCGAGCAGACCGCCGATACCCTTACTGTCGGGCTTATCCCCGCCGATGTCTTTTACCCGTAACCCTGTGCCCGGCTTGTCCGGCAATGGAGCGCTATTGTGACCATTCCTGCTTCCCAAATTGTCCAGATCAACCCCGGCATAGTCGGCGGCGGCGGAAACGCTCTGGACTTAAACGGGCTGATTATCAGCCAAAACGCCAACATCCCGCTTGGCTCTGTTCCCAGCTTCCCGACGCTCGCTTCCGTGCAGGCTTTCTTTGGGTATGAATCCAACGAGGCGGCAATGGCTGCCGTGTACTTCGTTGGCCGCAACAATGCCACGGTCATGCCTGGTGCGCTGCTGTTCGCCCCGTTCAACGAGGCTGCTGCTCCCGCATGGCTGCAGGGCGGTTCGTTGGCCTCGATGACGCTGACACAGTTGCAGGCCCTTTCCGGCACGCTGGACATCACCTTCAACGGCACCCCGCTGGCTTCCAGCGCCATCAACCTGTCTGCAGCCACGAGCTTCTCTGAGGCTGCCACGCTCATCGCCGCAGGGTTTACCAGCCCACCTTTCGGCGTGGAATGGAACGCGCAGCTTTCTTGCTTCCAGTTCACCAGCACGGCTACCGGCGCGACCGAGACGACTACCTTTGCCACTGGCACGCTTGCTGCAGGTCTGTACCTGACCCAGGCCACCGGCGCAGTCATCAGCCAAGGCGCTGCCCCGCAGACCCCGGCTGGCCTCATGAATCAGGTTATAACCGTTACCCAGAATTGGGGGGCATTTACCACGGCCTACGACGACACCACGGCCAACAAGATCGCCTACGCCCTCTGGAACAATAGCCAGAACAACCGCTATGCCTATGTCGGGTGGGGATCGGATGCGGCTGCCCTGTCCACTCCGGACACCACAACATTTATGGCTACGGTGCAAACCGACAACTACTCTGGCACCGTTGGCGTGTATTGCGATCCCGTTCTGGATCCGCAAGGCCTGGCTGCTGCTATGGTCTTAGGGTATGCGGCTTCCTTGAACTTCAGCCAAACCAATGGCCGGGCCACTGCAGCCTTCAAGTCCACTGACGGCGTACCGGCAAGCGTGAGCAACCCCCTTTACGTCCCCAACCTGGAATCCAACGGCTACAATTACGTGGGTTCCTACGCGACGGCCAACCAGGGCTTCACTTTCTTCTACCCCGGCAAAGTTTCCGGTGAGTTCGATTGGCTGGATACCTACCTCAACCAGGTGTACCTCAACAGTCAACTGCAGCTTGCCGTGATGGAGTTGCTGACCCAGGTGAACTCAATCCCGTACAATGCGACGGGCTACTCCCTGATTCACGCGGCCTGTATGGATCCCATCAACCAGATGTTGAATTTCGGCGGCATTCAGCCTAACGTCTCGCTTTCTTCGGCCCAGGCCGCAGAAGTGAACAACGCTGCAGGGGCAACGATTGCGCCTACCCTGAGCACTCGTGGTTGGTATCTGCAGATCAACAACGCGACTTCCCAGGTCCGTGCGGCCAGGTCTAGCCCGCCCATGACCCTCTGGTATATGGACGGCGGCAGCGTCCAGCAAGTCACCCTCGCTTCCATCGTCGTGCAATAAGGGACGGAGAAAAACATGGCTACTCTTACCACAGCAAATTCCGCCTTTTCCCTGGTCATTGCGGGGCTATATCCGGCCCCCATGCCGATGCAGGGCTACGCCGCCGATGACGCCTTTGCGGTTGACGAAGTTGAGGGTGCGGAGACATACATGGGCGTAGACGGCATCCTGTCGGGCGGCTGGATTCCGCAGATCAAGACGCTTGAATTTAGCCTGCAGGCCGATAGCGCAAGCTGCAGCATCATGGACACCTGGATCGCTACCCAGGACAACGCGCAAGAGCTTTCATTGGCTACGGCTACGATTCTGGTGCAAGGGACCGGCGTCCTTTACCAGTTTGACCGCGGCTTCCTGAAATCCTACACCCCGATGCCCGCAGCCAAGAAAATCCTGCAGCCCCGTAAGTTCAAGATTGAGTTCAACCTCTTTAGCATGGCCCCGGTGTAACATGCGGAAGACTTTGACGATCACCATTGACGCCGATGGGCGCGATAAGGGAAAGGTCTTTGTCGTTACCGAAATGCCAGCCGTTCAAGCCGAGCGGTGGGCGCTCCGGGCCATATTCGCGCTCATGAATACCGGCGCTGATATTCCCGACGATATTGCCCAGATGGGCATGGCCGGGATCTCCCGTTTGGGCCTGTCCGCATTGATGCAGGTTCCCTATGCGGCTGCTGAACCCCTGTTGGCTGAAATGCTGGAGTGCGTCAAGATCATCCCTGATCCGGCCAAGCCATCGGTCACCCGCGCGCCGGTCGAGCAAGACTTCGAGGAAGTCTCGACACTTCTGCGACTTCGGAAAGAGGTTTTTGCCCTGCATACCGATTTTTTTACCAACGCCGCCAAATCGACTTCGGTGTAGGCGGCGATAATCCATCCAGGCTTCTGGACTACGCAAACGTGCCCCGCACGGTGGCCGTGGTCCTTTCGCACAAAATGGCAACCCTGCATGAGCTGCAATCCGTCTACAGCCTTGAGGATGTCTACGACATGATCGAGGTCATCATGGTGGACAACCACAACCAGCGGGTCTTGGAGAAAGCGAATGGCAACGGTCATTGATGCGCTTTTGGTAACGCTGGGCCTGGACGCTTCCGGATTTAAGGCCGGGACTATCCAGGCCGAAAAGCAGCAGGAGAAGTTGCACAAAGTCCTCACGAAGTCCGCCAAGGAACGCTCCGAGATCGACAAAAAGGCCTCCGAGGCGCAAGCCAAGCGGGCCAAGGCATTCAAAGAACAGGGTGATCAAGCGGCGCGGGTATTCGGCAAGATCCGGGACCATGCCTTGGGCCTCATGGCTGTCCTGGCCGGTGGCGTTGGCGTCTTTGAGTTCGGCAAGGACATGCTGACCAATGCGGCTGGCGTAAAGCGGTTTTCGGACAATCTCGGCCTGTCTATGAACACAACCCAGGCGTGGGTTGCGTCCATGCGCTCAGTGGGGGGCAGCGCTGAAAGTGCCAAAAACCTTCTGATGGGTTTATCGGATTCGCTTACCGGGCTGCATCATTCCAATGTTATCACCCCTCAGATGGAAGCCATAAAGAAGTGGGGAATTGGCGTTACTGGCTCGGATAATGCAGTAACTCAAGCTCTGCTAATATCCAAATATCTTTCTGCACTCTATAAAAGCCACCCCAACCAGGCGCGGGAACGTGCCAAAGAAATGCTAATCAGCGAGGATCAGTTCAACCTTTTGAAGCACTACGAACTGTTACGCAAGAAACTAGGCTATTACAAGGCAAACCCTGTATACACAGAGGGGCAGGCACAGCAGGCCGAGCGGGTCCAAAATGCACTGGTGAAATTCCGCAATGATCTCACCAAAACAGCAACAAACATCGCCTACCAGTTTTTGCCTGTTTTCCGGAAAATGCTCAACGGCTTTCAGGATTGGGCGAATTGGGCGCTCTCCCATCAAGGGCAGATCACCGCGTGGTTGGATGCCTTTGTGGCCGGTATCATGAAGTTTGCCAAATGGGCCAACGAAGCGGCGCAGCAGGTGGGTGGCTGGAAGGTGGTGCTCGAAGGCCTCTTTGCACTGTTTGCGGTGTCCAAGGTCGTGGGTATCGTCGCAGGAATCACCAGCATGGTTGGCGCGTTTGGCGCTCTTGCTGGCGTGCTTGGACGCATTGCCGGGATGGGAACGGCAGCAGAGGTCATCAGCGGGGCAGCAGGCACGCTTGGGACGGTCGCCAAAGTGGGGTCTGTCGGTGCAGTCGGTGTCGGCGCCATGCTGTACAGCCAATCGCTCAACGGCGGAGAGGCGATGGCACTGCGACAGGGCGAGCGCCGGGCCATGTTCATGGCGCAGCTTCAGGCGATGGGATACAGCAAGGAAAACGCCGCAGCTATTGCCGCGAATGTCCATGCGGAAAGCGGTTTCAACCCAACGGCAAAAGAGATCGGTGGCGGCCAAGGGTACGGGCTCGCGCAATGGGGAACCGCTCGACAGGCCGAGTTCAAGAAGGTCATGGGCGTCTCCATGCAGTCCGGAACCCCGGCCCAGCAGTGGGCACGTCAGATCGCGTTCATGAATTACGAGTTGCACCACCAATACCGCTCCACATTGGATGACATGAACAAAGCCAAGACCGCTTACGAGAAGTCTTTCCTTTTTACCACTGGCTATGAGCGCCCTGCCAATATGGCATTCCAGGCATCCACCCGGGGAAAGCTGGCCCAGCAATACGCAAGCGATCCAACGGTTCGCATGGCCGGGGTTTCTGTGCCGTTGGTAACTTCCGCTCAGTCCTCGCCGGTTCGTCACCACGTCACCAATAACGTGAACAACACGCATACGGCGCAGGTGGATCAAATCGTGGTTCAGACTAACAGCCAAGATCCTACGGAACACGGCAGGAAGGTAGCCGACGCAATCAACCGTTATGCTGGCCTGACCTTTCCGCTTAACTCGGCGGTGATATGACGATCCCATTGCTCACAGCGGTATCCCCGCTGCTGCCGAATGTGCCGGACTTGCCAGGGGTGCCCCCTGTCGCTCGTTTGGCGCTTACGGAGGCTGTGGCCGCCCTTCCCATGCTCGGAATAGATCTGTCCGGCCTGTTCGGTGGCGCTGTGGTGGAGAAGTGGGGGCTTATCAATCAGGCATACCAGTTCGTCCTTGAGCCGGATTCCGTGGTATCGGTGGAAATTGATGATGGCTACCAAGTCTGCGACTTCCCTGTGGAGCAGGGCGAGTTTGCGAGTTACAACAAGGTAAAGCAGCCGTTTCAAGGCACGGTTGTCATGTCCAAGGGAGGCTCGACAGCGGATCGCCAAGCCTTCCTGGAGGCCCTTAAATCCATCAGGGAAAGCCTGACGCCATATTACGTCCTGGTCCCCGAAGGCAGCTATGGGCCTGCGACTGTGGATCGGGTAAGCGTTGAGCGCCATGCCCACAATGGCGCGGCATTCATCGTGGCGCGGCTGCATATTTCGGAGATCCGGGTAGCTCCGGCCATTGCGTATGGATCCGCGCAGAGCAGCCAGCCTCAATCTTCTGTCCCCGCTTCGGCGCAGACAAACCCGACGACTTCGACCGGCCTGCCTGACCCGGCTGCAACTTCTTCCCCGACAAGCCAGGCAATCGTTGGCGGCGGGGCTGTCGGTGCTTCCACGCCGTCAGGGGCCGTGCAGGCTGCGCTCAACGCCTCTATGCCGGTAGCGAACTGGTAATGCAAACGATCCCACTCCAACAAGTCCCGAACCAGAGCTTTACCGCGGTGCTGGGGGGCCAGCAATGCCGGATCACGCTGACCACTCTCTCTACCGGCCTGTTCCTGAGCCTGTGGGTAAACGGTGCCCCTATCAAGGTATTTCAGCAATGCGTGGACAGGTGCTTGCTGATCCGGCTGTCATACCTTGGCTTCGTGGGGGATCTTGCTTTCATGGATACGCAAGGCACCGAAGATCCGGAGTATTCCGGCCTGGGCGAGCGCTGGGTATTGTTCTACGTCTCTCCGGGTGATCTGTGAGTTTCGTTGAGCGCCAGATAGACGTGACCATGCAATATTATGGCTCAACCAATACCTTGAAATTGAGCGGCTACCGCGTGGCCCTCAATTACGTGGACGTTGGCGGGGTCAGCGCTGGCCGGTTGAGCATGAGAATCTTTGGAGTGCCGCTGGCCTTTATCAACGAGTTCCTGGCTATGGGGCCGGTCGCAAGCAAGGCGATTGGCCTGAACAAGATCTTGGTGCAGGCGGGGAACAAGGGCGAGGCGCTGCATACCGTTTTCTCTGGGAACATCTTCCACGCTTGGGGGGACTTCTCCCAACAGCCGAACGTGAACCTGGTCATTGACGGCGCGGTGAATGCCCAAAGCGCCCTGACACCAGTAGTTCCGTCAGCATGGAGAGGGTCGGTTCCTGTGGCTACGATTATGCAGGCCTTCGCTGCAACGGCTGGATACGCCTTCCAGAATATGGGCGTTACCGCTGTGCTGCAGAATCCGTCCTTTGATGGGAGCCTGCTGGACCAGATGCACAAATGCGAAGAGGCAGGAGGGTTCAAATGGACAATCACGCCGGCCGGCACGCTGGTGATATTCCCTCCCAACGTCTCGCTGGCGCAGGCAAACGCGCAGGGCATCCCCATCCTGTCCCCGCAAACGGGCCTGGTTGGCTATCCTGCCATCACCAACCAGGGAATTGCGGTTCGCTCCATCTTTCTTCCGGGCGCTCATTTCGGATCGTTTTTCACGGTGCAGGGCAGCCAGATTCCGATGGCGAATGGAACCTGGAACGCTTTTTCGCTGGAACATACCTTGGAATCGCAAACACCCAACGGGGCTTGGTTCACTGATATGCAGGGATATACCAGTGTCAGCCAATAATCTGCTGACAGGTCTTGCCGACCTCAATACTACTGCCGACCAGTTCAACGCAACGCATTTCCTGATGCAGCGGTTGCTTGCCCGGATCAATACGGCCACGCTCGTGCAGATTATCGACTGCACCAATGAGGGAGGCCTCTCGGCAGTCGGTTTCGTGGATGTGCAGGTGCTTCCCAATCAGATGGTCGCCGATGGGACGACTCTTCCGGGAGCGCAGATCTTCCATTTGCCATACTTCCGGTTGCAGGGCGGCGCGAGCGCAGTAATCATGGACCCGATGCCTGGCGATGTAGGCATAGCCGTCTTTGCCCAGCAGGACATCAGCGTGGTGAAGCAGCAGGCCGCCCAGGCAACCCCCGGTAGTTTTCGGCGGTTTGACCTTGCGGATGGCTTGTATCTGGGCGGCTTCGTCAACGGCGTGCCCAACCAATATGTCCAGTTTGTACCCAATGGGGGTGGGATCAATCTGGTATCCCCATCAGAGATAACGCTGCAGGGGCCGCAGATCAATTTGGTGGGACAGGTCAATCAGTCTGGCGGGACCATAAGCGCGGCCACTGATGTCGTGGTGGCAGGCCTATCGGTTATCAACCACAGCCATCCTGGAGTACAATCTGGATCTGGCAATACGGGGGCGATGCAAGACTGATGGACACCTTGTTGCTCGATACCGTTGCCTGGGATCTGTGCCTAGATGCTACAGGGGATATTGCCCTGGCCAGCCAGCCGTATTCCATAGCGCAGGACGTAGCCAGCGCTTGCCGCCTTTTCTTGGCCGAACTGTATTACGACAACACCAAGGGCGTCCCTTACTGGCAAGAAGTGCTGGGCCAGACGCCGTCGCTTTCATTGGTCAAGACGCTGCTGGTGAATGCCGCTTTGACGGTGCCTAATGTGGTGAGCGCCCAGGCGTTCATCTCCAGCTTCTCCGGGCGGCAAGTGACCGGACAGATCCAGGTAACAGATACCGAAGGCACAACGACAACGGTGGGCTTCTAATGGCGACAGCACCAGCGATTCAGACCAACGTCCCGGCGATTGATTGGACCCCTGCAGGGCCGGTCTTGCCGACAGAAACGCAGATCTTGACCGGGGTACAGCAGGATTTGAACACGGCCTTTGGGGGCAATCTCAACCCTGCGCTGGAGACCCCACAAGGCCAGCTTGCCAGTAGCCTTACCGCGATCATTGCGGATGCAAATGCCAATTTGGCGCTGGTCGCAAACCAGGTGGACCCGGACTATGCCGAGGGGCTTTGGCAAGACGCAATCGGCAAGATCTACTTCCTCACGCGCATTCCCGCTGCTGGAACGGTTGTGCAGTGCCAATGCTTAGGTTTGGCAGGAACGGTGATCCCCATTGGCGCAATGGCTCAGGATACCAGCAACAACCAATACGCCTGCACACAGGGAGGAACGATCCCCCCGGGCGGCTCGATCACGCTGGAATTTACCAACGTAGCCCCTGGACCCATTGGGTGCCCTGCAGGAACCCTCACCACGATCTATTCGGCCATTCCCGGATGGGACACCATCACCAACCCACAGCCGGGCGTATTGGGCAATCTGGTTGAGACTCGCCAAGCGTTCGAGGTCCGGCGCAAGGCTTCTGTCGCGCTGAATTCCCAAGGCTCGCCATCCGCGGTAAATGCCGCTGTTCTTGCCGTGCCTGGGGTGCTGAATGCCTACACCATCGACAACCCGCAAAACACCCCGCAGACCATCGGTGGGGTAACGCTCGCCCCCAACTCGATCTATTGCGCCGTGGTGGGCGGAGAAGCCAGCGCAGTGGCCCAGGCCATTTGGAGCAAGAAAAGCGCGGGATGCAATTACAACGGCAATACTCAAGTCACCGTGACGGACCCGACCATCGGGTCCAATCCGCTGCCGCAATATCAGGTATCGTTTGAGATCCCCGCTGAGTTGCCTTTCTTCTTCAACGTGCAGATCATGGCGAGCAGCCTGCTTCCCACGAATATCGTGGCCTTGATCCAGCAAGCCATCATCAACGCTTTCGCAGGCCTCGATGGTGGCCCAGCAGCGGCCATTGGGTCCACGCAATACGCGAGCCGGTACTACGCCACTGTTGCCGCTGTAGCCTCCGCCTGCGAGGTCGTGAGTATCCAGATTGCCCCCCAGGCCTCCATTACCGGGTCCATCAGCGGGACAACTCTGACGGTCACTGAGGCGACTGGCGCACCCTTGCAGGTTGGCTCTGTTCTCTCCGGTTCTGGCTTGGCCGCAAACACCACCATAACGGCCCTTGGAAGCGGCACTGGCGGGCTGGGCACATATACCGTCAGCAACTCCCAGACCGTCGCAAGCGAGGCCATGACGGCGCTGCTGTTCGTCAATTATGCTCCGGTTAACATCAACCAAATGCCGACCGTGAGCGCAGCTAATATCTCAGTGGCCCAGGTCTAGCCCATGCAGAGCTTGATCCAGACGATCATATCCCAATACGGCAACAGCCCCATCTTGCAGGGGCTTCTCAACGATTGGAACGCGAACCTAGATCCAAGCGAAAGCATCCAAGACTTCCTGGATAATATCTGGGACGTTTCGACTGCTGTAGGATATGGGCTGGATGTTTGGGGGAAGATCGTTGGAGTTAGCCGTAATTTGCAAATCCCAACAGGGACGTACTTTGGCTTTCAGGACGGAACAAGCGATTATCAGCCTTTTGGGCAAGCGCCATTTTACACCGGAACACCGCAAACAGGGACGGTCGCGCTTTCTGATACAGCCTACCGCCAACTTATTTTGCTCAAGGCAATGGCGAACATTTCCAATTCTTCTGTACAATCTTACAACCAGCTTTTGCAGGCCATGTTCGGCTCCCAGGGCCGCTGCTATTGCATAGACCAAGGGGGCATGATTCTGCGATTTGTTTTCGAGTTTTTCTTACCGGCGTATATGCTTGCCATTTTGCAGCAGTCCGGAGCCGTTCCGAGACCAGCAGGCGTTCAGTTGTTTGGTTTGCAGGTAGATGTGGCAGGAACCTTCGGCTTTGCTGGGAGTGGAATGCAGCCATTTGGACAGGGTGCATTTGGACAACCGCTTTTTAGTATCAACTCTTGAGGGTAAATCATGGAACTTTCCCAAATCCCAACAAAAGTCCCGCTACCTTTTGCGAACTCAGGGACGAAGAACGCTATCCCAACAGCCTCGCAAATTGGGATTACACCGGGGGCAGCATCATTAACCGACGGCTTCCCTCCGCTTACCTTTACCCCTCTCGCTGCTGGTGGCGTACCTCCTAATGGGGCCGATTTCAACGGAATCCTGAACCTGCTCTCCGCCAACACTCAATGGCATGACGCCGGTGGGTTCTTTCCCTATGACAGCGTTTTTTCCTCAGCTATTGGCGGGTATCCAAATTCCGCTATTCTGGCGCGTGCAGATGGGACTGGCTTCTGGTTATCCACTGAAGATAACAATTTGCTGGACCCGGAGACGGATACCAGTGGGGCATGGCTGCCGATCAACAACCACGGTATAACTGATTTAACTCTGACGAATGCCAATGTAACCC
>JABEBX010019834.1_pt1 | contig 21985 bp, 19 predicted proteins | sample 7245971 | NCBI WGS metagenome assembly JABEBX01 (sample SAMN14506365, study PRJNA622280) | hot springs metagenome | biome: hot spring [ENVO:00000051]|acidic hot spring [ENVO:00002120]; feature: spring [ENVO:00000027]|sediment [ENVO:00002007]; material: sediment environment [ENVO:01001048]... | reverse complement strand
CTTAAAAATCACCGGCCAATCCCGCCGGACGGCCTCCATTCTCTCATATTCCCCATAATCATGCGCTGTTTTGGCTTCCCGATAAAAACGGGCACACCCACCCGCGCAAATTTTTATCGTAACCGTACGCACGTTCACAGGCCAAAAATAGCGAAATTAATCAAAAAACGCCATTTTTTTCCTTGTCAATCTGATTTATCGTGGCTTTTTTGCCTCATAACCGGGGTTGGCTGGTGGGTGCTGGTTTCCTGGCTATACGATCTTTGAAATTTTCAGCGCATGTTTTGGCAGTGATATACGCCGCCCGGCGGCATATTCAAAGCCACAAACTGAAATGATACATGCTTAAATAAAGATTTATAGAAGTTTAGATAATATAACGGGAATTCCGTAATATTGCTGAAGTACCCGTCGGGCCTCAGATATTTTTTGACCGCCGCGAACATTCCCTCACGCACGGCTGCGGGCAGGCTGGGAGTTCCCAGCCCGCTGACAAAACAATCCACGCCGTGGGGAGCAATGCCATTCTCAGCTAGAATTGTATCAAGATGTCCCACATCCGCCAGAAGAATATGGATTCTTGGATCAGAAGGGAAGCGGTGTTTGAGCACCTGTACAAAGTCTGGATCGCGCTCCAGAGAAAGAAAGCGTGTTGGCGGATTCAAGTGCTTGACGATTTCAGATGTGATCGGCCCTGTACCGGCACCAAGCTCCACAATGCAGCGAGCGGAACTGAAATCCGCATGGCGGATGCTGGCGCGGGCCATGAAGCGGCTTGACGGCCATACCGAGGCGATTCGTGTACCATGCCGAAAAAATTTCTGCATAAATAACAGGTTGTGGCTGATTTTAGCGGGTACCACCGGCATGGCACAGTCCTGAGTGCGGGGGTGGGAGGCGTAGTCGCCGGTGGATTTTTTAGAATCTATCATGTCTGCAACCATACCCGCTAATGTAGAGAAAGAAAAGTGTAAAAAAAGGCCTAGCAGGATCATTTCCAGCCAAGCCTTTGATAAGCCACAGTGATGAAGCAATGTTTAGTTGTTTCCGGACGGAACAGATACCGTTTGCGGTGGATTACCCGTCATATTCGGGTTACTTGGTGCGGGTGCCAAGTTTGTGGCATTTCCAGCGGGAACCACCTGTTCCGAGGCGGGAACATAGGGGTTATATTTCAACTTCACAGGAAGAATAAAGATATCAACACGCCGATTAAGAGGATTGCCACGATGGCCGGGGGCATTGGCTGCAATGGGATGAGTCTTTCCCCACCCTGCGACCTGCATTCTACGGTCAATAACGCCATCATGTTTGAGAATGTACATCACGGAAATGGCGCGATTGGTCGAAAGATACCAGTTTGTGGGGTTCATAACCGTGCCGCGTGTGCGGCGAATCGGCACATCATCAGTATTGCCCACAATCCGAATTTCGTTATCCGATATTCCCGCCATGTTAAGTATCTGGGCAAACTCCGCCAGCGCACGTTTGGCGTCGGGGCGAACTTCAGTGCTTCCCAGGGCAAACAGAAGATCGCTCTTAAATCGCAGTAAGCCAAGTTTTTTGTTATATGCCAGGAGATTTGGAAATTGTTCAGCAAGGCGTTCCAATGCACTGTTGACTGATTCCGGCAATTGGGGAGCGCCACCGGCCAAAGCTAGCAGGCGATTGTATTGGCCGCGCAATTTAGCCAAGCGTTCCTTTAGAGCGGCAATTTCACTTTGGAGTGCGGAAGTTCCACCGCCCTGGGCCTGAAGGAGTTGTTCATCTTCGGCCAGTTTTTGCTTGAGTGTGGAAATCTCGCCGCGTAGGCGTAAGAGTTCATTTTGATCCGCCGCAAGCTGTGACTTCGCCTGATCAAAGGCGGTTTGTAACCGCTGATATTGATCTTCCGAGACACAACCGGTAAGTCCAAGAAGTCCGGCGGTGAGACCAGCCAGCAGGGTGGTGGTCATAAGTTTACGAGCAATCAAGTGATTCATAAGCATTGTCTCCTGAGGCTTCCATTGAGCGACACTTCAAACCAGCCACTAGTTTCAACGAATTTGTTGAAATAGTAAAGTGTGCAGCAAAAAAAATTAAATGGAGTGGAAGATCGCCGGCTTTTTGGCCACGCGGGCCTCCATGCCCATCCACTATACTTCAACGCTCCCAGGCCGAAAAAATTGCTGCCACGGCACTGTGTAACCGCGTTGAATTAATCCGATGCCTTGCCCGCCAAGTAGCCCGCACCGGCCAGTAACGCCGATATAACCACTAGAAACGCCACGAACATCAGCACATTCTTGGAAAGCAGAGGCACCCAGGTAGGTATAAAGCCCTGAAACGCGGCACCTACCGCAACAAGCGTTAAGGTCATTACAAAAGCCGATCCCAACGCCAATCCACCGAACAGGCCGGCGGAAGCATCCGGGGCTTCAAACATCGGAGAATACGTTGGCATGGACGCACCTGCCGCCGATGGTGAAGCGGCCACCTTTTCCGTTGCCGCTGCGCCTGCCGCCACGGCAATACCTGAATCCGATGATGCCGGTGCACCTGTTACACTGGCACCGCCAGGCTGGTCAAAAATTCCGGAAGATGATCCGACGCCGGACTGACCCGATACGGAATGATCGCCGGGATAAATTTCTTCCAGTAATTCAGCCCCTAAGCTGGTATTATCACTTTCGCGTGTCAGATCCAGCAACCCCGATCCGCTGCCGACAGAATCCAAACCGGATGGCGATATGGATTCATCCAGAGGGGACGAAATTTGCGTTTGGGCGCTGGCATCGGTCGGTTTGACTTCATTTTCGTCAAAAACCTTCACCGGCTTTTTGCCGCCCTTCAGCGGCAGGCCGGTGTCCGCTTTACCCGGAGCCTTGCCAATTGCGGATTGGCCGGATAAGGATCCCGACATGGACCCCGCTGACGTACCGCCGGCAGTTGCATCGCTGGGGTTGAGGATGGGATTGCCTGTCCCGGAGAGGGGGGCCAACTCAATCATGCCTTCTTCTAGCGTACCGCCTTGCATATCGCTAGCCAGGCGATCGACCTGATCAACCTTGAACATCACACGATTGCCATCCCGGAACTCACGGAGTTTATTTTTCTCCACAAGTTCTTTGATTTTGTCTTCGGCCATATTGAGCTTTGCGGCCGCTTCTTCGGCACTGTAAAACATTTTTGCCATAAGCCACTCCTCATTAAAACGCCGGAACCGATGACGTTACATAATAGTGTACCAGAATGTCCCGCTCTGCGCCTAGTGTCTATCACTGCCATTGTACATGATGATGACTGTAACAGAACACCAGCCTGTTTCTCCGTCATCACAGATCAGCGGATAAAATCCTGCCCGTATCGCCATGCCTACGGCTGCCTTAATGCTTTCCCCGCAACCACCATGGCTTTAACCTGGGCTGGCGTCGGGGCTATATTATTAAAATCCTTAAGTTTCAGATCATATCGGAAACTCCGGCTGGCCATCAGTTGAATCCGTGATTGCGAGCCGACAAACCGATAAACAGAGAACACATCATTCCGCGTGTCCACCAGGATCATGCCCCAGCGGGTTGCCGAAAGCTGGGTTGGAATAACCTGGATTCCACTGAAATGCTTATCGGCAGAGAGCAACATCGGACCAGGTGCGGCGGAAACAATATTACCGGCGTATGAAGAATTGGAACGGACGTGTGTCCGGAACATCATGACGGCATTAACCACCAGAGCCAGCGCGATCAACCACAAGACCGCAGGCAGTGATACAGGAAGAAGATGTATCTTCTGTGAATTCATTATGAGGCCATGGTAAGGCCAGACCCGCCAGTTCTGCAAGGATGACATACAAAAATCTTTAATATGCCGTAAAAAACCGGCGATTCAAGGCACCGGTGCGTCCGCCCGCGCCGGGGCGTTGGGGCATCCCGCGGGTTTGCAGGAGTTGCATATAAAAGCGTTGGATTCGCAGAGTTGTTGTCCATGTCGTCCGCGGGTCTGACAGTAGTCGCAGGTGTAGTTGTGATTGCTGCAATCAGTAATGCGGGCCATGATGACCTGTGCAATTTTATCATCCAGTCCCAGCGGCTGGGTAATGTGAAACGCAATACCCTGATGCACGCGGGCGGCTTCCGCGACTATGCGTGGAATATCCGTCGTGCTGTGCCGCCCGGGTGAAAGAAAATAGGGATGCACCACCACATGCGTTGCTCCTTGTTGCACGCATGAAGCAAAGGCATCGGCAATGCTGGGAACGGCGAGTTCCATGTGGGCTGGTTCAACAATGCGATAACCGCTTACCCGCCGGAATAGTGCCGCGACATCATTGAGCATGTCATTGGCACTGGCCAGGCGGCTGCCATGATCCACCAATATGATTCCCAGATTCTCATTCATAGGGTCTTCGGGCATACCAGATTCTCCGAATTACAACTTCCTTCGGTTATTGTAGCATGACTGTTACCTCCGGGAATACAAAACATCGAGGCATGACGCAGATTATCGGCAGGATGACTTATCAGACGCCACGATCATCAAAAATGTTGTGGATTGCTGATGAAGTACCGGATTTAAGCCGATGAAATTCCTACGATCACATCTACGTGAACCGAAAAATTCAAGTCGCGCTTTAGAGGAGAGTTGAAGATGATTAACGTAGAGGTCCTTAAGAGAATTGTTCCGACCGTCGCACCGGCAATAACCGCATGGGCCGAGGGTATGGAACGCTTGGCCATGGAACAGGGTATTGCTTTGGATCCGCTGCAATGGCGGGATGCCCTGCGGGCCGGAGTCAAAAGGCCGGAGAAAGTGCGCATCATGAATGTCGATGAATTGCCAAGGCCGAATCAGGAATTGACCCTTCTGGCCGGTGAAATTGGCATTCTTAATAAAACCACCGAAGGCCTGACGTTTGGTTACGGTATTTTCTTGAAGGCCAATCTGCCGGATGCGAAACGCCGGCTGATCCATCAACTTGTGCATTGCACGCAGTTTGAGCGGTTGGGTGAAATGCGGGTGTTTATGCGGGAATACATCCAATGTTGTCTGGATTTTGGCTATGCCAAATCACCCTATGAGTTGGAAGCCGAGGCCCGCACGCTGGAGATTCTCGCCGATTTTCACACCGGCATGCTCCCCTGCCCAGCTATGGCATGAGCCGGTGGATGAGCCGCTGCATTTTCGCCGTGCTCCACAACCACCTCTTTTGCGCCTATAATCATCGGCAGAATTGAGGTGATCATAATGCACTGGCAACAACCAATTCCAAAAGAATACTTGCAGATTCCGCATGAGGAACTTCTGGAGAGAATATCCCGGCGCAAAGCGAAAATGGGGCGGCGGCTGGTCATTCTGGGCCATCACTATCAGCAGGATGACGTGGTACGTTTTGCCGATTTTACAGGTGATTCCTTCCAGCTTTCGCGCGAGGCGGCCAAACTGACCGATGCTGAATTTGTGATATTCTGCGGCGTGCATTTCATGGCTGAGTCCGCGGATGTATTAACAGCGCCAAACCAGAAAGTCATTCTGCCGGATCTGGGGGCGGGATGCTCCATGGCCGATATGGCGCAACTTGAGGATGTTGAAGATGCCTGGGCGGCCATCAGCGCCGCCTGTGAGGATGATGCGCAGTTTCGTCTGATGCCGATTACTTATATTAATTCCAGCGCGGCGGTCAAGAGTTTTGTTGGTGAGCACGGAGGGGCGGTATGCACAAGCAGCAACTGTGACAAAATTCTGGCATGGGCGCTGGGCGGGCAAAAACCTGGCGATGCGGCGCATACAAAAATAATTTTCTTCCCCGATCAACACCTGGGCCGCAATACCGCTTATCGCATGGGCTATGCGCTGGAATCCATGGTGGTCTGGGATTACCGCCAGAGTAACGGCGGATTAACGCCCAAGCAGATTCGCGACGCCGCGTTTATTCTCTGGAAGGGCCATTGCAGCGTGCATCAGCTTTTCCGCCCCGAGCACGTTGATGATGTCCGCAAGCGGCTGCCGGGTGTGAAGGTGATGGTGCATCCGGAATGCCGCTGGGAAGTTGTCCAAAAGGCGGATCTGGTGGGATCCACTGATTTTATCGGCCGGCAGATTGCGGCCGCACCGCCGGGCAGTATATGGGCGGTGGGAACGGAAGTTCACATGGTGCAAAGACTGGCCAAAGCGCACCGTGGCCAGACCATCGTCGTGCTATCGGATTGCCAGTGTTTGTGTACCACCATGTACCGCATTGATCCGCCCCATTTGCTTTATATTCTGGATAATCTCATCGAAGGTGTGGTACTGAATCAAATTCAGGTGGATCCCTACGATACTTACTGGTCGCGCGTGAGCTTGCAACGCATGTTGGACATCACCGCGAATCAGCCCGTTTCCCCGCCACCTCAGCCACGTCCGGTCAGGTCCTCCCAAGGCAAGCCGCTGCGCGTGCTGGCTGTGGAACCCGCCCCTTCCTGACACTCGCAAGATGATGTCAGCTTTGACATTATGAGTCATCATTGTCCATAATAGTTTGTGGAAACATGCAGGAGTAGTCATGCGTACAACACGGGGTTTGACTGTAGCGGTTCTGCTTGGCGCTTGCGGCCATGTTATGGCTGCTGCAGCACCCGCCAACGTGGCACCACCCAACGACGCTTATATATCAGGATATGTGTCGGCGGTATTGAAAATGAAGTATCACCTGCCGCACGCCGTTGTGAGCGTGAATGCCGGAGAGGTCACCATTGCCGATGTGCCGCGGTCACAGGAAAAGGCCGTCAGCCGGACGGTGGAAAATATTAACGGTGTGCATGGCGTGCAATTCATTGCGCCGGGAACGGCACCAGCTTCCCAGCCAAACACAAATGTGCAACCGGACAATGTCAGCGGTGCTCCGGTTACACCCGAACCGATAAATACGGCGGGTGGAAATTACCGCGTTGGCTTGGATGTCAAGGCCATGGAACAAGCTGGTGTTTATCATCTGCCCACTGGTTTTCTGCCGCCCGGACGTTTGTTTCAGCCTCTGATCGCCGATCCAAAGTGGCCGGCATTCAGCGTGGCCTATACGCATTATTCGCCCTACCATCCAAACGGTCTCAAGGATGTCATACCCGTAAGCATTGGCGATACGATTCCCTTCGAACGCGGAGATTTCCCCGGTCAATGGCAATGGGAGGCCGGGATGCAGGCCGATGTATTCGCCTATTTTAATACCGACACGTTGCATGATGACCTGCAGGACACCGATTATATGGTGGGCGGTTATTTTGCGGTGCGGCATCGGAATATCTCATTTCTGGTGCGCTACTATCACCAGAGTTCACATCTGGGTGATGAATTTCTGATTGCCAATCCAGCGTATTACAATGGCCTGCGGCAGAAAATCAGTTATGAAGAACTCAATGCGCTGGCATCAATTGATATGTTGCATCGGACTGTCCGCTTATATGCCGGTGCGGGCTATCTCGGTGATGTGGAGCCGGCCAACCTCGGACATTGGCGATTCCATTATGGTGTGGAATATCACGGCCCGTATTTCTTTCATAAGGGCACATGCTTCATGTCCCCGGTGGCGGGAATTGATTTCAAAAACTGGAGCCAGAATAACTACGACACCGATATTTCCGCGGTCGGCGGCATACAGTTGTCCAATGGTAAACCGGATAGTGCAAAAATGCAGTTTCTGTTGGAGTTTTATCGCGGCCATTCACCTTATGGGCAGTTTTTTGTCAATGAAATTCAATACATTGGCTTAGGCATGCACTTTTATTTTTGATTGGGTGCAAACCCGCTTATATCATGGCTTGTTTGCCCCGTGCATATTAACTCCGCCATGAGTTCACCGGCCAGCGGAGCCAGGCCAATACCTATTTTAAAGTGCCCGGCGCAGACAAACACATTATCGTAACCAAGTGCTTTACCCATTACAGGCCGATGCTTGGGCCCGGTCGGGCGCAAACCCGCCCATACCCTCTCCACCACGGTGGATTGTAGCGCCGGCACAATTTCCATTGCCCCTTGCAGCAGCAAACCAATTCCCCCGGCCGTGTTCGTGGTGTCAAAACCTGCTTCAGGCTCTGTGGTGGACCCCACTAAAATCCGCCCATCCGACCATGGAACCAGAAATATCCGTCCGCTTTTTAGGATGTGTCCGATGACCTCCTTGCGCATACGCAACAGCAATGCCTGACCCTTTACCGGCGTAATCGGCGGCGAAACCTTATCTTTGACAGCGATCAATGGCAAGCCAATACCGGCACAGAGCAGAAATTTTTCCCCCGCGTATCTGGTCGTACCAGTCCGGGCCGATGTTACTTTATCACCAACCGATTCCAGCCGGTCAATCCGCATGCCTTCATAAATCTGTACCTTTGCCTTGACACACGCGGCCAGCAGAGCTTCCAGCAACTGATCCACATGCACCTGTCCGGACCATCGGCAGAACTGAGCGCCAAATGGGGCATCGGCCATTTCTGGTTCATGGGCTTTTATCTGCGCGGATGTAAGCTGTTGCATGACCGGTTGATTATCAAGCGCCGGCCATGACGCGTTGGCGGCGACACATTGCTCACCGGCCACGCGAAACGCCTCCGCTGAATTGAGCAATTCAAGCTTTCCGCGCCGCAGATAATCCACATGCAGGCCCGATGCGTCTTGCAGTACTTCAATAAAAGCTTTATATCCCCACAGACTTTGACGATACAACTGCTGCATGGCTCCGGCCTGCACCATCGGTGGCGGCCATAAAGCTCCGAGTGCCGCGCGGCTGGCCGCCTGCGCACATCGCCCCTGTTCCAACAACGTCACAGACAGCCCGCGCCGTGCTAACCGCCACGCCGCGGTCAGTCCCATGACACCGCCGCCAATGACCACAACATCGTTTGCCTGATCGACCATGCTTCTTTCCTTATACAGCATCACCATGCTGGTGATGGCGCATATACCGCCGGTAAACGGGCCGGCAAATAATTGACATTATTGCGGTGCCGCATCAACGTTGGCGGTGATATCCGCGTTCTGCTCCGAATTTACTTCCATTATGTCCTGCATTCCGCCCGCATGGAGCCACACATTTAGTGCTCGGCCAATGATGAGTGCTGTGATGTTGCCGTCCATTGGAATATACAATCCGGCGTCGTTCACCCGATATTTGTGATATGCCACAAGTGCGGCGATTTCTTCCACCGCAAAGCGCGGCGCATCACGGATTTCTGCTTCCATGGGCCGGGAGTTGTCACAGTATCCCATCCACGATTCAACAGAATTGGCCGCCGCAGAAGCCGCCACTTCCGGCAAAGCGGCAATCCAGCCGGGGCCGGCAATAAATGGCGCAATCCAATGCCTGGTCTTGCCGCGTTGCAGGATGAGGTATTTCCATTTATCCATATTGCTAATAGCCGAGAGATGTGTCTCCTCGAAATTCTCCACCTGATCCAGTTTGCGTTTCATGCTCCCCGCCCCACGAAAATCCATCGTGGATGCCGCGGCGCGCATCAATCGGCTCTGCTCATTAAACCATTGATACCGCGCGCCATCAATATCTGCGAGAAAACTGGTGGCTGCCGCCATCTGTGTCCGGTACGCCGCCATGGAAATGCTTCCATCACAAGGGGCCGGGCATTTGCCCAGTTCCTTATAAGCACACGCCTGCCCGTGTGGAGCATGACGCAGAATCTCATAATACCGGCACAAATCAAAGATATCCTCCAGTGTGTCCTGAACCGCCTTGGCTTGTCTGCGGGTAGGCAGCGGCCCGGCGTTTATTGCCGGCGGTGACGCCATGATCTTGGAAATCTGAAAGCGTGGAAATTCCTCTTCGAGATTGACGCTGACAAACCAGGAGCCCTTCCAAGCGAGCATTGTTTTATACCGATCCGGAAATAGCGACCGGACCGCGCGATAATACCACCAGCTCGCCGCAAATGCGCCGCCCACGATGCGATAACGCACAGATGCGGAAATCTCTGAATAGTTTATCCGGTTTGTTGCGGCGGAGGCTGCGGACAGGCGGCCTTGCAACGCGCGACGTAAATTTGCGGTGGTGGCGGCCAGAATGGGAGAACCATCGGGAACAATTAAAATATACACCGCGGGTTTGGCGGGCACCAATATGCGGCCCGCTGCTTTTGGTTTGATGTCTGAAGGTGGTACTGGATACGCCGTTATTTCCCCAGAAGATTCAGGGGCGGATGGTGTTTCTTCAGGATGTTCGGCGGCGATGGATTTCCACAGCGCATCAATGGACCAGACATCCGGAAGAAGATTTTCGATATTTTCTATTACGCCGGACATTCATACGCTCTTGAAAAGCCCACGCACAACGAGGCGTGGCGATACGTCACACCGGCATTCCGGTAATGACCGCTTCAAATACAAGGGTGCCATTACATATTCCCTGACAGTTGGCGATGATCCGCCGGCGGGAAATATCGGCGGCCTGGACTATGAGATAGAGTGAATTTGGCGGCACAACTGTTCCCCGGAAGCGCACCGTATCGGCCTTGGCAAATCCCATAAATTGAATTTCAGGGATCATTTTTCTAGCCATGAAAGAACACAGTTGCGCCGCCGCCTCCACCATCAACACCCCCGGCATTAAAGGCCGGCCGGGAATATGGCCACGAGCCCAGAATTCATTTTCCGTTAAATGTTTTACCCCGATGACCGTGTTGGCCGGATAATCAATATGAATGATGGCGGAGAGTTGTTCCATCTCAAAACGCTGCGGGTTGATGTTGCGGATGTCCGCTATGGAAAATTCCTCTTTTTTCAGATCAAGCTGGCTTAAATCATAGAGTAACGATGGAGCCATGAATACGATTTCCTTTCTCAACATTCAGGACAAGCCATCCGATGCCCGCTATGGAATTATGCCCGATGAATGCGCCTAAACGGCTGTTAGACGCGAAGACGCCATAATTCATGACACCGGTTGTTACATAGGCCATCGCCATGCGCCCATCCTTTAGCGGATGTTATAGACGTGCCGGGCATCGGGGGCAAGAGGATGCAGAAAATTTTTGACTTTTGATTCTGTGATTGATGCTTTCAGCCTTGGGAATGATGTTGAATTTAATGGACGAAATTCTCAAATTATGCATCAGGATTTCATCAGGCATGGATTTCATCAGGCATTGCAAAGACCGGGGAATGTGATAAAGTAGTTTTTAATAGGTGTTCGCCGGTGTAGGCGAATGAAAAGGGAAGGCGGTTAAATTCCGCCGCGGACGCGCCGCTGTATAGGGCAGTTATCGCGTCAGGTCACTGGAAATGATTCAACCGGCTCTCGCCGGGCTAAGCGGTAAGATCATCATACCGCGTGAACCAATCAATCCGGGAAGACTTTGACGCCTCCACGCCCTGAGCCAGAAGACCTGCCTGTTGAGTATATGCCGGTCCTCGCGAGATGGGACACTGGGCGTTATGTGTAAGATTTTGAATTGATAGTTTTGTGTAATTGCTGATTCCCACCACGCGGCGGTAACACTTTCACATTATTCCAAATCCGTCAACTTCAACAACCCGCCACTGACTTGCCAGGCCCCATGGGATCAAGGCATACCGTATTTTTCATGTACCGGCTTTGCGGTCCGCGCCGCAGGGTTACACGGAGGTTTCTATGAAGCGTCTTTTATTCGCAACGGGAGTTTTGTTATCTACAGGGGTATGTGCCGCCAATCCGGTTAATTGGGCTGGGACGGTGGTTACGCCGGGTGTGAGCGCCAATGGTTGGACGGGGCAGTTAAGCCCTTATGCCGGATCTTATGGTAGTTCTACTTATACAGTCACACCGTTTGACGCCGCATTTACTACCACATCAAATGGTTCATACGGTGCTTCGCTGCTGGCTGTGGCACCGGGCAGTTCGCTGGAACTCTCCTTTGGAGGCAGTGGCTTTGCTACCACAAGTGGTTCCGTCAATGGCGGATTTAACATTGGAATCCAGGCCGGAGTCGGTTTGGATGATGTAAACTACGGCAGCGGCCAAGCAGGCAACCCAGCGGCGGATTATAATAATCCCCGTGTCGCCACCGTAGCGGTAAGTCAGAATGGTACGAATTGGGAATATTTGAAATACAACGGCATTACCGGTGCTACGGCGGTGGAACCAAACCCCGCCGATCCATCTCTATATAAATGGGTCAGCAACAGCGCCGATGCCAGTTTAATCAATTTTGACATACCAACGAATTATTTCAATTCCTCATCCATCGGCCCGGATGGTGTTTACGCTCCAGGCACCGTTCCATCAGGAACACCGGTTGTCAATTTTTCCACGCCTTTCCTGGGGACATTATCCAGTTTTAATGGGCTATCATTGGATCAAGTTCTAACCGAGCTTGATGGAAGTGCGGGTGGCACTTGGCTGGATGTGGAGGGGACTGGATTAAGTTCCATTAACTACATTCAATTTTCCGTTCCGTCCAGCGCCAGCTACTCCATGTTCATTCAGGCGGTGGCCGGTGTGGTTCCGGAGCCTGGAACGTTGACATTGGCTATGGCGGGAATTCCATTATTACTGGGGTGGCGGCGGCGGCGTTCCAATGGAGGATAATCCGTGAAGAAAAAGCATAATGGTTTTACGCTCATTGAGTTGCTCGTGGTTATGGCGATCATTGCGGCGCTGATTGGAATTTTATTGCCCGCTTTGTCCATGGCTCAGCAGTCCGCACAATGTACGGTTTGCTTAAGCAACCTGCGGCAACTGGCGATCATGGCCGAGGCCTATACCGTGGAAAACAATGGGTATTATCCACCAGCATATTATGGCATTGGCAATCCGACTTGGGCACTGGATCGCAATGTGCAGACCGGCCAATATGAGCCGGGGATTTTATGGATGGGCCAGACCACCAATCTGCGGGTTTTAGTCTGCCCGTCGGTAAATCAAAGTCCTGCCGCCGGCCAAATTGTATTGGGGTACAACTACAACACCAGTTATATCGGGCATGGAGCATTGGAAGGTCCCGGCGAAACCATGATGCCGCCTGCTGCGGTTACACAGGTATCCAATCCGGTTCTGTGCGCTCTATTTGGTGATGGCGGATACTATGGCGGCATTAATTATTTCATGCGGGCGCCAATATTGTTGAATCCAGTTCCTCTGGGCGCAGACTCTGTTGGTGATGGGGAACGCGCCGCGGGTACGCAGGCGTTTCGCCACCTTGGCGGCACCAATGTGGCCTACTGCGATGGCCATGCCGCTTCGCAGACGCAGCGGTTTACGGTAACACAGCCTACACCGGTGGCCGTTGGCGCTGGCACGGGATTTTTATCAGCGGATAATTCGGCGTATCAAACCAGCCCGCCATAAACTTTGTCTCGTGCTCTATCACGCCTGCAAATTGGTGTGACAGAGCACGAGGTCTTTTTTTTCCACCATTTTGCGGTATTCAAGATACTTATGGTTGAACGTTTGGTGGTAAAAGTGAAGCATTGGCTTGATCCAATCGCCCAGGAACGACTGGAAGAAATGGGCTTCTTCCGCGAAGGTCCCAGAAACAGCGGCTGGACTTGTTATTGTGATCCCGCGGAAGCACAGCAGATGGCCCATTGGCTTAAAAAAAAGGATATACGCTTTGAGGTGCGGGCGGCGGAGGGGATCGGAGAATTAAAACGATATACCAAATTAAGTGACATGCTGGTGGATAAAACCGGTGGAGGTCCATCGCACTGCGCCTTGTGCGGCGCGTCAGACGTTTTTTGCCGCCAGTGGGTGCAGGGTGATGATACCGATAACATTGATTATCCATCGCCAACGCGTTTTTACATGTGCGGCCATTGTGTGCGTACACGGATGCAAAATCATCCGCGTTTATACGCACCCGCGACGGATGCCTTGTAATAATATCAGCGAGCGTCGCATAACTGCATTTTTGGAAAAATTATTGCGCCTTGGGTATCGGATTTGTCCGATAGAATCTGCCATGAGTACGCAAACTGTATGTGATTCGAAAGTGTTGCTGATGTTCGCGGCCTTAAAGAGCGAAACAGAAGCTGTACAAACCGCGGTAGACCATTGGACGCATGATTGCCCGTCCATTGCCCGCTCAGGAGCGTATGATTCAATAATGGTTGAGTGCATAGGAATGCGTGGTCGCCGCCTTCGCGAGGTTTTGCCCCGTTACGCGCATCAGCGTGTGGCGGGTGTTATCGTTGCCGGGGTGGCCGGGGCGTTGTCACCTGATTTGGCCGTCGGCGATTTGGTTATTGATACAGAATCCACCGAGGCGGATCGTGTTGCGGAATTCATGAATGCGATGTCCAGCCAACGCCGGGTCCGCGTCGGCCCCATTCACACCGTCAAGGAAATGGTCAGTTCCGCCCGCGCTAAAAAGCAATTACACAAAGAAACCAATGCTATGGCCGTGGATATGGAAAACGCCTATACCCGTCAATTGGCCGAGAGGCGAAAAGCTCCATGGCTGGGAATCCGGGCTATAAGTGATACAGCTTTTGAAAATATTTCCCCTCAAGTAGTTCATTTTGTTGATGGATCAGGCAGCGTGCGGCCTTGGGATTTAACCCTTAGTTTGGCCCGTAAGCCGATGCTTATTCCGCAGCTTATACGCCTGGGTCGCAATACTCAATCGGCAACCCGGCATCTTTCCGATGCCATTGGTGCCGTGATCCGCAGCGGGTGGCCTTTTCAGTGATCTGAGACACGATCACACATAGCCGCCCGGCTTTGCCGACGGTGACGGCCACCCTCACCGACCAAGGATGGCCGATCCGGAACCACCCTGCGTATACGGCGAAGAATTTGATCCCGGCTCGCCACGATGGCGCAACCTATGTAAGAATGATGATGGGGCCCCTCCCCAAATCCTTCGCCGTCGCCGGAGAATCAGTCCGTGCGTCCTGGCGCACCGGGTCTCCATCAATGGGTGTGTTGCTCTGCGTATGCCACAACATTTAACGCCAAAGCCACCGCCGATTTCGGCGTATAACCTGAAATTCCCCAGGTATTGGTTCCCAGAAAACCCGATGTTACATCATCGGGAGAGAACACCATCACCCAACGTCCCTTCCGTTTTATTCCCAGAAATTCCGGTGCGCGTTTGACACCGTTTACATCTATGTAAAAACGCCGATACTCCACGTGTGTCGACGGTGTTCCGCCCGGCATGGTGCCGGTGTAAATGGAGCACTTGGGCGGTAATTTATGCATAATTGCTTTGGGGTATAGTTTCATGGCCAAAGCACTGAAAGAATCGGTGAATTTCTGATTTCCGCCCGCCGCATCGGCGAAAATCATTCCTCCTTGATGCAGGTAATTCCGGAGTGCGGTGATCTGAGCCGCCGTAAACGTAAATTGGCCTGTGCCGGTCATATCCAGCAGCGGTGTGGTATGCGCGTTAAGGCCGCTTGTAGTGACGGCAGATACATTGATTTGCGTGCTGGCCTTTGCGGCGGCCAGTAATGCCAGCCGCGGCCAGGCCCCCGGTTCGGGGTTCCAGTTTCCGTTATATTTCAATCGGCCAACAGCAATGGTGCGGTCTAGGGTACCGGTTGCGCTTGGCGGCACCAATGAATGCAGACGATCCGCCAGATACCCCTTGCCGGTGGCGTACAAATAAAGATTCATCGGAAATTCCCAGTATTTTTTCTCCGCAAATGCCCGGCGTTCCCACACCGCTCCCATGTCATTGGGGCTTATGACCCACAAATCCCGCACGCCATTGGAAATCGCCAGCATATTAAAGTACATGTGATACCACGGCTGCATGGTCAATAATATGCTTTTGGACGTCAGGCGGTGGAATTCATATTTATTATCCACAACCTCCCGGCCATACTTCAACATTGCCCGCTTAAATTGCAGCGATGAGCCATCGCAGGAGCAGAACACCATGCCACCGGCATTGATATACGCCCGTAGTTTGGCAATCTGTTGCTTGTTGAATTTTGGATCTTTATGGCCGGTGATCATCAAAATCGGCGAATTCAACCAGTTGCTCACAGGAGAATTAAAATTCACGACCTGCCAATTCAACGGTGTTTCATTGTTGCTGCTGACCCATGACGTGACATTGGCCACATCACGTTGCCGGGCGTTCCATTGGCCATAAAAATTATTACTGTATTGTAATTTATTCATGAACACAGGGTTCAGGCCGCGATCTAGAATTAATAGTGAATAGGCGGTGGCAATAACGGAAGAAAAGCTGTTATGCGGTGGACCAATTTTTGGATTGGAGTTCGCATATGTAATGAAATTGACGGACCACGAACCATCCGGTTTCTGATCGCTTAGCAATGTTCTGGTGAAATCGTTGTACCAATTGTGGCTGCCAAAATATTGCAATCCCGAGGCCAGCCCAACACGCTCATAGCAGTACATTTCATACTGGTCGTTCATGGATGGATCAAAATTCTTGTTGATCCAGTGCAACCCGGCCAGAACATTGTGATCCACAATTGGGTGAATGCCAATGTGCCGCGCACCAAGGAATTCATCACTGATTAACAGACTCGCCACGCCGGCGGGCGTAAAGGTGGCCATACGGCCAGGCAGTTTGGCCGTCACCGACGGTGGGCGTGCCTGCCCCGCATATCCCCATGAACCATTGATAAACTGCCCTCTCCGCCAATGGCTCGCGGCGATCTGCCAATAGCGGGCTGGAATGGGCAAGTCTGTGTGGGCCACCGCCCACATTCCCAACACGCCATACTGCGAGTTGGAGTTATCACACCCGTCGTTAAGACCGGAGGGAAATCGTTTGGCATACGCCGGCGTGCCCCATGCGTAAGTATATCCTCCACCCACATGCATGCTGCGAAACAGATAATTGGCATCCCACCGCAAGGGTGTGTCGTAGGCTTTTCGACGGGGCAACAAAGCCAGTGCATTGGCCTGGAATGACGCCACATACGTTGTATTGTTCCGATGGCTGACGAGAAACGCGATGGATTGCTTCATGGGGGATTTAAACATATAAAGCCGGTTAAGTTTCAAGCTCTGTTCAACATCCAGCAGTGATTCAACCACTAAAGCCGTTTCCCCCAGATACTCCTGCGAGGCCGATCTGGCTCCCTGCTCCCAAAATGTCTTGGGATTCCGTTGCGAAAGCAGATAATCGACTCCTCGCTTGATTGCGGATACGACCTTGGCACTGGATGGCTGCTGCGCTTGCGCAAAACATGGAGGCGCTAACACGAATACTGAAGCCACCACAGCGTAAATGATAGATTTAACATTGCAAGACCACATTTTTTTTAACTCCTGATTTTTCTCCGGCTGCGCCATTCCGGCACACACGGATTAACACCTCTAATAATTCTAGCCGAAGCGCTCCCTGTTTGGCCAATAATTAAAATTTTTGATGATTCTGTTTTTATCCTTCATCAGGTTATACTTAGGAGGGCTGTTTTTGAGCCTGCTGTTTCGGCGCATCGTTGTTTTGGTGTGTCCACAGACCTGAGAATATCATGAGGCAATACATGGCTGCAACTACCAGGCTTCTTGAGCGTGAATTACGTGATGGCAGAACGGTTCATTTCAAGTGGTTTTACTCCACGGTTTTTGCCATCCTTCATGTTCTGACATTGGTGGCGTTTCTGCCAATGTTTGTGCATGTTTCTTCCATTGTGGTCTTCTTTATTATGGCGTGGATCGCCGGGGGGCTTGGCGTTACGCTGGGATATCACCGCCTGCTGACCCATCGCAGTTTTGTCACCTATAAACCCATTGAATATATCCTGACCATTTTCGCCTGCCTTTCATGGCAGGGCGGTCCGATTCAGTGGGTGGGTACGCATCGCCTGCACCATACCGAATCCGATGAACCCGGTGATCCACATTCCCCGCGCGACGGGTTTTCCTGGTCGCATCTGCTATGGATCATCCATTCATCCCGCATTGGCGATGACCCCGCCAAACTCACGAAAGATATTCAACGCGATCCCGTGCTCTGCTTTATTGACCGTTACTGGTACGTGCCGCAATTTTTCCTTGCTGCAATTTTGTTCGGTCTGGGCTGGGCGTGGCTTGGCACACCAATGGGGGGGATCTCATGGGTACTCTGGGGTGTTTGCGCTCGCGTGGTGGTCATGTATCATGCCACTTGGTTTGTCAATTCCGCCGCGCATACCTGGGGCTACCGCAACTTTGAAACTACCGACGACTCCCGCAACAACTGGTGGGTGGCATTGATGTCTTTTGGAGAAGGCTGGCATAACAATCATCACGCCCAACAACGCTCCGCAGCCCATGGCATGCGCTGGTATGAAATTGATGTCACCTACATCACGATCCTTCTAATGCGGGCCTGTGGCCTGGCATGGAAAGTCGTCAAACCGCAGCGCCCTGGTACCTCAAGCTGATCCCCATCGCCGTATTCGCGTTGTCGGCGGTGTGAGTGTGCGGCAAGCGGTGTGTTGATTTCTCCGCAGAAGTGCTTAGACGGGAATCAGGCCGGCAACTTTATTTTGCGGTTATTCATGCGGAGTAGATCGTTGTTATTCGCTGAAAAAGTGGCCCGAAGCCGTCAATTACGTTCTTTCTCTGGCGCTGCATTTTTCATAATTCTGGCTCTGGTATTGTGCGTCTGGACGCCCGGCGTTCAGGCTTTTGGGCCGGAAGATGTCGCCATGTTTCCGCCCACGGCGGCGATGAAGCCTTTTTTTAATTTTGATGGAAAGGGATTCATCATCCGTGGCAAGCGGGTGTTCATCGCCTCCGGCAGTTTGCATTATCAACGCGTTCCGCGGGCGTTGTGGGCTTCGCGATTATTGAAAATGAAACGCGCGGGCTTCAATGCCGTACAGACCTATATTTTCTGGAGCTATCAGGAGCCGCGAAATGGACAATTTGACTTTAAAGGGCGGCATAATCTGGCCGCGTTTTTGAAGTTGGTTCATCAAATGGGCTTTTATGCCATTCTCCGCGTCGGCCCATATTGCAACGGAGAGTGGAGTCAGGGTGGATGGCCCGTCTGGCTACGGTTTATTCCTGGTCTGGCAGTGCGTGAGGATGATAAACCATTTATTCAGGCCGTGAACAGTTACTTCAATAAACTCCTGCCGATTGTTGCCGCCAATCAGATCAATCATGGCGGGGCGGTGATTATGGTGCAGTTGGAAAATGAAGATGCCCAGGGCTGGGGCGATGTTCTGCCCAACGGATACTACAAATTCCTTTATTCAAAAGCGCGCTCCATGGGTGTGGATGTGCCGATGTATTTCAGTGGCATGCATCATGGCAACAGTCCGGCGGGGCCGGGGCCATGGAGTACTAAAAATCGAACTTGCCCCTGGTTCACCACTGAGATGTGGACTGGTTGGTTTACACTGTACCGTACGCACCCGCCGGCGCTGCGTGAGATTTGTCGGCAGTCTATGTGGCATGTGATTGCTTATGGCGGCAACGGATATGACGCTTATATGACGGTGGGGGGCACCACGCCATCGTATGATGTGGATGGAACCGTTGGCCCAAGTTACGACTTTGGAGCACCTATTGGACAGGCCGGAGATTTGCGCCCGCTTTATTACATCTATAAGACAGCCAATTATTTTGGACGGAGTTTTCAGCGGATTCTGGAAACCAGCATCAATGTGCGGCATGAGAAAATAAAGGCGCCTCCGGGCGTGCGCGTGTTTGAAAGGCAAAGCCCCAATGGCAATATGATTTTCTATCAGAATCTTTCATTTCGGCCCGTGGCCATTGACATTCCCGGAGGATCTCCGGAAACCATCGCCGGCTTTCATCTGTTTCCCGTCATCCAGAACTTCGCAATAAATAAGACCTTTGAACTGCGGAATAGTTGTGCCCGCATTTTTGGCATCTTCAAGCAGGGGGCGGCAACCACCATGGTGGCGTATGGGCCGCCGGCATCGCAGATTTTCCTGCGTATTGGTTTGGATGGTAAAATCCTGTCGCAATCAAAAGCGTTTGTGCGTGGAAAAGAGCCATCAGATTCATTGGCCTTGCGCGTAAACGTGCCGGTTTCCGGGCCGGATATTTACACAATAAAAACCGCCGAAAAGACGTTGCGTATCTTCGTGGAAAGCCGGACGGCGATGTATCACACCTGGTTTGCGCCGGTTGGTGGGAAGCCGGCAGTGATTGTGGGGCCGGATTATGTTGGTAGAACAAGCGACGTCAAGGGCCGCATAGTGCTGAATACCCAAACGCCCTTAGCTGCCCAGGCGCCTGGTGCCAGCGTTTATTTTGGAAATTCCCTCCAACCTGTTGCAGTGCCTGCGCCGGCACTATCAGGGCATAACGCGGCAATCCAGCCAGTGGCTCCGGCCTTGAATACATGGCAGGTACGATTGGCGGATGGGCCGGCGAACCCCAAGTATGATGATAAGTCATGGATTGCCGCACCAGATCCGGTGCAAATGGGCGTGGGGGATTATCCGGGTTTGCATCAGTGGTATCGTAGTTCTGTCACGGTTGCCAAAGCGGGAGCATATCGTATTTTGTTTTCCCATCTGGCGGACACAGCGGATGTATTTGTCAACGGCAAACTGGTGCAGGCGGGCGGAAGCCAGGCGGTCAATGTGCATTTGGAAGCCGGCGCCAATGCGCTGGCGGTGCTGGCGAGTTCGCGCGGGCGGCCAAAATTATGGACATATATTGGTCCATATAACAAAGTGGGCGCCATGGGCATCTCCGGCAAGGTTCAGTTGATGCAATTGCATCATACGCAACTGGTGGTGAAGAACTGGAAATATCGCTACCTGCATCTGCAAAAGTCAGCCGCCATGGTGCATGTGCTCTCGGATATGAGCGGTGGAAACTGGCGGAGTTTGAAAGGCGATATACCGCCGGAATTAAAGACGGCCCGTACGGGCATGATCTGGCTGCGAGCCCGTGTGCCGGCCTTGAATGCGGATCATCTCGTGCTGTCCTGGCGGCATCCGATACCCGATGCGTTTATCTGTTTTGATGCCGGGCGGGTTGATCCGCGCGGTGGGCCGGCAGCGAGCCGAGAACCAGCGCGGGCGATGCTGACATTCTGGTACGGCAAGCAGCCTAATATTTTAAGCATTCTGCTTCCCGCCAATGCCACGCACAGTCTGGGACAAGTGGTATTGAGTATATCACGTTTGATACCGGCCGGCGGCGGGGAGATCACAAATTGGCGCATGCGCGGCGGTATGGGGTCGCCGTTTGTCAAAGGAGGCTGGAAAACTTTCAAGCAGGCCCCTGATGTTCCCTGCTTTTACCGCACGGCATTTCATTGGGTTCCTAGTGGCTCGTCGACCGTTCAAGCACATCTGGTATTGCGTGTGGCATGGGGTGATCTTAGCAGTGGATATATGTGGCTCAATGGCCACAACCTCGGCCATTATCCGGATACGGTGATGCCCATGGGGCTTTACATTCCTTCGTGCTGGCTAAAACGTGGAACCAATGAACTGATCATATCCGATGAAGAAGGACATTCGCCGGCAGCCACGCGCCTGGTAATAGAACAGCCTGCCAGCCGCTGGTATGTGCAATTGGTGGATAACCCGGTTTTGGCTGTCGGCTTCGCCGCGCTTGGTCATGGTTACCTTCGGCAAAGTCGGAGTATCGCAAGGCATAAGTTACCTTTCCAGGCAATTTGTGCATGGTAAAGGTGGGTGGTGCGAAAGGTTTTTTTATCAGCACACCGGGGGCCTCCCGCACCGCGCACAGCGGATTAAAACAGAATGCACACAAGCGGAATTTGATGAACTCGGCATAACGCCCGGCGTAAAAAGCCTGACGGGACACGCCGCAAAGCTGCGCAAAGTACCAATCCCGCTGTATGCCCCGCGCGATATTCAGCGCGGTCTGGCATTGCGGGCAATGTGGGCCGAGCATTTTACGGTACTTGCGTTGAATGGCGCATTCCATGGCAAAGCGGCTGATGATACCCGATAGATGTCCCGGCGTACCTTCCTGATAATCCGCCAGCACATCGGTAGCTTTGCCTGTTCTGATCCGCTGCTGAACAAAATCTGGTATACCGGTGCGTACACTGCTCATCTGTGCATGCAGGAACAAATCTGGGATGCACCTAAACGTGACCGGGCGATG
>JABEBX010023208.1_pt1 | contig 22013 bp, 20 predicted proteins | sample 7245971 | NCBI WGS metagenome assembly JABEBX01 (sample SAMN14506365, study PRJNA622280) | hot springs metagenome | biome: hot spring [ENVO:00000051]|acidic hot spring [ENVO:00002120]; feature: spring [ENVO:00000027]|sediment [ENVO:00002007]; material: sediment environment [ENVO:01001048]... | reverse complement strand
CAGCACCCGACGCACCTTGCTCAATGCGTCAGATCACCGCGGCCAGGGTGGAGCAGTTTGGGTGGCCATAAGTGGAGCACTTTGGGTGGCCGCCGGGGTATGTTTTCGAATCTCGTCTTTTCAGAAAGACCATTAGGGTCACGATCGGAGATGCACGAGCTTGGGATCTGGGGAGCGCGCGAACGGAGGCGGCAAGGCTCAAGACGTTAATTGATGCGGGCCAAGATCCGCGGGATATACGAGCACGGCAGGCCGAAGCACATGAGGTGGCGCGAGCACAAATGCGTCGTCAGACACTTGTGGTCAAAGAAGCCTGGGACGCATACTTGGAAGCCCGAAAATCCAAGTGGTCGGAACGGCACTACATTGATCATGTCCGCTTGGCGGATGCTGGGGGGCGTAGTGCGAAAAGGGGTGCACGTGAAACGATCCCAGGGCCTCTCGCTACCTTCATGCCAATGCGAATGGCGGATCTGACCATTCCGGTGGTGGACGAGTGGTTGGCTCACGAGACAGTCAAGCGTCCGACCCGGGCACGGTTGGCCTTCGCCTTGCTGCGCGCATTCATCACGTGGTGTCAAGAGCAGGAACAATTTGCAAACGTGGCTCTGGCGGACATTTGCAGCAATCGGCGTATTCGGGAACGCTTGCCGCGGACCAAGGCCAAGACGGATTGCCTGCAGCGAGAGCAACTTGCGGCGTGGTTTCGGGCGGTTCGATCAATTTCAAACCCAGTTATCAGCGCGTACTTGCAAGGTTTGCTCATCACGGGTGCTCGCCGCGAGGAACTTGCTGGCTTGCGCTGGGCCGATGTCGATTTTCGTTGGCGCAGCATTACGCTGGATGACAAAGTCGAGGGCGCGGGTGGTAGAACAATTCCTCTTACGCCCTATTTATGCGAGTTGCTGCTTGATCTGAAGATGCGCAGTGAAACGCCACCTACCCGCCGCAGAGTTCAGCTGCTGGAAGATCAGGGCAAGGCGTGGTCGCCGTCACCGTGGGTGTTTTCGAGTAAAACGTCGGCGGACGGACGGCTTGTGGAGCCAAGAGCGGCGCACACCAAGGCACTGAGTGCGGCCCAACTGCCACACCTCACATTGCACGGCCTTCGGCGATCCTTTGGTACGTTATCTGAATGGGTCGAAGTGCCGGTTGGCGTGGTCGCGCAGATTCAAGGGCATAAGCCGTCGGCGATTGCGGAAAAGCATTACAGGCGAAGACCTCTGGACTTATTGAGAGTCTGGCATGAAAAGATTGAAGCCTGGTTGCTTGAGCAAGGGGATATAAGCGTGAGCTGATAGTTTGTATCCCATAAACAGTCGTCCCTGCAAAACCTCGCAAGCTCGCTTGGAGCGTAATCTCCTCAAAGGCGCCCTGGGCGACTCGCTGCATACGCACGGAGGTATGCGGAACGGGTCACAGCAGGAGTTTGCTGCTGAAGAAGCTGCAGCTTCTTCGCGCCCAAATCGCTGCAGCTGCAGCATGGCAAGACTGGCTAGCGGCGTTCGCGGCCGCGCCGGTCAACAAAACGCCACGGGTCGTCTGACGAACGTATTGTTCAGGCCGGACTAGTTCTGGTGCCGCCTGCCTTCAGGACGCCCCCTCTGCGGGGGCGGCGAAACACGCAGGGAGTCTGCATGCCACTCGCGCTCTCGGGGGTGGCAGGACAGTCTGACCCACTGCCATCGAAATAGCTCACTCGCGAACCGTCTGGTGCCCCCGGTTTCCCCTACGGTCTGGTCAGTCTCCGGATGAGCTTTCACGCAGCTTCATTACGCGGATATAGTGTATGCGACTCTGCGAATTGCGAAATTAGCATAATCGCACGTTCGCAAACACTGCGCTGACAAAATATCGTGTTCTGTTTGATCGCGATCTGCAGTGGCGTTGTGGCTCGAACTACTTCAACACGGCCGGCTGATGACCTACATGCTTGAGCAAACCGATGCCTTGATGGCCGCTTCGGGATCGACGCCAATCCTCCCAGTGCCCATTCCTGGGCGCTCTCAATCGCAGCTGATCGATCCCGGTAGTTCGCTTCTCCCAATCGCGGCATGAGCACGCCAAAGAAAAAAGGGTTAAGAGAGGCGTTGGGACGCCTCTCTTAACCCTCTGCAAAATCGCCACCGCTACTGTTACGCGCTCAGCATCCTCCCACTGCGATCTTTCATGGCCCAAGCATCGCCGTCGATCGGGCATGCCCGGTTTAACTTCGTCGGGCTCAAACCGTCGGTGGCGTTGTGGTCGTCATCGGTGGGGGCTGCGGCAACTGCGTCGGCTGGAACGTCATTACGGATACCGCAGGGTGCGTTTTTAGGCAGAAATGAAGGCCCTTAGTATCTGGCGGGTACCCCTTCAGCAAGTAGTCATTTTCGACAAGCCAATCCAGGGCGATGCGGGTACGGCGATTCTGCCCCCTTAGTTTGCCTGGGGCGCAGGATTCGATCTTTTTCAGGGGCCACCACACCGTATCTCTGTGCAGTCGTTGCCACCGATTGAGATGATTCAGTAGTATCTCCCAGTCTGGCTTGAGCCGTCCCGTCCACACTTGAAATAGCCTCAAATGCTCATCCAGGAAATAGTGGGCAATATCGATTCCCGCCTGCATGTGACCCACATCAATGACCAATTTGCCCGTGTCGAAAAATTGCAGCACAGCGGCGATCCGCAGGGCTTGCTCAGTAATATTGGAGGCGAATTTCCGCACACCGACGAGTTTGCCCATGTTGCTACTTTGATAATCGATATGACTGTGAAAACCAGACCAGCGTGATAGGGCAAATAAATCAGGCCTCATTAAGTCACGCTGGCAATCACCCTCGATGCGCTTGTGCGCTAATTCCAGAAGTTCTCGCACGCGCGCATGGAACGCATCCGCTGGGGCGATCCTCACTTTCTCGCGGTCTATAATGCGCGAGCGAAATATCAAGTTTGGCTCACCGATCAGCGCACGCGCAAAAAATTCCCTATTGCGAGCCATTTTGCCGCGATTCTGAATGAGGCGATAGAAGTCGTCACCCTGAAGCATCAGCAGCAGGGTCACTCGGGGGTCCCAGCGTGCAACGATGCGATCTTCCATCGTCTCTCGGGATCGCGTCTGTCTATACCAGCTGGAATTGTGATGGCCCAGCAGGCGGAGCATGTCGCCCCTCAGAATATCTGTCGCTTCGGAAGAAAAAATGCCAGCGCTTGGATAACACGTGGCCAATGACCTGTTCAACTTCGCAGGTGTAACGCTCTTGAAAAGCGGTGCGCAAATAATTGGTGGTACCGGCTCATTTGCTGTCAGTTCGACCAGATCAGCATCGGCTACGTTTGAACGCGCCCCACCCTCGGCAACCTCCCTAGTGATGCGCTTCTTGAGTCCGGCGACCTGCGCGGCCCAAACGTCGTGTAGTCCCTTGTGGAGCAAGACATGCTCGCGGTCCTGCTCGTGCTTGGCCGCCTCAAACTCGGTAACCGACTTCAGCAGCCGCTTGAATACCCTCGCATTGTCCTCGCCAGGTGCAGCGGCCGACAGGATGTTCAGTGCCACGGCAGTGGCGCTGCCATCACTACCTTGCACGTCAACCACATATTGCACTGCGAGCGTTGCGACGCTAAGGGCCACCATGCAGACTAGATCGGTAGGAGCCTGCGTTTGCTCCTGTACCTCGGCCACCACGTGCTGTATCGAATCAGGCAGTGCCCGATATGGAAACCTGTCCACACTCACCCCAATGCACTCAAAATTTGAAAGATAAATTCGCTCCTATAGTGACTGCATTCAAGCGCGTTTGCGGCACTATGTAAAGACGCATACGCTGGACGAGCAGCTGGAGTAGGTAGCCATCCTCATGCAGGACAGCGCCACGAGGCCCGCGACTGCGTTTGTGGATACGGTGCTACCGGGGCGTGAATGCGGATAACCCGACCGTGCACATCGTGCACCGCGGTAAGTCAGGCGCATCAGTGCGCTGGAGACAAAGGGGCTCAGGTGGCGCCTGAGCATCGAGCCTATCGTCGCATGCGGCGCTTTCTCCTGCGTATTTCAGCCCATCGTGCCCTAGTCGCTCGAACGAAGCCGCAGCCTACGAAGCAAGGGACTATTGAACAAGGCGGCCCATCGCACCAAGGACATGAAAGAGATTCAGGACGCCGAGAAAGTGCAGGACGATGCCAACGCCCAAGAGGATGAGCGTAACCTTGACGGCAATAGCAAGGAGCTTGAGCGCGATGTAGAGAACGGCACCTGCGACTGCGCCGGCGACGGCCGCCAAGGCCGCCCCCGCTCCAATTTGCAGCCAACTCCAAGCCTGGGTCTGAACCAAAGCGAACCCCGCAAACAGTAAGCCACAGAGAACCGCACCTGTCTTGGCGAAGTCGGTAAGGGTCTTGTCAGTCGCGGCACCTTCCCCGCTGCCGTGGTTGTCCGCGTAAGTCCGCTGCGATATAGCCTTTGATAGGCTGGATAGGGAATTGTCCGTCCCGGAAACGGTGGGTTTTGGCGAGTAGGCGCGTCGCATCGCCTCTTCCCTGGCGCGCTCGCCTGCACGGGCGCCGTCATTGAAACCTTCCGAACCTGGTTGGTTGCTCCAGCCGCCCGTGCGGTACCCCTCACGGTAGTCTTCGTTGTAGCCCATATGCCCTCCCGTCTGGCGGCCGCATCATGGTTCCCATAACAAGCGTACCTCCGCCATATCTATCCGTGCCCCCTAGAACGAGAGGGGTCCGTCAGTCGTCCGCCCCTCTGCGTCTTGAAAGCAGAACGGCCGTAAGCGTGGACCACGTGCCGCAGCAACCAGAAGCCCAAGCGCCAGGATGAGTCATCGCAGGGGTCGATGGTGGCTTTGAGCAGTTCTTCCAGGCCGTCTTCGCCCAGGGCGCGGCGATAGCGCCCAAGCTGGGGAGCATCGCATGGCAGGCGATGTTCAAAGTACACGCATCCGCTGAAGAACTGCCGCAGCAAGTTCTCGCTCCAGCGCGCCACCAGATCTTCATCCCTGAGGTTGAAGGCGAGCTCGAGGTACAGCAGGCTGATCATCACCGTGACCGAGTTCAGCGCTGCGTTCCGTGCGCTCGGCCTGGCGGCTTTTGGCGAATTTCGCAAAGACGCTGGAGAAGGTGGCTTTTTCGGACGGCTTCTTCCCCCGCAACGGTGGGGGTTAGGCCCGGATCCGCTCTGCCTACCTTGCCGTCACCCTGGACGTTGTCTAGCATATTTCACGGGCGTCCGGTGCTTCTTTCGGTAAAAGCGCATCCGACCAGAAATGGCGACGTCCAGCCCCGCTTCTTAAAATCATTATGCCGTGCGGGAGGGCAAATTTTGCACTGGCCCTGGGAGGGTTTCCACGTGTCACAGCCTCAGACTGTCGTGCGGCACGCCGCATCCTCGTCGTTTCGCCGCGCAGCTTCTGGCTTGCTGCGCCTGGCCGCCGGTGCGGCGCTGTCCTTTGCCCTGGCCGCCTGCGGTGGGGGCGGCGGAGGAACCCCGGCTCCAACGCCGTCCACCCCGGCCTCGGGCACTCCTGTGGCGACCTATCAGGTCTCGGGCTCGCTCACGGGGCTGAGCGCCGGGGCTTCGGTGGTCTTGCTGGTCAATGGGCAAGCGCTGACCGTCTCCCAAAACGGCGGCTTTACCACCACGGCATCCCTGCCCACAGGTACGGCCTACTCGGTGACCGTGGGCACGCAGCCGACTGACGAGACCTGCGTGGTGAGCAACGGCTCGGGCGTCATCGGTACGAGCAATGTGATCAATGTGACGGTGGCCTGTACGGTCAACCCTCAGGCCACTTACACCATCGGCGGCACGGTCTCGGGACTCAGCAGCACGCTGCAACTGCTGGACAACAGCAACGATACGGTGACCGTCTCCAGCAACGGGGCGTTCACCTTCCCGCAGGCGCTGTTCGATCAGGCGTCGTACAGCGTCACGCTGGGGACCACCCAGCCCGCCGGGCAGACATGCACGATTGCCAACGGGTCGGGCACGGTGCAGGGGGCCAACGTGACCTCGGTGCAGGTGTCATGCGTGGACAATCCACCGCCGCCACCGCCCGCCTCCAACTACACCCTGGGCGGCACGGTGTCCGGACTCACGGGCACCGTGGTACTGAGCCAGGGGACGCAGTCGGTGTCGGTCTCGGCCAACGGGACTTACGCCTTCCCCACGGCGCTGGCCTCCGGGGCGTCGTATGCCGTGACGGTGACGACCCAGCCGACCGGGCAGACCTGCTCGGCGGCCAATGGCACGGGCACGGTGGGCAGCAGCAATGTGACGAATGTGAACGTCACCTGCGCGACCAACACGTCCTCGTATTCCATCGGCGGCTCGCTCTCGGGGCTGACCCCGGGCGCGGGGATTTCGGTGGTGTTGCAGGACAACGCAGGCGATGATCTGACGCTCGCCAACAACGGAACGTTCACCTTCGCCACGCAGATCGCCATTGGCGCGACCTATAACGTCACCGTCAAGACTCAGCCCACCGGCCAAACCTGCTCGGTCACGAGCGGCAGCGGCACCGTGGGCAGCAGCAATGTGACGGGCATCCGCGTCACCTGCGCCGCCAGCCCTCAATTCGCCTATGTGGCGAACTTTGGCGACAACACAGTCTCAGCCTACAGCATCGATGCCAGCACCGGTGCGCTCACGGTGGTGGGCAGTCCGGTTGCGACGGGAAGGTACCCCTACTCCGTCACGGTCAACCCGGCGGGCACTTTCGCCTATGTGACTAACTATGGCGACAACACCGTTTCGGTCTACGCTATCAATTCCAACGGAGTACTCACGACTGTGGGCAGTCCGGTAAGTGCTGGAGCGCTCCCCATCTCCATCGCAGTCAATCCGGCTGGCACTTTCGCTTATGTGGCGAACCAGGGCGACAACACCGTCTCGGCCTACAGCATCGATGCCAGCGGCGCGCTTATTGCGGTGGGTAGCCCGGCCGTAGAGGGAATTGCCCCCTACTCTGTAGCGGTCGATCCGACAGGCAGTTTCGCCTATGTGGCGAACCTTGGCAGCAACACCGTCTCGGCCTACAGCATCAATACCAGCACCGGCGCACTCACAGGGGTGGGTAATACATTCGCGGCGAGCACCGATCCCTTCGCGACGACCACCAACCCCACCTCCGTCACGGTTAACCCAGCAGGCACCTTTGCCTATGTAGCGAACTCGGGCGACGACAGCGTCTCGGCCTACAGCATCAATGCCACCACCGGTGTGCTTACGGCGGTGGGCAGTCCGGTCGCTGCCGGAGTTTTCCCCCGCTCCGTCGCGGTCAACCCCGCGGGCACCTTCGTCTATGTGGCAAACAATGGCAGCAACAGCGTCTCGGCCTACAGCATCAACACCATCACTGGCGCGCTGACCGCCGTGACGGGCAGTCCGTTCCAGGCGGGAGCCAGCCCCATCTCTGTCACGGTCAACCCGGCAGGCACCTTCGCCTATGTGGCGAACCAGGGCGACAACACCGTCACGGCTTACCGCATCGATATCAGCACTGGAGCGCTCACGGCGGTCGGGAGTGGTCCGTTCACAGCGGGAACCAACCCTACCTCCATTGTCGTTGTGCAACCGAACTAGAACTACATTGAATCAGACCGTGTGCGCAGACCACGACGTCTGGGTTGTCTGCGATCATCGCGTTCCGCAAGGTGAAGATGACGGTCAACAGAATTTACGGATAGTCTCTTACCCAGTCGGGTGGGGGCACGAGGTTCGTTGACTCGCTTGAACGCACGGCTGGCGACTCCATCGTTGTGCGGCACCACGCTGGCAAAGTCCCGCCACCTGTTCGCACTGTCCTCGCCCGCTCGACGTCTCCCTCAATGTGGTCCAGCGGCTGTTCGCGTCGATGCTGATATGAGCCACGTGCCGATCAGCAACTGAGCGCGGCAAACGAGTTGCACGCGGTGCCAACCTAGAATTTCAGCGCGCCTCACCCGGCTCACAGCAAACCCGGCGCATGGCTCAAATCGGCATCGGCGCCTACATCCATGCGGGTTAGCAGCATTTTTTGTCGCCTTGCTTTCGGACTACTGAGTAGTAGCGCGGCGTCATCCAGACGGATTTTGCCAGCGGTTCGCCTGAGTCCTCAAGGGCAAACTGGGTGACCGGCTGCATGCAGACCTGTGCGCGGCGGGCTACAACATTCGATGGCCGCCCCGCATGATCGCTAAGAAGGGGGCGTCCTGTGGTGCCTTTCTTTGCGCCTGCGCAGGGGCGAGTGCGCCACCAAAATGGCAAGGCATGCTGAGCAATTTGCTCACGCCCCTACTTACCCGCCCTGCTCCCGAAGGTTCGATACGCCCCCTCCAGCGTCAGGCGTCTCACGTAGTCCACCTTGACCAAATAGCTGGCCGCGACCTGCAGAAGCGCTCGCTTTTCCAGATCGCTGCGGTTGATCATCCCGATCCCCAAGGCATTGCCATACCGTTCCTTGTGCGCGTTGCAGTTGAAATAGTCGCCGCGCCCCTGGGTGATCTGGCCCCAAAGATTGCCTGCCAATTTTGCGAACAGTCCATCCTGCCGCACCTTGGCGCCGTCGAAGAACAGCAACACGTGGAAATGCGGCCCGCGGAACAGTCCGTACTCCAACTTCCAGACGCAGCCCAGATAGTGCTCAGCAAACGGTTGCTTCTTCAGCTCCCTGAAAAACCGGTCTCGATCCTTGATGGCCCGCGCCGTCTCCTCGCGTGGAACTCCAGGGTGATGGATCTGCCCGGCATTCTTGTAACTGAGGTCAACACGAACGGCCAGAAGCTTCCCATGGGCGGCAAAGAGGGCATCGATGTAATCGCGCAGGCTCTTTGCGTTCTTGTCCACGCCTCTGCGTCTTGACTCAAGCTTTCTGCCAAACGCCTCCGACCGTACTTGCTCACGCACGCGTTGCACGCCTTGATTGAGCTTGCGCACATAGTCTTCGCCGTGCGCATGTGTGGCAAATCTCGACTCCATCTCGACGCCCAGTAGCGGCTTGAAGCTGTCGAGGAACACCTCGACATGCGGCTCCAGCTCACATAGCGGAAAGATCTGCCTCAGCCGGGGCTCGGCTTTTGACAGCAGGAGCTGCAAACGGCTCGCCAGTGGGCGATACGTTCGTACAGAGAAGCCCCACTCGTCCGGATACAGACGGAACAGATCACCCTCTGTTTTTGAAAGCAACTGGGTCATTTTCTGCATCGTCCCGAGTTGCCGTGCCGCATCCCAGAGGTGTCGTCTCGTAGGGCGATCAAGGCGTGCCGTGCTCTCGCTCACATCCGCCATGACCTCTGACATCACGGCCATTTCTTCGGGGGTGTGGGGCAGATCGAGCCACAAGGGTCTGAGAGTCGCGACCATTTCTCGCTCGATCAGATTTTCAAAGTCGGCCATCTGGGCACGCTCTATCCCTTCTTGTTCCAGGCCGACTTGTTCTGATTGATTTCTCTTTTCTGTAGGGTGGATGGCTTCCGGAGTTGTGCTGATCATATTGAACTCACTGAAACGATTGGGCTGAAGCCTCGTATTTTTTCTAAGGAGGCGGTGTGTTTATTTCGAGAACTTCTGTTGATTTTTAGAGGGGCGGTCTGTCGGTAAACTTTCGTTCTAAAAATTGATTTTCTTGTGCTACATATAAATAATCCATTCTTACTCTCCTTATCAAGGACTCATCAATAAAAAATTCGCTGGACTGGCTTGATTATTTATTGGCCGAATCGGCATTTTCTTAAAATCAAGTTAGTTCCATAGAATGGGGGTTTTCAAGATGGAGTCATCCGGATTAAAAAACCTCGATCTGAATTCAGAACAGTCCTACATCATTCTCAGGAGACCACCTGGAGAATCCATTCGCCAGGCCGCTCCCGAGCAATCGGTTTTCTGTTTCTATTTCGGAGAGTTCCATGCCTCAACCTTTTGATTCCATTTGTCCGGTTTGTCATTCCCCAAACATCGAGCGTCAAGCCCTTGGTCAACGCACGGGTTGTGTGGCCGGTGGTGTCGCTGGCGTTGCGCTGGGCGCGTCAGGTGCCTTATCGGGCGCTGAAGCGGGCGCGCTGGTCGGCGCGGTGGCGGGCCCGGTCGGCATCGCACTCGGATCGCTTGCGGGTGCGGTGCTGGGCGGCGTGTTCGGCGGAGCGGCCGGGTGCGCTGCAGGCAGCAAGGTCGGCGAAATCGTTGATCAGCGCTATTTGGGCACCCACGCCTGCCAAAACTGCGGCCACGTGTTTACCCCTTGATCTGGCCCGCGGTGTCTAGCCGCGTGCTGTCTGTCTTTCTTTCAACCCCACAGCCCTGTGCGCTCCGTGTGAGCGCCAGGGCTGTTTGCTTTCAGGAGATTTCTCATGGCTCATCATGTTCAAACCATGGCCTATGTCGGCGCCGAACCTTGGCACGGTCTGGGCAACTCGCTCGTTCCCCACCAGCCGCTGGAAGTCTGGCAACAGGCGGCCGGCATGGACTGGCAAATCGAATCCTCGCCGGTGCGCTTTTTCAATGGCTCGGCCACCTTGCACAGTTTTCCCGAGCAGGTCGTGCTGCATCGCTCCGATTCCCATGCGCCGCTGGCTGTCGTCAGTACGCGCTTCCAGGTGGTGCAACCGCGGGAGATTCTGGAGTTCTACCGCGATCTCACCCAGGTTTCCGGCTTTGCGCTGGAAACCGCAGGCGTGTTGAAAGGGGGCAAGAAGTTCTGGGCGCTGGCCAAGACGGGACAGTCGGCGCTACTCAAGGGCAATGACCGGGTCAACGGTTATCTGCTTTTGGCGACGGCCTGTGATGGCACGTTGGCGACCACGGCGCAGTTCACCAGCGTGCGGGTGGTGTGCAACAACACCCTGCATATCGCGCTGGGCGACAACGACGGGGCGGTCAAGGTTTCTCACCGCACGCTATTCGACGCGCAGAGTGTCAAGCGCCAGTTGGGCATCGCCGTGTCGTCCTGGGACGGTTTCATGACGCGCATGAAAGCGCTGGCCGAGCGCAAGGTGACGGATGCCCAGGCCGAGGCTTTCGTGAACCGGGTTCTGGCGGCATCCGGCGTGGTGCCGACCACCGACAAAGCGCTCAAGGCCTTGTTGGAGATGTACCGCACCGGCCAAGGCGCCGATCTGCCCTCGGCCCACGGCACGGCTTGGGGTCTGGTCAATGCGGTGACCGGCTATGTCGATCACCAAAAGCGCGCCCGCAGTGTCGATCACCGTCTGGACTCAGCCTGGTTCGGCCCGGGCGCTCAGCTCAAACAGGCCGCTTGGGACGAAGCCGTCAAGCTCGTGGCCTGACTCCCCATGCCACTCCACTCACCGCCCGGCCCCTGGCCGGGCTTTTTTGCAGGAGAAGAAGATCATGGCCTTACAACAAACTCAATCAAACCGCCCGGCGCTTCGCTTGGTGTCGACCAAAGATTTGAGCCGGGACGACTGGCTGGACGTGCGTAAGAAAGGGATCGGCAGCAGCGATGCGGCCGCAGCCGTTGGTTTGAACCCCTATCAATCCGCGCTGGAGCTTTGGCTCATCAAGACGGGGCGCGACACCGGCCTGCCCAAGGTCGATCCCCACGACGAAACCTCCCCGATGTACTGGGGCACGTTGTTGGAGCCGATTGTGGCGGCGCACTATGTCAAACGCACCGGGCACAAGGTACGGCGCATCAACGCGGTTTTGCAGCATCCCACCGTGCCCTGGATGTTGGCCAACATCGACCGGGAAGTGATGGGCAGCCCGGAAGTCTCCATTCTGGAATGCAAGACCGCAGGCCTTCATGGATCGAGGTTGTGGCGGGACGGCGTGCCGGAGTATGTGCAGATTCAGGTGCAGCATCAACTGGCCGTGACCGGCAAGGCAGCGGCCGACGTCGCGGTGCTGATCGGCGGACAGGAGCTGCAAGTGCACCGCGTGGCACGCGATGACGCCCTGATCGCCCACCTCATGGAGTTGGAAGCCCGCTTCTGGCGCCATGTCGAATCGGACACGCCCCCGCCCGCCGATGGCTCGGACTCGGCGGCGCTGGCGTTGTCGGCGCTGTTTCCGACGGATTCGGGGGCGGTGGTGAATTTCCAGGGGGACGCGACGCTCAATGGGGTGTTCGAAGACTGGCTCGCCCTCAAGGCCAAGTTGGCGCAACTCGACGCCCAGGAAAGCCAATGTAAGCACACCTTGCAGCAGGCGATGGGGGAAGCCACGCAGGCGGAATTCGAATCGGGCGTGGTGACCTGGAAAAAATCTAAGGACAGCCTCTCGCTCGATACCGCGGCGCTGTTGAAAGATCAGCCGCAATTGTTGTCTCAGTACCCGAAACACCGGCCGGGTTCTCGTCGGTTTGTTCTATTGTGAAGGAGCGCGTCATGATTGATGGACTGGCAATCTCGCCCCCGGTGCTGGGGCGGATATCGATAGGCAAGGTGATCGAGCGAAACGGCAAACGTCTTCCAGAGAAAGACGATGCCTTTACGGTGACGAGCCTGGTGCAAAACCGCGAAGGCTGGGTGCATCACCCGCTCGACGAGGTCTTGCGCAAGGGGGCCGCGGATCGGAAGCTGCGTTCCATCCCGGTGACGGTGTTGTTCGCGGATCCGCACCTGAGCTTTCGGGCGCAGTACACCGCGTTCAACCGGGTCAATGGCCGTCCGATGTGCTCGGGCGACGGAAAAACGTGCCGACGGCGCACGCCCGAGGGTTTGAGCACCTTGCCCTGCCCCACACCGGAAGACTGCGACTATGGGGAGGTCTATGGTTGCAAGCCCTATGGACGGCTCAATGTGCGCATCGAGGGGCAGGAGGATGATCTGGGCAGCTTCATCTTCCGCACCACGGGGTACAACAGCATCCGCACCTTGTCGGCCCGGCTGACGTACTACCAGGCGCTAGCCGGGGAGGCACTGCCCTGCTTGCCGCTCACGCTCAAGCTGCGCGCCAAGAGCACGACGCAGAGTCATCGGTCGGCGGTGTACTTCGTCGATCTGGTGGTGCGCGAGGGCATGACGCTGGAGGCGGCGTTACAAACCGCCCGACAAGGGGCACAACAGCGCAAAGCTGCCGGGTGGGATCAGGCGGCGCTGGATCAAGCCGCCGCAGCAGGCCTGGCGAACGGTGCGTTTGAGGAGGGAGAAGAGGAAGGCGTGTCCGTGGTCGAGGAGTTCTTCTCGGCCGGTGATGTGCCGGATTCGGGGCCACCCCAAGCGGTGGCCGGCTCGTCGTTGGCGGCCAAGCTGGCGGCGAAGACGCTCAGTGCTCAGGCGCCAGCCGATGGGGCCGCGCCTGAGATCAGCGCAGCACAGACGGCATAGCGGCAGACACGGGGACGACCCGTGTCTGCCGGTGGCCCTCCTGACATGATTGACCAGCCTTTATCGCCGGGGAGCGCAGACACCAGCTCTTCCAGGCGCCCGGTCGCATCCTCGGCTTTCGGGATTTTTTTGTGAATTTTGAGAGAGGTTGCCCTGGTGTGCAGGTACAGACAGCCCAGGTGGATTGCACAACAACAACTTGCCCAGGGCGTAGGCCTCATGCATGATGTGCGGCATTCTTAGACGTTTCTTGCGATGCGCACCATGGCCAGAAAACGGCAGTCTGCTGCTGAAGACATCCTCGATATCGCGGCCTCGCTGCCGTGGCCACTGAGCCTGTTCATCGCGGCAGTGCTTTATCTGGGTTTGCATCACTTTGCCGCCCTTGCACCGCTAACCGTCAAGTCGGTGGCTGAAATAGGCGAGGCGACGCAGCGCACGATGCTCATCACGCTCGCGCGGATTTTGCAGTATCTGCTGCCGATCTTGTTCGTCATCGGCGCAGGCGCGTCGTGGATCAAACAGCGCAAGGCAGGACAACTACACGACCGCGTTGCGGCGTTTCCGAAGATTGAGACCTTGCGCGAGATTTCCTGGCGAGAGTTCGAGCAACTGGTCGCCGAGCACTATCGACGCAAGGGCTACCAGGTCAAACTGCGCGGTGGCATTGGCCCGGACGGCGGCGTGGATGTGGAACTGCGCCTGCAGCGGGATGTCTATTTCGTGCAGTGCAAGCATTGGCGTGCCCAGCAGGTCGGCGCGGCGACTGTGCGAGAACTCTATGGCGTGATGCAGGCCGAGGGCGCGGTTGGCGGATTCGTCGTTACGTCAGGTCGCTTTACGAAGGGCGCGGAAGACTTCGCCCACGGGCGCGGCATCGAGCTGGTTCCGGCGGAGCGATTTCTGAGCGAGATTCGGAGCCAGGCGAGGCGGGGCTGATGCGCAACAGGGGTGGCAAACCGCCGAGCGAAGGTGTGGGTCTAGTCTCGGAGCCGCCTCTTGAGTCGCCGTTCAACTCGAGAACATGCCTGATGAAATAGGCCAGTTGACCGGCCGAAGCGGGCGCTGGCCCCCCGCTTGTGGCAACGACAGCCATGGTGTGCTCAGAGGTCGCTGAGGTCGCCAGCATCCTGAGTGGCTTCTTCCAGCACTTGCCAGATGCCGGTGTCGTCCCGTTCCAGTTACACAGCCTGTCCCGCCCGGTGGCCGCAATGCAGCGTTCTCAGACACCCATGCTTCTGAATTGAACCGCTCTTGAGGGCTAGTAAGGGACACGCCAACCCCCCTCGCAATACCAAGCTGAGCTCGCCAATGCCTCGTACAGGGCTGCTTTCCATGTGTTCGTACGCCGCGCCCGCTCTATGTCCGCATCCTGTTGGAGCTTCTGCCGAATTAGCTCGGCGTTTGCGAGCGGCGCCAGCAAATCGGAGAGAGAAACGATTTCACTGGCGGCCTCCACCGCGAACCTGGCCGCCAGCTCCAGGTCGCGGAAGTAGTTCTGAACGCGCAAAGCCAGCGCAGGTGGCCACCCAGCAGGGATCACCACGGAATACTGGGCGCGTGCAGGGGTGGTTTCCTCGATGCTTGCGAACAGCCACGTGTCCGTTTCGATCGCGGGAGCCTCGTAGTACGGGTGCGGGATCTGGTTGTTGGCGGTCAAGACGCCCGCCCCCTTACCGTGGTTGCAATCCCCACAGCAGGGGACTAAGTTGGTCGGCAACACAGCGAACCCCGGATAGCGGGCCTTCGAGAGGAAGTGATCCAATGTCGAAACGTGGCCGAACCCGCAATAGGGGCACTTGCCGAGAGGGGCAATCAATAGCCGGTCGTAGAAAGGCCGAGCAGGCACGTTGCGCGTGACCATGTAGTCGGTGTACAGGGTTGTGAGATCGCCCTTTGTCAGCGCGCCTACAGCTAACTGCCCAGGCTGCCCCCACTCACTTGCGGCGAATAGATGCAGTTCATTGACCGCAGCGCGAGAGTCATAAAGACCCGCTAGGTGCTCCATGTCTTCAGCCGCAGCCTGGAACCGCGTCACAGCCGTTGCGTCTGTGACACCCCGGACGCAACTTGCATAGACCGCCTTAACGCCGAGATTGGGTTTGGGAAGCCTCCTCATGCCTGAGGGCTGGTCTTGGAGTCGCGTGCAGCGATGAGTGCAAGCAGGATCGCCCTAGCCTCAGCACCGAGCTGACCGTTGTACTGTTGGACGATAGCTTGAAAGGTCTCACCGGAATCAACGGCCCGCTGCATCATCTCGTGGAAACCCGACTTAGACACCTCTAGGCCGAACACCTCACGGGTAAGGATGCCGACGTTCTCACCAAAGGTCTCGCGCTCCGGGCGGTCGGCGCGGCCCTCCGCCCGGATACGGGTCAGCTTCCAGACGCAGGATTTGGGCACTTCCTGAAGGACCACTGGGGAGTGGGTTGCCACGATAGCTACGCCGTTTCGGTTGTGCAGCAGATCGGACAACGCACGGGTGAACGCCGACAACAGGGGTGGATGGAGATGACTTTCCGGCTCGTCCAGTAGGACCAGCGTCTTCTCCTCGACGGCTTCCACTAGCTTGGTCATCGTCAGCAGCACGATGGAGTGGCCAGAGCTCATTCTGCCTGCGAGAGCGCCTGCCCCCTTGATCGCCAGTCGATCGTCCTCAAAATCCAGCAGTCGAGTGAGGTCCATCTCTGCGAAGTTAACGTCTGACTCGAGCCGCTTCACCGCGCTGCGCCAACGCTCTCGCTTGGCCTGCTGGCTCAGACACGAGCGAAAGCTATTCACGAAGTCGTTGACCAACTCTGCATCGGTCTTTGGAGGCGGAAGTGAGACTTCCTTGGCGGGAGGAGCACTTGAGGAGGTCGCTATCGCATCTTTCTGTGCAAAGCGCGCGTTCTTCATGCCGATGTAAAAGTACGCCGGACCGGCAGTCCGATCCGATCGATCCATTGGCGGTAGAAACGGATCGAATGCACTAAACGACACCGACACCACGCTACTGAAATAGTCCTTCGACAAAGGCTTTTCAGATTCGAAGAAGTCATACTCGTGAAACCCAAAGGCGGGCTGGGCCCCGCGCTTCACGCCGGTCAGCGAATCCACCATGTTGTTCAGCAGTGTCGTCTTGCCAACCCCGTTTCTTCCAATGAGAACATGCACGTTGGTCGATGGCGTGCTCGCGGCTCCAACCTTGAAGCTCAGCTCTACAGGCGCATGCTTTTCGTCAGCCTGCTGTCGATAGGAAAAGTGGAAGTCAGACAGCGCGATCTGTCCGTTAAGAATGCGCCTGAACTGACCATGGATGACAGTCATGCTCACGCTGCGAGTCAGTGACTCCTTGAAGGCCTTTTCCTCCTTAGCTGCCGCCAGAATGGTGTCGTCGGCCACTACGTCTTTGAGCCCGCTTAGGATGAGCTCGCGCACATCAACAGGCAGTTGCGTCGCTTTCTCGTAGTAGTCCACATCTTGCCCAAGGGAGAACCATTCATCGGAGAGCGCTGGGAACGCGGCCGGCAGCCTCTCTTTTGTCCACCCTTTGACCTGGCCTTTGTAGCCAATCTTTACCGTGCCGAGGTCGAAGCGCTTGCCTCGGTCGTCGGTAAACGAAACTCCAAATGATGTCTTGAACGAGTAATCGTCCCAGTCGCCTGGCGAGAGCTGAACGACATTACGGAGTGCGGAGTTGGCTCTTTCCTTGAGACCCAGCACCTTGAACGAAATCACCACTTTCACTCCTTGATGGCGGCATTCGGGCACCAAGTCCTCGGGACCGCAGCAAAGCACTGCACACCCTGGGCATTATCAACAGGTCGAAGGGTATCAGGCACGGCTATGCCGACAGTGCAGTCTGCAGGGGAACCTTGAGGCCCTCACGCCGACGGCTGCTTTGGGTCGAAAGGGTGATTTTCCCAGTCGGATCGGCGATGACGGCTTTCAGCCTGAAGCAGTCATCTGGCTTAGTAGTGTGAAGGTTCGCTCCTGTCCGGTTGTGGCCGTTGGTTACTCATGTGCGATAGGTTCACCGTGAACCGCCCCTCTGCTGGCGTTCGTTCGCAATCCGAGAGGTCGCGTGGCCTGCGTGACTACATATCGCCTTTCTTGACGCGCTCCCACTCCTTCTTCAGCAATTTTTGCATGAACGCGATGACCTCGCCCCGGGCCGCGTTGAACCTCGCGATCGATTCCTTGGCCTGCTCCTTGGTCTCACTCCCGGGAGGGTCGGGCGATGCGTCCGCGAGCACTTTGAGAAGGTCGTCGAGCTTGTTGTGATCGTCCTCTTCGGGGTTCATGCGGAGCTTGATGCGAACGCCGAGTTCGAGGGCGCGGGCGTTGCACTTCGCGAACTCGTCGAAGTTCTTTTCCGCCTGTTCATGTGCCAGGTTCGGCGCAGGCCGTCGGAGGTCGTTGCAGCGGCCCATCACCGTTAGGTACTCGGCCATCTCAGCACGCAACTCGTTGATCCAAGCCTGCCGCTTCGCTGAGATGCTGTCTGCGATCTGACGCTTTGCGATGGCAGCCTGCGTCTCGACCTGGTGAGCCGCGATGGTCGCCTGGGTTTCGGTCTGTTTCGCGGCGATCGCCTCCTGCATCTTGATCTGCCGCCTGCCGAGGCGGAACATCATCAGCGGCCCGAAGAAGACCGCCAGCAATGCGATGATCATCGGGATGAAGGTCGCGTAGTCCTTGGCCTCCAGGCTATCGAGCCATCCAATGAAGTGACAGGCAAGTGTCCAGAGTTGGCTTGTCACGTCGCCCCACTTCATGGCCGTATCCCCTTTTGACCGCAAAGGCGAAAGCGTACCTGCTGCCCATTCTTTATGCCCCCAAAACCAGAGGTGGTGCGGTGCATCTTGGCTTCCAGATCGATTTAAAATCGCCACGAAAAAGCACACTTGTTGGCCCTCGGGCTGCGTTTAGGGCTCAGCAGTGACGCGCAAGGCGACGAGGTCGCAGCCACGGAGTTTGCTGTCCAAGGCAAGGTTGAACAGGGCAAGTTCACGGGCGCGCTGCTCCATTTGAAGGTGGACCCGAAGCGCCCAGACGTCCTTCAACTTGAGCGGTGCCTTCTGCCCGACGACCTTGCCCTTGTTCCATGGGGCGAAGAGCTCCGAGGGGCTGAATCGTTCGTGTTCATAGCGGTCTCCTGAAAGAACGCCGCGGGCCACAGGCTGGCAGCGCGACCCGTCGAGGGTCGCGCGCGAACTTTGCGCCGAAACTCCCAGGACTGCAGTCAGCCAGAATCAGGCCGCCAGCTCCGGCGGCTCTGTAAAAGTTCAACCTAACCGTCGAGGGCTAATCCTGCATGTGCTTCAATGTCGCCTACATCGCCCTGCGCACCATCCGGTTTCCCCACGGTCGCCAAAATCCCGGCTGAAAACCAAATTTGTTGGTTGGCGAACTGCGCAGCGATGGACGTGCAGCGGGGGAAACTCTCCTTTCGAGGCATCCCGCGTTCGCCGCTGGCGCGTAAACTAAGCCGACGTCGCCCCCCGATCCGAGAACTGATTCCCAAAGTACATTTCAGCGTGCCCGAAACTCCGATCAACCCTGAAGCGACTGCCACCGAGGATGCGTTCGCTCGCTTTCGGTTCGCCGGAGGACGCTTCGACTCCCATACGATTCCGCTAGAGGTCTTGCCCGATCTCGCAGCCTATCGCAAGCTGGTCGTCGAAGTTGCGAAGATGCTCTTCAGGAGGAGGATGGGCACGCGCGTTCGAGTTCCGAAAGGGTTTGAAGATTCGTTTCAGATCGGACTCGGACGGATTGAAGGAGGCAAGAGCGCCGTCGCGTACATGCCGCGCTTCGGCCCGGTGGGCGCGCCGTCTTCGCAGCAACTTTTGAATTTCGCAGCCAATCAGTCATCAGTCGTTCAGCCGCAGTATCCCGACTTCGATGATGCGCGCGACTACATTGACAATCTAATCGATTCAGTTGGATCGACTGGTAGCGTGCCTGATGAGTTTCCGGTCGAACTCGGCGGGCTCTTCAATTCGTTCGGCCAAAGCCTGCTTGACGGCGAGTTCATTGAGCTGGGATTTGGTGGGGCCAAGTCTGTCCGCTACGACACCTTCATTCGGAAGAAGATAGTTCTTTCGCGAGAGACCACGTACGAGAACGCGGTCGATGCGCAGTTCGTGCTGAACGGCGGCGTGGTTGCTCAGGGCACAATTCATGTGCTCGACGTAAACGGGGGAGGCTTCGATTTCCAACCGTCGACGGAGTTTGAGTTCAAGAAGGCTTACGAGCGCGCTTCTGAGAACGTGCGACTGGTCGGCACGGGTCTGTACGACAAGAACGACCGCTTACGCCGCCTTCTTTCAGTGAACGTCATATACAGCGAAGGTGGCGCGACACAGCCGTTCGAGTCACGGCTAGACGAGATCCGAGCGACTCCTGCAGGCTGGTACGACGACGAGAACCCTGCCCCATCGCCGGCAGCAATCGAAGCAATGCGTAGTCTCTTGGTCGACGTGTCCATGCAGCCCGTTCCACTCCCACACCTCTATCCGCTTCCGAGCGGAGGAATTGCAGCTGAGTGGACGATTGGCGCGTGGGAGGCGAGTGCTGAAGTCAACGAGACGGGCTCGCAAGTGCACTTGAATGCTGTGAATATTGACACTGTCCACGAGGCTGACATGGTGATCGACTTGCCGAGCACAGAACTCATGTCTCAGTTCATGACGTTCATGGACGCGATGTCGACTGACGAAGAAATGCCCGATGCCGATTAACGACGAGTCCCGCCTTCCCGCAAGCGATGAGCTTCTGACACGACAGATTCATCCAAGCCAAATGACCGAGGGCCGCCCTTCGTCGAGGTCATTCACGCCCACAGATAAGGACGCGGGTCACTTGTCTGCAGACCGAGAAAGCCTGCTGTCGCCCCGTGACGCATACGAGAGCTACCTTCAGCGAAAGAAACTCACCGAGGCGGGTGGAACGTGGGGAGTTTCAGTACATGAATTCGTAAGTCTGAGTCTTGCCTCCTACGCCGACCCAATTCCTGGAAATTCCGCGCATGTGCTGGTTGACTTCACCTCCGCCGGCGATGCCAAGAAGCAGCAGACCGTGGGCAAACTTGTCTATGCCAAGGCAAAGGCACGAGGGCGGCTGCATCCGCCCCTCGACTTGGCGGCATAACTCTCAGCGGCGGGTAGCTGCGCCCGCCCTATGCGCCGCTTACCTCTGCCCTCCAGGAAGCCCTCGACGATCGGCGCCTCTGCAAGGACTCACCCCTTGGGCTGTTCCTGCCCCGGTGAATTTGAATGTCGAACGGCCGCTTGCCGAGAGCGAGTCCGGCACCCTCGATGTCTGCCGTGGGTCTACGTCGGCGTCTGACCAGCGCTGCACGAAGGCACTCAGGATACCGACGACCTCAGTGACTGCGGAGCACACCATGGCTGTCGTTGCCATGTACCGGGCCCAGCGCCTGCCCAGGCCGACGGCCAGTCTCACGGAGGCTGGATCGGCCCCACTCCAGCCCGCCGCTGTGGAATTCAGGCTGCGTGCAATTCCTCGCGGATGACGCGCCGCAGCGCGTCGAGGGTCACTGGTTCTTTGCTCGATGCCTCGCGCAGTGCCGCATTGATGAGCGTTTGATCTCCCAAACCTTTTTGCTCGGCCTGCTCCTGGAAGGTGCCGATCACGTCGGCGCCCAGATAAATGGTGATGCGCTTTTTGCCCGGCGTTGTGACCACTGCGCAGCGTTTGACTTTGCTGAAATCGTACTCGTCACGCATGGTATTTCTCCGTTTCGCCTGGGCTGACCTTGCGGGCCGAAATGATGCGCACTGCCTCTCCGCGTGGCGTATGGGCAACCACCAGCATGCGCTCCGGCGTGTCGATGCCGATGGTGATCATGGCATGATCCGGGTCAGTGTGAGGCCAGGATGCCCAGGCGCGGCAGGCTCCGCACGATCTTCATCGTCTCTAGGCTTACCGTCACCACGCGGCAGAAAAGCTCCAGCGGGTAGCGTGGGTTGTGCATGGTCTCCATCGCCCAGGCGTTGGCGTCGTTGACGATGCCGCTGGCCCTGTCGGTTTTCACGCCTTGACGCTCGACCACCCAGTCCAGCGCGGGCTTGCCGTTGACGACGTAGTCGTAGGCGGCCAACGGAATGCCGGTCAGTGTGATCTTGTCGTTGTAGTGCAGGGTGGTGAGGTCTTTGTTCTTGCCTGCCTTGCCATAGCGCATCTTCTCGACGCGGTAATCGGCGTCGGTCAGCAGCAGGCCGCCGCCATCGATGTGCAGCGGGTAGGATTCGACGGTTTCGTAATTCAGGTGCAGCGCGGCCAGGTCGCGCCCGGCCTGCGAGAACGCCCAGAAATCCGCCGCGGTTTTTACACGCGGAATGCGCGGCAGTTCCTTGGCGAGGTTGTCGGCGTAGCGCTCGCGGTAGTCGGGCGAATGCAGCAGGCCGTAGACGTAATAGAACACGTCTTCCTTGCTGATCGTCTCGCCCGGATACGCCGCGCAAAAATGCGCCAGCCCGGCGTCGGTGATCGCGTCGCGGCGGTTGCGCTGGCTGCTGACGGGTTTGCGCTCGCTGGCAAAGAGTGCGTCTTGTTTCGGTGTTTCAGGCGCGTCTTCCTCTTCGGCTTGCTCTGCGGTGTCGTAGAGGTAGAGAGGGAAGCATTGTGTCCCGTCTATATCGACCATATGCAGGCTTGGCACCGTGTTGGTCAGCATCGCGCTGAACGAAACTTTTTCTCCGACACCAGAAACGCAAATCACCAGATTCTCCGCCGCCGCATCCGGAAAAATGCGC
>JABEBX010023516.1_pt1 | contig 22045 bp, 20 predicted proteins | sample 7245971 | NCBI WGS metagenome assembly JABEBX01 (sample SAMN14506365, study PRJNA622280) | hot springs metagenome | biome: hot spring [ENVO:00000051]|acidic hot spring [ENVO:00002120]; feature: spring [ENVO:00000027]|sediment [ENVO:00002007]; material: sediment environment [ENVO:01001048]... | reverse complement strand
CAGAGATAGAGAAGATCAGATTAAAATTGGGAATTGGATATGAAGATATTGAATCTATATTCATTCTCGGGAAGTTACTCAAGAAGACAGGGTTGAACACTACTGACTTTCTAAAAATTGCAGATATTTTTAAGAATAAAGGTGATGAATTCAGCAGGATAGTTGAAATAGTGGAATGGATCGTGGATCAGGAATCAGAAACTGGAAAGAGCATCGATGAATTGGATGAATACTTTAACTCCCTGACGCACAAAATAAAATCTATAGAAGAATCTACTGAGGAGAAGTTGAGGATGCAGGGACAAATAGAGAATGAACTAAAGCATCTAGAAAATGAAAGGAATGAACTTCAAGAAGAAGTTAGAATAGCAAGATTCCTTAAGGAGAAAATGAATGGAAGTTACAAGAGGGTAATGATGATTGCTGAAATATCATCATCCTGGAAATTGGACTATGAAGAATTGGAGAAAATTCTTCATGTTTTAGGAAATATTGCTAAAAATAATATTGATCCTGCTATCCTTGATGAGAGATCTGAGGTGATAGATTTCTTCATAAAATATGGCATCACCCATAAAAACATGAATAAGATGATGAATAAGTTTAAAGAATACCCCAGTATGGAAGCACTCATTGAGAATGCTATTGCATTTGCAAAGAATAGAGAAAAGATGATAAGCGATGCTATAAATGATGCAGAGAATTATAGAATTTCCTCTATAGCCTCACTGGAAAATGAACTGAAAGATAAGAGGGATAGCATCAATGAACTTGAATCCAAAATATCTACTTTAAAGGAGCAGGAGGAAGCACTGAAGAGAAGTGTATCATGGTTGGAGAAACAGGTTGACCATTTGAGTCTAGAGAAACTTCAATCAATTCAAAAATTAATATTCCTTGAGGACCTGTTAGAGCGGAATGAATCAGCTGCGTCAGATTCCTTAGTATATTACATTATTGAGTGGCTAAAAGGTGTCGATATGCCTATGTATATTCCCAACAGAGAGAATGTATCTTACATTCAGGAGTCTCCAGAAGGAACTAAAGATAAAGAAACTAAAGATGAAAAGAGAATGAATAATAATATTATCATCCCAGGACATTTAAAAGGGATGATGTTTAACAAACATATAATCAAATGAACCATACAAAAATGCTGATATCAAAAGCTCCATAAAATTGATTAAAGAAAATCGAGGGAAATAGAAAGAATTAATTTCATAGAAGTAGAAAATAAGAAATAGATATGCCAGATACCCTTGCTATCTTCCTAAATGCAATCTTGCCCCTTGAATCTTCAACTACTCTCATCTTGACCAATCTTGACGCCCTTTTTTAAAACGTATATGACCATGAATTAATCGCTAATGATCTTTTTCAGATCCTTGATTTCCTCGTTTCTTGAGTTAGATCTCCTTCCCTGAGCAAGTGGAGAGATCATCTCATTTTCATTAAAAGCGTGTGAAATTTCTCATATAAATAAAAATAGCGTTGACATATTGTGCGTTAAATAATACTCACTTTCATTAAGCTTCTTTGATACAATCAAGCAATTTTTCAGCATGTTTTGTCCAGGTATATTCCATAACAATTGATCTTAATTGATTTTGTAGAATAGCGTATTTATCTTCGGTATTATATTCTCTTATAAATTTTGTAACCTCATCTATATCCACAGAATTTGGATTGGTAGTATTTGCAACAAATCCTCCCCCCCTTTCTGTTATAATATCGGATATTCCAAGTTGGTTAATTATTACAGGCGTCAGATGTGATATAGCTTCCACATTAGAAGTTCCAAGCCCATATTCGTTATTGCCATTTCCAAATCTGATTGAAAACTTAGCATTATCATATAACTGCTGCAAATCAGATTCCCCAATAGCTGTAATTATTTCTACCCTATCTGTAAGTTTATGTGCTCTAACAAATTCACTTACTTCAAGGAACTGATTTTCTGTTCTGTATCGCCCCACTATCTTTAGGTTGAAATTATCCAGCTTCTGTAAGATTCTTAAATATATCTTAGGATCCCTGTCCTTATCCCATGTAGCGGATGCTATAATAAGATTCTCCTTTTCCTTAAATTCCTTAAATGATTTTAAATCCACACCTGGAAAATTGGGTTGAGCACTTATTCCGTAAACATTAATTATGGAATCAGCAACCTTTTTAGTTATCCCAAATACTTTTGAAGAGTGTTTAAACACATTTTGCTCCATATATCTGGCGAATCTTCCTATAATTGGAGCACTATAAGATCCTGTTACTCTCTCATGAACAATTACCTCATATGGTATGCCAATTCTTCTTTTGATCCATAAGCCTGCCATTCCTGCCCATTGGTCGTGGCAGATTAACAAATCTGCATCACTTCTCTTCAAAGACGAAGCAAAGGATTTGAGAAGATTGTAATCCAAAGTCCCTTCCCCCTTTCTGTCAGGCATAAATATCCCGGTTATTTGGGAATAGAGCCATTTAGGTTTGTCGTGTGAGAACACTTCATAATTTACCTGAGATAAACTATCTTTCAGAAGATACCCACTTTTACCTTCTCTAAGAAAGACTAATCTAACATCATGGCCAAGCTTTGTAAGCACTTTTGCCTCCTCTATTGCAATTTTTTGTGCTCCACTAGCCCAAAGTATCCTAACAAGAATCACTATTTTCATATTACTTAGCACATAAGAAATGATCTCTATCAATAATAATTGCTAAAGCAAAATCTGATCCGTCATTCTTCAAAAAACCAGCCTTGAATTCAATTCCCGAAAGACTTAAAGAATCAGTGAATGCTCTATTTGACGTTACATCATCGGAAATAATAATTGAATTGTTATGCATGTGATTCAGTGCAATGTTAAATTCAAACTTCATATTGGAATCCGAATGTTCTGAATCATGTAAGAAAATATCAATAGATTTCAATTGATTTAGTAATTTTGGTAACTTCTCTCTGGATTTCCCATACATTAAATGCCAATGGGATTTTAGGGATTCTGGCACAATCCAACCCGGCTTTTTTCCGTATATTGCAGGCATGCCTACCTCTGGGTAATCAATCGAATATAATGACTCCGTTCCATTTCTTCTTAATGCTAATAAAATGAACAGAGTGGACATCCCGTCACTCACGCCTGTCTCGACTACAGTTTTCGGCTTGTTTGACAGCACAGTAAAATATAAACACATTGCTTCATCAAAAGAAAGAATAGAAAGGCTTCTGTCACCATATAGCTCCTTTATCTTCAGAAGATTTTCATCATATATTTTTTTTAACTCAATTATTGTACCATCGTTTATCAGGCTCAATACTTCATGTCCAAACTGAAAAATTAAAAGTTCTTCGGGATTAGTGAAAAATTCAGCTCCATCAGGTGCTGTAAATGGAAATAACATATTCTCTCTTAATCGTCTGGACTCTTTAAGATATCCAAAAACTGAAGTGGGTTTATGAATGACATATATCAATGCTTTACCCAGCAAAGCTCTGTTGGCAATAAAACTATTTTTTTCTTTCAACTCTGATACCTCCTATTCTCAAGATATAAGAATGTAAATCTCATTTCATCCATCCCGTATTCTCTTGTTAAGCATTACCATGTTTTTAAACTTTAGCTTTTTCATTATCACAATATCTGCGACTTGAGTTAAGCTTATAGCTTATCTATTCTAGGAGTATCTTGAGATTGGGGAGATCAGGCAACTCAACGTTGTTGGACTCATGATGTTCTACAAACGGACTAATCTCCTTCACTCTTCTTTATCAACCAGTGTTAGACTACCATAATTTATCTAGTTCAATACTCGTGTCCAAATTGAAAAATTAAAAGTTCTTCGGTTTTTGTGAAAAATTCAATTCCATAAGGTGCTATAAATCAAAAAAACATATTCTCTCTTAATCGTTAAGGCTCATTAAAATATTAAAAAACCTAAGTGGGGTTAAAATGACATATTTCACTGCATAACTGAATGAAATTTTGCTGCTAGCAGAAATATGATTTTTCGTTTTATAAGTCCAGATTCTCAATATATAGAACTTTTGCATTTCCATCTTGCATCTGCCACACTATAGATCTCAATAAAACAAAATGGCCAAGATATTGATCGATATCCAATAGCATCCTAAAAAATGCTAACGAGCAAAATGTTATGGCAACAAAAACTCTTTTAAAACCAGCATAATTCCTCCTTATGCTTCTCAGCGCGTGCCTTATAAAGAGATAAGCCCTATCAGATGAATTGAATCTTGTAGTTGTGGCACCTCCGTAGTGCCTGATTTTCAGCTCATTAAAGGCGCTTATCTTGAAACCGTGCAATTTAGCGCGGATAGCAAAATCCATCTCGTCAAAGTTGTAAGGTTTCATAAATTCATCAAATCCCCCTATAATCTCAAACACTCTCCTCTTTACAAGGAAGCAAGCCCCATGCACCATATCAACTTCCTGATTGGTTAGGTTATAATTGAACTTAAAAACATACGGGAGAGTCCAATTATCTTCTTTAGTCCAAAAGATTGGACGGTACCGTTGGGAGAAAGTATTATAGGACAAGCGATATCTGCGTCACTGTTGATCATAACATAAGCACTTTTACTTAAGAAATCACGATCGATGAATTCAACATCTGAGTCCAAAAATACTACAACATCAGAATGGCTATTCCTGAAGATCTGATTCCTGTTATATGCTAGAGACATCTTCCTTACATTCCTGATTAGGATTAAGTGCACTCCTTTAATTTGTTTGAAGTAATTTAGTAAATCCTCATTATTGCTTTTGTTATCAACTGCTATGATTTCATTTAGAAAACTCAAGTCTAGATTAAGAAGAGAATTAACCAATCGGATAATTTCCAAGTCATTGTTCTCAAAGACAACTCCTAGTGAAATTGAGCTTTTTGCAATATTGTTAAAACCCAATTCAAATCACTTCTCAGGATTGATATGATACCTCAGCTATATTTATAAAGATTTCGCTGCCATTTCAGAATAGCATGGCCTAAATTAATCAAAGTAGATTTGAGGATTGTTTCTATAGCTGTCCAGTTATATCATTTTATTTATGTTCCCGGAGTTTTATAACATTTTTTAAATACTTCTGAAACATAATCCAATTATGCGTAGAATGTTAGTCTCAGGTGGAAACGGATTTCTTGGATCGTATCTTGTTGAAAGAGCAATGAATGAAGGATTTTATGTCACTGTTGTTGATGATATGAGCACAATGAGTGAAAAAAACATACCAGATAATGTGGAATTTATTAAGAAAAAAATTGAAGATTTTTACACAAACAAAAAATATGATTATTATATCCATTTGGCAGCAAGGCCGTCCCCTGATGATTATGTTATCCATCCCGTTGAAACTATACTTTCAAACTCTTTAGGGACATACAGGATGCTAGAAATGGCAAGAAAACATAAAGGTAAATTTTTCTATACGTCATCATCAGAAACATACGGTGATTCAGAAATAATTCCAACACCTGAAAGTTATTGGGGAAGAGTTAACTTTACTGGTATACGTGCATGCTATGATGAAAGTAAGAGGTTTTCCGAAGCACTTGCTTTATCCTACCACAGAGAATATGGTTTAGATGTAAGGATTGAAAGGCCTTTCAATGTTTACGGTCCAAGGATAAGAATCGACGGTCAATACGGAAGAGTGATTCCGAGGTTTATTTCACAGGCTCTAAAGAATGAAGATATAACGATCCATGGGGATGGATTGCAGACGAGAAGTTTCCTTTACATTGATGACTGGTTAGATGCCACCTGGAAATTTATTATGGATGATAATCTTGCCGGGGAAATAATGAACATTGGATCGGATAGTGAAATAACAATCAGGGATCTTGCATATAAAATAAAAGATATTACAAAGAGTTCATCGAAAATAGTCTATCTTGAAAATAGACCTGATGATCCAAGGAGAAGGGCGGCAGATATAACAAAAGCAAGGAAATTATTAAAATGGAAACCAAAGGTATCACTAGATGAAGGATTTTTAAAAACTATAGAATGGATCAGGGGGAGAATATGAAAATAGGTGTTGTAGGTCTTGGCTATGTAGGCCTTGTTACCGCTGGAGTTCTTTCATTTCAGGGTTATGATGTAATAGGCATAGACATTGATGAAAACAAAATAAATTTGCTGAAGAACAAAAGATTACCAATATACGAACCAGGTCTGTCTGAAATAATATTCTCAGACAAGTCAAAAATATATTTTACTAATTCCTATGAAGATTTAAGGGATAGGGAGATAATTTTCATTGCAGTACCCACACCTTCTGTAAACAATGAAATTGATCTCAGCTATGTTGTAAATGCATCAAAATCAATATCATCTCTCAATAAAAACTGTACAATAGTCATAAGGAGTACTGTGGTTCCTGGTACAGCGAAGAAAGTTATGGGATTAACAAATCTAAACGTAATATCAAATCCTGAATTTATGAGAGAGGGCAATGCTGTTTACGATACATTACATCCAGATAGAATTGTCGTTGGAGGAAAAAATGCTGAAATTGTTGCAAATATATGGAGATTCACAAATTCCCCAGCAATAATAACAACAAATGAAAATGCTGAGCTCATAAAATATGCAAGCAACTCATTCCTCGCTACTAAAATTTCCTTCATAAACGAAATCGCAAATCTATGCGAGAAAATACCTGGTTGTGATATAGAGATAGTAGCGAAGGGTATGGGTCTTGATCCGAGGATAGGGGATAAATTCCTTAAAGCTGGTCTTGGATTTGGCGGTTCATGTTTTCCGAAAGATACAAAAGCTATAGCCAGCTTTGCTGAATCTTTGAAAGTGGAATTAAAAATCGTGAAAGATGCCATAGAGGTAAATGATGAAAGAATTCAGCACGCAATGGAAATGATAAAGGAGAGTGCAGCAAACAAAGATATTTCTGTTCTTGGTGTTGCATTTAAAGAAAATACGGATGACGTAAGGGAATCTAGATCGCTACTTTTAATAAAAGAGCTTATTAAAAATGATTATAATGTTTCATATTACGATCCTGTTGTAAAAGAAGAGATAGAAAATGCATATAGATGCAAGACAGCTGAAGAATGCATCGCTAAAAATGAAAATATAGTAATTGCAACTGAATGGCCCTTATTCAGGGAATATGAAAGAATTATGGAAAACAAAATAGTAATCGATTTAAGACGTATTCTAGATCATAAAAAAATAAAGAATTACAGGGGTGTTGGACTTGGTCCAAAAAGTTAAGAAGGCCGTTATACCGGCAGCAGGGGTAGGGAAAAGATTCTATCCTTTAACAAGAACACAGCCAAAGGAAATGCTTCCAATAATTGATAAACCGGTAATACACTATGTTGTTGAGGAGGCTGTCAATTCTGGCCTGGACGAGATTCTGATAATAGTTGGTGCAGGGAAGGATGCAATAATAAACTATTTCGACAGGCACAAGTTGGACTCAGAAATGGACGATTATGGTATAAGCGATCTCCCTCCGATCTATTTCGTGAGGCAGAAAGAGCAGAGAGGGCTTGCAGATGCGATCGGGTATGCGGAACGCTTCACAGGCGATGATGACTTCGTAGTTCTCCTGGGGGATACGATATACAGATCCAACGACAACAAAACGGTGACGTCGAAGATCATATCGACTTATGAAAGATTCAATTTGCCCTTATTGGCAGTGGAAAAAGTGCCCACTGAGAAGATAAAGGACTACGGTATAATAAGGGAAGAGGAGAAGGAGAAGGGTATCTATAGAGTCAGAGAGATCGTTGAAAAACCGGATCCTTCAAAAGCGCCAAGCAATCTAGGCATAACAGGGATATACATTCTGGGGGGATACATCTATGACTACCTTAAAAGGATAAAGCCTGGAGTAAATGGAGAATTGCAGTTGGCAGATGCCTACAACCTCCTGGTAAAAGACAGAGAGGTGATTGCTTCTGAGATCGAAGGGAAGAGATACGATATCGGTACAAAGGAGCTGTGGATCAAGACGTTCATAGAATTCTCGAGAAATGTGTAGTGGAGGGAGTGATATTAATAGTAGCATCGTCAGTGCTCGGGTTTCAATTTTTTCATTATTAGGCAATATTCGGGTGAAACTGTGACGAAAATCATGATCATAGGGACTGGGCACCCCTTTAACGCCGAATATTTTTACTCTAGAGCGTTCAGAAAGATTGGACACGAGGTTGAAATGGTGGATGAATATGAAGGTATCGAATACAGACTTTTTACCCGCATTATCAATACTAGAACGAGGATTTTCAGTTTCAGCTTAGAAAGAGCAATAGTCAACAGAAATCTCGAAGAAAAGGTTTCAAAATTCGGTCCAGACATCATAATTATATTCAAGGGAGAAATCCTATCTGATAGGGTCATAGAAAGACTATCTGAGAGTTACAGTATTTCTCTTTTCTGGCCGGATATGTACAAATTCAAACCCTTGCTTAAGAACAGGATAAATTTCTTTGACAACGTTTTCACAGCCGCAAACAAAATCGATTTCTATAAGAAGCTCGGTGCGAGGCGCGTTACAACTGTTCCCTGGGCATGCGACCCAGAATTCCACAGAGTGCTACCCGTCGATAAGGTATACAACGTATCTTTTATCGGGACTGCATATCCGGAGAGGAGAAAAGTTATAAGGTCCTTAGGAAACGTGGATGTATTTGGAGATTTTTGGTTTGGTTTCGGGGAAAAGGCCCATGGCTATCTTACAGGGGATGACTTTGTCAAAGTCATTAACGAGTCTAAAATAAACTTAAATCTTCAGGCAAAAACTAACGTAATTGCTGATGCGCCTACTATGAGGACGTTCGAGGTCGCAGGATCAGGTGGATTTCAGGTATCAGACTACTTGCCCAGCATAGGCAGGTACTTCCCAAAACTGCCAACTTTTAAGTCAACTGAAGAACTCAAAGAGCTCAGGGACTACTATCTGGATAATAAGCCTGAAAGGGAGGAGTCTGCTCTGGACTGCTTTAATAGATGCAGAGATTACTTTAAGTATACCGATTCTGCTAAGCTAATCCTTTCATCCCTGTAAGAAGAAAGGGAAAGATTTTCTAGTTATAATTTGAATCGATGAGCTTTACTGTCTGCTCCATATATTTAAGAACCTTAGTATGAAATAAAAATACTCAAGATTATAATTTTTTTTGGATCCAGGTAGATTATATCCATTCATAATTTAGCGTGATTTTGAGTTCATTTTAAATATTCTTTTCTTTCTTTCTCTTCTTTTTCAAAAAGGTCTTTTGCATCCTGGCTATTACTCCACTCCACCAGTTTCCCTAGTCCTGAATAAACATCTGTAAAGTCAAATGACCCAAAAACCTTTGTAAAATTGCTCAAATCTGCAAAATCGTGTCTATTGTCACCAGGCCTGAAGTCATTGGTTATTTTCGGTTCTATTTTGACATCTAAAAGTTTTTCTAATGAAACTAAAATGGAAAGTAGGGATGTGGGCTTTCCAGTGCCAACATTATAAACTCCATTTCCTTTTTCGAGTGCAGTCTTATTTATTTTCGCAATATCCTCAACGAAGATAAAATCTCTCATTTGTTTCCCGTCCTCAAAAATTATTGGGGGATTTTTGTTCTTTAACCTCGATATAAAAATAGCCATGACACCAGTGTATGGATTATTTAGACTCTGTCTTGGTCCATAGGCATTAAAGTACCTGAACTCTACAGCAGGTATATCTAATGCGTTAGAATAGTCTATTGCTATTCTTTCTGCATAATATTTAGACAATGCATAAGGACTCAAATTCTGAGCAGGTTTATCCTCTTTCGTTGATATCGGTTTCACATACTCTCCGCAGATAGGGCATCTCATCTCCCAGTCTTTATTCTTGAGCTGCGAAATTGACCGAGGTTCGGGATTAACAGTTCCGTGAATCGAGCACTCATAAGTACCTTCACCGTATATGGATTTTGATGATGCAACTACAACTTTTTGGATTTTCTTTCTGATATTCTTTTCTCTTGTGAGTATTTCAAATAAATTAGCAGTTCCTGACGCATTGACATCCGTATATTTCTTGGGCGACCAAAAGCTTTGACCGACTCCAACTGTTGCAGCTAGATGGATTATATAATCTACGTTGTCCAATGCCTTTATCCAACTTTTTTTATCCCTTATGTCACCCTTAATAAAAATTGCTTTTTTATTTAGATACTCGGGGATTCTTCCTCCATGAACCTGTCTTTCTAAATTATCTAAGACTGTCACTTTATAACCCGATTTTATGAGTTCGTCCACAGTATAGCTTCCTATGAATCCCAATCCGCCAGTAACCAATACATTACTCATCTGAGTACCTCACTATAGTATTACCAATAGCCTATAAATTTTTTTGCGAAATTCACCTTTATCTGAGTGGTGTATTGAAAATAACTGCTATGGCACTATTTTTATCCCATTTTCTTGCATATTTCCCTCTATTTTTCAGTGAATTTCGATAGCCTCACATTGTCACATATTATGTGTAGACTCCCTTGACACATGAGAACAAGTCTCATGTAATCAAGAGAGTATACCTCTGCTGTTGATCAAACAAAGGATGTACGAAGAAGTATGGAAGATGTTGATAAAAGTATAATGGAAGTTGCAAGGAGTGCAGTAAAGGAATATTTGGAAAGCCTGATGAACACTGAGATGGATGTTTTCTTAGACGAGCACGGTGGTTTGAGGAACGGCTTTTACGAAAGAACAATTAAGACCAAGTTTTAAGAGATAGACGATCTCACCGTTCCAAGGGACAGGGAGGGTAGATACAGGACTGCAGTCTTTGAACCGTACAGCAAGTCCATCGGAGCGGACGAGCTGGTAATCTCCCTCTGCTCCAAGGGTATTTCGACAAGGAAGGCTTCAGAGATACTTGAATCTATATTCCAGAACAGGTATTCTCTCTCCACCATTTCAAGGATAACTGATGCTACCCTGGAAGAGGTGAAGAGATTTCAGAGTAGGCCTCTCGAATCTAGGTACATAGCCAAATTCCTTGATGCATTATTCTTCTTTCTGCGTAGAGAAACGGTAGAGAAGGAACCGATACTCTTCGCATTCGGCATAAGGGAAACAGGAGAATACGAGATACTTGGATTCTACTTGGCGTCTAATGAATCACACAACTCATATGTGGCTGTGATAAATGACCTCTATGAAAGAGGAGTGAGGGAACCACTGCTTTTCATAGCTGACGGTCTTCCAAAACTGGATGAGGAGGTAAGGAAGGTATTCCCAAGAGCAGATTTCCAGCTATGCACCATCCATACATCAAGGAACCTTGAATAAGAGGTGAGGGAGATGGACAAGACTCTCATCGATAGGCAGTTGAAGAGGATATTCCTCTCTGAAAACAAGGAAGAAGCACTTCTAAGGCTAAACGAATTCAAGGATCAGTGGAATAAGAAGTATCCCAGGCTGGTATACAACCTTGAGAATAAGGTGAACTACCTGTTCACCTATTTCCAGTTCCCTCAACCAATAAGGAGATCCATCCATTCTAACAACATCATAGAAAGGATGAACAAGGAGATACGGAGACGCATGAAGATAATAAATTCCCTTCCCACTGAAGATTCAGCGCTTAAAATCGTCTATCTGAGAGCTGCATAGCTGAACGAGAAGTGGTCGCACAGAGTACTCAACGGATATTTTAAATGCCATGACGACTTGAAGTTAATGTTCAGCAGCAGGTATCCATGAGTTACACATAATCTGGGACACTATCGAAAACACATGTTGTGAATAGAATTCTTTTGAATTATATTCTGTGAGATACATTTGCCATACCGTTTAATTCAATGAAAGGATAACATAATATAGCAATGAATTATAGCCGACTGAATGGAAGGGCTCAAACATCGAAACATTATATTTGTGCAGCTGACTGGATTCAGAGGAAAAAGTGGCACAGGTGGAGGCCTTGAATTTTATGAGCGTCTTGCCAGGTATCTTGTCACAATCGGAGAGAATGTTTATGCAATCACAAACAACCTTGATGATTACGGATTTCTTTTTCTCGGAAAACACAGATTCATTGCTGATTTCAGAAATAAAAAAGAAGGTGCCTTTTCAATTTTTTTCTTTGACAGGAAACGCTTGAAAAATGAAATGAAAAGAATCTGTAGGAGCTTTGATATTAATGATTCTATTTTTGTCACCGTTGATCCTTTTCCCATGGATATTTACGGTGCATTGATATTGAAGAGACTTGGAGCTAGAGTTGCAGTAACGATGCATCATATAACGCCTTCGCCACTATGGCATCCCATTCGAAGGGGGATAACTAGAGTGATTCCAGCTTGGCTGATATCTGTACTTGCACTAATTTCTGCAAAACTTTTTGACATCCCTGTTTTTTTGGATAACAAGAGGATTGCAAAATCAACTGGATGGAATATTGATAAACTTTATGAATTTTATTCGGCCCTGGAACATTATGATCTCAAGGACTGCAGGAAAACAAAAAATATAGTCTTCGTTGGAAGGCTTTCCCACAACAAAGGAACCATAGACCTGATAAAGGCATTCGCCCTTGTTACTAAGGTTATACCGGAAGCAAGACTTTTCATGGTCGGGTCGAATTTTCTAAAATCTGAAACCGAAAGAATGATTAAAAAATATTCACTGCGAGATAAGATCATATTCACTGGTTATTTAGACGATCAATTGAAGGATGCTATTCTCGATGAGGCTTCCGTCATGTTATTTCCTAGTTATGAAGAAGGATGGGCACTGGCTGTTATGGAGGCTCTGGACCGTGGAATCCTGCCTATTACATACAATCTCCCTGCATATGATTATCTTGGAAAAGAGGCAGTTAAGGCAAAACCGGGAAATATAAAAGAACTATCATCGCTAACCATATATTATCTGAATAATGAAAAGGAGAGATGCAGGAAAGTGAAAGAAATGCAGAGATCAATTTCTAGTTACACTATTGATTTTGTCGCCAAGCACTGGTTGAATTGTATCTACCAGGTTTAGATTTAGTCAGCAATCTGTTCAGGTCTTCCAGGAATCTTTCTGCCACGTGTTCAGTTGAAAAGAAGCTCCCTATGACCTTTGCGAAGTTCTCCCTCTGGTTGTTGATCTTACGAATCCATTCCAGAAAATTTGATCTTCCAGCATATTCAAGCGAATCAATGTCATAGTAAGGAGGAACCTTTAGATCCACAGAAAGATGAGAATCAATCACCCTAAGACTTGGAACCATCGGACTTATCACAGGCACACCAGAGGCAATGCATTCAATTGGAACAAGCTCAAATGCCCCCTTTCTCTCTGGAATTATTGCTATATAAGCGGAGGCTAACGTTTCACTCAGTTCTGAGTTACTATAATGATCCTTCTTTTCGTGAGGGTACTGAATATTTACATCTATTTCACTGTTCATTAATATAATGTTTCCATTTGTGAATTGGTTAATCAATTTCACTAATTCCACAATTTTTACCACGTCTTCATTTTTAGCATTAAATACAACAATATTTTTTCTTACGCTCTCGGTATAGTGAAATTGCATGGATAAAATCGGATCATAGGAAACGAAATCCATTTCTATCCCATAGAATTTTTTCACAACCTTAGCATGAACATCAGAGATAGCTACTCTCGCCAGCGCATGTTTCAATGCACGTTTATATTTTCTGCTGATTATAGTTCTTGCGGGCTTGAATGAAAGTACTCTGTCTCTCAAAGTTCGTGGGTAAGGAATATCCTTTGGAAATCTATCATATAAAGGTGGACTCTCGTCTATAAGTACTGTACGCTTCAGGAGATCAGGAATAGAACTTATGAATTTCAGAGTTTCTGGCCATGTGTGAGTTACCATAATGTCTGATTGTTTTTCTATTATGCTATCGCGAAAATCTTGAGAATTCATCTCTACAACCTGAACATCGGATTCACTGGTCATTTCCTTGGCATGGAGAATGAAGTCGTCGGAACAGTCGATTAAGAGCAATCTTGTTTTGCAGTATTTTGAAATTCCCATAGATCTTCTTATTATATCATTGGCAATGGCACCATAAATTATATATTCGCCGAAAAGAAGAAAATCAAATTTCATATCTTGATAACGAACGGAGGCGCTCATTTATTGAGAATGTTTAAAATATATATATTTCTTTGCGATGCATTCAGAAGTGCCCGGATATAGTTTTATTATACCAACCCTAGGAACACGGGAGAACCTCATCACGATTATTGAAAAGATTGAAAAAATACTAAGGGGAAAATATGAAATCATAATAGTTCATGATGATAATCGAAACTCTATCCTTCAAGAAGCATCTGAACACAGTAATGTTTTATTGATCAGGAACGTGACCGGAAATCGAAACTTGGGAAATCAACGTAATATTGGAGCTCAAGCGGCAGGTAATGATGTCCTCGTATTCATGGATGACGACGTAGATCCGCAAGAATCTTTTTTCCGCTTTTTGGCATCTGAACCTAACATAAGCGGCATCATGCTTCCGGAGATTGTTACTGACAGGGATATCCCTTTTCCACTTGGTGATCACGTATCCGGAAAGGCTCTTGTTACAGCTTGTGTTGTTATGAAAAGGGATGTATTTAATGAAGTAGGGCAATTCAGCACTGAACTAATAAATTTCAGGGAAGATACGGAATTCTTCATAAGGGCTGCAAAAAAATCAGTAAATATAAGTTTCATGGAAGGTGTTTATGTAAAGCATCCTTTAAGGTATACCACACTTAAGACATTCAAAAGTTTTTTCTTTAAGAATGTACAGGAACCCCTTTTCCATAAATTGGTTAAAGGTCGGTATCATGGAATTCTTAAAAGTAAACCACTGTCATCAACTGCAAACAGGCACGGTTTTAGTGTTGCATCTTATCTCCTTATTTTTTTGATTGTGCTGATTCTTTCGTCTGCTGTATTTCATCTGCTGTTACCAGTAATTGTTACCATTTCGCTGTTCGCTATTTTTGTAGTTGCGGTAACTTTCATTTGGAGCCGCAAAGGACCGGAGATTAGGAGAAGAGACTTGATGAAATTTTTTCAGATCATACTATTCATCGCATTCATTGCAATAATCATACCAGCAAGAATCCTAGGATCAATAAGGTACAGGCACTTCACCCTTTGATCCTCCTGATCTTCTCCTCAAAAGTACGTATACAGGTACCAACAATACAATGTATGCTATTCCGATAAAAGATATGATCAGTTCATCATTATATATATGCTGGTAGGAGTAATAAATATAAGTGACACCAGAAGAATTTGCATAAAATCCCATAAGGCCAGAGCTTAAATGAGTCAATTCACCTGATTGTGTGCTTGTTCTAAATAACCAACCTGAACCGTAAAATTGATCCATGACAACAACACCGCCGGTATTGGGGTAAATCTTGAAATTTGTATAAATGGTTTTGAGAATCTTCACAGACTTGAAATCTGAGAAGAATTCGTTGCTTCCGTTTATGCTATACAGTTCCAGATGCGTCACTTTTGAGATGGCATATGCCTGATCTACTGGGGGTTGGAATTGGATATTTACCTTCGCATCAATGTATCTGCCTTTGAACGCCGGAGTTTTGAATATGCAACTATAGGTTCCATTCGCAACGTATGCTGGTTCCATTGTTAGCACTATTACTCCTGTTATATTCCAACTGGTTGGAGAAACATTGTAGAAAACTGCAGCACCACTCTGTCCGTTGCCGTAGTACCTGGTAAGGTTCTCAGTAGTGTTGTATTCGAGACTGAAATAATAGCTTCTGTCCGGCAGGAGTTTTATGAATGAGTACGCGTAAATTGTTTCATTGCCTGTTATATTTATATCCAGGGGAGAGTCAACCTTATAGCCAGATCCGGAGTAGTAAAATGTAGCGTTTTTGAGAATGTTGTTGGAAGTGGGTGTTGTGTTGATGAAGTGGGTGTAATTCCCTGATGTTAGGTTCTGAATGCTGGACGTGCTGCTATCTATTATAGGTGATATATAATATTTATTCTTAAAAATAAATAGCCCATTATGATCATACGACAAGGAGAGACCAGATAGCGTTTCAAGGTCATGAAGGTAGAAGGTCCAGTTCCCAACAAAGATATAATTGCTTCCCCACGTGCTAAGAGAGGGAGTTCCATTGCTTCCAGGCCACGTTGTTGATGGGATATCCATTACTGCCAGATATTTTACACCATAAATGGAGAGGAGCATAAGAAAGTTTGAGTTATTGTTATTCAGCCCATTAATGATAGCTTGTGCAATATTCTTGTCAAATTCCCACATGTATCCTGGTATTATCTGCTGAGACACATAGAATGGCAATACGCTCCCTGGATTTTCAGGAAATAAGATTGTGTGCGAAGAAAGTCCGTAGGATACGTTGTTATCAAGGAGAAAGTTCACCAGATTTATGTAATTCGGCGATACTTTGCTCTCTTGGAAATGTGTGCCGTCCGTGAACAGATATCTGCCTGTATCATGGCTGCCAAATGATTGTATTTCCAGTGTTGCGGAGCTTGAGACAAGGATTGTAACTGCAAATATAACGACCACAAGTGTTATTCCTCTATGCAAGTTTGCATGGGTTTTAGTCGTGCTTTTCTTAACCTTCGATTCCTTTACACTTAGTGAAATTATCCATGCTGAAAATACGAGAAGCTGAAACCAAAAAAAGAGAATGAATTTGTCATAATCTATGAATGGTGCGAATATGAATACCTTTCCAAGCAGTAAGTACCCGATTGATTTAACTCCCAGTCCAGGGTAAATGAGTATCATGAAGAGTGATTCAAATGTCCAAATAAGAAAAAGGGTTCTAACTTCAACATAACGGAAAAGCCATGACAAAAGAGTTATTCCGAGACTGACGGAGAAGAAGAGAATCAGCCAAAAATGGGCTGATACCGCAGGGGGAAAAGACAGGAAGTATGAAACTGGATTACCCCGTATCTCTGAGAAAGCTGAGGAATAAGCACTTATTGAGTAAAATGTCGCTGCAATAACTGTGATTGATGAAAGAAGGATCGCCAGTATTGATATAGCAGCATTTCTGTATCTCTTGTGGGCAAGATCATTAAGGAAAAAAGGGAGGAGAAAGAATAGGTAGGTAAACAGTGACTGTAAGGTGTAAACAACAGGAACAATAAGTACAAGAGATAACGCCACATATAGAAGCAGGAAGTTATTCCTGAATCTGAGATATACATAAAGAAATAGTGGAAGAAAAAGATATAGCATAACCATAACAGGCTCTCCATCCATGAATTCACCGGTAATCCAGGGACCGTACTGATAAAGCAGTGAAAATGGGATTGATACGTATTTCCTGATCCCGAGACCGTTGAGGAAGATGTACATAGCAAACGGCGTCATTGCCCAGGGAAGAAAATAGAATACCTTCTGAATAATGGCCGGATTGCTGGAAATAACAGATAGGTAACCTGTCGTTACCATATATAGATTCAATCCGGAAGGGGCAGAAGTCTGATAATTCCAGGCACCAAAAAATGTGTTCACGAACTGATTAAAATTAAGGGCCGGTATAGGCCAATCAGCAGGCTGAACTATTCCCAATGCAAGTGCATTTCTCAGTGTGAAAAGGTCTAGTGCAATTGATATGGCTATAAAAAACAATAAATAACTATATGATTTATTAGCCACGAATTACGCATATAGTAATTGTAATTAAATATTGCGTCCTGCACATCGTCTTCTTATCCTTAGTTATTTATGAAAGGTCGAATCATAAAACAATGAAAATCTTAAAATTTGAATGTAAGCGTCATATTATATTCTTTCGAAAAAAAAGTATTGAACGCCACCGTCAGGTGTACCTTGATCTATAGCCGTGAATCCAAACTCTGTAATAAGACTGAGAACCTCTTCCCTGTGCGAATGGCTAACCTCAATGATAATGCGGTTGACCTTGTTTAAAGTCTTCTCCGATCCTTTAAGCAATTCCAATTCGAATGACTCCACGTCGATGAGAAGCCAGTCAATTTTTTGCAACTCTGCCAGTTGATCGTCAAGCGTCGTAACTTGAACCTTCTTCTCAACAATCTCATCCTCCATCTCACGTTCCCCTAGAGACCATTGTTTATTGAATGAAGCGGTGCCGGTAAAATTCTTCGGAGCATAAAGGATTAGGAATCCAGGCCTGTTGGAAAGACCCATCTTAAACAGATGAGCTGAAAAGCCGTTTACCTCAACGTTTTTCCTAAGAACATCAAAGGTCTCGGGATTGGGTTCAAATGAATATACTGTTGAACCTTTTTGAAGAGCTATGAGTGAAAATATGCCGACTGAAGCTCCGCAATCCACAACAACCTGATTTTTTTCTGGTTTGAACCACCTTGAAGTGTCACGTTTCACCGTTCTGGCATAGTAACCGAGATCCTCGGAATGACCTCTGGCATAAAGCTTCAATCCGTTCCATGAAACCACAATGTCAGTACTTAAGTACTTCCCAACTGTCAGAAAAGATTTTGGATTCAGGAATCTAACCAAAAAAGCTTTCGCATAACATATGTAAAATATAAACCTGTATCCATTCAATGGATGGAGGGAAAAATATGACTTGATTCCATCTAACACTCTCTAACTTATGAATAGCTATATTAATGTTGAGAATCCCGAAAAATCTCCTCATTCAGTTATACGCCCTTCCTAAACCAATCTAAATAATATTTACATCAAAGAACTACCTTAGAAAATGGTATATTTAGCCACGTTTTCTTTGAGATTTGTTATTATTTTCCAGCACTTACGCTACCCTGTCAAGGAATCTTTTACCCATCAGGTTGCGGAAAATAGCGGTGAAATATGTCTTGAGCTTACTTTTTCAAGATATCAATTATCGTACACAATCATTAGTCAATAAGTTCAAAAATATGCTCTGATCCCTTAAATTGTAATAAGTTCTGAGAACAAGGTGGGTGTAATTTTTTTGAATTACTACACTTTCTTGCGAAAAGCACTCATTGAGAATGCTATTTCATTTGCAATGAATCGAGAAAAGATGATGAGCGATGCGATAAAGGATGCAGAGAATTATAAAAATTCCTCTATAGCTTCACTGGAAAATGAACTGAAGGAGAAGAGGGAAAGCATCAATGAACTTGAATCTAAAATATCTACTTTAAAGGAGCAGGAGGAAGCACTGAAAAGAAGTGTATCCGGGTTAGAGAGTCAGATTGATCATTTGAGCCTAGAGAGGCTGCAATCAATTCAAAAATTAAAATTCCTTGAGGACTTGTTAGAGGGGAATAAATCAGCTGCGTCAGATTCCTTAGTATATTACATTATTGAGTGGCTAAAAGGTGTCGATATGCCTATGTATATTCCCAACAGGGAGAAGGTATCTTACATTCAGGAGTCTCCAGAAGGAACTAAAGATAAAGAAACTAAAGATGAAAAGAAAATGAATAATAATATTATCATCCCAGGACATTTAAAAGGGATGATGTTTAACAAACCTGTAATCAAATGAACCGTACAAAAAAGCTGATATCAAATACAGTATAAAAAGATTAAAGAAAACAGGTTATGAGGATAGTCGATGGAATTTTTTTCACGTTCTTGTACTAATATGTTGTAGATCTATAAACACAATATGGATTATTTCTCTTCTTTATTTCCAGTCCCTTCTCATTTCCCCTTCTCTGTTCTTCTAATCATTCTAAAACACAATTATCCAAATATACCCGTGAGGAATGTACTATTCATATATTTCAATCACACGATTATTATATAATCAGTTAAGAACTTGAAAATTAAAAATGAGTTAATCCTAAAATCATAGGAGATGAAGATTTAAACTACAAAAAAGACATAATCATATCCTTTGTATTTTCTTATCTCTTAAAATTATTTTAACCTTAAATAAGAATTATAGTTGTTTATAGAATTATTTAACTATTGGTGAAGTAAACTTTCTAAATGAGATTCCCACAAATTTGCTGTCTTATTCCAACTATATTTCATAGCCTCAGTTCTAGATTTTCTAATCCATTCATTATCAAATTCATTAATTATTTTCAATACACTTTCAGTCAATGCTTTCCTATCACCATCTGGAACAAGAAAACCATTTACTCCATTTACTATAATATCCCTAATTCCTGGAACATTATATGCTACTGTAGGAGTACCTGCTGAAGATGCTTCTAGAACAGATAAACCAAAACCTTCAGTAGTAGATGTATGGACATTTATCCAAGCTTTATTAACTATATTATATAATTCATTATCACTTACTCTTCCTGTAAATTTAATATTATTCATAATGCCAAATTCTTTGGCTATATTAGTTGTCTTTTCTAATGATGGACCCGCTCCAATCATTATCAGTTTAATTTTATTATTCATTTTCAATAATTCTTTAAAAACATATAATATTTCCCATGGTCTTTTGTAATCCCTGAAACCACCGAAGTAAACAATTGTAGGATCCTCAAATTTTTTTGAAGGTTCAAATTTTTCGGTATCAACAGCAGGAGGAATTTTAATTATTCTTTCTTTCTTTATACCTAAATTTATTAAATCATTTATTGATGAATTAGTTTCCGTAACGAATGGCCATTTTCTATAAAATACTGGATAAAAAGCCTCCAAACCAGATATTAAAAATCTAAGTGAAAAACCTACCTGACCTTTCAACGATCTTCTATGCAAATGCCGAAAAAAAACTGTTCCTGGAATTTTTGTAAAATCTTCCGATAAGAATGGAACCGCATGGCCCATGTCATCTATTATTACATCAGGATTTTCCCCCTTAATTATGGGTAACACTTTTAAATGTAAAATAACATTATTTTTTTCCCTTCTAACTATTATACCATCTAAATTTTCTTCATTAACCTTTCCATCCCAAGATACAGAAATCCATATCAGCTCGTGGTTTTTTAACACTAATCTTTTTCCCACTTCATATATAGTGCGTTCTGCACCACCAGCCCTAGGATTTTTTATATCTCTGTGAGAGAACCAAATTATTTTCATTATAACCTAATTTGTAATATAAAAAAGCCATACATTATATTTTTGATTTTTTGAAAAATGATTCGGAGATAACATAAAAATCCAAGACTGCTACGATGATGACTCATTAAGCATAAATGCCTCTGACTATTCGTTTAAGCTTTTTATGATACATTATAACTCTCGAATTAACAAATTTGTTAATTTTAAATGTAAATTAATGACAGTAAAATTATTGGCGCTATTCCCCATTTGTGTAATATTTCACCAATTTCATTATCCCCTCATCAAGTGTTATCTTCGGATTAAATCCCAGTGCATTTTTAGCTTTTGTTACATCAGCTAATGTTTCATGTACATAAGTTTTAGCCATTGGATTTTCAATAAATTTGGGTTTTATATCTTTTTTCAAATGTTTGTTAAGCTTTTCAACTAGCTCGTTCAGTGAATAATTAATTCCTGTACCAACGTTATAGATTCCAAATCCAATATTTTTTGTGGCAGCCAGAATCAGAGCATCAACAACATCATCTACAAAAACAAAGTCCCTTCTCTGTTCACCATCTCCATAAATTATAGGTTGTTGGTCATTCATCATAGCCCAAAGGAATTGGGAAACGAGGTTTGCATAGATTCTCTTTGATTTTTCATGATACCCATAAACTGAGAAGAATCTCATTGCTGAAATATCCAAATCATATAGTTTTGAATATAGATTTGCCAACCTTTCGATGGTAATTCTTGTCTCTGTATAGAAATCTGTTACCAGAGGAATTGCATCTTCTTTATGAGGAGGCTGAATACCATTATATATTGATGATGTGGATGCGAATACCACTGGAGTTTTGTTCTTTTTAGCCAATTCCAGCACTGCAATCATATCATTTATAGCTTCATGGACTAAATATGGATTTGCTTTATACATTGGAGATGCAGAATATACGCCTACATGAAAAATATAATCCGGGAATAAAGAATAATTGGATATATTTTTCACATAATCCTTTATGAATTCCACATTCTCATACTCTTTCAAATTATTAAGTGAACCTGTATGGAGAGAATCAAT